>JAABUO010006725.1_pt1 | contig 13162 bp, 15 predicted proteins | sample 5559291 | NCBI WGS metagenome assembly JAABUO01 (sample SAMN10711878, study PRJNA513372) | rock metagenome | isolation source: Antarctica rocks | place: Antarctica: Victoria Land, Finger Mt sud
AAATCAGGCGGTGCAAGCAAAGACTTTGAGCACTTATGTACTTTGCATGACAGTCACGTCTGGCATCAGCCCTGTGAATATCCCAAACACTGCAGGTCTTTGTATGAATGGCATATACACTGCATATATTAGCCTAAATGGCATGTACACTGCATACATTTGCCTGTAAAATTGCGCTTTAGATTTCCCCACGGCGTGACAAGGGTGCAGACGAGGACCAGCATTTCAGCAATACAGTTTTACCTCTCCCTGCATGGACTGAAATGACCAAACATCGCGCCAACGGATTTCAAGCTTCACTGGGTGATCACTTGTCCCCTCTGGTAGCTCTTGAAGCCAGAGCGGCAACCAAACATACCTGCAAGATAACTGAGTGCTCGAAATGCATGCACAATTGTAATGCTATGATCATGGTAGGGCAATGTCTGCAAACTTGTGCAGCAGATTGTGAGAAAACCCAGTGTATTTGGTTGACCAGTACATATACAGATCATGGGGTTGTTAAGGCAGATGTGAGTCATCAGACATCCTAGCTTGGAAGCACCGGTGATGCATGATACCTCTGACTGGCATGTTGGCAGATAGCACATCACCACATCAACAAAGCTAGAAAATGGCCCAGAGGACCAACCTTGAAGCATGTATTTCTGTGTTGTTCTCACCAATCTTCGTTTGGTCCCACCGTCCGTCTACGAAGAAAGAGACACAGGAAATCAATCATCCCAGACAAACTGCAGTACCTGAGCAAGTTGTGCAGCTAGTCCCTGACCTGTGCTCGCCATACCAGTAAGATTCACCTTCAAAACGCAGAATACCCCCACCATGAGCCTAAACGCACAAAGGTTGGCCACAACGTGCCGTCGGAACAGCTAACAGCACGGTTTGACACGTTACTCCCTTGAGCAGGACAAGGAAACAGGTTAAAGCAGAGTCACTAACAGGCTTGCACAGCATGTGGTGTGGTGGGTGCATGGGGCGCCGCATGTTTCGCGACGCGCTCACGTACCAGCATCTATGCGCATTTGTACCTGGATGCTGTTGCCAGCGGTGTCCTGCCAGTCCTCTCCCGGGTGCAAGTTCACTGCATGAAAAACAGGACAACGTGTAATCCGGGTCAAGGTCTTCGACGCACGCCCGGATGAACACAATGCATTTCACTGAACACTGTGAACGGGACACGGCAAAGATCATGTGACGACGGTACGGGTTACAGAGCGGCAACACAGTTTCATTGGCAGCTACCGTTCATATCGGCAACAGTCCCACAGCACAGATGGTCGTATGTTGCGCGCCTGCTGCTAGGCGATCGTGTAGCGGCTGTTCTTAATGCCTGCTAGTAGCTGCACAGGAAACACAGGAATCTAACAAGTATTTATAAAATCAAAGACACAACGACCGACGACGAGCGACGACGGTTTGAGTCATACGTGCAGCGCTTGCTGCAACCGCCTTTCTTGCACCTTTACCTTTGTTAGTTTCAGCTACTGCTACTGCCACAGCTGAGCATGGCAGTACTGTCTGGCCAGACGCAGTGGTAGTGCGACAGCTGAGTGCAAGTCGTAGCGTCGGATCCGCTCGTGCACGCTCAGCGACCCTACACTTCAGCAACAGCGCTTTGCTGGCCTGGGCTTCAGCTTTGTGTTTTGAGCAAATTCTTCCTGCCACTGACGCGGCCGCCAGCTTAACTTCCAGACTGCGTACAGTCAAAGGCACCCAGCCGAGTCAAACCAGTATAGAGTATGTGCAAGGCTCGTTTTTGACGTCGCTTCTCCTGGAAGCAAGCTTTTTGTGCTGTCGTCGTATGTGCCTCGGTAGCACATCCCGTGTTGGCCTTAAGTGTTGCACTGCTGCAGACATTCAAGCCGACGGACAGCTGTCGGGTTCGGCTTCGAGACTGGTGCAAACCATGCCGCCGGGGCTTCGTTCGCGTGCTCTGTGGACGTTTTCACTAACACTCCTGATTAGCATGGTCAAAGGTCTGCAGCTCAGCAGTAGGTTTAACTCGGATGCGCCTCAAGATCTGTTCAGCCAGATAGCAAAAGACCTGAGTCCGTACAGAAAGCGGGGCATCAGCGACTCCATGACCAATGGGGTGTATTGTGGCATCAGAGATCCCGGCTTCCGGGTTCAGATAAAAGACCAAGAAGTTTATATAGTAGGAGAAGTAGAAGGTTTCCAGAGCAGGAACAGAAACATTAAGCTGGCCCTAGTTGATGTGGCAGCTGAATATGCAGACTTACCAGATGTTGATTTTGTTGTTGGCACTTATGACTGGACAGCCACAGAAGTACAACCAGCTCTTGGATTTGAAGAAGGCGGTCCATTCCTTTCCCAGGTGTGCAAAGCATCATGCACACACCTGAGCATGTATGCATGTCACACTTAAGCTTGCAGCCGTGATCTGTTGCATGCAAGAGGTCTGCTGCTACTGGAGCATGCTTCTTCCTTCTGGCTGCTGTTTGTCATTTGTTGCTGCACATATCCACAAAAGAGTTCACCCATCATGTCCCATTGTTGGGGCTGCACTGCAATGGGTTGCCCCATGTCGCTTTGATGGATCAGCTGCAGCGCAAGCGGCAGCGTCTTTAGTCCGTCACCTGGCAGGAAACTTGATGTAGGACTTCAGGATGTGCAGCATGCTTGAATGTAATATTTAGCAGCACCTTTTGGTCTCAACACACAATATGTCAATGCCAAGCAGTACCTTTGCACACGTACTGTTTCTGTGAGGAAGCAAGCCCACAATCTCTGCCTGTCTGTCTTGTTCTCACTCATAGCTTTGGACAGCAACTGGACAGAGCGCATCGGACTCTGTTAGCTTGCATTGCATGCTCAGAACAATGATTGGTTCCAGGCAAGAAGGCTGAACATACAAATGCCATTTTGTACCCAGATCACACCTTCACTGACTGGCAGGAAGCAGACACTACCAGCTGGAGGCGTGAGCAGTACATGATGCACAGGTCAGTCTTGCCTCTGCCATGCTGCTGTATAAGTTATGCTGTATCAGTCGTGCTGCATCTGTGCCCTTGCATTGCTGCCTGTGGTGCAATTGTAGTTTGCTGGCTCCCCCTGCGTCATACTGAGCCTTAGCATACTTCTGCACATGCTATGTCATGGTGGCAGTTTTGCACTCCAGCAGCTGCATCAGTCATGACTGTACACCTCACAATATCATCAGGTGCTGACGCTATGTGTCCATCGTGGAGCCAGATATGTCTCTCCTCTGCCCTGCGGCTGCTCCAATGAGTCATGCCTGCTGGGCCTGCCAGGCAGCTTGCGTCATATGCCCACGTGGGCATCTGCAACAACGCCACCATGTTGTAGGCTGTTGCACATCTTTGGGTGTCACAAGTTAGGCTGTTACATGTTTGAGGGGGCCCGCCCACAGAAGGGCATGGTGCTGTTGCAGCTGAGCTTGCTGTGTGTGTGACACAGATCAGCTATGCATCATCCTTGGATGGCAAGAGATGCCAGCCTGCTGTTTCGTGGAAGCAACCTCACAGGTATGGGTCTGCCCCAGCATGCATTATATTTGCCAGGGTCAACAACTAGGGCATAGGGTTGAAGATAGGATGTTTCTTTTTTGAATCAGATGACAAGCATCAGCTTTACACAGGCAGACTGTATTCTGTGGCAGTATGCTCAAGCTCTCTCATAGTCAATTTAGCTGAAGGTGGTGTCACAAAGACACACCAAGCTGACTTGGAAAAGATACTAGCAAAGTTTCAAAAAGCTCCACCCGTTCTTGATTTATTATTCAAAAGACTCAGATCTGAGCAGGTGTGGAATGCATGCAGGGAACAGGCACATTGCCTTTGGCTTTGAGACAAATGCTGACATAGATATCAGAGTATGGGACTGGGTTCAAGAGCCAGCCCATGAACACTTCATTGGTCTAACACAACATTGCAAAAGCAAGTACCTTCTCAATTGGCCTGGGAACAGTTACTCAGCTCGCCTCAAGTACCTGCTGCTCTGTGGCTCGGTTGTGGTGCACAGTGACAACGGCTGGTACGAGTTTTACTACCCCATGCTGCAGCATGGCGAGCATTACATGAGGATCAGGGCGCTGAACTCGACAGCTGATCTCCACAATGATTTGACTACTCTGGTTCAGAAGCTAAACAGAAGCCAGAGGCACAGCAGGCGCACAGCAAACGCTGGGCAGCGTTTTGCTAGCGTGATTTTGTCTGATGACAATGTTAGGGAGTACTGGTATAGATTGATGAAGCAATACGCAGCATTGCAAACACATGAGATCAGACTTCATCCTGATGCTGTTCCACTTGGAGCGAGTGTATCTAACCCCAGATACATCACATATGATCAGCGGACTGGTTGCCGATCAGCATCAGGATCCGGCCATCGTACTGTGTACGGCTTACCCACAGGGCCTGGTGCAGCAGCTGCTGTGGTAGCCACCATAGAAGCTGACTCGGCTGTCATGATAAATCCTGCTGAGCCTGACAGCATGACCCATGATGCTCAGTCGCACTCTGATGCTCAAGCTGATGACGCAGAGTTAGAGTCACAAGTGTCTTGGGACAGGAATGCAGACAGTATACTTGAAGTCAGGTCAGATCAAATTGATCCACAAATAAGTGAGGAGACTGTAGGTGAAATGCTGGCAGAGCCAGGCACTAATGGTCGACATGAAGAGTCTTCTGAGCCAAATGCCATTGATGAGTCTGAGTCTGCTATTGAGTCTGGCCCAATTAGTTGGTAATGTGCTCATGCTGTTGAGTCTGGCCCAATAACTTGGTAATGTGCTGATGCTCTTTATGGCAGGATCTGGCTGCTTGTCTGATTCATTGCAGTTGCAATAAAGTGTGTTAGCTGTGTGCAGTGTCGCCACAAGTTTTGCTACCTCACATCACAGCTGTGTGTTAATTGATGTGCACCAACTCCATGATACTTAACAATCTGATTGTGCAGTGCGCACTGCTCCAGTTCTTGCTACTATTTTTGATTTTTTCTGGTTGATGAATATGAAGTAATTTGAAGATGGTGCTGATGTCAACTTTCTGAATAATGAGTGTTGACACTCTGAGGCGTGATGCAGGCTAGACCACCTACATGACTTGACCGAGTGTGATTCGCAATGTTCAAACAAATTTGCAGTTTTAAATCAATCAAGTAGCCACTAGGATCTTCTTTTATTTACTCAACACAGTTTGGTCACCCACTTCTTGCTCTCATAACCTGTCACTTGCATCTGCTGAATTTGTGTACCGTTGCGGACTTGTACAGCGTTTTGTCCTTTCCTTTTGAAGCAAAAGCGACCCTTTGCATTAAGTTGAAGTACGATATTTAAATACAAGTAGTTGCGCTTATCGTCACCGTGATGGTGCCTCTGCAGTGCATCAGCCATTGCGCTAAATCACAATAGATCTACCATTAAATATGCTTGTCCCAAACGGACAAGTCCTACACAGTTCGGAAAAAGTGCACAGCTTTGTTGAGCAGTCGTCATGCACATCTTGGGCAACAGTACCAAGCTGTGTCCCTTCAATCTGTTTGCTACAAATTACTCTCACAGGTATACACACACCACAAACAATCACATGGCTACTCTCACAACACTAATGTTGCTTTGCATCTGTCCAAAACTAGCTACATGCTGTGCCTTTGGCCTCATAACGTTGCTCTTCAAGAACGGTTCCCTAATGCTGCGCTTCTGCAGTTGGTTCCGTCGCTGGCCTGATGAGCCATGACTGAGCCCTTGTGAAGAAGAGGATGCAGTGGGCAGGGCAGACCAAGGGCTACCCCGGCCAAACAGCCATCTGCCCCCAGAAGAGCCCCTGTCAGTTGCTGCTGTATACCTGCAGCACCAGCCATGGTTATAGCTCACGGCAACAAGACAAAGCACGTTGCATGCAGCACTTACAAACACAAACGGACAAATGAGGGCTCTTCAGGCTGCGTGCAGATCAATGTTATGCAACATGACATTGCAGAAGCAGTCACAGACCCACATACTGCTGCCTCATGCAGTGCAGTTTCAAACCCACAGGTTGTGCCCATATGCAGATCTGCAGTCCATCACGTACAAAGAAGGCTGGACCACTTCTGGCTGCATGCTCACATGCTGGTACATGCATAATCCACAAATGAGTCAGATAAGCTCAACCACCTGGTAAGACAGCGATCAAGCAGCGACGACAAGCACTTATACTGTGCATTTAATTCTCTGATATGGTGGTGGGTCACAGAACATGTGCTTGCCTGGCATGGCAATGCTATGCACAACTTGTATGAGTTTTGACCCTGTTTTGTATAAACATTTGCTACTTTTACAACCCTACGCCATTAACTGGGCTAGGTCTGGGTGCAGGGTCTATTCCGATCAGATCAGTGTTTAGAGTTGTTGCTGTAGTATGGCCCGCATCCAATCAGAGTGTGTGCAATGCATGGACACTCGGATTGGTGCCTTCCAGCATCAAGCCAACAACTTTGCGCTTTTTGTAATCATGTCTGCCGACACAAAATAAAGGACGGAGGCAAATATGGTTACAAATTGCTTCAAGCTGTTGGCTTGATGCTGGAAGGCACTAGAGTGTCCTGCAAGCTCAATGTGTTGCACACACTCTGGTTGGATGCAGACCACACCCGGGCAAGAAGTTTCAACACTGATCTGATCAGGGTGAACCCTGCACCCAGACCTAGCCCCCCTCACACCCCTCCCCTGTTCTCAACTTTTGCTCTTGCATTCACAAAGCTGTGTGTGCAGAGTGGAATGACCTCTGTGTTCGACAGGAGCGCTCACCTAGCAAGGCAGTAGTCCCCAACTTCCTGATGTAGTGCCTTGACTGCCTCTTGGAGCTGGCCGTAGAAGCCCAGGCCTTGGGCCACGTCATCCCTCACTTGGTTATAGTCCCTCAACAGTGTCCCAAACTGCTCCTCAACTGCCTGCGTGTGCAAAACACAATGCTCTTGGTCATTCGTTCGTTCAATCAGCCAAGCATTCATTCCTACTGCCATGAAAGGTGTGTCTTTCCACAAGGGTCAGGAACGTACAGCCCTGAACGTATAGCCCCTCCCGGTACGAGGGCACTCCGCCACAAAGCTGTAATGACAATACCGAGCATGGATGCCTAGGACTGGCAAGTTCATATTGCGGTCGACTGTGGTGCATCAGCAACTCTGAACACCAGCATTGATCATCAAAACAAGCATGTCGACCGGTGAAGTGTGAAAACTTCTGGTTGAACAAGCTGTTGCTGCTTTGCCACAGGCAGCAAGCAGCAGGGGGTGTTCACCAGCAAAAAACAGGCGTTGCAGTGCGGATTGTCTTTAGATTCTTGAATGATGGCTTTCTGCCCAGGTCACTGAGGGCAGCAATGACAACAGGATGTGGCTTGGGGGTTGTTATTGACAGGACCAGAAGTTTGACAGGAGGACCCGGGTTTTGCCACGAAAACAAGGGTTTTGCCATGAAAAACAGGGTTTTGACAGGACCTGAAAGGGCGACAAGGATTTTGACATGAGAAACACGAGAACAAGGGTTTTGTTAGCAGGATCAGGGTTTACCTGCTGGGAAGAGGCATTCTGGTGCAGGATGTCCCCAAAGGCTTGCATGTTGGCATCAATGCCATGCATCACCTCCGCCTGCTTCCTCAAGTTGCTCTCCACCGCCACATTGATGTCGTCATACCTGTAAGCGTCATGCACTGGCATGCTTCAGACAGCACTGACTTGCTTCAGACAGCACTGGCTTGCTTCAGACAGCACTGGCTTGCTTCAGACAGCAATGGCTTGCTTCAGACAGCACTGGCTTGCTTCAGACTGCTGATAGGCTTGTAGGGTTCAGGTAGAAAGCTCAAACCCTAAATCCTGACCCAAGATTTCGCAGTTGACAGTTCACCCTCACTGTACTTGCCAGGCTTGAATTTGTGAAGCATGTGGTGTCAGCCCAAAACAAATCTCAAAAACTATATACTTGATGTTTCTGGTATGCAAGTTTTCTGGTGAGATGTGGCAGTGGAGTGTGAGATGACTGAGCGTATCAGCGTACCGCTTCAAGCCCTCCCTGAAGGCCTGGTTGGGGTTGACCCCGGGGGGCACACGCCCCTTCAGGACGTCATCATTGTCCCACTCCCACCGGAAGGCCTTCTCAAGATTGGAACGCTCCTCACTCAGTTCGTCCAAGCTGTGAAGAGCACCTGCACTTCATCACAAGCTTACTTAGAGCATGTATGTTGCCTGCTTGCAAAGTTGAAAATATCCCTACCAGAATGCCCCCTTGAGACTTGAGGTCTCCTCACTATATTAACATCCGGTGCAAAAAGCACCTGCAAATGTGTATATGGCAGTCCTATTGTTTGTCAACCTTGGCATGTCAACCTTGGCATGCGCTGAGGGTATAAAAATAACACGAAATCTCATCTGTATGGCATGGTTTGCAGGCCAATGCAGAACCTAACATGACATTTCAGTTGCAGCTGAATTTGATGAGCGAGTACAGACAGTAAACAGTCTTTTCTCTCTGTCCTTTTGTGGGAATGGCTGAAGACAGATCATTGCAAGATCAGCTTGCATAAAATTGGCAATTTGGTGAGGTGGCTTGTATGCATGTGAGGTACTCACCTCTGATAGTTGCCACAAAAGCTGATGCAGGCGACATGCGTGAATCCCCAACAGCTGCATTGAAGTCCAGGGCTTCAAACTTATTCTGGTTGCGGGCAATCTTGCGGTCCACCTTCTCATCCTGCCTTATGGCGTCAGACAGATTCTGTCTGCAGCAGCAAGAAGCGGTGGTGAGGGCAATCTGTAAGAAGTTGTCAGCATCACTTGGTATGTGTTGCAAGGATTATGAGGGTCGCAGTTTGTCTGAGATTGTGAAGCACAAAGAGGTTGTGTCTGCAGCTGCGAGCTGCAGCTCAGAAACTGGTCGGCATCACTTGGCGAATCGAGCTGGTCTGCATTGCCAGGATCACAAATAGTCTTTGGTGATGAAGCACAAAGAGGTGCTGTCTGCAGAAGCAAGAAGCAGCTGTGAAGCACATGACAGACTTGAAATCTGTGAAAGCACCACTTGGCAAATCAGGCTGATTATGACTTCTACAAATAGAGGTCAAACAGTGGATAATCCACAGGTCTGAATGAAGAGCGCACTCTGTGTATTGGGTTTTTGAAGACACGTGATCTATACACAACAATGCTGGCATGCTGTACAATAGCATTAAGACTCGTGATGTCACAATGGCCATTGGGGTGAGGGTTAATCCCTAAATTGGGGTTAAACCCTAAACTGTGGTTAGGGTTGAACCCTAAACCCATTAACACCTCGGATGCAACAAAGTGATGACGCACAAGAAACAGTCAACAATGTAGCTAGGGCGGGGTGAGCAATGCTGAACACAATCAACAGTGCTGTGTGTCATAAGTCGAGTCATTTTAGGAGGAGAAGTAAACACAACTCTACAGCATTACACGCCATCAGCTGCTGAGCTGAGTGATCAAAGTGAAAGCACTGGCTAATGCTTACAGCCGCTGTGTTGAAATTCAGCAGCAGCACCAGCAGCAGAAAAGCAGTGAACAGAAGAACGAAAGGAAGAAGGCAAAACCGGTGAGAGGATAGAAAGTCAAGTTGACAAAGAAGAAGAAGAGGAGGGAGAAGAAGAAGTAGAGGGGGGAGGCAAAGAAAAAGAGAAGGAATGGACTCACTTGTAGCCAGCAAGGGTTTCTCTGAAGTCTGCAGTGTCGCTGCTGCGCCGCCGGCCGCCGTACCTCTCCTCCTTGTTCAGCTCATCCTCACACTGCTCTAGCTCCTCTGCAATGGTGTACTGCATTTCCTGCAGATTGACAGCACCAGTTGCATACTGTGTTGAGTCCGGAGAAAACTGTTCACAGTGTCAGATCCAGCATGCTGACTTGTTTCTGCCTTTCTTGGTTATGCACCGCGATGCAAGGATTTCAGGACTTACGGCTTTGTTAACTTGTCAGAACAACTCGGTGGTTGTCTGTACCAACAGTGCGCACAGCCACATGCAAGAGGTTATGCTATCTTGGCTGAGTCCAGCTAGCGAAAGTGGATGGGATGCATTCCATGCTTGGCCACTGTTTGCCCAGGGTATAGCCGCAGGAGAGCCATCGCATACAGTAACAATGCACGATGCTAAGTTACATACAGCAACAAAAGGAGAGCAACGAGTCACATACAGTGAGGGATGAGCAACAATGAGGGAGGGAATGAGTCACATCAAGTAATGAAGAGGAGAGCAATGACCTGCAGCTGCTTGAAGAGCTGCCCTAGGTAGCGCAGGCCACCTTGCAACTGCCCCTTCTCCTGTTGCATCACCCTGGGGACTGCCCCCCGGGTCTTGTCCTTCTGCAGGAACTGCAACAGACACACATACCGTTAGACGCAACAGACACACACACACACACACACACACATCATCGGACTCAGCAGCCATCTGTTGGACACTGGCCTTGCCATTGTTGCATGACCTGTTACAACTTGTATTTGTGCAGAGACAATTTCCTGCAGAATGCTGTCAAACATGTTTTCCAAGCAATCACTTGCTGGCATCTTTGCAACATGACATATGTTGATGAGTGAGGAGGCATGCAGGCAGGCAGACTGGCAGGCAGTCACTTCATTGAAGTAAATATCAGAGACAGCCCTGACTATACAAGTTAAGAATATGTCTGTAGCACAGCCAAACTAGACAGCAGACGCAGCCCTCAAGCAAATCAGTTTGTCTCTAGATTTTGATTTATGGCTGGCTGGTCTTCACCCCTTGCATATGTCTGAAGAGCATGTAATGCACAGACAGACACTCATGCAGGAAGACGGACAGACAGAGACTCTGACAATGACATTTGTCAAGGTGCAAGGCATTGAAGCCTGACTTCTTTGCAGATCACTCAAGGTATGTCTGTTTGTCAGTGTCTGCCTGCCTCTGTGTTGTGTCTGTGTACGTAGCACACACACACCATCAGCTCAGACACACCAAGCAGCAATGCACCAGAACCAGGCAATGTCTGTCTGTATAATGTGTGCTTTGTGCACATATAAAAGGTCAAAGCACCAAGCAGCACACCAGCAGCACCTCGAGACTGCCTGAATCCTGTTTTGCTGCTTGGTGCCTTGACCTTGTGGTATGCGCAAACAGCACACACAAGACAGACAGACAAACAGACAGGCACCGACGGACAGACCAACCACCGGGAAATGCAAACAGTCGACAGCTTTTGAGGCCTTGCTGATTGACATCTTCCACAGTCTGGCTGCAACAAGTACACACATGGACGCAAGGCCAGACAGGCAGACAGACAGAGACTGACAGAAAGCAGACCTTGAGGGATTCTGGCAGTCTCCAGGTTCTGAGGCCCTGCTGTTTGGCGTCCTCAGCTGCTTGCATGCGCTGAATGGCGGCGCGCACTTCCCTGTCCACCAGCTTCTCATAGTCATCACTCCTCACTCCACTGCAGGAGTTGCATTACGCCTTAGCATGTACGTAGTAATGAGGATACATTTCAACAGTATCTCGATAAATATTGTTGGCTTTGTGTTATGGGGCCTGTATGGGGCCCATGCAGGGGTCCCAGAACTGTCCCTTGGGTGGCCACCCAAGGCCTTTGAGACCCCAATGAGCATCAAGACAGAAAGACATGGAAACACAGAGCATTGATCTTTTCTTCAAGAGTACCGCCTTGGATGGAGTACTGTCTTCTTCCACGCATTTCTTTCTTGATGCTCATAGGGGTCTCAGGCAACATCCTAAGTAGAGCAAGCCACGTAACAACAAGACAGTGAGTGAAGTCCAAACAGCATACATGGCAAAAAACATCTACAACTGGCAATAAGTATGACGCCAATGATGATGAATATCAACAGGACAGCAGTAGGGACAACAGGGGCAGTAAGCCAAGATGCAATAAATGAGAGAGGGTGCACCTGGGTGGTTGTAGTGCAGACATATTGTCAGCTGTTCTATTAGGGCTGCCACCTTCCACCTTGCCAGGCTTTGACAGCTCCTCCAAAGCAATGCTGGCCAGCTTGCCTGCTGCGCCTAGAGCAAACCTGTCACAGGCCAACACATGAGTCACAGCCAACTCAGCACTCAGTGAAGCGAATCCTGTTGTTACAAGGAGTATGTTGAGCACTTGTGCTGGCAACCTGTTTTCTTTTGGTCTGGAGTTCAGAGTTGGTTTGTAAAGCCGATATCGAAACATGTCGTGAGACTTGTGCTGGCAGTCCTTGATAAGTCTTTTCCCATAGCCATAGTAATGCTTGCTGGCGTGCCTGTTGGGCCCATGACGCACTTACTGGCCATTTTGAAACCCAAATTCAAATGGGTGAGAGGGAGGGCACGACCACGGGATCAGCAGACATGCCGTTGGGCATCTTTACATGATCGATAGCAACCCTAAATATGCCAAAAAGCATACTGACAGGGCCAAAAACCAAAGTGACAGGGCCAAAAACCAAATCGACAGGGCCAAAAACCAAATTGACAGGGCCAAAGGAGCAAACCCGCGACACCTTGTGACAAACATCTCACTTAAGGCATCCATATCTCTCCCGGTGACAATTGTGCTCATGTTGAGGTACAGTGAGACAGCCAGTGGTGCCTGGAACGTCATTCTATTGCAAGATTGTTGTTGGCGGTTTGATTGATGGTGAGAGTCTGGCAAGATCACAGAGCAGCAACACAGAACTTGCACCAACAATCAAACGGCCAATAACAACCTTGGCAATAGAGTGGCGTTCCATGCTGTGCTGGAAATCCACCTAGCAAATAGCAGGCAATGTAGAGTGTAAGATAGACCACGGCATAAGGTGCTAGGGGTTAGGTTAGGAAAACCCTAAATTTAAACTGGTTGTATAATGCCAATGCAGCACTACATAGTAACAGGAAGCCATACCAGTAATGGACTGCGTCTGTCAAGTACAGCTTAATGTCAGCCTTAAGTACAGGGAGATGTGTCAAGTATAGCTTTGCTGTAGGGCTGAAGTACACCAAGCGTGAACACCATCTGCGCATCGTTTTAGTCACTTTGACCTAAACCCTAGGGTAAACCCTAAACCCTAAACCCTTTAGACCTGACTTCCTGCGTCTTGAGTCCTGTCTCTTACCTGCCCACTCCTTTGGCAGCTTTAAATCCTTGCTTGCTTGCAGATGACCCTCTGGGCTGTGAAGATGATCCA
>JAABUO010006726.1_pt1 | contig 13162 bp, 8 predicted proteins | sample 5559291 | NCBI WGS metagenome assembly JAABUO01 (sample SAMN10711878, study PRJNA513372) | rock metagenome | isolation source: Antarctica rocks | place: Antarctica: Victoria Land, Finger Mt sud
CATGAAGTCGGCAACGGTCGTGCAGGATGTGCAGGAGTGGCAAAAGGCGTTTGAAGGCGAGCCGGCCGACATCGAAGGGATTCTGCGCGGATACAAGTCTGCCCTCGATTACCCATGCAATGAACTCTTCGAGTTGCTTATGGACATGTACCCGGATGCAAAAGTCATCCTTCAGACTCGTGATCCAGCATCCTGGGCAAAATCAGTGGATGCGTCGATTGGGAAATGGCAGTATCCACCACTGCTAAATCGTGCATGGTGGGGAGCACTTCCATGCGTAAAGTACCAACGACAGCTTGTCGAGCGATGGGGAAAGATGACACGAAGGAAGGACGGCAAACCTGGCGTCGACCCTGCTTTCATCGGACAGTGGGATGCCAAAGTTCGTGCCAGCGTGCCGTCTGAGAAGCTCCTGGAGTGGAATGTGCAAGATGGATATGAGCCTCTTTGCAAATTTCTCGATGTTCCCATACCCAATGAGCCGTTTCCCCACATTAACGATACCAAGGAGCTGCGTAAGATACACAAAGCAGTGACGCTTGCGTGTCATGTCGTTACGCTGGGATGGATTTTCGGAGTTGGTGTGGGCCTTTACTTGGTGTACGATTACTACACAAACGGAGAAAGGCATGCGCTCCTTGGCCTGGTGCGGCGCATTGCAGTGACATTCCTTGTATTGGGACCTTACACGCAGATACGATCTCCGTATGTCCTTTCCCTACTCATGGCACCGATGATGATATTGAATGAGTATGGTATCTTTATTATTCCAATAGTAATTGGGCTTATTGCTATGATTGTTCGGAATAAAGAGGCTCTGGGTATTTAAGGATTCTACATGTAGCGTATTTGGCGCCTTAAAAAGAAAAGGTAGAGCAAATAACCGTCGATCACATTAGTCTGGTGTCCCAAAGTTCCAAATATTTACGCGTAAAACGGTACTCGGGAATGAATTGTACAAAGTAATATATCTTCCATAAAGACATCGAGCTCAGGTCGCTGCACTCATAACACTATTCACCGTGACCCGTTGATGTTGATACGAACGTGATGACGATTGTGAGACTGTTCTGATAAACTTTGCTGTAGAGCTGTTTGACCATGTCTGGAACGGGGCCTTATGAGCCTCAACATGCTTGTGACTGGCGCTGGAGGTGGAAGTGATTGTTGGAAAGAGCGAAGAAGCCGCTTATCTAAAATAGTTTCGTTCAAATGACCATGTAACTCTATATTAGAAAAGACACGTGTTTTTGCTGGTCTTTGTACCGCCAACTTACTCGAAGTTGACATAGTTGGTGAGGTCGAGGGAGTTGCGGCCATCATCCTGGCAGAAATCAAAAGACTACTTGACTGATCCACACCTTCTGCCATGATGCTCTTAGTGGTAGCCCCCAGAGGCAAAGGTTGAGTCATTTGTGCTTCCCTATCCATCGCAGGGGAATTGCTTGTTTGCGTAATCCCGTTTGCTGATACAAGTGGGAGTAGATTCGGCAGCCTCTTGAATTTTTCCGCGATAGAAGAAGGAGGTAGTGGAACCATTTCAGCTGAAATCCAAGGCACCTGCGTTAAGGCAGGCATAGACCCTTCCGGCCCATATTCGTGCATATTGGGAAATATTTTCTTCCATGCCAAGTATGCAGGCAAGAACGATCTTGCTTCATACGAGTACTTGGAACTGTTGAATCTTGTTATTCCCACAAAACCTTCAATAGCATCAGCGTAGTGGTGGGACTGGTACAAAATATCTATTCGAAACCGATATCTCGTCCCATCAAAGAGGTCATGCTTGGGACGAGTCTGCATTTCGTACAATTTGCGGCTAAAATCCTCAAAGTATCGAGCATCTGGTACTAGGGTTTGGTTTATGAGATTGCTCACATCTTCTTGGAGGAACAGGGCACTGACTGGTGTGGCCCCTCCTCTGCTTATGTAGTCGCATAAAACAAGTTCGGAAAATTTGATGCCAATGGGGAAAGTTATTGAGCAAGTAAAACATCGGCCTTCTTGACCAAGACATCGTTCATGATCAGTATTGATCCAAGAGCATGTCCTCTGCATTTGCGTATCAGGTATTGAAGCCCGCTCATAATGTTCTGGTCTTGCAATTGGGATATCTGCAGAAAATATTGCACCTTGCTTCCAATTCGCATTGGAAAATAGGAACTTCTTGCTGTGCACCTCATTAATAAATTGGATTTCAAAGTCGCTTCGAACCTAATCTTGCCTCTCAGATTACCGCGAGCTTCGGTTTGATCTTGTGGTACCTCAGTGATAGAGCACTTGATCGTTGCTGGAGCTCGACGTAACCAGACGCACTTTGCAATTGGTCGTTCGTCTCCATCAGTCACAAGATGGAAAGGACCGAATTGCACAGGTTGCAAGGCTGGGTCAATGCCTATTCGGATATACTCGCCCTGGGCGGCATTGAATATACTCCAATGTAGCTCGACGTTGAGAAAAGCACTCACGAGAAGATGTGGAATGACTGCGTTCTGGGAAACCCTGTATATGTCTGCATTTTCGATGACAAAAGCTGCTGGAATAGTCGACGCAAAGGTTATCTGATATAAAACACTCAAAATCGAAACCGAAACCCCTCTCACGCGGTGAAGCCTTCTGCCGGTAAAAAATTGCATCCTTGACTTGAAGTTTTATTGGAACGAAAAAAAGTAGTTCATCTTTCGAACCATGAACTTGTTTTCAAAAAGATTTGAAGCAATCGTACTTGGTGCGATTTTTAATCGGGCCAGATAGGTAGCAGCATCCGTCTCTTCGCAGTAAAGCCCGGAAAATGTCTGTGGCCCATTAAGCCGTTTCTGGCGAGAAACAACGAAAATCTCCTCGAATTTTTGCAACAGGTTGCCTGCATTTAGAGACACGACCTCCTCTGAATCAGCCGACCTGCGGTGCTACCGATTTTCGCCACCTACCTATAATGGAATGCACAAAGTTTTGCGCAGCTAATGGAGAAGATTAGTCTGCCAAGGAATGAGTGATTAAATTGTGCTTGAAAATCGACGCTCATTTGCTTGGCAAATTCCTTATTATTGCGAGAAATTCAAGAGCCTAAACACGTAAGAGATGGTTCCATCTCCAGAAGTCGGATGATATTGCATGGAACATGCACGCCGCTAGGATGCACGCCGCTGGCCATTGTCGCACTTGAATAATTCTCTTCGGTCAGGTAGTTGCTCTTTCTACTGCCTTCCTCGCAACCAATACTCTTGTATTTGCATTCTCCTACCTACTAAGTGACCTTCTGCACCTATTATTCAAACATAAGGTCAAATTGTTTGCTCCAGGTATCCTCCCTGATCTGCTCCCATCTGCAATTTCACAAAACGTTGTCCACAGAAGTATCCTGATACATCGGACTCGATCAATCAGCCAGGCTTGCTGTCCACCATCTGGGATTTGTTAGCGGCCTTGTTGGGCCGCCTTTAGTCAGGTAGGCACCGGGATGTATTCTCATCGAATCCTTATTCCGACGACCGACTAGCGGTGTCCGCGGATCCGTCGGTGTCGGCCGAATAATTTGCCCGTAGTGGTCGGCAATAGTCGGCAACGAAGGAGTCATTGGACTCGTCAACCAGGAAATTAACTCAGCTTGCATATGCTTAGGACAAGAAGCTGGTTACACCAAGCGGTATTGAAGGTGAAGTCTCGCCTGGTCCTGCAGGGTTGAGTGGGAATACGAAGGCTACTATGTCTCGGACAATCTCGTGAGGGCACCGTGTCACCGAAAGCTGCGCTGAAAGAAAATGGATCTCGATCCAGCTTTCACATGTCGGAAGTAGTGGCTAAAAGCACAACCATTTGAGGAATATGAACGAATGGCAAAAGGCTTTGCCCAGCGAGACCAGCTGACATCGAAAGCATTTTTGCACGGATTCAAGTCTACACTGGATTACCCTTGCAACAAACTCTACGAGACGCTCACGAAAATGTAAACAAATGTCAAAGTGCTTCTCTAAACTCGCCACTTCGAGGAGTGACTATGTTTACTCAGCTGCGGTCTCCTTTTGCCATCAAGATATTCATTCCCCCCATGATTATTCTAGAGATGCTTGGCAAGTAATTGTTGCCAATTCTGCTCGTACACACATATGATTATAGAGACCGTACTTTTGGAAGTCTAACAGCTCGAACAACATCTCGAAAAGTTAAACTCGTTCTCGTTGCCCGTTGTATAGTCTTCTCCGGCACCTCAGCGAGCAAGGACCAATTCGCGATTGTATTTTTTGACAAGTCCAAGTCTTCCTTCATTCCCTTTATCCCGTGGAGATAGTCGGCATACATGCGGTCAGATGTCACCAGAAGACTACATCAGTCGCTTCTTGAATACACTTACCTCCGCGGTTCTTGCAGTATTCGATAGCACACGCTCTGTGATCGTTTCTCATAGATCTCCAACACGATAGGCGCTGCTAGAGACACAGTAGCCACAATGGGAAAGTACGCCGGCCCATCTTCATGGGGAGCAATGCCCTCTTACTTTAGACTTTGAGCAAGGTAGTGTTACCCCCGGTTTCGTATTCATTGATCAGTACGTGATTCGGCTCTTGATGTGTGCTCGTATCCCATATATGCATGCTTTTCAATCGCGGTATTATGGGACTTTGTAGCCACTCCGGCAGGCCAGACGAAAGCAGCTTGTTTTGCGGAGACAAGGGGCTCGGCCAGCTTTGTAATCTTCGATGAGACAGCTGAACCCATTTGGCTTGGCGAACTGCCGAAACCTTAGTTGAGCATCTCGCTCATTCCACACGTACGTGTCTCAACAACTCCTTCTCTTCTTCATTCGAGATGAAATTTGTAATATAGTAAGCCGCTGTGGGCATATTAGAGATAACATAATGATCTAGTTCATGCATTGTAAACTTTGCAATACGAGATTCTAGGTATACGATAATGAAATGAAGGTCCTATATGCTTGGTCTTCTTACACTAACCGTTCACTCAGGATAATCCCGTACCAAAGAATAGAGCCTATTGTGCCAAAGTTGATGAGAGTACTCAAACCGTGAGCCTGCCCGAATTGTTTATTCAACCCTTTCAGCTCGTCACTAATATTCGGATCGCTCCTGCTCTTGCCCTCCCTTTCTTCCGCTTTCACTCTTTGCATCATCACTTTGCTTGCCCATGGGCCAACAGCTACCAGATTTGCCAATGCACTCAGACCCATTGCTGCAAAGGGGATCACATCGACGTGTGGAGGACGGGTGAGGTAGAGGAGGAGAGGGAGAGCAGTCTGTAGTCCAAAGTAGACTGGAAAAATGTTCCGTTGTAGCGATCTGAAGGAAGCCTTGTCTAGAGATCTGTAGCCCACAACGCCTCCGACAAAGGACTGGTAGATTGTAGTACCTGTAATCATTCCATAGGCAATCAAATGGTAAGGGGCAGGCGTGGCCAAGGTACTCAATAGTGGCATGTTCACGACTGAGTTGTGAGTGTTGTATGTCGTGATGTCAGCAGGACGGGTATCGGCCACGAAATCACCGGTCCAGGAATGGAAGGACCTCTTCAGCAATGTGCATTCGCTTGATGAGCTGAAACGAGTTGAGTCGAGTGCATTGCGATCAGTTCGATGGAAAGCGTTCTTGCTCTATCGTTCGGCAGACCCATCATCGTGGGTTCAATCTACGAAACGCGATCGACAGGCTTATGACGCGTTAAAGACGAAATACATCTCAGACAGAAAAAACCATGTAGATGGTGTTGACGTCAATGTTGTGAATCCGCTCTCGCTGGACGAGGACAATCCATGGAAGGAATACTATAAAGATGAGGAACTTCGGAAGCAAATCATGCAGGACATTGAGCGAACATTTCCTGACAACGACTTCTTTCGGAAGAAGGAGGTCCAATCCATGTTGCTGGATCTTCTTTTTGTGTACTGCAAAATGAATGAAGACGTCTCTTATCGGCAAGGTATGCACGAAATCCTTGCGCCCATACTACTTGTGGTGCAAAATGATTCCATGATGAGCCCTACAGTAGAGCAGCAAACTGTGGACCAGTTCTATGTAGAGCACGATACGTTCTCGTTATTTCAGGCTCTGATGAGGCACGCAAAAGCGTGGTACGAGCTTGGAGATGAAGACGCCCGACATTCGCAAATTACATCCCCCATCGTGGAGAAGTCACGGCGCTTACAGGAAGAATTCCTCGCAAAAGTTGATCCTGAACTGGAGCGATACCTTACTTATTTGGATATTGAGCCACAAATATGGGGAATCAAATGGATTAGGCTTCTCTTTGGTCGAGAGTTTGCTTTTGAAGAGGTTTTGAGGATATGGGACCTCTTGTTTGCTGAGGACCCAACTCTACAGCTTGTTGATTTCATATGCGTAGCCATGTTGATACGTGTACGAAGCCAGCTACTTGATGCCGACGCATCGACTGCACTGACGATTCTTCTCCGATACCCCTGTTTACAAGTCGAGGGTATTGGTGTTGGTCTTGTTAGGGATGCAATTTATCTTCGGGATCATTTCTCATTAGCAGGAGGTCAGCATATTATTAACAAACACACGCAATCGACCGCACCTTCTTCTCCAACGCGAAGAGAAAGATCACCAAACAGCCATTCAGCAAACATTGAAGCCATCGTTTCAGATGTTGCGCGGAACATGCTGGATCGCGGAGAGAAATGGGGTGTGAACAAATACGTTCGTGAGGCAGTGGCAGTATTACAAGCGTCTCCTTCCATGTCAGAAAAGGGGGACAAGGACACGCCTGACAGAAATTACCAAATGGCGCAGCTTCTAGCAGTCTCAATCAATACCTTGGAAACTCGCGTACGTGTCGAAGATGATGAGTCAAATAAAGCAATTGCAACCCTACGCCACATTCGCGAATGCCTTTGTGATGGGTTGCGTGAAGTTGATGGAGATGTGATGCAGAAGAGTGTGCGAGCGCGTCCTCCAAAATCACCGTTTGCTACGACCCCAAAGTCGTCTCGCTTAAGTGGTAACTGGAGTCCGGCGGGATTTGCGAGAATGGCGAGTGCAGAGGAAATTACTCCGCCGAGAAGAGGCGCTGGGAAAAACAGCCAGAAATTGAGAGACATCTCCCTAGGTTCTATGTAACAGTATCATCATGTATTTAGACGGACAAGTCATTCTTGTTTTTGGATAACAAGTGATCCGCGATCATCAAATAATCTGGTTAGTATATAGGCTCGCCAAACGCTCTCTAGAGCAGATTCGGCAGAGGTCGCTGTGGCGACAGGCATTAAACCTGTCCCTCGGCCCGGTGTTGCTTTGGTACTGCCGACAACAACGCCGGGCTCTGCCGAAGGCGCGGCCTTCAGCGGCCGACATGTGAAAGCTTGTTACTATGACCTCATTGCTCACGTAGTTACACCAATTGCCTTTGGTCGACGTGCAATCCTGTGACGAAAACAACTAAAAATGGACCGCCACAGTGCGGATATTTGGTGAATTGCGCCCTTCAAAGCCTCAATGGCAAGTTCTACGCGTTCTTCCTGCGTTCCATCAAGTATATTAGGAATTACAACACAATTTGTGTGAATTTCCGAAGTTTCATTATTGGGCCGCGTGTGGTAGTGTGGTAGGATCGACAGAAGATGGGACAGGGTATTTTACTTTTGAACTTGTATTAGAGGACATGGACTCTCAGTAAACAGGCCTTCACTACCTTAATGGGTATTTCGAGGTTAGCTGTCTGTTTGAGGAGCTGTATTAAGTATGAGCAGTTTATGGCATCGAGACAAGTCGACGTCGTTATTGATGGGCCTGCATTGGCATATTATGTTTGGCGCCAAAGTCACTTGACGGTGGAATGTGCAGAGTATGGACGATACTCAGATACCTTACGGGAGTACGTCTCATTGCTACAAAGGCTTGGAGGATTTCGAATGTAAGTCGCAATCAGCGTCCCAGCTAAACGGAAAGCAAGACGGCTTTCTTCGACGGCAAACTGCCAGAGTACAAAGTAGAGGAACGATGTGCAAGGATGAATTCTGCGCTGGCCAAAATGCCTAATGTGCCTCCTCCATTTGCTGCTATGGTGGCCCAAGATGTACTTTCCGAGTTTTGTGATGTCTGTGTTGTCCCAGGCGAGGCTGATGGGTACTGTGCATTGGCAGTTGTTGATGGAGGACTTGTTTTGTCCTTGGATAGTGATCTTTGCATCTACGATCTTGGTTTTGGAGCTTACCTTCCACTTGACCAACTGGAGATCCGAGATGATCATATCCTCGGAGGTACCTTTACCACCAATAGCATTCGAGACTACGTTCGCGATCCTTTAAGTGCTGCGTACACAGTCAGTATGAAGTCCAAAATAATATTCCCTTTGTTAGAGGCTCCTCAGGCCTTTCGTGGGAGATACGAGCTACCCAGCGATCTAAAAGCCTTGTGCGATTCAAACATATGGGGAAGGTTTGCAGAAGTATTAAGCGAGCCGCATCACGTCTACCTGCCGGTTCTTCCAGAGGATATTAATCGTGCGTCAGCATGGGAAATTGGACGAGAGTATCGAGCGGCGGCTTATTTTGAATTAACCGGGTCTAGTCATCAAGTTTTGGAGATATTACGCCGCAGCCAACGGATGGTTACTATGCCGATGGATCTACAACTTCTTCCCTTCAAGCCACAGATCTACCACATCAGGAACGAGATCAGGAACTCCATTTCCCGCTGGTACGAAGAACGTGACCAGAAGTTCGACGAAGGTTGTTTGCAGCGAGCACTGGATGCTCTTTACATGGCCCAGTCTCTGCCCACTGGTAACTCATATCGGCATCTATGTGCGCAAGTACAGGCAGCTACTGCTAGTCTCCTACTTTATCTAAGGGTTGTAGCAAAAATGGAAGTAGGAATTCATAATGTCGGCGAATATGACCAAGAGTGGAAAGGGTGTTATTAATTTTCCTGATTGGGATTGAAAACTCGCAAATCTGGAGTAAAAAACGTGGTCTGCTATATTTGTGACATGTGCGGGTAGACCTTAAATAGAAAAAAGCTCATCCCGGCCCCCTTTTACGTTTCAAGAATGCGCTAGTCCTGCGTCTAAGTGACCTCGGCGCATCAAGATTTGGATGTTTTTTTGCAAAGTCCGACCATGTTATAGATGGACATCTTCGTAGGGGCTTATAGCGGGCTTGCCCTCTGCGAAAGAGCTTCAACGTCAGGACTATCTCGTCTACATCCGAGCGAGATACACTTGCACGACAACTTCTGAACAGTGATCACGCTATAGTCGAACCGGCTGGCTTCAACTTAGATTCTTGGTGTGACTATGAAAGGCGCCAAATATTGATGGTTCATTTGCACTCAGAGGCAGATGTCGAGGTTCGTAGCCACAGATACCTTCAAAGAGACATACTGCAGTTGCCAAGGGTATATAGGGTTGAAGGGAACTTTGGATACAGCTCCTACAGTCGACCACGATACAAACCCGTCAAAGTGACGTTTGCCACTTTATTGAACCGTCAGTCTTCTAGATGCACAGTTTTACATAATGTAAAAAAAATGGACACTTATGTATTTAAGTTACCAGGATTTATTTCCCCATAGGCTCGTATGACTTAGGCTGATTGGTTGATTGATTGGTCGTCGTTGGCCAAAACCGAACATGCGTGTGCCCACCCTCAGCGCAATTGCGTTGACTGCTGGCCCAGCCAGTCTCTTGACAATTACGACATACACTGCTTTGGTTCTATCTGTACTTATCACGAATTTCTATGTTCCATCGCCTCCGAAGGATGCTACTTTGAATCAAATTTGGGCGGATCTGTATGAAATCACTCGTCAACCTCATCCCTACAACTCTCACGACAACGATGCGGTTCATTCGCACTTACTGTCACGCATTCGCGAAGAAGTCAATGGAACAAAATGGGAGGTGTTCGAGGATATGCAATCGAATTTCACACACTGGACGGAGGAGTCCACCATTTATTTTGAAGGAACAAATATTCTGTTGCATTTGCCTGGTCCAAAGCCTTTTTTGGTGTCTGCACATTATGATTCGGTCGCTACTGGCTTCGGAGCTACTGACAACGGCGCGGGCGTTGCCATTGTCCTGTCGCTTATTCGAAAGTTTGCCGATTCTCCTCGAGGTATTGTCCTAAATCTCAACAATGGCGAAGAGCGAGGACTCAATGGGGCTCGTGCTTTCCTTCAGCACCCTCTTTCGACAGTTCCAGTTGAGTTCTTAAACTTAGAGGGAGCTGGTTCTGGAGGTCATGCTTTACTAGGAAGGGCACAGGGATCCATGAAGGCTTATGACGCAAAGCAGCCATTTGTGTCGGTCATAACATCTGACTTTGCTTCTTCGGGAATTGTTCGCTCAACAACCGATTTCGTGATTTATCGCGATCGCTACGATGGGCTAGATCTTCATTTTATTGCTCCTCGCAGCTGGTATCACACCTCCCGAGATACACCACAAAATATGGGTATTGAGAGCGTTGCACACATGAAGGATACTGTGTTCCGTACAGTTGAGAGGCTTGCCAGGCGAGACGTCCAAGGAGACCAAGAAGTCTTTTTCTCACTTTTTGCAACGACGCTTATACGAATTCCTCTTAAGGTCATGTATGCCATCAATATTGTAATGCTGGTGGTTGTTCCGTTAGCTTTTGGCGGCATCATTATTGCGTTGCAACGACAGGGCCTTTGGAAGATCACTTTCCGTGGATGGGGAAGATTTCCTGTCGCCTTCCTTGTCGCAGCAGGTGCGACAGTGCTTGTTTCTTTCCTTATCGTGAAAGTGAACGCAGAGATCATATATTCCTCTTCTTTTGTTGTTTTGGCATGCTTGTTTGCTCTTATTTTTATTGTATTTGAGAGTGTGCTGAAAGTTTTTGACGTTTACAGACCTGCACAGCATCACAAGGATGCGGTCATATTTGAATTGTTAGGGCTTTGGTGGGTCGTGTTGCTCTTCACCACAATTTACTTCAATGCGCGCGGCTATGGAAGCTCTTACCTTGTCACAGTAACATTCTTTGGAGTTGTAGTGGCTGCGGCTATTTCTTTGGCGGAAATGGGTGCAGAATCAAAGTTGGAAGAGCAGCTGCTTGTGCCAGGTTCGGAAGAAGAGGGCGAAGAAGAAGAAGACCTTGAGGCTAATGAAACTACACCTCTAGTCGGCGACAACACCGTTGAAAAGTCTGAACGCGTTGGGCTTTGGATCCTACAATTTGCTTTCTTAGCTCCAATTCCTCTGATTCTCACACTAGAGATCTTGGTGATTGTTGTTCAAATTCTCTCCCAGACATTAGCTGACGGCAATAGCATTACACAGGGTACGAGAGTCCATTTAATTGCTAATTTAGTCTACGCATTTTATGCGTTTCTTACCTTTCTTTCAATACTTCCCATAACGCCATTTCTACACCGACTTCACCCTTCAGTGAAACCAGTATTGGTGTTGCTGTTTTTGGGCACATTAATCTACTCTCTTTTGGCCTTTCCGTTCTCTTTTGATATGCCATTGAAATTGTTTTACAAACAAGACATGATTGGCAACGCCACGACGATGCGAGTGTCAGGCATAAAGAACTATATTGGGCCTATTACACGAGGTTTACCTGAAGCTATCGGAAGGGATGTGAATTGCATTGACCGGGCAAGTCGTGATGGTCTACGCCAGTGTTCCTTTAACATCTCAAACGAATACACTTTTGATTTTGAGGTTGAATCATCTCGCACCACAACCTTCTCAACACGCTTTAAGATCCGTCCTGATGGGAACTCAAGGAACTGTAAGCTGTATCTTCCAGTAGCTGCAACGTCGCTGCATGTGATCGGATCCCTCCCAACAACGCTGAGCAACGGGACAAACGTTATTGATATGTACGTCAGAGACTGGGATCGTGAAATTATCGTCGACGTGGCATGGGAAGATGAAGTATATGGCACTGTCAATGTGACGTGTCTTTTCAACGATGGGATTTCGCGCGATTTGGGCCAGCCTAGATGGACTCAACTTTCAAATTCAGCGCTTGAGCGTGGACTGCTTGAAAAGTGGAAGACTGTGGAACTCTGAAGTCAACCCCTGTGTGAGACTGTAGAGGGAAGTGAGGTTGCATAAATGCGATGGCATTAAATAGGGACAAGTAGTAGGGAAGATATTGAAGTGTTCTCCTGCTCTCCGTTGTTCACGTCATTGCAATGATTAGAAAGCGAGAAAAATACAACCCAGACAGGCAAAAGATGCAATTACTGTGCCTACAGTAACGACAAGGTTTGCAACTTCTGATTTAAGCTCCTTTTCCGCATCATCAATCACACTGCTTGGAATGGCACATTTTTTGATTTGTGTTGGCAACTTGTTCACAACGCTCCTTAGGTTAGTAGTGGTGGGTATCGCCTGAAGTAGCCCTTCATGTGCGAACGTAAGAGTAGAATCCCACCCGATTGCTGTGGTGTTGTCTGTTGGGTAAGTCCAAGATGATACACTGTCATTTATGCACCTCTCGAATTTGAGTTGCCTCTTCAAATTCAGGGATGAGGAGATATGTGTATGCTAATTCCTGACTTCAAAGACTACCAAATCATCGGAAGGATTCTGTATTTCTCTCTATACTTGTCTGGAAATTTCCTTGCATACCAATTCGCTTGGCTCTCAGCTGCAACTCCTAAATCGATAGGCAACCAAAGCAAGTTGGCAAATGTTGACAAATTGATATTCGTAAGGAGAATCCCGGTATAGATGACAATTTCAGCAGTATAGTGCGGAGCAATTAATATGTCAAAGGGGTATTTAGTTGGGAGTGTATACTTTGGAAGTGTTGCCAGGTATGAGTGGCACTGCAGTTGGACAATGGATCCCATTGAGAATAGTACGGCCCCTAAAAAACTCACCAATGATGAGCCCATCAAAGGACGCATCCACGTAGTCAGTGGAACCACCAAGTAGTATGCAATACCAAGAAAGTAAAGACCTATCCACATTTGAGCGTTTGAAAGAGGCTGCACATATACAACTTCGTACCATCTACGCAGGCCTTGAAGCAGAACAAGATATGAAGACAGTCCAGCGTTGGAGAGTCCATAGCGTAGAATTAGGTATACAGACCAAGCAGTGCAAACATTATAGAAATGCGAGAACCAGGATTTAGGTACTCTTATGAAAATAAGTCGAAGAAACCAAGGGACTTTTTGATACGTCGCACCCATGTTTT
>JAABUO010006727.1_pt1 | contig 13161 bp, 12 predicted proteins | sample 5559291 | NCBI WGS metagenome assembly JAABUO01 (sample SAMN10711878, study PRJNA513372) | rock metagenome | isolation source: Antarctica rocks | place: Antarctica: Victoria Land, Finger Mt sud
ACAAAGCCACGTGCAGACACTCAGTCGTAACAATCAGTCAGTCTCGTTCCTCTGCAATTGCTGGGAGGCATGCGCGCACCATGGGGTGTGGTCGCGGCAGGCAAAGGAGACCCCGCCCTCAGGCAGCTGCGCACATAACACTAAGCGCTTGATGCGGCGCCAGCCGGCGCGCGCACCACCAGGTGCGGCCGCGGTAGGCGAAGGAGACGCCGCCCTCGGGCGGCTGCGCCTGCGTGACGCGCACGCCAAACACGCTCGCCAGCGCGGCCGGCACCGGCAGCTCGGTCAGGTTGAGCGGCGTCTGCGCGGGCGCGGGCGGCGCCGGCGGCGCCGGCTGGCTCGTGCACCTGCGCTTGCGCGCGGACGGTTCAGGGACTGCGTGAGCTTGATGTCTGCATCGGGGGTGTGCCAACAGGCTGGAGGCGATGTGGACGCAAGCCCGTACATGAGATCCCGTGAGCAGGCTGTCAAGGTGTCGGGTCGCGCATAGGGTCTGGTTCTCAGCATGTGCATATGCTGCAGGAGAATTGTGCAGCAGGGCCCAGCAGGCGAAGTAGCATCTGCACTTCACGCTGTCAGGGAATTTTACAAACAGATTTGTGTCGAGAGGCGTTGGAACAGGATCCTGCATGCGCAGCAACTGCACCTCTCCTGGCACGACAGGGCCTGTGCTGCAGGCAGCAGCGGGCCGCACCCGCTGCAGCTCAGCGGCTTGCCCCAGGAGCTCGTCACGACGCTCGGCGGCGCGTACGCAGGCTCAGACCGGAAGTCGAGCCGCATCTGCGCTCGGCCACGCCCAGGTGACAACCAGGGCACCGCCCTTGGCAAGCCCTTCCTGGCGACATGGGTGCAAAAGATCCGATGCATGCGGGAGCTCCATCCTGGGAGTGCAGATCTGGGCATGCGAGCTTGCCATGATCACCCCCGCGCACTGCGCTGCCTGGTCCCGCCCCCTGCCTGCATGCAGGCCCAGCCGGCCGCGCCCCGCGAGGGCGCCGCGGCGACGGCCGCGCGCGCACCTGCCGGCAGCGGCCGCCGCTGAGGAACGCGCCCGCGGGGCAGCGCACGCGGCCGTCGGCCGTGCGGAACACGCCGCAGCCCAGGCACCTGCGCGCGGCCGCCGCGTCGGTGCGGCCGCGCCGCAGAGCGCGCCCCCCGCTGCGCGCATGGCGCGCACGCGTGCTTGCAGACACGACGCCTTGCTCGCCGCAAATGTCGTCACGGCGCGCCTGCACATCAGCTCACAAGGCGCGCATGGAGCAGGGTTTGCGGCGCATATGTTGCGGCTCCAGACTCACGTCCACCCGATGAGCCTGGACATATCCATCCAATGAACCAAAAAACTGAAGGGGGTTGTTTGCATCAGCTGCTGCATAAGTGTCTCCCGGACCTGCTCCAGCGCCCGCGCACGCGCTGGCCGCCGTCGGAGTAGAACCACCAGAGGTCGTCGCCGTCCAGGAACGCGACGCCGCCGGCCGGCGTGATGACGGCGATGAGGTTCAGGGTCTCGGGGTCCGGCGGCGTCACGGCCGCCGTGGCCGGCACGGGGTCCGCCGCAGGCGGCGCGTTAGACGGTAGCGAGGCCACATCCGCGTCAAGCGCCGGCGGGTTGTCCGTGCCCGGCTGCGCGCGGGGCATGCGGCGCTGCTTGCTTTGCAATTTGCAAAAAGGCGGCGCGAGGCAGCGTGTTGCACTACTGGTGGTTTAGCGCCCTGAGCATGTAGTGCGTCTGGCGCGTGCTTGTGGCAGGTGCTTACTCTGGCCTCCGTGCACCTGCGAGTGGGCTGCGTGCCTGCACAGGCTGTGTGGTGCTGTCGGAGGTGCCCGGGTCGTTGCCCGAGTCCGTCGCAGGAGCCTCCAGCTGCGGCGCCAGGCTGCCGGCGTTGGGGTCGGGCGAGCCGCCTCCGGCCCCGCTCGCGCCGCCGCCGCCCGCAGCGGGGCTGGCGGGCGACCCGGGCGGTGCACTGGAGCCGGGTGTGTCCGCCGGCGGCGGAGGCGTGGCTGCCGGCGCGTTGGTCTGCGCCGGCGCGGGCGTGTTCTCCGCCGGCGGCGCGTCCGGCGGCGTCGGCGCCTCCTGCGCTGGCGCGCTCGGCGTCAGCGGCTCTGCCGGCGGCGGGCCGCTGCCGCCGCCGCCGCTGCCCCCGCCGCCGCTGCTGCCGCCGCCGCTGTCGCCGCCCCCGCTGCCGCCACCGCCGCCCCCGTCGCCGCCACCGCCGCCGCCCGTGGGGGTGTACCCGCCTCCGCCTCCGCCGCTATCACCGCCGCCTCCGCCGCCTCCGCCGCCTCCACCGCCTCCACCCTCTGCAATGGTCCAGGAGGGTGAGCGGCATTGCAATCCAGGACAGCGCGTCTCTGGCCTCAGCGGTTGTGGGTTCTGCTCAGGTGCTGTGCTCACAGCCCGCAGCTTGCAGTGACGTACCCGCTGGACATACTAGCTGCCAGCCAGGTTCACTGTTGCAGAACAAGAGATGCCCCCTGTGACGCAGGCTGTGGTACAGGTAATGCAGTCGCTGGCACTCTTGTATTACAGTGCTAGGAGTGTTCTGGAGAGTGCCTCACCGTCCTGCAGCAGACGGCGGGACGTCTGAACTGAGCAGCCTAGGGCAAGATGCAAGCCGACGCAAGCCACGACCAACACGAGCAGGACGCGTTCGGAAGTCATGCTCGCGGTGCGCAGGACGCCGGGGACCATACGCCACTGATGCCGTGCGAGTCGAGACAGACAACGGCTACCTCAGGCAGGGTTCAGACATGAAGTTCAAACACTTCGAACGCAGCTGCCAATCCAACCCCGGCAGCTAAACCAGCAGCTCTTCAGACAAAGGAGCCGGGCGTCTCCAGGGCTCTGAGCAGCCGCTCGCGCAGCAGCCCCAGCGGCACGCGTTCATCTATCGCGACAGAGGTTGCGGAGACTCTTGACCCAGGCCAAGCCCCGCCGCGACGCGCTGCCGCGGCCCGCACCTCGCCCAGGTCCGCCAGAGGCACGACCGTTGGGCGCCCGTGTGCGCAGCTGGCGCACGCATGCATGGCATGCTGTCAGGAGGCCTGTGGCCTTACAGACAAGGTTGGCGCCTGTATACAACATAAACACATTACATATCAAGGCAAAGCTGCCGCAAGGGCGTAGTGATATTCTCTGAATACATCTGGCGCCATATCTGATCAGGGTCAGAATACGCATGCATCACACCTTGAAAAGGTTGATCAACATATGCGCCAGCCCTAACTGCAGGCGCGCACACCTGAAGCACAGCGCGGTGCGGGCCAGCTCCTCCAGCAGGCGCACGGCGCGGCCGGGCGGCACCGCGTCGCCAAACTTGGCCGCGGTGCGGCAGGCGCGCGCGGCGAGCACACGCGCCGCGCCCGGCGGCAGCGTGCCCGCGCCCGCCGTCGCCTGCAGCTGCGCCGCGAACAGCTGCGCGCGCGGACCGTGCCCCGGTCGTGTAGAGCGCTAGCAGACGGCGCTGCACCTGCCGGCCGCCTTTGCAACCGCGCCGAAAACAGCGCGCACGCCTGCTGCCTGGCAACCTGCCCTGCCCCTACCCTACCCTACGCCGGGTTCAGACGTCATGATGCGGCCGCCCAGCGCATCCCCGCCCGCTGGCATCTGTCTGCAGCTGCACATGCCTCTTCCAGGCCAAAAGCTTGCGCATGCACGCTGGGACACACAGCCGCGCTGCATGGGCGGGAGCCGCCGGAGCGAACAGGGCGGCGCGCCTGCAGGTCGGTGGCGCCCAGGGCCACGCCCAGCAGGCAGGCGGCGTGCGTCAGCTGCGCCGCGCCGCCCGCGGCCGCCCCCGCGCGCCACCGCCAGCCCCATGCGCGCAGCCGCGGCGCGTGCGCGTCGAGCGCCTGCGCGGCGGGGCAGGGTCTGCACGGCAGCCTTGCAGGGAGGCCTGCGGCGCGGAGCGCTCCGCGCCTGCTCTCGGTAAAGCAGGGGGCCTGGCGCGTGCAGGGCGCATGCACAGGCTGGGACGCCAGAGCCCTGCGGCCCAGCGCATGGAGAGGACAGGGCATGCAACCCTGCGCACTGGCTCCAACAGGTGCACTGACCCATGGGGATACCAGAAGCAGGGCCTGCTCCAAGCACGGCCTGCTCACAGCGCCACGCCGTGCGCTGGAGAAGCGGTGCTGCAGGCCGAGGGCTGCGCGCCTGCAGGTCGCGCGGGCCCAGGTCCAGGCGCGCCGGCCGCGCCAGGCGCTCGCTCGCGGGCCGCGCGGGCAGGTTGTCGGCGCCCAAGGCCTGCTCGCGCGCGCAGCGCGGCGCTCACGCCGGCCTTATCACACAGGCGCCCAATGGGCTTGGCCGCCATATGCCCATACTGTAAGGCGCAGACACGCGCCAGACGCTGCGAGGAACGCATGCGCTTTCAAAATCGCGTTTGGCACAGCCTGTGAAGCCGCCCGAGCTCCTGACTCGCGACACAAGATGAAGAGCCTGCGGAAGACCGCTTCGCTTGAGCCGGTTTAGCACAAGGCTGCTGGGCAGGGGGTGGCCGGGTCGGGCCGGGGGGCGACCTCGGCGCGTAGGCGCTCCAGGCAGACGCGCTCGTCGGCCGCGTGCTGGTCCACCACCGCCAGCACGCCCGCGCACACCGCCGGCACAAACTTCATCGCCACCTGCCGGCCGGTGCGCTTTTAACCCATCTGACAGGGCCGGCATGGCCGCCCTGCAGGACCGCGCATGTGCCAGGTCGGCGCGCAGCAGGCGCGCGGCGCGCCCTGCAGCAGATATCGGCGCACCCAAACGCTCGCCAGCCTGATCCGAGACGATCGTTACAGCCCGCCATGCTTCGATCATTCCAGCAACAAAAACACATCAGTATGTAGCGTCTGCCGCGTAACACATGCCCAGCACTCAAGGCCAGGCGCGTCTCAGCAGAAGCACGCGTCAGCGCGCGCCTGCGGCAGCGGCCGCGCGCGCGCCAGCTGCGCACGCGAGAGCGCCGGCGGCGCGACCGCCGCCCCGCCGCCCGCCAGCGTCTCCAGGTCCAGCACACGCGGCTCGGCAGGCACGGGGCCTTCGGGCGGCCCGCACTCTAAACCCAAAAACCTAGGGTCTGGCTCCGGGCCGCTGCCGCCTGCGCCCGGGCAGGCCTGCGCCCGCTCCGCCGCAGCCTTGCAACCCTGCTCGCGCGCGCCCGCAGACTCGCGCTGCACGCCGCCGTTGCGCCCCGCGCGGCGCTGGCGCATGCCAAGGCCGCCTGCGCGGGGCCCGGGCTCGCAGCCCTGTGGAAGCCCCGAGGAGGCCCCGCTGCCTTCCCACCGGCACACGCCGGGCACCGTGTCCCGGCGCTGCACGTCGGCCACCGGCCCACATGCGTCCGGGCCCCGCTCGCACCCAATGCCCGCCCGGCTCGCGCCGCTCTCGCCGGCGTGCTCGCGGGCGGCGAGGCCGCGCGCGCCGCCGAGCGGGGCTGTTGCCTCGGGCGGGCGCGGGCCGCCGGCCGCGACGGCCTCCGGGCTGAGGCCGCCGTGGCTGCAGCGCAGGCTGGACACAGGGTTGGTGTGCGCGCCGCGCGCCGTCCGGCGCGCATGCGGCGGCGCCGACGCCGCGCGGCGCCGCTCGGCGCCCCTCTCGCCGGCAGGACGCCCGCGCTTCGCCGCGCCCGCTTCCTGGCCGGCGGCCGCATCCGGTGCCTGCCGCGGCCGCTCGTATGCAGCAGGCTCTGCAGCGACCGCAGCAGGCGCGGCCTGCCGCCGAGCGGAGGCCAGCGCGCGCCGGGTCGCGGCCCCGCCGACCCAGGGCTGCGGCAGCACCGGTGGCCTGCACGATGCCGGCGCCTCCCCGCGCCCTGCCGCTGGCTCCTCTGGCCGCGGCGACAGCTGCTCCTCCGGCCTTCTCGGGGCGCCGAGCGGCTCGGGCCGGGCGCGCTTGCGAGGGCCTCGGGGCTGCTCCATGCCCCTCCACGGCCCCGCCCCGCCCGGCTCGCCGACCGCGCGGCGCCGCTTGGCGCCCAGGCACGGCGCGCTGCCGGCGCCGGCGCCGCCGCTACCGCTGCCGCCGCCGCGCCGCGCTGTTGGGCCGGATTTGCGGCCGGCCACTGCGCCCGCAGGCCACATGGCGCCGGCCGCACCCTGCGGCTCGCCAGAGAGCCAGTCCACGAATGAGCTGCGGCGTGCCTCTGCTGCAGGGCACTCCGCACCGCCCTGCCGTGCCCGCGCCTCTGGCGCAGACCACACGGCTCCGGGCCGCGCAGCCGGCGCTGCCGCACCAGCGTCCGGGTCCCCCACCGGCGCCAGCGCCGGCGGCAGGCACGCGTGCCACACGCGGCACGCGGCCGCGCGCACGGCCGCCAGCACGGGGCCCCAGTCGGCGAACTCGACCAGGGTCTTGCCAGGGTCGAGCGCGGCGTCGTACAGGCCGGGCGGGCACGCGATGAAGAGCAGGAAGGCGGGGTGGAGGCGCGCGGCCGGCGCCGGGGCGGCGCGCTGCGCGCCGGGCGCAGGCGCGGCGTGCGCGCGCTGCCAGGCCTGGAGCGCGGCCTGGAACAGGGCCCGGAGCAGCTTGGCGGCGGGGCCGCCGTGCACGGGCCGGCCGTTCACAAACCTGCCGCCGCGCGTGCAGGCGCGTGGGGCGCCAGCAGGCATCCACGCAGGTCCACACCAGGATGTTGAGCGGCAGTTGCTCTGTGCAAACACTAGCAGTTGCTCCGCAAGCGCTCAGGATGCATAGAATCCTGTCATGCATGCACGCATGCACAGACGCCCTTCGCACTTCATCTGGCACAGCAGTGCGGCAAAATGCGCGCCAGGCCCTGCAGCACGCGTGCACAGGCGCACATGAACTGGCAGCGCCGCGACGTTGCACCCGCCGGTGGCACGCTCGCGTGTAGCGTCACGCCCACGGCGCCCTGCCGACACTCGGCCGCGCCGGCGCCCGCCGCCAGCTCGCCAAGCGCGAGCGCAAGCGAGTCCGCCACTGTGCGTCCCTGCGCAACGGAGCACGTCAAGTAAGCGGCGGCTTGCCGCACATCCTGTCACCGCCTGAGCATCACCTGATGAGGACACTCTTGACCTGCACGTGCAGGACTGCAGAGCTTAGCGCGATTGCCAACAATGCTGTCTGGCAAGCACATCCTGAAGGCAGCAGCGCACCGTGAGAGGCGCAAATAAGAGCTTGCATAGCGGAGCAGCAGTGGGGGCAGCAGGGAAGAGCCGCGCGCCGGGGGCAGGCTCAGCAGGGTCTCGCGCTGCGGAGCGTTGGTGACGCGGAAGGACACGGCTGGGTGCGCGAGCGCCAGCTGCAGCACGCGCTCCCGGCAGGCATCCAGCTCTCTGCGCGCCCTGCACGGCAGTACCTGTCAGTCAGGTTCGGAGCAGGATGCGCATATTGGCACAGCAAGGGCCAACAGTAAGAGCGTGACAGTGTAACCACAACCGCTGGCAGCAAAGTGAGCCCTTACCTAGTGAGAGTGGGACCTCCAGTCAGCTGGCCCGCACCCGGCCTCCAGCAGAGCCCGCCGGTTGATCGGCCGGTTGAAGAGGAAGTCCCGGACGGCGACGCTGGTGCCCTGGCGCTCGCGCTGCTGCAGCGCCAGGCCCTGCCTGAGCACGGCGCCGCGCAGCAGCTTGGCGTGCGTCTCAAACGCGCGCGCCGCCTTGGAGGCGACCTCCAGCAGCGAGCAGTCCGCGATGCTCGCCAGCGCCTCGCCGCGGAAGCCCAGGCTGGCCACGCCGGCGTCGAGCTCGGCCGCGCTGCGCAGCTTGGACGTGCAGCAGCGCTCCGCCAGGCGCGCAAAGTCGGCGCCGGGGATGCCGGCGCCGTCGTCATGCACGCTGGCCGCGAGCTGGCCGGCGCCGATGGTGAGCTCCACCATGACAGAGGACGCGCCGGCGTCCAGGCTGTTGGCGACCAGCTCCTCCACGACCTGTGCGAGCGTCTGCACCGCGCACCCCGAGCGCAGCCGCGCGGCCAGGCCACCGGGCAGCGGCGCGATGCGCCGCATCGCGCCTGCAGCCGCGATGCGGCCTAAAATGATTTAAATTTCTTGCATCAGCCAGGACCAGAAAGTGTCCATGGACTGGCCGTAACAGCCAAGTAGGGCTGTTCACATGGCAGTGGCTCTCCTTGGAGGGGGTTACAGATAACTACTGCAAATAGGATGTTGTAGATAGAAGCTCACTGGGCTCGATGGGCTGAAGGAGCACAGAAGAAGACATGGTATGTGGTTGTCCAAGGACAGGGCGACCTGTTATGCATGTATGCTTGCGTCTTGCAGCCCGCCACTCCCCGGACCGGGCGTGCCTGCCACTGCTGCGACGTGCACACGCCTTGCTGTTATGAGTGAGTGTGGCTCCAGCTTGACTGGCTGCACCGCAGCGTTCTGCCATGCAGCTAACACTCAGAAAGTTAGTGCTACACCTGTGGAGCAGTGTGCTTGAGGTGCTGGGTGGCTGCTGCTAGAACAGCTTGGGCAGCAACAGTAGTGCTTTTACAGACTCATAGCGCGTGTGTAGGGTAGCAAGGGCTTGCAGCGAACCTGGCCAAAATACGGTGCTCGGTATGTACAAAACAACCGCAATGGCGTGATACATGCAGTTGTGCATTCAGATGACAGTGCTGTTGTGGGGCTCATGCATGAGCCGCTACAACTTGACCGCACATGCAGCAAGCTCACTAGCGGCAGTGTACACCACATGAGTGCAGGCCATGCGTGACCCTGTTAAAGACACAGAGGGCAGCAAGTGCCCAGTATCTGTCGCGTGCCGAATCACAGAAGCGGCTATTCGTGTCACATGTAAATGTTTGACGTGCAAGTCCATTAATCAGCACGGCACCACGGTGCCCAGCTTGCATAAGCTGAGTGGCGCTGGAGCGCGTAAGCAGTTCCACAAAGTGCGAGCCGGCGATCATTCACCCTCTTTCTCCTTCTTTGCCAGACTGGTGATGTCCTCACACTTGAGGCAGCCAGTCGTCAGGGTCTCGAGGGAGGCACTAGGCCATGCTATGCACTTCAGGTGTCTGGTTGATTGCCGCAATTGCGGGCTTCCAGGCAGGCTGCAGGGACAGCAGGCTGCGCGATTGGCACAGTGACGAGACCCATGCAGGGGTGCGCGCTTTCGCGCCAAGCATGCCAGACAGCCCTGACCGGTGCGCATGTGCACGCCCGCGCGGAGACAGTCGGGCGCGGCCACGGCGGCGCTGGACGAGGGCTGCGCGGCCAAGCGCGCGCGCAGCGGGCCGGGCGGCTCTGCCAGCCGCGCAGCGCTCGGGGCGGCGTGACCGGGCCTGGCGGGCTCTGTTGGCCTCGGGACCCAGCCAGGACGCTGCCAGCAAGCTTGTGCACGGTGTCACAACCTCGCTCATGGTGTCAGCAAATTTTGTCACCGTGCACAAGCTTGCAAGCAGCGTCCTGCTGAATACCGAGGCCAACAGAGCCCGCCAGGCCCGGTCACGCCCGCCCCAGGTGCTGTGCGCCTGCCATAGGAGGGGGTCAGCGCCGCTGCGCGCGCGCTTTGCGGCGCGACCCTTAGGCGGCGCTTGCCGTCGCCAAGCCAGACTGCAACCGCGCGAACGCTCACATGCGCGCCGGTCAGACTGTCCGGCTCGGTGCAAACGCGCGCGCCCCTGCATGGGTCCATCACCAGGTCAAGCATGCAGCCTGTGGTCCCTGCATGCGGCCTTGTCATGAAAGCCCGCGCCCGCGGCTACAATCAGACCACCTTGCTTGTGATGGAAAGTAACGTCCCAAACATGGTGGCATGGCGTACCTGGTGCCAAGGGCCCAGGGTACTCCGCCATTGACAACGCTTTGATAAACATCATACTGCTTGAGGCCATGACTCATGCTGCTCGAGGCCGTGACTGCACCTTGTGTCAAAGGTGCCTAGGTACTGCGCTTCCACCACAATACCACTGTGAATAGCATGCTGCTCGAGGCCGTGCCTCGGCCAGCGCACCATGGTCAATATGTTTTTCAGTACTTAACACATGCACTGCCATAACGCTCGGCAGCTGCGGCAGCTTGTGCATGTTGGCATGTCAGGCAGCACAGCAATGCTTCTTGAATACATCGTTGTGACATAATGGGTGATAGTGCATCACCCATTATGTCTTGCAGTGCGCAAGCCATCAGCCGGGTCACCCCGCCTCAAGCAGCATGCTAAGCACAGTGGTATTGGTGTCAACGCGGTACATCGGTACATTTGACACGAGGTGCAGTAGGGCCTCCTGGATTACCTCTGCCATGCCCAGCACGTCTGGGACAGACCGCTCTTGGCCGGGGCTGCCCGCGGGGCTATGCGACATAGACAGTTATAAAATATTTATGTCCGTGGCGCCCTTTGTCCACGTGCAGAGAAGGGACGACGGCGTTGCTGGCCCGCGCCTGCGACTGCCTCAGGACAGCCTGCGCCAGCTCAGCGCGCTGCCAGCAGCCAGGCGGCGGCCGCAAGCGACCAGCGCGCGCAGCTTCATGGCTGTTGTGCAAGAAGCACTGCTGCAACAGCTCCGGCCGCGCTCGCGTACCTGTCAGGCTGCTGCGGCGGCCGCGGGCTCAGGCTGCAGCTGCATATCTCCAGGCTGAGTCTGGAGACCGCTCCTAGCTGCCATGGTGACGTGGTTGCGGCGTCCTAGAAATATCCCAAACACGCTCCCCCCAGCTATTGCAGAGCATGGCTCACATGAATCTGCAAAAAGCCTCGCCCTTTTGAACAAACATGTCCGCACAGGTAAAGGACGTGCTGGATGCAGTTATGTAATAGTATCGCGGGCAGCCTGAGGCTGATGTGCCCCGCACATCATGCTCTACCTGTTCGTGTAACTGTGGCCCGCACCACATATGTAGCCTTCCCAAGCGATGTAGCTACCTTCAGAAATGAGCGATGGGAACTTTTATACCAGAGGCTTAGGCGACCCCACCCTTAACCTGCATGCCACAGAATTGCTGCACCACCGTCCGTAGCTTGGCTCCAGGCTATTGCTGCTTGGGCATGACATATACTGTTTTACATCATGCACTGATACAGCAGGATGTGACACAGCAGACAACAACAAAACCTCCTGCACTTGACGGCATCCAAGCACACGGCCTGAAAGCAAGCCCAACAGCTGTGACAGAGCAGGCCTCGAGCATGCCAACGGCCTTTGCCAATGCATGCATTGCTCAACATGCAGCAGCAGCAGTGTCAGACACCACCTGCACTTGCCATAACACCTGCTGGCAGTCTGCGCCATTGTCGTTCGGGTTGCTGAAAGACAGCAAGCGACATAAGCCCCCACAAGGTTCCTTTCACACTGATCAGAGCTTGCAACATTGTCATTCAGCAAGCTGGTTTTATGGACCCCACAAGACTCAAGGACGGGTTGGGAGCCGCATGCACGCACAGCATGCACAGGGCCATCAGTTGGCTCCCTTGTCCTCCTGCGCGGCAGCTGCCAGCGCGCCCGGCCGCAGGGGCTTCAGGCAGCGGCGCGGCAGCATGAGCGCGCCGTCAGCGCTCGCCGGCGCATTCACGGTGCCACGGCACTGCGCCGTCCCGCAGTGGCAAGCTAGCAGCTCCTCGCCGCAGAACCTGCGCGCGGGGCGGAGCAGCGTTTCTGCAACCTGGAAGCAGGCTGTACCTCAGGTACCTTTGCAGTCACCATCTCCTTTACTTCTTCTTTGGACGGCAAGTTTCTGATCACAGAGGAGCTAGTGCTGGTGTCACGAGCATGCGCAGGCCTGGGTCTGGAACAGGTGCACATCTGCCCAAGCAGCATCCCCCGCAACAGCCCTTCACGCTGGTTGCGAGGTCCGCATGCGTTGCCAGAAAAAACAGGTCAGCCAGACTGCTGCACGCTCCCCTCCCGCCAGGCCTCGCAGATGCACACAACTGACATCATGTGCAACATCCGCATTGCTCTGCAAAGGACATGGCCCTACCCCCTGCATGTGCAGGCACGCGGGGTGCACCGGTAGTCATAGGTCAGCTCCTCGCCTGCGGCGATGGCGCGCCGCGCAAAGATGACCACGTGGTCCGCCAGCGCGCCCGTGGCGCCGCTGCGCACGGAGACCGTGCGGCTGTAGCAATTGGGCGCGCAGGAGTGGTTGAGCAGGTGCGCGATGTTGCCTGGCGGCGTGCGCGCTTGGGGGTTGGCGGGCCGCCTAGTCTCAGCTTGGGGGGGGCAGCGGGCCGGTCTCATCCAGCAGCGCACAGGGTGCGCCCCGACCAAAGGTATGGCAGCAGCACAGTCTGCATTAACTGCTGCCGCTGCCGTCCTCACAGCAGGCACATTCAATAGAAAGACAGACTTGCCATTCGTATCTACATCTCACTGCGTGGGGGACGTCGCTGTCCCATACATGCAACACCGTATTGAATACGAACATGATTCGCTGCAGGAAGCATGCAGATATGGAAGGCACATCAGCAACTGCAGCACATGCACAAACAAGACTGCATCCACGCTGTCCTTTCATGGGCAGGTCAACTTTTAAGAATGGACCTACAAGACGTCTTCACCGCATGTACCACCCGGCTTGCAGGCTGGTGCACCGCGCCGCCCCGCGCGCCCGCGCGGCCAGCGGGCGGGGCCCGGGCGCCGCCGCACCCGCGCGCGTGGCGTCCACGCACAGGCTGTCGGACAGGCGGAACACGTAGGTGCCCGCGCCGACCAGGCTGTTGTACAGCCGCCGCTCGGTCGCGTCGGCGACCGTGCAGCGCACGAGCGCGCCGCAGTACTCCACGACCAGGTCGCCGGCGCCGTGCGGCGCCTTGGCGAACGCGCCCCAGCCGTGGATCGCGCTCTTGCCTGCGCTGGGCGCCCTTGCTTCACAGCCATGCGCAGCAGCCCTGGGCAGCGCTTGTGCGCCTGCCGCAGATGCGCCCATTTGCAGGGGCGGCCGCTGGCCAGCGGTCCGGACAAGACAGGGTGCCCCAGTGCGTCCGAGCTGCGGCATCCCGCTACGCGGGGATTCTTTCTTGCACCACGCTGCAGCAGCCTCAGATGCCACGCACATGCAACAGGAGCACAGCAGCCTGGGCGGCCGTGCACAGCAGCCTGGGCGGCCGTGACCGGGCGCGCGCCGCAGGTCACGCGCCGCGCCAGCGTGCGCCGCATGGCCGCCATGCGCTGCGCCAGCGACAGCACGAGCGACCCGCCGGCGGCGCCCGACGGACCGAGCAGCGCCTGCACCCCGCGCGCGGCCGGCCACGCCCTGGCCGCCGCTCCGCCTC
>JAABUO010006728.1_pt1 | contig 13159 bp, 15 predicted proteins | sample 5559291 | NCBI WGS metagenome assembly JAABUO01 (sample SAMN10711878, study PRJNA513372) | rock metagenome | isolation source: Antarctica rocks | place: Antarctica: Victoria Land, Finger Mt sud
TAGTGACATGACATTTTATCTCAACGTCAACATCAGCACGAAAGGCATGTGGTCTGAGAGCGAAGATCTGACACTTGTGGAGGCGTCCAGCCGTGAGGCCATCGTCAAGGCGGTGCTCCAAGGAAAAGACACTTTTATAGAGAAACGTTTGCTGCCATGTCATCACGATCTCCTGTGGGATATCGAACAATTTCGCGATGATCCAGACGAGGAAACATCCGACGATGAGGACGCTTTTCGATTAGACCCGGACGCTGCCGTCAGGACATTGTCCGAAGACGACTTCATTCGCAAGATACTGAAGGGCATCCATGACAACTCGATCAACCGTTGAACCGTTGAACGATGGCGGATTTTATACGGCCATTCGCAAACTTGAGGGTGTGCAGTCAATAAATGGTAAGGTACATAAGCTCATCACCACTTCATCACCATTCTGGACAGACCCATCTAGGGACCTCGCCAATTTGCATCTCTTGCATATTCACAGGGAGATGTAACCTGAGACAAAGCCAGCTCCCAGAATCCTTTTATTATATGCTTTGTGCATACCCATGGCAAAGCTTGCACTCTACATAATGCTACCTTGGTGGCGAATCACTGAACCGAGAGCACATTACGCCAATCTTGTTACAGCGGACACAGACAGCATGCATAGATTACATCTGTCTGCTGAACAGGATCGTTTCAGGCTCTTCCAGTATGCCCTAGACTGCCTTTGAATTGGTGCAATGTCCTGGACTGCCTTTTAATTGGTGCACATTTATGCTCGGCTCTCGAGCCCACGTGAGTAGCCCGGCTGGGCTGGCATATACCAGTAATAGTCTCTTTCTGACATGAGGTAGAGCTGTGGAATACAAGCTGCTCGAAAGGAGGGCAGCCTAGGGCAGAAATTGCTAGCTTGGTGTACTTATAAGACTGTCTTCGACTTGCTGCCCTACATTAATCTCATGTTGAACAGCATCTTGCAGGCAGTTTGGACTGCAGTATTCCAAGATTCAGAAGCCTATTCATATCCCCATATCCAGTGTGTTTCAAAGCACAGTTGTTAAGCAGTCAACAAATCCAAGTAAAAGTGCCTTGTGCCAGTAGTCAGGTAACCGTTTCAACAAGGTGCAGTAACAGTCCGTGCAACTGGCACAGACTTCAAAGGCGGTTCAGGGCTGATCCTGCCCATCAAAAATTTCATCTTGCAAGCACTTTGTCAATGACACCTTTGTCTATGGCAGCTTCTGGACCTAAAAAGTTATCTCGGTCAGTCTCGACTTCTATCTCATCTGTGCTCATGCCAGTAAACTTGCTGAGGAACCTGTTAATAACCTGCATGGACGAGACCATGGTCAATAAATTTGTTGTGCTGCCAGCTCTCAGCAGCGCTCCACGAACTAGGAACCAACACGCAACTCATGCAACACATCATCCATGCAACAAACATAGCCATGGAGCACAGCAACATATCCTCCATTACACACCTTCATTGTTCGATTCAATTCTGATGCCTGGATGTTGACCTCGTCTGCTGAACCCATGGCCCCACCTACGACCATTATATTGCACAATCTGAAACTGTTCACAGAAGACACAGCCAGCAAATGTCCGCTGTGTGCATCTACTGCTGGCATGCAGCAGCAGACGCTTGGGCAGTTGCATCAGCAGCAGCAGCATCATGTAGCTTACCTGCAGGCTGATGCATCATGATACGAGTACTAGGCATGGCATATCTTTTGCCCTTGGTTCCTGCAGCCTACATGCATCACAGATGTTTAAATGGCTGGCAAAATATCAGGTAGACAGCAATAGCGACAAAGGTGCATGACGGAGGATCCTCAGACTGGTAAGCATACATGCCACATACATGTGTGGTCTCTTTTGTGGCAATGCGCTTTGTGACAAATGCAGTGACACTCACCAGAAGAAGTGTGGCTGTACTCGCGCACATGCCAAATGCAACTGTGCTGATGTCACATTTGATAGCATCCATCATGTCCAGAATGGCAATAGTTGCATATGGCGAACCACCTGCATTGCAACATCTGCTTTGTATTTGCCATCCAACTGCAGCCAAGTATGGAAATTTTCTGGCACAATCAGAGCTTACAAATAATAACAGCAGGCATGTAATCATGCACACCTTGTGAGTTGATATACAGCTGTATATCTTGCGTCTCACTCATTGCTTCTAAAGCAAGCATGCTGGCTACTATCTGTGTGGCTACCTGCGAGCAGGCTTAGTGTAAGTGTCTGGGCATAAGCTTAGTGAGCCAATGTTGCTGCTGATGGTCTCTTTGAAGATGAACACCTCATCATTGATTCTTTGACCAACAAAGATGATCCTGTTGCGCAGTAGATGTGTGTACATATCGCTCACATCCTGCACCCCACACCATGTCAGAATAGAAGGAGCAGAGAGTCTGGAAGTCGTGCACATCACGCGAGGGCTGCACCTGTCCATCCTCTCCAACAGGTAGCATTGGAGCAATGAGTGGGGAGTCTTTTCGTCGCGCATTCAGACGGGTGAGCCTGTATATATGCAAAGTAACCATACTGCTAGGCCTGCCTGAAACAGCTGAGTCACCTAGAAGTGCGGAAGAGCTGGCTCACCGTTTCGCATGACACGTGCTGTGCTGCACAGGAGTGAGAAGGGGTCGGCGACGCAGAAAGGGAGCACTAGGCAGGCCTTGACTGTTGATCACTGGAGCGTAGGGTAGTTGCTGTTGGCTTAGACAGTGACGTTGACACGGCATCCTGAAAGGCTCGCTGCGAGCTTCAGGAGGAGAAGGATTCGCTTCTCGATTGCGTTTTAGTGGCCAGCGTCAGGTGAACCTGTCCCATTGCTGGACGCATTGCCTGACTTCGCAAAACTGTTGACCTAAAACCGGAAATAACCTATTTATCCAAGTGAGCCTCAAGTGTGCGACCAATGTTGCCTGCACGATTACGTCGTGACGCGAGACAGACTGCTGCCAGGCCTACGCATGCATGATCAGAACATAGGCTCAGACTCCTGAGATCCTGCAAATCTTGATCTGTGTAGTTTTGCACCCATAACATGCAAGCCAAGTGCAGTTGCCACACCCTGTCTGCGAGCGCAACAAGGCAGAGTTCAGCGTTGCCTTCTAGAGCTGTATCATTCACTCCACGATTGACTGCGGGGCTAGGAAGCTCGCAAGCACGTCGCGGGGTCAGTATTGCTTTCGCTCCAGCTCTCCTGGTGTACAAAGACTGAGCACTATCTTGTACTGTCAGGTGGCTCTGACTCACCAAAGGGTGACAACGCGCCCAGCTGTCAATGTGCCTGCTCTCACAGTGTGCAAGGCTGCAAGTGCAGCAAAAGCAGCGCCGCCTAGTGCAGTAGCTCATTTGAGGTTTAGTAGAGGTTCACCCAGCAAGGTTAGTGCATAAGAGAGTTGGACTGTCTTTGACAGCAACTTGAGACAGAGAACTGTCCTGCCTTGGTGGGACAGCGCAGGCAGACTGCCCATGTCTGCAATGCTTGGCGTATGCATGTCATTCAAGATTTTCATTGCACAGTGCTTGTTGATGCACCTCTACAGGTGCGAAGGGTGCTAGATCAAATCAGAGGTAGAAGCTATGAGGAAGCACTCATGATCTTGGAGTACACCCCTTACAGAGCTTGTGAGCTGATCATCAAGACTTTAGTGTCGGTACGTCCTTGATGCTGCCAGGCAGGATGCTAATCTGCTTGTGTGGCTGCTTAGCATTATTATGGTTTACAGGCTGGAGCAAATGCCAAAGAGAACTTGGGTCTTAAAAAGCTCAAGCTCTATGTGTCTGAATGCTATTGTGATGAGGGGCCAATTTTGAAAAGGATCAAGACCCGTGCTAAGGGCAGGTAGGCATTAAAGCAATTCTACATACCATCTGCACCAAGCTGTCCCTTGCTTTGTCGGTGTGCTGCATAATTGTGCATTACGGCCGTGCATACAAGCCTCAAATGTGGCTGTTCACAATGCTGATGCCACCTGTCGTCTGCTGCAGGGCTAACCGAATTGCAAAGCTGACAAACCACATCAGCATCAGAGTGCAAGAGAAGGTTGAGACATCGTGATTTTCATGCCAGCTTGCCTTGAAGAGCCTTGCTCGCACAACACCAACATGTGCAAAATAGTAGGGAGCCAAATCAGCCTTCAGCTTGAGGGTCTGGGTTTTGGGCTTGCAAAAATGACCGACCAATGTTTTGCCTTCAAGATGTCAAAAGAGGCAGCCGCTGCTTGTCAATATGTGTGTATGCCAGCAATATCCTCAGACTCTGTTGCATTCAGTGACAATGTCAGACAATCTTGTGTGCATCCTATGACCACAAGCGATCAAAGATGTTGAACATCTTATTTGTACATTGCGGCTAGGCCCCAAAGCACCCCACTCGGCCAGGCATCATCACCAAAGCGGCTTGTTTGTGCGAGCCTAAGTGCATGGCAGTGTTTGCTTGCGCTTGCGCTGCAGGCACCACTGTAAATTGGGCAGTGGTAAAGAAAGTACAGTGACAACATTTGAAATTCGGGTACGCTTAAGGGGGGTAACAGCCGTGCTACGGTCGAGCTGTTTTGTGCTGACCTGATCACAGTTCCACTTTTCATAGAGACAGCGGTTCGCTTGCGGCATTCTTTAACGTTGCACGAGTCGCACTCTCGACAGGGAGCGGATTCATATTTTGAGAGGAGTCTTCGACGCTGAGATTGGCATGGTTTACAAGGTGTATATTGGTAAGTCTGGCACGTCGGTTGGGCTGTGCGAGGACAGTTCATGAAAACAGTCGTGATAACAAGGTTGCATTCAACCTCAATGCCATGGCAGGTGGTCTGCCAGCCGGCACAACGGAAGCAGATATCGAGCGGCAGTTCACTAAATACGGCACTCTCTCCTCTGTTTGGGTCGCTCGCAAGCCGCCTGGATTCGGTGAGCTCCCACCTTTCTTACTCCTTTTGTTGCCGTGGCTGCTGGACACCACAAGGCCCTGCCTTGCCCGCCGCTATCAACGTGCGATCTGGCACAGCTCACTGACCTAGTGCCTTTCTGTTTGTTCAAGTCACCACAAGTGCCTTCACCTCATCACAGAAGCTCTGCAAATGCGTCTGCACACCCACCTACAGTCATCGACCTGATCAACTCGCATGCCTCGTCACTGGCCTTCAGCTCCTTCAACCTCCTTTCTCCTCTTCTGCGTCCCTCCCAGCAACAACGCATCTGCCATTCTTCAAGTAGCACTGGCAGCTTGCAGCTGGTTCCTAGACACCGTCAACCACTTCAACTACTCGTCAGGTTGACACAGCACAATATGTGTGTGGCTTGCTTACTCATAACAAATGTGCCTGTTTAGACTCCACAGCACTGTGTCTGCAAAGACTGCGCTGTCTCTGACTGGATCAGCATACTGACATTGGCTTGTTGCCTGCAGCGTTTGTGGAGTATGCGGTAAGTGCTTCACTCACTCCTGCTGTTTCTGTTTTGCTACTACTGTCTGTCTCACTCTCACACGCCCTGAGGGTTGGCTTTGAAGTTCTATGGCTTGATCTTACCAGGATTCAAGAGATTCAGAGGATGCTGTACGGGCAATGGATGGCTTCAATGGCTGGGTAAGTGCTTGCAGAGCTGCTCAAGTGTGCGACCCATGACAGCTCATCTCATTGATAGCAGCCTCTGTGAGCAGTCTGACACTGTGTTCATGTATGGCTGTCACACAGCTTTGCCTGTTCCCACCTGCAGCGTGTAGAGCACTCGAGGGCAGGAGCTCCAAAGCCACGTCAGCCATCACATGGAGGAGGGTATAGTGACAGGAGTGCATACAGTTACTCAGATCGTGACAGAGGCAGATCTGGCAGAGACAGAAGGTGTGTACCACATACATTTCCACTCAGCACTTCACACAGTGCTCCTGCTATTATGATGTCGCCGTGTAGTACAGTGGCACCAATGCTTGCAATCATCATTACAGCCATGTCTCAAACTCATGCCACTGTTGCATGTCTGCTGGCTTGCTGGGCGCCTTCCCATGGCACCATCATATTTCAGCAGGTGCCAGAGATAAGACGCAATGCTCAAGTAAACCCATGTGACAGAGTTGGGAATCGGGACGACGTTGAGGGGTAACATGTGTCACTGCAGTCCCCCACCCCGCAGGAGGCGCAGCCCTAGCTATGAGAGAAGCAGGCGTCGCAGCCCTAGCTATGACAGAAGCAGGCGACGCAGCCCCAGCTACGACAGGCGCAGGAGGAGCCCCTCACTTCCTCCTCGCCGTCGCCGCTCCCCCTCCCCTGACAGGCATGCATTGTCTCACAGTCAGCAGATGCCAACCAGCAACTGTGTACATGCATTCATCAAGAACGGCATCTGTCATTGCATTGGATGGACAAGGAATTTGCATTGAACAGACTGTGTACACACCTTCATTATGAGCAGGATTTGCCAGACAGCAGTTCCCATGATAATGCCATGGTGATGGTACAAGCATAGCATCAACCTTGTTTGGCATGCATGGCAGGCATGGTCGCATTATAGCAGCTGCGTATCTCCTCAAAGCACACAGCTCGTATTTGCCTTGGAGGGTACTGACTGGCTGATTGACGCATACGTGTTTTCTCAGATGTCTATTGCACCAGGCAGGCTAAACAGATTTGGCTCAATGCAGTTCTGCTGTGCATACTTCTGCACACAACCTTTATGGTTTTAGCTTGCCATGGGCCAATTTTGCATTGGATGGATGTCAGCCTTTCTTGTCCCATATATCACACTTTGACAACTTCTTTTTTCCATGTTATGATAAGTTCGATTTTCTGCAGGGCTCGTGGCATTTCAGACAGTCCAAGTCGCCGCAAATCTGTGTCTCCAGCCCGTTCTATCTCACCAGCCAATGGACATGTGTGAATGTATTTACTTTGTCTTGCTCATCCTGGCTGATGCTTTGCTTGTTGCTGATGATTTGTCCAATGGTGCCTCAAGTATAGGTGTGTACCTGCTGACCGTGTGTCCCCATCTTTTTGTGTGGTTAGGAACGACTTTGGTTTTGATACAAGCTGCCTGAGTGTTATGATGCAAAACTGTAGCTGAAACGCACTCTTATACTCGTGGCAACAACACGCAGGTGGTACTCTGTGTTGTAAACAACTGGTAATCACAGTGGTCATGCATGATGGTCTGCAGCTGTTTAACATCTTGGCAAAGATGCATCAATTATTGCTTGCGAGCGGCTGCTTTGGTATGTTGACGGTGTGAACGGCGGCATGAGCTATGCGCATACAGCAGCTTCAGCAAGATACAAAGTTGAGTACTAGTGGCATCATGACTGAAGCTGTGCGTTGAGAGAATGCATGACTCATCATTGTGCCAGTACTGAACACTAGCGATAAAAGTTGAAGTCAACACATTACAGCTGTAAACATCAATGCATCTAAGAGTCGTCTGAGTCAGTATCATATTCTTCAACAGGATCTGTATCTGACAGATTCCCCTTCTTGGATGCTGTGGAAGCCTGGTGCCACTGAATCTTGCCACTTGCAAAGCCAGCTGCCAAGCCAACAGCAGCCAAGCCAAACAGCCCCTTCACCACATGCTTGACCCAAGCATGCCTCTGCCTCATCTGTGTGCCAAAGCCAACTTGCCTGGGACACACCCTCTGCTCTGTGACACCATTCACATGGTCATTATTCCGGCTGCTGAAGACAGAGTGATGCCTTGGTAGATGTCCTTGGTCCACTACCTGCCTCACTCTTTCTGCTTCCCTTGCTACCAGACGCCTGGGAAGATGGTCCTGATCTCTTTGCAGACGAGCATTCGCTGCTGGTGATGGTGCTAACACCGTTGGTGGTGGCAACTGCACTACAGCAGCCCTGTTTGCAGCTGCCACTTCTGATGATGGTATCACAGCAGCACTCTGACTGGTAGCCTGTGCCTGTCGCTGCAAGCTGTTGGCCACAAGCCGATTGAATGCATTCTGCAGTTCATCATGACTTCTCCCTCTGCTGTCCACAACAGCCGCTCCAGCACCTTCTCCAGCAGGTGCTGGAGCAGCTGACCCAGCAGCTGTGCCAGAATCTGAACCTACAACTGGGCCTGAAGCTGCGCCTGTTGGAGAAGCTGCAGCTGGGGCAGGGGTAGCTATGCTGCCGCTGGCCAGCTGCCCCATGGTCTCATACCCAATGTTGAACATCTCATTCACCAGCATCTGCATCTGGTCTTGACTGAGCAGTGGTTGCTGTGCTGTTGGGCTTCTAAAGCTATTTCCCGCCGCTGCTGCTCCCTGCTGAGCTGTGCTGTGAACTCTGGCTGGTGTCAAGGGAGGCAGCCCTCTTGCCTGCCCTGGGACAGAAGCATGCCCTGCTCCCAACAGCCCCTGTGTCTCTCCACTTGTTTCTGTGTGAGAAGACTCCGGATCAGCCCCTTGTGGAAGCTCAAAAGCTGCGTCTGGCAGTGAGGCGTCAGAGGTGCTTCCAGGCGCAGCAATCTGCTCTTTGCTATGTTTAGGTACCTGCTGCACCATCTTATCTTTGCCTACTGCACTTGGTTCGCCTTGTGTGATAGAGCTTGACTGTGGTGGCAGCAATACACTCTGCACAGCTGCTTGCAGCCCTTCAACACCTTGCAATCCTAGGGTGTTCAACACCCCTGCTAACTCCCTGTCAGCCTCTCCTTCCTCATCTTCCTCCTGCACTTCTCTTTCTTCACCACTGGTAGCAACTGAGGCATCAGCTGCACCTGAGGCAGAACCTGAGGGTGACTCTGCTGCATTCCTGCTGCGTGAAGAATGTGCAGACTGCTTCGAGCCAGAGTCCCCAGAACGCCCCTGCTGAGACCTACCAGTCTCTGACTTACTCCCACCTGAGCCTGCTGCCTGGTTTAGAGGTAGCATGGCAGCAGATGTCTCAAACAGCCTCTCGACAACTTCATCAACAATGCGCTGCCTCTCAGCAGCTGCCAGCTGCTCAGCTTCTGCATCAGCTGCACCAGCGTCAGCCTCATCAGCTTCACTCACATCACTAGCTGCGTCTGCAGCTGCATTCTCAGCTGCTTGCACACCTTCTCCTGCTGCATCATCATCCAGCACTGAAGAAGCACTTGGTGTTGAAGGTGTTGATACATCAGGGTCTGGATGCATGCCTTCCAAAGCTGCAAAGCCTGCCGCAGGCTCTTCAGCAATCAAGGCTGGCAGCTGCTGCTGCTGCTGCTGCTGCTGCTGCTGCTGCTGCTCTTGATCATGGTACTGTTGCAGCAGGCTCTGTGTCATGGCGGCCACTACTTGCTGGTACTCTTGCTGGCTCTGTGGAGGCAGCTGCTGGCATTCTGACAAGCCCACAGGCCTTGCAGATTGAGAACTCAGTGGACCCCGAGGATTCAGAAACCCTCTTGTAAGACCTGCGCCTGTGGGAGCGACAGATGTCGCTGACTCAGCACCCCTCGTGGAAACAGTGGCAGCTGCAGCAGCAACTGCATCAGAAGCAGTTGTCAGCGTCTGGAGTGTGTCAGAGTCCTGTGGCTGACTAGCATGCTGTGACTCATGCTCATGCTTGGCTGCAGCATAGGCAGCTGCATTGGCAGCTTCTAGCGACATGTGATCATGCTTGCCTTTAGCATAGGCAGCTGCATTGGCAGCTTCTGGCAACTCATGACCATGCTTGGCTGCAGCATGGGCAGCTGCATCGGCAGCTTCTAGCCATGCTGTCGCGGCTCTCATGATGCTGAGAGCTCTGTGACGGATGAAGGAGCTGCTGGACTCTAAAATGGCAGTCTTGCACATTTGGATGATTTGAACAGCCGAGTCTGGGTGCGGCAGGACTTGGACAACCACATCACTGAGCTCCCTGCAAACAGCAACATTTTGCTGAGAGGCAGCACTACTTGGGATGTTAGTTGGAAACGTTTGCTGTCTCTGCAACACAGCAATTGTTTGTAATTACAAGCCTCACAACAATCAGGTGCTTACAGTCGTGACTGCAATCTGCTGTGCAGCAGTCAGCAGTGAGACAATAGAATGTTGCCATGCGAGCTGGCATATCAATGCAAGATGCTTGCAAAGTCAACCAGGGATTGGTCACATGCAGCCACAAATGCCGGCTCAGACCAAAACAAGAACAATTCCAAGTGTGAAGTTCTCAAACATAACATGCACAAATGCCATAAAGGGCGCTCCTTGCCAGGACAAACGAGCATCATGCAAGATTGCTATAGCAGAGCAGCCCAGGAGGTGGTGATTGTATCAGAGATGCCATACTTGTGACTTTTGAAATGTCCAACATCTTCATTGACCAGGGTGGCCCTGACTATGCCCTCTGCAGCCCCAGCTGACCCCAGCACTGCCCCCACATCAACCCCCTGCTGACTCAGTGTTGACAGGATCTGTACAGCTTCACTGGCTGCGCTACCGTGCACTGCCTGCAGAGAATAATAAAAATATAAATAATGATAATAACAATAATAAAAGCAATAATAATATCAATGATAATAATAGCAAGAAAAATCATAATGATGATGATGATGATGATAACAATAACAAGCATATAATTATATACAGCATAAACAAACTAATCATAACCCAGGCATAACATTCTGGCTTGGTGCAATCTGCTCAAGCAAGCCGTTCAAAACAAAAACGTTTCACATGCTAGGTCGTATCCAAGCTGCAAATGCAACAAGATCTTTTTGCGCAGATGGGCATGCAACATGGTGCACACCTGATGCACACAGCAGCCTGCACGACATAAGTGCCAAGCCCAACTGCAACATCAGAGGCCCTTTCATATGTAATTGCTGGCATTTTGTGTACTGAACAGCCATGCCATAAGACATAACTCATGTATAGTCACATGTGACTGATTCGCTGGATCAACGGCTGCATACTGCTGCACAGATATGTGTGGCCCACCTGAACCAGGGCTTGCATGACAGCAGGGAAATGGCTCAAGCCTTGCATGGCCTCTTCAGCACTCTTGTCTGGCTTCTCACGCCACAGCTCTGTTGCAGCCCGAAGTGCCTGAATGGCCTGCCACACCGCAAGCACTTTCAGCATCTTCTTTCACATGAAGTGTGGTCACATAGAATATGCCAACAAGGCATGCACCGCCAGCACTTTCAGCAACCCTCACATGAAGTATGTTCACACATGGCATCTGCTAACAAGGCATGACAGTCTGAGGATGAGCAGCCAGACTGTGATGTGCATCAGACCTCCTGGCTTGAAAGCACAACTGCACATCACCAGCAAGCTTGCTGCGTGTAGATGCTGCAACAGGGTTGACGTCAGGCTTGACATTGGCCTTTGGTGATACTTCTGGTTCAAGGCCAATGCTGACTTTGCATGCGTCAACTTGCACATGTCATTACAATAGATGCACCATTGTCATGCATCCATCACGAATATTCTGCAGTCTGAAGAATGCATCCCCATCCTTCCATGATTGAGGCTTGAGTCCACCACATTCTGGGCGTGAAAACCCTCCGGTACCCTTACCTGAGGGTCTTGAAGGGTGGCAACCCTGACACAGCAGTGCAACAGATCTGGCACTCCATCAACATGCTGCAGCCAGAAGCCCGCCCTCTTCTCCACCACCTCCGCTGGCAGCAGCATCAGCACATGGAATGCGAAGTGCCTCACAAGCCTGACTTCTTCTTGACGCTGCGTCCTTTCCTCTTGAGATGATCCATGAGCATGTGATGGCTCATGCCTTTGTGAAGCTGTCGGCTGCTGAGGCGACTCAGGACATCGAGACGGCTCAAGCTGCTGAGAGGACTCAGGCAGCTCAAGCCCCAGAGGTGACTCAGGTCTGCTGAGTTCAGCAGCAGCACCACCCAAGCTGATCTGAGGAGTATGACTGGATGATCTTGGTGATGAAGGTGCACCCCCAGAGGCTGCAGGGTGAGCTTTTATGCTGGAAGGCGTTGCTTCAGCACTCCCTGGGCTTTGTAGCTGAGCTGTCAGGGCAGATGCAGGCTTGGTTGGCTTCAGCTGAGCACTCAGTGCAGCGACTGCTGCTGTGGTACCTGCCTGATGACTACCAGATCCTACTGGAGTGGCAGCTGCTGCGTAGCTAGAGGGGCTATGAACCTCACCTGCTGGCTGCGACTCACTGACTGTCAGCTCAGGCGTCAAACGAGCAGCTTGAGAATGTACCTCAGTTGGTACATTGCCCTCCAACTTGTCTGTGATGCTGATCTGCCTTGAAGGCTCGTGACTGTCTAAGTTTTGCTGCTCATCTTGCTGTTGCTGAGGGTGGTCTGGCTGTGAGGAGGTGACCACAGCTGTGGCCGCCAAAGCTAGCGGTGGCAGGGCTTGAAGCACTGAGGCTAGGGCTTCTGTGAGAGGATCTGCTAGGGATGCTAGGCGTGCCGGTTGAGGGGGTGCTGCCCAGCAATATTCGTGATGGCTATCAGCACGTCTGCAACCTGCACAACATTATGTGCCCAATTTGAATGAGGTGCAAGTTGGATTAGGGGAGAAACCACACATGCAAAGTTTGAATTACATATATACAGGTACATAAATGCCAATAATGATGCACTTTGTAACAAACGTGAGTGATAAGAAGGTGCGGACTTCCAGTTGGCCGGTTCAGGCTTTTATCATGAGGGAAATGAAAGGAAGAAGTTGTACGTTCATGGCGCTTTCATGCGAAGACAATGGCAAATCCTGACGACAGCGATAGAAACAGAAGAGGATGGGTTCTACCAAGAGGGCTCAAGCAAAGGGATACTGTTGCATCATGCAAAAGAATGGTGGCAAGCTTTTATGACAGGCACCAAATCATTGACATTACTCACTGATCAAGCCAGTGAGTGCAGCAACATCAATGGGCAGCAGAGTACAAAGGGAACAAACAGAAGAACTAAAAGAGAAGGCAAAAGAATTATGCTTGTTGACATGAGCATCAGCATGGTGCGCAGCGTCAAAAAACGCTTGTACCAGTCATGGTAACAAGTAGCAGTCATAGTAACAAGCATGGCAACGGCGTGGCAGACAGCAAACACATTGAGGAGCCACCTGTAATGTAGGCAGGCTGAGGCCTGGGTGTATGTGAGCCCTGAATGCACTGCTCCCAACAGCTATGAGGGATAGCTTCAGCTCCTGCACATGCTGCGCGACTCAACCCTTCATTCTCACATATACACTGGCTTGCATGCAATCAAATGCAGCTCATGGCAGATGAAATGACCT
>JAABUO010006731.1_pt1 | contig 13157 bp, 16 predicted proteins | sample 5559291 | NCBI WGS metagenome assembly JAABUO01 (sample SAMN10711878, study PRJNA513372) | rock metagenome | isolation source: Antarctica rocks | place: Antarctica: Victoria Land, Finger Mt sud
CTCACGATCGCGAATGGTCTGCGTGTTTTCGTAAGGACCGAACTGCGCTTTCATCGACGCAAATGAAAGGTGCCGGTCCACTTCCGAAGGCTTGGCGGTCTGCGGACTATCGAGGTCGTGAGACGCGCGCCCGTGCGATACGGCTCGTAGATGACGCCGTGGCGTTCGAAGGCGGCGTGTGCCTCCCGCCATCCGGCTTCACCCGCACGGCTGCTGCCGTCACGGCCGCGCAAGGCCGCGACGTCGGACGCCGTGCAACGCTCCGCGAAGGAACGGTCCTGGCGCTGCGTCAGCGGCTCACAATCGTGCTCGAAGTCGCCGATTCGCTCGACGAGTTTTCGGTGGGTGAGGTCGGGTCCCAAGTCGCGCGCTCGCGCATAATTTCCGGGCTGCGAGCCGCAGATGCGGCCACCCATGACGTGCTCGCTTTCGCGGCCGTCGCGGCCGTCGCGGCTGGTGCCGTCACGGCCGCGACGGGCCTCTTCGTAGCGCACGCCGTGCTCGCGGCAAACGCGATGGACGTCAGCCCACGAGGCCCCATCGCGCGCAACCGCTTCGCGCAGCGCCGGGCCTACGTCTTCGCGCACCTGGCGTTCGAACGAGCGCCGATTTCGATAGTACTCGACGTCGCGCGCTCCGTGCGAAAGTTCGCTGCGCTTGGCAACGTCGACGACGCCAACCCTGTTCAAGCTCCGCTTCCCGGCTTGCCGCGCGCATCTTATCGCCGTCTTGCCACACATCGCGCGCAACGTGCGTGATCGGGTCGACGCGGTTGAAAACCGCATGCACGTGCGAGAGCCCGCCCACGCCATCGTTCTGCAACGCCGCGACGTACTGAAGCCCCTCGAAACCCAGGTGTTCGATCTGCGTATCAAGCGCCGCGCGCGCCTGTTCGTACGTCGGCCGTTCGCCTTCAGCCCACGACACGATGAGGTGATACAGCGGCTCTTTCGCGCGGCTCTGCGAAGCCGTCGCCTCCATTTCGAGCGCCGCCGTTTCAAGACTCGCGAGGTTCGCGCTCCAGACCGCAAGCGGCGGCTCGTGGTCGCGTTCGTGCTCGGGTCCTTCGCGCACGATGTAGTCGATCGCCGCGCCAAAACTCGATGCGCCGACCATGCGCCCGCGACCGCGGTTTGCGATCACTCCTCAATCACCGTTCTTGGCGCCTCAAGCCCGCGCGATGATCGTCGACGTAGACGCCTTCAACGTGGTGTGGCGACGGCGCGAATAATCATAGCGACCGCCGTATCGGGGTCCTCGACGTCGATCACCAATTTACTGAAGTTATCACTGCGCAAATAGATCGCGATCGCCTTGTCGCCGCCGGAGACGTCCCAAAATGCCCGGCCGTCGTTTGCGTGAAACGTGCCGGCCCAAAAGCCTGGAATCGACGTTCCCGGCGCGCGCCAACCCTTCCACTCACGCAGCTCATCGTCGGCACGTGCGACCCCCTCGATATGCGAGAGCGGGATCCGTAACTCGCTCTTAAAAGCTAAGAGCTTATCCAACCCCTGGACATGAACGACGAGCTCATCGCCGCTAACTTCGATTTTCGTCACAGTTCCTCCATAGTTATCCGTCGGCGCTCAGCTCGCGTGCGATCGCGCGCATGACCCGCGCAATTTCAGCCCGCGGTTCAGCGACCGTGGCGCCCATCTTCGCGATCTCCGGAAGCACGTGGCGCATGAGGTCTTGCAGCGCCCAAAGCGTCTCGTGGATCTCGTCGCGGTGCAGGCTCGCACGGTCGTAGTTTTCGGTAAAGAGATGCGACAGACGACCCGAGAGTCGCCCCAGATCCGCTTCCAAATCGCGGAGCGCTTTCAGTGCGCCCGCGAGCACCGCGACAGCCGACGTTATCTCCGCGACCTCCGCGAGGTCGACGATTGGCTGCGGACGCCCATCGGCGAGCCCGAGCACAAACTCGGAAAGCGAAAGCCCCGAGGACGCGGCTGCCTCGCGCACGCGCTGCGCTTCGTCGGGCGCGAGCCGCACGAGCAACTGTTCCGAACGCTTGCGCCGTGCATCGTACGCGGCTTGTTGTCAACGACCACGCGAAGTCGAACCGCTCATCTCGCAAGATCACCGCCCGGAAGACGTCAGCCAAAGGCTGACAGCCACGCTCTAATGACGACGACTACCGCACCGAACGATCTCGTTCGCGGGTTGCGCTACCGGCGTTGGCTCGGACGGCAGCAACTCGTCCGTGGCGTCACGCCGTCTCGCCCGCGCATCAAGTACGGGCTCGCGCCGGGGTGCCTGGGCGTCGTGCTCGTCATCGTCGCGATCTACGTCATCACGCTCGTCGCGCTCGCCCTCCAAATGGCGCTGTACGTGTTAGCTGCCCTAGCGGCGCTGCTCGTCGTGCGGCCATTCTCCCGTTTTGCGCTGCCTGCTCTACGCGGCGGCGTCTTCTACGGCAATGCCTTCGCGGAGACACTGGCTGCTGGCATGTTCGCCCTCGGCGCCGTGCCGACCGCCGCGCTCGTCTATCCGATCTCGCACGGGCTCCCAATGCTCGCCGGAGCCGCAGTGCTCGGCGGCTTCGGTTTCCGGCCCCTGGTCCGTGCGCTCGACGGCAAGCCGCTCCCAACGTTACCGCTCAGTAGAAAGGTCGATGCGACACCGTCCGTCGGCCCGGACCTAAGTGAGACGGGCGACTTCGGCCTCTGGATCGGTGAGGCCACCGGCACGCTCTCTGCACTCGGGCACACCGCCGGGCTGCAACGCGGTTCGAATGTCACCCTCAACCTCCGCGACGCGGCCAAGAACATCGCGATCTTCGGCGAGACCGGCACCGGCAAGACCACCCGCGTCATCAACCATCTGCTCGTCCAAGCGCTCGACTTCGATTGCGGCGGCCTCATCTTTGACGTTCGCGGCGACTTCCACACGACCGCCACGCACGCCGCACAACTCACCGGCAAGACGATCCAACGCATCGGTGTCGGCCAGCTCGGGCTCAATCTGCTCGACGGTCTCACACCAAACACCGCCGCCGGGTTTCTCGAAGCGGCCTTCAAATTGCTCGGGCAAGGCGAGGGCGACTCGGCGTTCTGGCTCTCGCTCGCCGTGGCGCGCTCGCAGGCCGCACTCGCGGTCCTCTTCCACGTCCCAGGTGCGTACTCGCTCAAGGGACTGTATGACTACGTCTTCGACGAGCGGTCCCGCAAGGCCGCGATCGCGACCGCCAGCGACGCTCTCCTCGAGCTCCAGGTGCGCGCGGCCGACGGCGATCGTGAGGCGAGTCTTGATGCGCGACGACTGAAGAATGCGATCGATTACGAAGCCACGATCGCGGCACAGTACACGGAGAAAGAACGCAGCGGCGTCAACCGCACGATCGAAACCGCACTTGCGCGGTTCGCCGATCCCGAGCTCGAGGACGCCTTCTGCACCGACACGGGTGATCAGGCGAACCTCGCCGACGTCCTCAACGGCAACGTGTTTGTCGTCAATGTCCCGCGCGAACGGTTCAAGGCGGCCGCGAGCGTCGTCTATCTCTTCCTCAAGGAACGCTTTTTCCAAGCCGTCAACGCGCGCGCGCAGCTCCCGGCGGGACCGCGAAAGAGCCGGCCCATCCTCTTCCTGTGCGATGAGTACCAGCAGATCTGCAGCGCGGGCGACGCGCAATTCTTCGATACCTCGCGGGCGCTCGGCGTCATCGGCATTGTCGCCTCGCAGTCGATCGAAGCCTACATCGCCGCGATCGGCAACGAACACGCGGCCTCAGCGCTCCTCGGCAACTTCACCAACGTCGTCGCATTCCGTTCGACCGAACGCACCATGGAATACGTCGCCGGCAAACTCGGCGACGTCGACGTCTGGAAAGAAACCTACAACACCGGCCGCTCCGACAAGCCGACCATCTTCTTGCCGAAGGCTACCTCGGTCTCGCAAGGGCACTCCGCCTCCCAGCAGCGGCAACGACTCCTCACGCGCAAACGTTTCGCGCCCTCGCCCCGGACCAAGCCGTCGCGCTGCTCACCGTCGACGGCACCGCGTTCGATGACGTGCTGTCCGTCCCGCAACTCACGGACGACGATCTCGAACATACGCGTGATAAGCACCTATCGCGATGGAATACGACGAAGCCGTACTGCGACAGATGTTTGCAAATCCACGCGACCGCGCCTCGCGCGCTTGGGTCCTTACAGACTCGGCACTCGAGCCGCCGCGCAAGAAACCGCACGCAGTTTCAACAAAAGGCCGGACGTATTACATCTTCAACGAGTTCGACGACAGACAACCTTACGTTTATAACTACGACTACTTCCATCTCGGCCGCAACAACGTAAACTTCGCGCCTTCCGTAATCTGCGACTCAAACGTCGCGAGTCTCCTGCATCGTAGCGTCGTTGAACCCGACAGAATGAGCAAGGCCGATTACTCTGCCGCCCATGAGCTGCTAAAGCTTTTATTCTGCATGAGGTCGACTTCAATTTATCGTTCTACCTTCTCGAAGCTGCCGCAAAGGTTTCCCTCGAAGGTTTCGAGCTCCACGCTCGCGCCGTCGACCGCTCATTCCTCATTCTGCACTCCATGGATCGGGAAAGGTTTCTTGTTACCGGGGAATTCAAGAATCGAAACGCGGAAGAGGCTTACCAGAACCAGTTTGGCGCGATCGACTTCGACGTGATTGCAGACAGACGCTTTCGACGAGTCGTCGCAAGGCCGCACACTCCGCATTGTGAATACGTTTATGCGAATCTCCTACAAATGGTGCTGCTTCATAAAGGCGAGCCAAAAGCTGCACGTATCAAGCAGAAGCTCCGGTTGCTGCGCACTTCGATGGTTGAGGAGCTAGTGCGCGGCGATAAAGCGCAGCAATGCTGCGTTCACGGCGTTTGGAGATTCGATCGTGGCCAGATGCGAAGTAGCCGGAAGTATCTGAATCTCAGCACCGGCGATGCCTTCAGCTAGTGCTGCGGAGGCACTGATCGGCGTACTCGGATCACGTTCGCCGACCAGGACGAGCGTCGGACAATGGATCTCGCCAAGCCGGTCGTGCACGTCGAAATCGTTTGCGATCAAATCCCAGATTGCAGCCTGCACCTCCGGATCGTCGCCGAGCACGGTTTTCGAAACCCGGTCGATGATATCCGGTCGCCGCTCCATCGTCTCAGGGGTGAACCAGCGCTCTAAACTTGATTGCAACACAGATGCCATGCCGCCGTTTCGTATCGTATCCGCACGCGCTCGCATCGCGGCGCGCACCGGATCTGAAAACCGCGCGGCGGTTCCGATCAATGTGAGAGAGCGAATTAGTTCGGGATACGCGAGGACGGTTGTTTGCGCTACCATTCCGCCGAACGAGATGCCGACGAGGTGCACGGGATGTGCGCCGGTTTCTCGGATTAGATGGGCAACGATGGCACTGAGCCGATCGAACCGGCATTCCTGCGGTCCGCCGGCCGACCGGCCATGCCCCGGCAAGTCGAACGCGACAACATCGACTTTAGGTAAGAGCGCTTCAATCTGACGATCCCAATAGGTTAGATCGTAGCCGACCGCGTGGACCAACACGACCGTACTCGTGTTTCGCGATCCTGTTCGGATTCGGTTTAGCGCAATGCCGTCGATCTCGGCGCGGGGAGGTTCGATCATTAGTCATACTCCTTTGAAAGCACGGCATAGCGCCGAGCGGCTCCCATGATGCAACCGCGGTTACGCATTCCATCATCACGAAAACGCATGTTCGGGAAACCGTCGCACCGCCGGAACGGTTGCTCAACAGCAAACGGACTCTACTGTACCCCGGCAGATCCGTCGCGACCACCGTATGGGTGTGTGCGAGTCGAGAAGCAACGAATCGCCATGCAAGATGCGTCTGCGGAAAGCCGTGCAAGAGGAGCACGGCTGGTTCCGACCCGCCGACGACGCCGTCAAACGCGCCGCCGTCTACATCGACGCACAGCCGCGCGAAGCCGCCGCGTTGCGTTTCAACGGCCGACGCCTCAATCCAAGCAACTGCATCACAGTACGTAATGGTCGAAAGCTCGGCGGTGTGCAGATCGACCATTCGATTCAAATACCTGTTCCTCAATCGGCAACGGTGTGTAGGCGTTACAGATCACGGCAGCTACGGCGGCCGCTCCGGCTCACGCAGCTTCGCGACGATCTCGCGGATGCGGCGCTTGATATATGCGCCCGACGATTCGCCCGCGTTGGTTTCCGCCCGAACCCCCCTTCCGCGATCATAATCGATGCTGGTGCTCGATTCCGCGCTACGCGCGGTTGGGACGTGCTCGTCATCATCGCCTACGGCGCTGACGACTGCGCGCGACCCGGAGAGCTGCAGTGTCAAGACATCTCGAGGACGAGGTACCGAAGAATCAATCGGTGACGTCGGCGCGTCAATAATTGCAGGCGACGGGGCCGAGACGCCCCTAAAGTCTGATAGGCCGGGCGGGCGTTTAGGAGCGCGCACGCACGGCGATCCCTAGCGATACGTCTGCGGTTTCGAGCCGCAACCGGCGGAATATGTCTGAGTGCGCCGTCACGTCGTCGGGCACGAGGAAGCACACATAGAACGGGTTGTTCGCGCCGGGCTGAGCCAGCACGCGCATTGTGAAGCGCAGCGGTCCGAAGGTCGGGTGCGTCAGCGCGAGTGGCGGCATCTGGTCGAGCTGGCTCACGTCTTGGTCGTTCCAAAAGCGACGGAAGCTCTCACTGGACTCTAGTAAGCGTGCGAGCAGCGCCTGGTACTCGGGATCCTTGATGTTTTGGCACATGGACCCGTGGAACGTCGCGGTCAGGTCGCGCGATAGCACTTCCCACTCTTCGATCATCGCGTGGTGCGCGAAGAGATACCAAAGCCAGTTGCCCTCGTAACCGTGGGCCGCAGCCAGGTCGCCGAAGATCGCTACCGCCAAGGCGTTAGCCGCGACGACGTTCATCCGCACGTTGAGCAGCATCGCCGGACCGAAGTTGTAGCCGTCAAGGACGGCGCGCATCGTCGGGTCGATATCGCCGGCCGGCGGGGCGTCGGGCACCGCCCCAGTCGCGAGCAGCCGAAGGTGCTTGTGCTCGGCCGGCGTCAGGCGCAGTGCCACTGCGACCGCATCGATCGTGCGCTGCGAGACCCCGGTATCCTTGGCCATTTCGAAGAGCGTGTACCACTCCGTGCTCAGCCCGGCAAGCTGGGCGACCTCCTCGCGGCGCAACCCGGGTGTGCGTCGCCGCCCGGTCTCCGGCAGCCCGACGTCGGCCGGCTGGAGGCGGGCTCGGCGGCTCATCAGGAACGCGCGCAGCACCCGACGGCGATCGGCGTCGTCGGACGGCTCAACCGATATCCTGGTGGCTGCTATCCCCATGTTTGCCCTATTCTTCCTAGACCGCCCGGGCCCAGCGTAAGCTACAAGCACGTAAACCGTGACTACGTCCCGGATGTATGCAGCTGCCGCTGCTTGTTTCAAGGTCGTGCGCACGTTCATGAACCGCTCCGACCCGCAACAGTAACGTGAAAGATATCACCATGGAAACGGCCACCGACCAAACCACCGCGCACGACCTCAACGGCACCTTCGACATTACGCCAACCATCGATGAAATCATCGAGCTCAAAGCCGCTCGTGCGCTGGACGAGCGCGCGCTGCGCACGATTTTTTTTGAAGCGCGAACGGCTAATGGTTTTGTCGACCGTCCGGTGCCGCGTGATCTGCTAGAGCGCGCCATGGAAATTGCGCTCCTAGGACCGACGAGTGCAAACTCTCTACCGCTTCGCGTCGTGTTTGTCGAAACGCCGGACGCGAAAGAGCGTCTTCGCCCCGCTATGGCGCCGAACAATCTCGACAAGACGATGGCCGCTCCAGTGACCGCAATTATCGCAACGGACCTGAAATTCTACGACCAGTTCCCGCGTACGTTCCCCGAACGCGGAGAAATGTTCAAAGGCATGTTCGGTGGACTTCCCGCCGAAGCTCGGCGCGGCATGGCGTGGGACAATGCGATCCTGCAGATGGGTTACTTCATCATCGCACTGCGTTCTGTCGGACTGGATGCCGGCCCAATGGCCGGCTTTGAACGACTCATCGTCGATGCCGCATTTTTTCCTGACGGACAGTTCGTTTCACAATACGTCATCAACATCGGTTATGGCGACGACAAGAAGGTGTTCCCGCGGCTGCCGCGCTTCAACGTCGACGAAATCGCGCGCTTCGCGTAAAGCTCCGGGATAAGCATGTCATACGCCATCGTTGGAGCAGGCAATATCGGCTCGGCTCTCGCTCGCCAATTCGCTCGCCGCGGCATCGACGTTTCAATCACCAACAAGCGCGGGCCACAATCCCTCTCGCCCTTGGTCAAGGAACTCGGTAAGTACGTTACGGCGGCGACTTTTGCGGATGCTCTGAGAGCAGACGTTGTCTTCCTAGCGATACCCTTCCCCGCCGTACCTGACCTGCCGTACCTGACCTGGCCACCGCGGGCATCGATTGGAACGAGAAAGTCGTGATCGATGTGACGAACGCGTTCGGGGTCCCGTCGGAAACCCTCGCTGGCCGGACATCATCAGAGGTTGTCGCGAGTTTACTGCCGGGCGCGGCTGTCGTCAAAGCCTTTAACCATCTTCCCGCAAGGGTGCTGGCACTTGATCCGGCTCAAAACGGAGGTAAGCGCGTCGTGTTCGTATCGAGCAATGACGAACAAGCGAGCAAGACGGTTGAAGAGCTCGCGCAGCAGCTTGGCTTCGCACCTGTCGCGCTTGGACGAATCGATGAAGGCGGGCGAGCACTGAACATTGTGCCTGGAGGATTACTGCTGCACAACCTCGTGGAGTACGACTACGATTGATGTTTCGACGCAGCGGTGTCTGAGAAGGTTTGAAGAACACTCGTTCCTCGCGCAGATCACGGAACGAATGGAGCGCATCGCGATAACGCCTGACGCGATCGAGCGCCCCGTCGCGCATGCGATCGAGCAGCCAGCCGAGGTTCATGTTGGGGACATCGTCGTACGACCTACCGCGCAAGACTGAGCACTACGCGGCCCTCGAGAAAGGTACCGCGACCCGAAACCGGTTGTGGCTGTTGAAAAACCAGCGTTCGGGCGTCAGACGACGAGTGCGGCCGACGGACCGGTGTCTACAAAGGGCTGGCTTCACAAAGCAGAGTGCTCGGTTCGTGGAACCGGATCAGTCTACGTCCGCGCCTTTTCCGATTGACGCTATGCCGGGGCGTAGTACCAACTGGTCCGGACAAAAGGGAGAGGCAGATGCAAGCGTTGTACTTCGTCGGGGAGCGAAAGCTCGAGTGGCGCGACGTACCAATGCCGGCGGTTCAAGGGGATCGGCAAGCTGTCGTCAGACCAATCGCTTCGAGTACTTGCGACCTCGACCACCGCATCATTGCCGGCCTTTCGCCGTTCGAGCCCCCATTCGCGCTGGGACACGAAGCGGTCGCCGAGGTCATAGACGTCGGCTCCAGCGTGTTGTCGGTCCGCCCAGGCGACCTCGTCGTCGTTCCATGGCACATCTGTTGCGGAGAGTGCGCGAACTGCCGGGCGGGACTCAGCGGGCATTGCCGGTCCGTACGCCCGGTGTCGGCGTACGGCGTGCCGGTTGGCGGCCACTGGGGCGGCCTCTTCTCGGACTCCGTGCTGGTGCCGTACGCTGACGCGATGCTGGTGAAGCTACCGCGCGGCATGGATCCCGTCGCCGCCGCCAGCGTGAGCGACAATCTGACCGATGCATACATCAACGCGCGTAAAGGCCTGACGAAGCATCCGGGCGCGAGAGTGCTCGTCATTGGCGGAACCGGATGCCTCGGCCCGTTCGCTGTGGACAACGCGCTCGCGGCGGGCGCTGAGGCTGTTGACTACGTCGATGCGGACGAGACGCGGCGCAATGTTGCGCGATCGCTAGGAGCAACCGTGTACGAGGCGATGCTGCCAGAATTTCAGTCGAGCTATCACGTCGTCGTCTCCGGCACACGGGACAAAGATGACCTGAGAGCGGCGTTTCTCGCGCTTAAGCCTGGTGGCCACTTGTCCGGCATGGCGATCTACTTCCGAGACACCGAGGTGCCACTCTGGGACATGTTCCTGCGAGACATCACTTTCTCGACCGGGCTTCCGAGCGTACGAAGCCACATTCCCGATGTGCTCAGTCTCGTCGAGTCCGGAAAGCTGCGTCCGCGCCAGGTGGTGAGCAGCATCGTAGAATGGAACGACGCGGCGCTGGCGCTTCTCGAGCCGTCCCTTAAACCGGTCGTCGTGCGGGCGCGTGCGTTCGTGGAGGCGTGACAACCAAACATGACTACGAAATGCCGGCGTGCTCGCGCCCTAAGAATGGCGGTTCCGCATTTCTCCGCAAGAGCCCGATGAGTGCTACGAGCCGGTCGCGCCTTGTCGAGTGGGAGGATCCGAGCGGCAGCGCTGCGCGCGCGGCCGGCATGAGCGGACTCGAATTCCTCACGGCAATTGCGGAAGGGCGGCTCCCGCATGGGCCGATTTCCGATCTCATGGCATGACGGGCTCGGAGTTTTCGGAAGGGCGCGCCGTCATGTGGCTACAGCTCTCGGAATCACACTGCAACCCCTTCGGTATGATACACGGCGGCGTTGCGGCCACATTGCTGGACGGCGTCTTAGGATGCGCCGTGCATGCGACGCTACCCGTTGGCAAAGCGTTCACGACACTAACGCTCGAGGTCAAGTACACACGAGGCTTGACGCCGGACTCCGGCGTCATCCGCGCCGAGGCAACCGTCGTCTCACGCGGCAAGCGCGTGATGACGTCCGAGGGGCGCGTTTTTGATGATGCCGGCCGCATCTGCGCGACCGGAACGAGCACTTGCCTTGTCCTGGAGATGGCGCAACCGTAACTGCACGTCGTGCGAGATGCCGTCTGCCATTTACACGCGGAAACCAGGCCGGCAGCCCCTTAACGCAATTCAATCGCAAATGAGCCTCTGCCGATCGTGCGCGCTCATTTCGTTGTAGTCCATAGCACACGCCCTATAGGAAATACGAAAGAAGTCCTGTCATGAAGTACACCATCGGCAACTTGTCACTGAACGTAGAAGAGAACGGCGTAGGAGAGCCTGCGCTGGTGTTCCTACACTATTGGGGAGGTACGCATCGCACCTGGAATGGAGTGATAGATCGCCTCAAGGACACATATCGGTGCGTCGCATACGATTCGCGCGGCTGGGGCAAGTCGGACGCACCTGCGAGCGGATATTCGATCGCCGACTTGGCGGACGACGCTTCATCGTTGATTCAGGCGCTGGGCCTCACCAAATATGTTCTCGTCGGACATTCGATGGGCGGTAAGGTCGCGCAATTGCTTGCGTCGCGGAATCCCATCGGCTTGGTCGGTCTCATCCTCGTAGCCCCGGCGACCCCGACACCCACGCACTTCCCCGAGGAAGCTCTGCAACAGCAGTTGCACGCCTACGACAATCGCGAGACCGTCGTGCAAACCATAGGCTTCTTGAGTGCAAAGACCCCCTCGCCCGAGATCCTCGAGCAGATTGTCGAGGATAGTCTTTCGGGATCACCCGCTGCCACCATCGCATGGCCGACATCGGGCATCGTGGAAGACATCTCGTCGGAGGTTTACAAGATCTCCGTTCCGACGCTCGTACTCGCCGGCGAACGCGACAATCTGGACTCCGTTGAACAGCATCGGCGCGAAGTTCTCCCGAGAATCACGGGTGCACGGTTGGAAATCATTGCCAGAAGCGGACACTTGATCCCGATTGACGAGGCCGAGCAACTCGCCGTAGCCATCCGTCGGTTCGTCTTTCAATTCTCTTAGAGCGAACGGGCCAGTACGCGCTTCAGCGTGGTGGGCTCCCCGAAAACTACGCCAGCGGGACCACAAGTCAGCGGCCGAACACCAATTTACCCTTGTTTCCGGGTGCCGTCCTCGATTGGGCGACGCGTCGCGTGTTGGCGTGGCGACATTCGAATACGCTGACGACCGACTTCTGCATCGACGCCGTACGCGAAGCGATCAAAACGTACGGCCTGCCGGAGATCTTCAACACCGACCAAGGCTCGCAATTCACCGACAAGGATTTTGTTGCGCTGATTCGCGATGAGAACGGCATCGCGCTCAGCATGGACGGCAAGGGCGCTTGGCGCGACAACGTCTTCGTCGAGCGCTTCTGGAAATCGCTTAAATACGAAGAAGTCTACTTGCACGCGTACGAGAGCGTTTCGGAAGCGAAATCCGGCATCGGCAAGTATATCGCATTCTACAATGGCCTGCGGCCACACTCGTCCCTCGACGGGCGCACGCCGGATGCCGTATACTTCAGTTCAGCCGCCGATGCGGCGGCCTAACTTTGCAGAGCCATCCACTTAGCAGAGCCCGATCTGCTGTTCAAAAAACCGAAGCCACCTCTGTCACAATGACCGAGGTACTCGGCATGGCGGAGTGCGCTCTAAGCCGTAGCCAAACGCTGGCTAAAACTTTCGTAGAGCTCGCGCAATTAGTCCATTCTAAGGACGATTACCAGCCAAAGCGACGCGATAGCAATCAATGAACAGCCATAAACGTATATTGCCATATTCTTCTTGATTGGAATTAACATGGCGATAAGCGACAACGCAATACTGCCACTTAGACTTAAGTGGAATACATTTCCATAAGAAGTCCGAAAAACAAACATGAAGCCGTTCGTAAAAACTGCACCTGCAAAAATTATGCTCGCGACGATGAGTAGGTATCGAGAGGCCATAGAAAGTCTTTTCTGCTTCGAGCTGCCGTATCGAAATTCTCCGTAGCGGTGATGTCTACGTCGTATCACGGAACACATCCGTGAAGGTGTTAGCTTGTCGGAGAGCTTGGGCGATTTTATTCTGCGTATCGCTTTTACGATCAAAGGCTCCTGAAGCGCGACGATATCTGCCGTAAGTCGAGAGGTTGGCTCAAAGCGTTCTCTGGCGTATCAAGGCGTGCTCTTCAATCATAGTGACGATCAGCGCTAATGCAACGTGTTCCAAGATAGCACTCTCAGAGCGAAGCTGCGAGCACTTGTCTGCAGGACGTGCGACAAGATAGTGGGCGGATCGACGCTGCCCCATTCACAGGGCCGCTTGAAATTGTGAGTCTTGATTGAGATACGATTTGAGGAACTCGACCGGAGTCATTCCGCCGAGCGTCGTGTGCGGCCGGCGCTGGTTGTAGTCGAAGCGCCAGGCCTCGATCGC
>JAABUO010006732.1_pt1 | contig 13155 bp, 11 predicted proteins | sample 5559291 | NCBI WGS metagenome assembly JAABUO01 (sample SAMN10711878, study PRJNA513372) | rock metagenome | isolation source: Antarctica rocks | place: Antarctica: Victoria Land, Finger Mt sud
CGCGGCGGCGCCGTCCGGCGCCGCGCGGATGGCCGCGACGACGGCGTCCATCCGCGCCAGCGCGCTCAGGAAGCCCTCCACGAGGTGCTGCCGCCTCTCCGCCTTTGCCAGGTCGAACCTGCACAGCGCGACAGCGTTCATGCAACCGCACCGTCCGTGCATGCAGAGTACCCCCGCTGCTGCAGCCCCAGCAGCCACAGGCCTCAGCCTGTTCCTCAAGCCTTGCGCCTGCACCATAGCTGCAGCAATATCTACGTAGGTGGGTCGGTCAGCTTCAAATTGACGAGCTCTTCCTCGCCTTTGCGCAGCCGGCAGACCCAAGAGCTCTTGTGCGCGGGTGTGCAACAGCCACCGCCAGCGCACCGCGCGCCCGCCGACCCCACAGCCAGCATCAGCTACAAGCGCTTGTCAGTGGTGCATGTGTGCATGGCAACCGCCGCCGCCGGCGCACCGCGCGCGCCGGCCGACCACGTCGCAGCGGAACGCCAGGAAGTGCTGCAGGAACTGCTTCAGCGTCAGCGTCTGCGGCGTGCCGGCCACCAGCGCGACCATGTTGCACGGGAAGCGGCCCTGCAGCGCGGTCTGCTTGTACAGGCTGTTCAGCACCACCTGCGCGCGGGCGCGGCGGTCCAGCTGGCGCGCGGGAGCACAGCGCTGGGCAGGGAAGGAGGCGGCTCCGCCAGGGCCTGCTGACATGGGCGGGTCAGCGTCGCATGCCCTGGTGCAGCTGCGCCCATGTCGTGGCTGCATGCTACCAACATGCCGCAAAAGCTCGGCACGTCATGCTTGTCTAAATTGAGAAGGGGACACCAAGGAGTGCTGTACTGGTAATAAGCTTCTTTGAAGGGTGAGCACCTGCAAAAGGCACATGCGCCTCTAGATGCTTTGTAAGCTGCTGAATATAGGCCCTCAGACGCACCGACGCCGAGGAGCCGCGCTTCACCTCCACCACCACGCGCATGCCGTCCCGGTCGCTCTCGTCGCGCACGTCCGAGATGCCTGCAGAGCATGCTCAAACAGTAAGTCCAGGGTTAGATGCGCTGAGCCCCAGCGGCCTCGGGTCGTAGGACGCAAAAACGATTACTTTCTGCTCGCCTGCAAGCCCCCCTTGGGCCACCCGTGGTGCGAACAGCTCCAGGCACCCCCGCCCGTGCGCACCGGTCAGCTTCTGCTCGTCGACCAGGCGCGCCACGTCCGCGACGAACGCCGCCTTGTTCGTCTGGTACGGCAGCTCGGTGATGACGATGACGGGGCGGCCGGGCGCTGCCTTGCGCGCGCCGCGGCGGCCGCCGGCCGGCGCCTCCTCCTCCACGAAGGCGCGCCCGCGCACCGTGATGCCGCCGCGCCCGGTCTCGTACGCCGCCTGGATGCCCGCGGTGGCCACGATCTCGCCGCCTACGCGCCAGCACGGTGTTCAGCGCGGCCACACACGCTGGCCTGACATAGCAAAGGGAGTCCACACCAGCGTCTGTAGCACCCAATGACAGCAATGAGAGCATGACACTGATGGTGGCGCGCCGCTGCATCTGCAGGCAGGGCTCTGTACTGCCTGGTGTTGCCATGCTCATCCATGTTCCTGTTGCTATCGAGCGCCGGCGCATGCGCGCCTGTGGGAAAGTCGGGCGCGGGGACATGCGTCATTAGCTCAGCGATGCTGATGTCTGGGTTAGCGATCAGCGCTCGCAGGCCCGCCACTACCTGGCGGAAAAAGTTAAACGCAACTAGGATGGTTGACCTAGCTCCAGCAGTACTTTGGTGAGTACTAGCCAAGCACTACGAAGGTCACGCAGACATTGCAGAGACTTGAGGTGCAGACTCAGTGCAGGACATGCTCGAGACGTTGTTTGCACATGGACAGAGAAACAGCCTTATCATCTACATCTGCTGTTGCCAGCGCACTGCAGGGCTTTGCCACACTGCAGTCTCTGAATGCAAGTATCAGCGTGGGCCCACCTCTCGCAGGTTGTGCGGCGGTATGCGCGTCGCTATGCCGACTGCGATGCCCGACGTACCGTTGACGAGCAGCTGCGGCACCCGCGCAGGCAGCACCAGCGGCTCTTCCTGCATGTAACCAGGCACCCTACATTATTGAGTTGCTCTTCCAAATTCAGTGATGCAAAATGCGACACAAGTGCTTGGGGTATAGACGTGTCATCCTCCCCAGTGTGTGAACCCCATTTGTACTTGGACGATAGGTAATCACGGTACGGCTCCCGCATGCTGCATAACTTGACAGACGCCAGCATAATCGAATCCTTGAGCATACACACAAGGTTGTCACCCAGATAATCTCCTTGAGCACTGCCAGCAGCCACCCATGCATGCAGCAGAGCATGCCCAGCCTCAAAAGGACGCGCGCAGGATGCGGCACCCAGGGACGCGCGCAGGATGCGGCACCCAGGGACGCGCGCAGGACGCGGCACCCATAGACGTGCGCAGGGCGGGGCACCCAGGGGCGCGCGCAGGACGCGGCGCCCATGGACGCGCGCAGGGCGGGGCACCCAGGGACGCGCGCAGGACGCGGCACCCAGGGACGCGCGCAGGGCGCGGCACCCAGGGACGCGCGCAGGGCGGGGCACCCAGAACGCGCGCAGGGCGGGGCACCCAGGGACGCGCGGGACGCGGCACCCAGGGACGCGCGGGACGCGGCACCCAGGGCCGCGCGCAGGACGCGGCACCCAGGGACGCGCGCAGGACGCGGCGCCCAGGCGCACCGGCTGCTATAGAGGCTGCTAGGTTCTCAGGTTGAAGCTGTCCTCTGCTGATCTGTCATGGTCATTGTGCGGTCCTGTGTGCACTGCGCCTCGTGAACCCTAACACGCAGATTGCTGCCGCACGGCAGCAACCGTCAAGTAACAGCAAATTACTTGGATATCACTGTGCACGCGCATGCACATGGTGATCATGCCCGGCATGAGGGCGCCTGGGGGCGTGCCAGCGGCGCGCGCATGGAGAAGTTCTGCGCCAGGCGCACGAGCGCGTCGTACACGGCCGTGTCACCGTGCGGGTGGTACTTGCCCAGCACCTCGCCCACCACGCGCGCGCACTTCCTGCCGCGCCCGCGGTGCTGAGCGGCACGCTGCAGACAGTTGAAAAACTCTCTAGGTGATGGGTGTGAGAGCAGGGTGGCTGATGTAAGAGCAAGGTGTGTTATTAGATAGCGAGCCATGCACTCGTTGCTTCACACAGGGTACCTAATGACGAGGTTGCTGCATGCCAGGTTGTAAGCAAGCAGGAGTGCTGTGGAGACTCATGCGGACCTTGACAAAATGCACGCAACCACAGAGCACAACCAAATGTATACTTAGTTTGAAACTGTTGAGTCCAGGGCGGTCACCTGAACGGTCTGGTTGGCAGCAAGCCCAGCTCATGCATTGCAAACAAGATGCGCCGATGCACCGGCTTCAGGCCATCGCGCACGTCCGGCAGCGCGCGCCCCACGATGACGGACATGGCATACTGAGCACGCACAGGAGGTCGCCTCAGCGCAGAAATCAGCCTTCGCCTCATATGCATTAGAGAAGCACAAATTCAGCGGTCGTATGCTCGACGCACTCATATCAAGGCACAAATGCATCCAGTCACCTATCACACAGTGACTTTCTGAACAAATGCAGCCATGTGTAAGGCTTAAGTTTACCCAGGCCACCCTGCAGCACTCTTCCGTGTAAGACAACGTGCCAGAGGAGTGGCAGCTTACTACTGTTTACATGCAAGATATTACTCCTTTCGGCGCAAAGCTCGCACCGCAAGGTACGACTGCTCAGTCTCCACTCAGCGCACCCGAGCGCATCGCAGGCCATCGGGCGAGAGGCGGGGGGTTCTCACCTGTGATCCCATCGCGCGAATAAGCAGCAGCTCGGGAGCGAGGTGGTCTACTTCGAGGACAAAGCGTCGCCCGCGCGCCCCGCCAGCGCGTCCCTGTCTGGCATCAGGTGCTGCATTCCCTGCCCTAGCCCTTACCCAACCTATCCTTACCCTCAAGGACAGCGTGGCGCTTGGGCTGCGGGCGCGTCCCTGTCCGGCGGCAGGCAGCAGGTGCCGCGCTGGGCGCCCCGCCGCCGCCCCGCCCAGCTGGGGCCGCCGCCGTGTGCGTGCGCCAGCTGCTCTCGGAGCTGTAGGGCCCCACAGCATTCGCCTCTGGATGCTCTCTTCCCACCTCGGCCTGTATCAGAGGTACTGATCAAAAATGTAGTGCAGCAGAGCTGAACATATTGTTGGTAGCGGTAGGTGCGAGAAAATTGAGAAAAAAAGGACGTCTGCCAACTGATGTTCTGGAGCGCATGGCAAACAACTCGGTGCGTACGCATCCGATTCAAACCGCGCGCTGCGCGCGCCGCGCAGGCCAGAGGCGCTGTACGCGGCCAGCCGGACGCTGCTGGCGCTGGCGGGCGTGTGCGTGCGGCAGCACCGCCTCGAGCGGCCCCTCGTGCTGCGCATCGGCTGCTGAGGCCGCGCGCCCGCTTGCCCCGCTGCCGCGCGCGCGGGCTCGCGCAGCGGCTGAGCCACATGCGAAAGCGTGTGCAAGCGGTGCCTCGCGGAGTGCCGCCAGTGCATGGGCGGCGTCAAGCGCGCGGGCGAGTGCAATCGAGTCCTGTGCAGCTGTGTAGGATGGCAGCAGTGTGGCAGGCGCGGGCGATGCGTGCACAGCAGCATGTCCATGCTGCTGCTGGTCATGCTGACGCTGCCATGCACCGTTTGGGTCCGCTTAGCAGAGCATGTGCAGCAGGTGGGTGTGTTTTGAGCGCATTGATTAGGCATCTGTCACATACTGATGCGGAAGCTCATGGTCCCTTCCCAGTGTGTCTAGCTCACAGTTGTGACGAACGGCTGTACACGCTCACACTTGACAAGGCAGGACAGGCGCTCGCTGGGACCGCAACCCCGGCTTGCCGCTCTGCCAAGACGCCAAGCTGCTCATTTACACGGAGGCAGAGACTACCTACCAGAAGTCTTGCTGCGATCAAAACTAAAGTCAGGCAGGACGATCTGGCCGGCCCAGAGAAGCGTTACTGTTGCACATCCCACGCTGACAGCAAGCAGAGGGGGAGCGGGCCCAGGCACGCGGGACTGCGCGAGCCATAGCCACGGCCCTTGAAGCTGCTTGGTACGGGCTCGAGCACAGAGCCGCGCAGCAGCAACACCCTCCGGAGCAAGCCCGCTGCCAAGGCTCAAAGCTGCTACCTACACCTACCCTATCGCTCAGCACAACCGTTTCTATGTGCCCGAGCGCTGCCCGCCGAAGCAGCGATGTTCTCTTGGAACTGCCGGGACTGGGTCCGCGGGCAACCGCGGCCAGGCTCGGTGTGCAGCGCCCAAGTGACAGCCGCTGTGGGCCGCCTCCGCTGCCGCACGACCGGCCGCCGCGGCGGGCGTCCAGGGCTGCGCGGCAGCAGCGCCTCGGCCCGGCGCGGCCAGCGCGGCGCCGCGTCAGCAGGCGCTCGAGCCATTGGCGGCGCCGGCCGCGGGCGCCGGCTGCAGGAAGGCGTCGGCGGCGGCGGCAGCCAGGCGCGGCGAGCGCAGCGCCTCGCGCGTCGCCGCGGCGTCCTCGTGGATGCGCGCGACCAGCGCGTCGAGCGAGTCGAAATTGCGCTCCGGGCGGATGTAGCCAACGATGACTAGGCGCAGCTCCTCGCCTGCGCGCGCGCGCGCGCGGTCGGACGCGGCCTCCCTCCGGCACACAGCGGCGCGGCTCATGTCCAGGCCACTGCCAAGTTTATGTCCGCTGTGTTTCCACCCAGCAGCCACTGATTATCCCCCCTGTAGCCCAACATTGAAAGCAAAGAGAATGTCAGGAACATGTTGAATTCGTTCATGACACCATCCTGCTGACAACGGGGGCCGGGCGCGCGCCGTAGAAGTCGGCATCAAAGTCGTGCAGAAGCCAGGGCTCGGCGGTCTTTTTCTCGTTCTTGTAGTACGGGTTCCTGCCCGGGGCAGCGCTCCTGTCAGGCGCGCATGCAGGGCCGGCGCCGCGCCCTCACCGTCACGGCATGCCCCACGCGCCAGCACAAGCCACAAGAGCGCTCTTTGCAGTTAAAGCTTCACACGCGGCGGCTTTGCAGTTACAACCCCCCATGCCGAAAGTTTGCAGTCAAGACTTCACACACTAAAAACTTCGTGGCCAGAACCTCGTGCGCCGCGCACCAGCCGATGCTCATGGCGCATTCATAGACGGGGGCGGGGGCGCCGCCGGGGCGCGCGCCGCCGACGCTGGCCCACGCGGAGAAGATGCCGGTCACCATCTCGGCCAGCGCCCGCTGCGCGCGCGCCGGGCTGCGGCTCAGCAGCGCGGCACGCTCATCGCTACGCGCTCACCAAGCCCTGCCAACACTGGCCGCCCTCCTGTGCGGCGGCTCAATCCGCCGCACGAGGCTGTGAACACTGTGTCAGGCGCGCCGCGGCGGCGCGCCGCTTGCACGCCGTCCCCGGCGCGCATTGCTTGCTCAAGCTGTGACTAGCGCGCGCCGGGGCGGCGCGCCTGCAGCGAGTCGCTGTCCAGGTTGGCGGTCGGCACGCCCAACTCCTTGGAGCCGCGCCCAAAGCCCTTGACCACTGTGCCCTGCGCCGCGCGGGGACTGGTGCGCATGCTAGGGATGGGCGCGCATGGGTACCCTCAGGGCTTCAGTGCCCAATGGTGTCTGCGATCACCTGCAGCTGGCTGCACACCACCGACGAGCCGGGCGGCTCTGCCTGCCATGCACCGCTCCCTGCAGCGCGCCATGGCGGCCCGCGACAGAGCACCCTCGCCTGACATGCACCGCTGCCTCCAACTCGCCTCGGCGCACCGCGAGAGAGCGCCCCACCCAGAGACCCAGCACGGCCTGACACAAGGCCTGACACGCGCAGCACGCGCCACGGCCCGCGCGCCCGGCATCGAGCTCGCGCCCGCTGGCCAGCGGGCTCGGTGCCGATGGCCTCCATGGTTGCTCCCCGCTCCGCTTCTCACATGTTCGGCAGCCGTGTGGGACACCCAGGTCCAGAGCGGAGCAGCGACGCACAGCGCCGAGTGCCCCTCACGGTTCATGGGAGATTCCTGAGTACGCATGTCCCTAGACATCGGAATATGACGCCGCCTGCTCCCCGGTCACCCTGCACCCACCTTCAGGCGCCAGGGCGGGTCTATGGGCACGACGCCGTGCGGCAGCATGTCGGTGAACGGCGGCAGCCCGTAGCGCTCGGGCCGGAAGTCGTACAGCGACGGGAGGATCTCCATGCAGCCTGCGCGCGCTCCCTGCCCTGACGCAACCCTGCCAGCGCGCCGGACAGCGCGGTGTGCGCAGTGCGGCTCCCTCTTCCTGCTCGCAGGCGCCCGCCTCCATACCTTTGCTGTCAATGCTATGCAGAAAAGGGCGCATGCAGGCAGCAGGCAGGCACCATCAGTGTCGGCGGCCGCATGCGGGGCGTGCGCTTGACATCACGGCAGGGGCGGTGCCCTGAACCCTAACCCTACCATATACCCTAGCCCTGGGGCCCGGGCGGCCCACGCCGCACCAGACTCCGCGTCGGGGCACGCCTGCGGGTAGGCGCCCCGGTCGGGCACGCTGGGCACCACCACCACGCGCATGCCCGCCGCCGCCGCCGCCTGCGCGCCGCGGCCGCGCGCGCCCGTCGGCTGCGCGGCGCCCAGCAGGATCGCCGGGTTGCTACGCCAGCCCCGCGCGACACGCCCGGACTCCGTGCAAGTCTGGAGACCCATGCACCGCACCACACCGACACACCTTGCGTCGCTGCCCCCCGCGCTCAGCGACCAGCTGCGGCAGGCACTTGCTGCCACATGCGCCAGCCCGCGCATCATGTCTGCCTGCATTCCCAAAAGCTCTGAACGCACACCCACCGCACCATGCCAGAGTCCGGCTGCGGTTCTGGCCCCCCCTGCTCAGCGTCCAGCTGCGGCACGCGCTTGCTGCCACATACTCCAGGCCACTGGAAGCTGCACACAGAGGACGCACGCGCAGCTATCCAGGCTATGCACGACTTCATGGCACGGGGTTCCATGCTGCGAGGCGGCGCGGAGGGGCGCGCCCGCACGCCGCCGTCCGCGTCCCTGCTCGCGCCCTACCCTGCGCCCCGGCCTGCCCCGCCCCGCGCCGCCCGGGCGTGCCCCCGCGCCTGCACGCCGCTGGGCGCGTCCTCGATCACCAGGCAGTCAGCCGGCGCGGCGCCCAGCTTGGCCGCGGCCGCGCGGAAGCAGTCCGGAGCCGGCTTGCCGTGCCGCACCTCGTCGCCGCAGTGCGTCACCTGCGCGCGCGGCGCGCAGCCGCCGGCTCTCGGCGCGGCCCGGGGCCGCCCCTGAGCGTGTCGGCCCCTGCCTGTTGTACGGAAGCAATTTGAAGGAATGCGGGATCAAAAAGAGCATGCTGTGCCGCCCAGCCCCCGGCCCCCGTTGGTGCATGACGCCACAGGAAGCCCTGTCAGACGATTAAAGTGGGTTGGAAAAAGGAAAGAAACGGTGTTGGCCAATGCAAAGCTGCCAGACAGAGGCGCAAGGGCAGTCGTCTCCCTGACGGCGTCGGGCCTGGCCGCGGCCAGGGCGGCGCGCCTGGAAGATCGAGCGCAGGCCCTGCGCGGCGGGCGCGGCCAGCTTGCGCTCCATGGTCGCGCGCGGCGTGCTGGTCGCCAGCGCGACCGGCACGCCCGCGTGGTGCAGGTGGAACAGCAGCCGGCCCGCGCCTGGCATCAGCTGCGCGCCCTGCCACCTGCCGCCCCCGCCGTGCGTCAGCCGCCTGCCTGGCGCCCTGTGCTGGACGCACGCGCTGCATCGGCCCGTGCGGCACATGCTTCTCCAGGCCTTGGCTGCCTCGGTCCATGCGGCTGCGGGGGGCTGTGAGAGTGAGCACCGCGTCGGGCGCGGCTGTCCGCCGGGCAAGGCTCAGCTGTCATGTGCTTGCCTCGACCTTCCTCACACAACAGGCACAGGGAGCAGCACCACGGCAGGCGCTGAGGCCAGCCGTGCCGCTATGCTGCCCACAGGCGACGCGCCGCCGCTGCCTTGCAGGGAGCCTGCCGACTGCGGCCGGAGTGCAGGCGGGGCGCCGCACGGCGCAGAGAGGCGTGCCGCGCCGCACCGCTCCTTGAGCAGCGCCTCGCTCTCGTCAAAGAGCTGCTGCGCGGTGACGCCGGCGAGGCCCAGCGCGTCCAGCGTCGCCTGCCACGCCTCCAGCGGGCGCCGGCCGGCCGAGGCCGCGAGCGCGCCGGGGGTCAGCGCGGCGCCGTGCCGCGCCAGCACCGCGCGCGCCACCTCCAGCACGAGGCTCTCCGTGTCGAGCGAGCAGCGTGCCATCGAGGTCGCAGACGACCAGCTTCACGTCGCGCATCTGTGAGCCGGATGTTGCAGTCCTCTGTCAACAGGCAGTGCAGCCCTCTATGAGCTGGCTGTGCAGTCTTCCGTGAACAGGGCTGTGCAGTCCTCTGTGAGCTGGCTGTGCAGTCCCAGCGGCGCCAGAGCAGGTCAGGACGCTGGCATGCAGGCAGCGACTAGAGCCTCAGTATGTGCAAGGACTTGCGGTGATGCGCTTGATGGCAGCGAGCCTTGATGCTGGTGTTCAGTGATCCTGGGAGCAAGCCCTCGCAGCTGTGCAGCTCTTGGCAAGAGCATGAGACAGTCCCTTGCCTCCCTGCTGCAGCGCATCTGCCCCACTAGGTTGCACGTGCCTGGAAGGCAACTCCCCTTTGGCGATGAGGACGATGACCCGTCCTCCACATACACAGCGGGGCTGACCAGGGGCAGGCGCAGGCACGGCCGCATGGCGCTGCCCTGGAGCGCGCACCTCCACTGGTTATGCAAGGAAGAGAATGCCTGGAGAGCATGGCCGGGAGAGAGGCGTCCGCTGCGGTCTCGAGCATCCGGCAGGTCCGCTAGCACTGGCCTCTGCCAAGCGCCTGTGGCAACACGCTCAAGTGCGGTACTTGTTCAGAGCGGGCCGCTGAGAGTGGCGCGGCCGGCCCCGCAGGCGCGCCCGGGGGCACACAGCCGTGAGGGCGGAGCGGTACAGCATGTCGAGGCCGCGCCACAACAGCAAGGCCCTGGAGGTGGGTGGCGCCGGCGGGCGGCCCCGCGCCCGTGCGCCCCACAACGGGTGCTGCTACAGTGCCTGAACACGCTCGCGCAGGCTGATGCCGACCACAAGCTGCTGACCAGCCGCATCTCCCGGGTGGCGGACGTGGCGAGCCTGGCCGCGCTGTGCAAGGAGCATGGCGAGGACTTCAACTACATCCACATCTCGCTCGCCATGACCACGCTCTCGTCGCTGTGCGCCCGAGCCTCGCTGCCGTCTGCCCGCGCTGCAGCCTCCCATCACTGCCTGCCCAAAGCGCCGCGCGTACCCGCCGCTCAACGCGCTGTGCGATGTATGCAGCCGACCTGGCTGCCATACTCAAGGCGCACCGCCCGCTGCCTGCACAGTATGGAGCAGCGGCCTGGCCCGGTCGGCGGCGCGTCGCCCCGCCCGCCCGCCGCCCGCGGCGCCATGCGCCCAAGCAGCCGGCCCGCCGCATGTGCCGACCGCGCACTGACGGCGCGGCGCGCGCCGCAGCGCGCAGCGCACGGGCGAGGCGGGCGCGCGGCCGGCCGCGCTCGCGCTGCTGCAGGGCCTGGTGCTGCAGTTCGGCGCCCGGCTGCGCGAGGCCGACCCGCGCGCGCTCAGCAGCGCGCTCTGGGCCATGGTGCAGCTGGACTACTTCCCGGGCGAGGACACCGTGCGCGGGCTGGAGCGCGAGTTTGCCGCGCGGCTGGCCGAGCCGGGCGGCCGGCCCGTGTGGCGGCGCCCTGTCGTCATTTTTGTGAATGCGCTCACGCACTACCGGCGCAGCGTGGGCCGGCGGCCCAGCGAGGGCCTGCTGGAGCGCATCGAGGCCTGGATCCTGGGCAACGTGGCGGCCGCCGGCGGCATTGACGCGCTCGCGCAGCAGGCACGCCCCGCGCCCGCGGGCCCCCAGCACCCGGGCGCGAGAGGCGCGGGCTGCATCCGGGCGCGGTGTCGAGAGCCGCACACGGCCTGCAGCTTGCCTGTGAGCGGGGTGCCGAAGATGTGCGTGCCCTCGGGATGCAAGCGCGGTGGAAGAGGCCAGGCTGATCTGTGTCGACCCTGGCAGTGATGCACACGCAAACCCACTTGTGCAACAGACTGGGCTGCAGCGTGCCGGGCGAAGCACGGCCGCGCTTGGCATACAGCCGGCCTCCCGAAGCTTCCGCTGTCCACTAGCTGATTTCGCTTCGGAGGTATTTCATCTTCCCTGTGAGCGCGATGGCGGCGCGGCGGCGGCAGGCCACGGCGGCGCGCATCGATGACCGCAGCCCGGGCATGCGCGTGCGCGACGCCAGCATGCTGCTGTGGGCGTGGCACACATTCCAGCGGCCCATGCCCGCCGCCGTGCTCGAGGCGCGCGCCGCCCCGCGCCCCGCCTCCTGGAGCCGGGGTGCCTGGAGCCGCGCCCTGTTGAGGCGTCGCGCACGGCGCGTGGCGCGAGATGCCGTCCAGTCCGCAGCATGCGGTGTTGATTTAAGTTGAGTACTTTAGGGCTACAATGCCGTGCCAGGACAGCCTCAGCGTGGCTGCCAGAGGCCCGCGCTTCGCAAGGTGGCCCGCAGGAGGACGACGCCGGGTGCCCCCCGCGCGTGAGCGCGTGCCAGCGCAGGGCGCGCCGCCGGAGCGAGCGTCAGCGTGCCGCGCGCGGCGCGCAGGTGCTGATCCGGCTGCTGGTGGCGGGCACGGACGAGGCCGTCGGCCTGGAGGGCCTGGACCGCTGGTCGGTCTGCCGCCTGCTGACTGTGCGCCTGAATGCGGCCGGCTCGCCGGGCGAGGTGGCGCTCATCTGCGACACCGCCTGGGACCTGCTCTCCAGCATCAACCTGGCGACCGCGCTCACCGTGCTCGCGCGCCTGGGCGGCACGGGCGAGGAAGCGCGCATGGCCGCGCTCGCCTCGCCGCTGCTGCCGCGCCTGGTCTCGCGCCTGGCCGGCGGCCTGGCCGGCTGCGACGCGCGCGCGCTGGCCGCGGCCGCGCGCGCGCTGGGCCGCCTGGGCTACGCGCCGGACGGCCGCGTGCTGGCCGGGCTGGACGCCGCGTTCGGCGCGCTGCTGGCGGATGGCGCCGCTGTCAACGCGCGCGACGCGGGCGACCTGCTGGAGGGTTTCGCGGCCATGGGCTGGGCGGCTAGCGGGCCGCTGCGCGCGCAGCTGGCGCGCGCCGGGCTGCCCGGCGAGCGCGGCGGCGGCGGCGGCGGCGGCGGCGGCGGCAGCGGCCGCGGCGGCCTGGACTTTGAGGCGCAGGTCGCGCGCGCCGCCGCCGCGCTGGCCGCCGGCGGCGGCGAGGGCGCGGGCGGCAGGCCGGCGCCCGAGCCGGACGCGGGGCCGAGCGGCGCCGGCGCCGGCGGGCTGGTCTCGGACACGGCGGCGAGCCTGCAGCTGGAGCTGCACGCTGCGCTGGCGGCCGCGCCGGGCGGTCGCGAGCGGCTCGCCGCGCAGCTGGCGGGCAGCGGCGGCAGCGGCAGCGGCGGCGGCGGCGGTGACGAAGGCCTGGCGGGCGCGAGCGCCTATGTGGCCGCGCTGGAGGACGAGCTGCGCGCGGTGCGCGCCGCGGCGGCCGGCGCCGAGGCGCGCGCCGCGGCCGCCGAGGCCGCGCTCGCCGAGCGCGACGCGGCGGACGCCGAGGCGCTCGGCGGCGGCGGCTACGATCTCGGGCCGTCCGGGGGCGAGGGTGCCCCCGAGAGCGGCGAGTGTGACGAATTGGAAGAGGGGGAGGAGGCGGGTCGCTCGGGCGGCGATGCGGCGCATGCTGACCGCGCCGGCGGCGGCGCGCCGGAGCGGGGCGCCCCGGCCGCCGGCGCGGCCGAGGGCGATGCGTTCGGCAGCGAGGACTACGGCGCCGCGCTTGGCGCGTCGCTGGCGGCGGCGTGGGGCGGCGCCGGCGGCGGCGCGCGCGCAGCGGAGAACGCCGGGGACGGCGGCGACTGCGAGCAGCCGCGCGGCTGGGTCCTGGCGGAGCCGGGCGGCGGCGGCCGCCTGGCGGGCGGCGGCGCGCCGGGGCCGCAGCCGCACGAGGCGGCGGCGCTGGCGGCGCGCGCGGCGGAGCTGGCGGCGGCGGTGAAGGCGCTCGCGGCCGCAGGCGCCGCGGAGGAGGCGCGGCTGCGCTCCGCCGCCGCCGAGGCGAGCGC
>JAABUO010006733.1_pt1 | contig 13152 bp, 13 predicted proteins | sample 5559291 | NCBI WGS metagenome assembly JAABUO01 (sample SAMN10711878, study PRJNA513372) | rock metagenome | isolation source: Antarctica rocks | place: Antarctica: Victoria Land, Finger Mt sud
GCTGCCACGGGAGGCTGTCCAGGGGGGTTGCCGAGGCGCGCGGGGTCGGTTGCAAAGGCTCGCAATGCGCAACATGCGTGCCCGGCGCGCCGGCGCGCGCGCGCTGCGCCGTGCCAGGTCCGTGTCGGGGGGGGGCGCCGTGCGGCTCCAGGCCGTGCAACTGCACCAGCTGCAGGTCAATTGCAATGACCAGCGGCGCGGCGCAGACCTAGTAGGACCTCTGCCACAACGCAGCGAAGACCTAGGACCTCTGCCACATCGAGCGGCGTTTGCAGGAGGTCGCAGGAGGTCACAGGGGTCAGGGCTCTTTACGTGCAGGCAGCGCACTGCCAGCCTGCGCATGCAACATGCGGCCCTGGCCTTGATGCACTGGAAGGGGGTTGGCATGCTCTGGCCGTGCGCGCGCAGATGCAGCAGCTGGAGTTTGGCGGCGCGCGCGTGGTGGTGCGGCAGGGCGCCCTGAGCGACGGCCTCGGCACGCGCATCTGGCGCGCGGCGCACTGCCTGTGCTGGTCCGCCATCCCCCCCTGCTGCTGCTGATGCACAAGGCCTGCGGCAGCGTCCTGCACGCCATGACAGGAGCACCACGCTTGGCTGCTGTAGCAACCCTAGGGTTGATGTCCAAGGCTGTTAAGAAAGGCCGCTTTGCTGCTCAGGGCTCGCACGCTACTGCACGCGCTTGGGCGGCGCGTGGTTAGATCAGGCTCAGGGGCGCGCCCTGCGCGCGCGCGCAGGGAGCTCGCGGAGCACGCCGAGCTGGTGGCGGGCCTCCGCGTGCTCGAGCTGGGCAGCGGCACGGGCGTGTGCGGCATCCTGGCCGCCAAGCTGGGCGCAGCCCAGGTGAGTTTTTCTTTTTTTGTTATTGCATTCCCTTGCAGCACTGTCGGCTTGGCAGCACGTATATGAGCCTTGGGCGAGGAGGCCTGTCAGTGAGTCTGAAAGCAGCTGGATATGTGCTGCGGCACCACCAAGACTAACCCTGACCCCGCGCCAGGTCACCCTGACCGACCACGAGGAGGCGGTGCTCGCCAACCTGCGCGACTGCGTGGCTGCCAATGCGCCGCCGCCGCAGGCCGACATCGCCGCGCCGCGGGGCGGCGCCGCCGCGTCAGCGTTTTCCGGCCAGGGCCTGGCGCCCGTGCGCCTGCGCCTGGCCAGCGCCAGCTCAAACAGCCTGGCGAGCTCGGGTCTGCGCGGCAGCAGCGCCGACAGCCTGCGCGCGCTGGAGCTGGGCGGCGCGGCGGGGTTAGGGTGGGGTTGCGCGCCCTCCTCGAGCCGCGCGGCCGGCGACAGCGCGGCCAGCCTGTCCGCGCTGGAGTGGCCGGGCGCCCCGGGGTCGGCTGAGCTGCCAGAGGCGGAGTTTGCTTTTAGTGGCTCACAACTCGGTGGGGCGGAGGAGGAGGGAGGTGTGGGCAGCTTCGCTGCCAGCACCGGCAAAGCGGGCGGCAAGCATGGCGGCTGGGACCAGGCGCGCGCTGCTCGAGCCATGTGCACACCCTTATGTAGCTCTGGCGTGTCCACACGTGCACGCTATGGCACTTGACACTCAAGGTGACACATACCAGATGGCGTAAGTGCTTGCCTCGCAGACCTCTCCACATGCCTCGTGCTGACCTGCGCCACAGCATGCATGCTCCTCCTCATGCCAGCCTCCAGCAGTACACTGAACGGGACGTGCTCCGTCCGTGCGCCAGGGCGCGATGCGTGTGCGCTTCCTGGACTGGGCGGCCGCGGTGCATGCGCTTGCTGGGCAGAGCGCTCAGGGCGCCGCGCCCGCCGGCCATGCCCCCAGCCCTGCGCCTGGCGGCGCGATGCGGCCTGCAGCCGCCGCAGCCAGCGATGCGGGCGTGCTGCCGGGCGCTGGCGGCAAGGCCAGCCCCGCTGCCGGCGAGCATGTGCATCGCGGCAGCGCGGTGGCAGCGCAGCCGGGCATGCCGCCAGAGCTGCCGTCAGATGAGCGCTTTGCGACCATCATCGCATCAGATGTGCTGTACGAGGTGCGCAGAGAGCTGCATTGCTGTGCTAAAAAAAGTGGGCGGCTCGACATGCACAGCAAGATAAAATGAAGCTTCAAACACTCTCTCATTTCCTTGACGTGATGTGTTGTATCAGAGTATGCTACATGCGCCTAGCGTGCTGTAGAACCTTGTGAAGAAGACGCGGCCCACTTGGCTGGCGACGCAGCTCGAGAGCGTGGCATATTAAAGGTGTCCATGTAAGGTAGGCTGTGGTGTGCGCAGATGTCGCAGGCCAAGATGGTCGCGGCTGTCATCGCGAACCGCCTGGAGCTGGGCGGCCGCGCGCTCATCGCCGTCGCCGTGCGCGACAGGGTGCGAGCTTGCCACAGGCTTGAGGGCTTCAAGCAGTGTGTGACTTAGGAATCGCATGTCAGAGGGGGAGATGTGCGCAGCGTTGGCATGCATGCCGAGCCATCATATGTCTGTGCTCTGGCAGGTGTCTCCTGTGTCATGGACTCTCGTATGCTGTAAAGTTTAACCGAGGTTATTCTACGTCAGTCCGTGTGTAGTGTCCCGTTGGAGAACGCGCACCTTCAAGCCGACGCAGCATCCCCCGCGGAGCGCCGGTGTCGGATGTGTGCAAGAGCAATCCCGCGCCTGGGCGCCATTTGCCGGGCGCTCTGCCACTGCCTGGCAGCCTTGCCCAGGCCACGGCACATCAGGATGGGGTAACCCTACCCTACCCTAATAGAGGAACACCCCTAGCAGTGGTCCATGGAATAGAGACACCGGCCCCTTGCTAGACACGCTACTCACTGATGCTTGGTGCAGCTGGTGCGACCTGGCTCGCCCTGCCTGCAGGCCCTGCTGGCGGCGTTCCTGGCGGCGGCGGCCGGGCGGCGCCTGCGCGCAGGGCTGTGGCGGCCGCCGCGGCGCGACGGCGAGGGCTCGCCGCGCCGCGGAGAGGACTATGAGGGCGGCGTCGTGCTCGTCGCGGTCGAGCATGCGGCGCACCCGGCGCCCGCCTGGCACCGGCCCGGCGCTTTTGATTTGCGGACCGTAGAGGCACTGGAGGGGTGAGCGCGGGCTGGGCCCGCCAGCCCGGCGCAGAGAGGGACTCAGTGTTGCTCGCAAGTTGGCACGCATTGCTATTGCTATTTTGCCTGCGCTCGTACAGAGCTCGTTGGACATTGCTAGAATAGCTCGCATGTGACGGCTTCCCGCAGGCTGGAAACACTTGTGGGTGATGACGACACATGTGGGGTGAGTCTGCTAGGCTAGGGGAGCTCTCCGCGGCGCGCACTTTGCTGCAGGTCGCTATGGGGTCGCTTTTCCTTGTTGATGAAGCGCATGTGAACGCACAATGCTCAGCGAGGTCAAATGCATGGCAATGTAGAAAGCCCCTCTTTGTGTCTTGCTGAAAGCGTTCCCCTCCTGGATTAGTGCTGTGCTAGTGTTTTTTCATGAGGCAGGCTGCCGTCCATGTGACAGACAAGATCTGTGTCATCTGTGCTAGTGGTTCTCACTGGCGCGTGTAACGGAGAGCAGCAGTTTTGAGTGCATTCCAATTAGGCGTCGTGCAATCCAACAGGGCTAGTACATGTAGGTCTCTTACCAAAAGGTTGCTGCCTTGCACAGCTACAGCCATTGGTTCAAACGCATTACACAGTCTGCAAGCCCAGCACGGGCCTCACTGAGCCAGGGCACAAGAACACTATGCAGCCATCATCCGCGCATGTGGAGACCAGCCCATCTAGCTTGAGCACACAGCGCGTGTGCACATGACTTGCGCCCTTGCCACGGACCCGCATCATTGCGTTTCTGCCCATATCAAGTTTAAGACATCTCGGTCCGGAGGCACCCGTGCGGGGATCAGTGCGTGATCTTCCGTGACCATAAACCCATACACAGACACAGAGCAGTCACACATAACAGCAACACAAAACACTATTTATCTTCAGGCAGGCACGATGGCAGCGCCTGCTCAGCCCCCACAGTCCGGCAGTTCCCGAGCGCAGCCGCGCAATGGCCGCTCCGGAAGCTGACTGTGCACGCAGGCCATGCATCACTGAGCTTGTGACATGGCCGCATCCCCGCCGCCGCTGCAGCCTCAGCACAACATGTGCGAGAGAGCACAGAGCAGCTAGACCCGGATGTACACGCTGAGGGCAGCGTAGCGGCTGCGGGCATTGCTGGCCCGCAGGTTACCACAGTCCCTCAGATGCCGTCCCCGCCCCAGCCGCCGCCCTCGTTCTTGGGTCGGCCTCCACCCCAGGCGGCCCCCCCGCCGCCGCCGCCGCCGTACCCGCCGCCGCCGCCGCCATACCCTCCGCGGCCGCCGCCCCCGTAGCCGCCGCCAAATGCGTCGCCGGCGGGTGCGCCAAAGCCGCCGCCGCCGCCGCCGCTATACCCACCGCCGCCGCCGCCAAAGCCGCCGCCGCCGCCGCCATTGAAGCCGCCGCCACCGCCGCCGAAGCCGCCGCCGCCGCCGCCGTACGCGGCGCCGCCCCCAGCGCCGCCGCGGCCGCCACCATATGCGTTGCCGCCTGCCCATGCGCGCGTGCAGGTGAGTCCGCGCCTCATCACTCCCCAGGCGCAATGGGTCGACACGGCAGTGCGGCCCGCGCTGCCCACACAGCTGGTGAGCACCAGCCCCTGAGCAGCTCGTCCGCCGGTCGGGCCGTGCATGGCGACCAGCGCGCCTCGTCCGGCAACAAAACCCGAGGCATGCCCACAGCAGGCGACTGGACTGTGCAGACCCAGACAGTGCAGAGCCGATCAAGGTGCGGGCGAACGGGCCGCAGGGCGCGTCCGGACGGGGGCGCGCCTGCGGGCCGCTCGGGCGGCGCCTCCAGGATGGGCTGCCCCCGGTCCAGCTTGTGGATGAGGTCGATCAGCACGGCGCTCTCCTTCACAAAGTCGACCGACTCCAGCCTGCGCCCCATGCAGGACTGTGAGCGCCGCAGCATGCAGGGTGAAGGGGCTAGGGTTAGGCTAAACCTAAGCAGGTGAGCGCCAAGGCGCTACGTTGTCCCGGTGCCTGCTCCCTAGGCGCGCTGCACAAGCGGCAATGCGGTGCTGCGCCCTACCGAGGCCGCGAGCAGGCTGCGACCTCGCATCAGCAGATGGCCCGCTTCGTCCCACTGCTCAGTGTGCCAGGCCCGCGCCGCGCGCGCCGGCACCAACGCGACCAAGGCGCTGCTTCATTGGCATGCCACGCCCCCGCACGCGACAGCGCCGGGCGGCGCGCGGGGCCGCACTTCTGCACGTTGACCTTGCGGCGCTGCTCGTCGTTCCAGGTGTCGCTGTACACCTTGGCCTTGACGAGCACCTCGCGCAGCTTGGCGGCCGAGATGCGCGCGTCGAACGCCGGCGTGTCCTCCACCTCCTTCAGCTCGTTGGCGGTGCAGCCCATGAGCTCCGTGCCCTGCTCCTGCGCTGCCGCGGCGCGGCCTCAGCACCCGATGCCCTCTGCCCTATGCTGGTATACCCTGCGCATACAGCAACAACCAGCCAGTCCTCGCTCCCTCCTCACAGGCCAGGGGGAGGGATCGACATGGGGGGCGTATACCCTGGAAGGGGTTGCCACCCCGCTCCTGCCAACCCTGTGTATAAGCTCGACGCCGCAGCCCGGCCTGTGCAGGGCCGGCCGCGCACAGCGCGCGGCGCACTGGCGCAGCGCGCCCGCGCCGGCAGCGATGCGGCCGCGTGTGCATGCACCCTGTGGCTACCCTACCCTACCCTACCCTACGCAGGCGCGCGCCTGGAAGATGGTGACGTTCTCGCTGCCAGTGTGGTCGGTCAGGATCACGTGCAGGATGTAGCGCCACTCCGGCGTGCTCTCCTGCCCGCACGAGTCGCAGTACCAGGTGCCGCCCTGCGCGCGCGCGCGTGTCGCGCGTCAGACCCTGTGCCAACCCTACCAGCGCCCCGAGCACGGGCGCGCCGGAGCGCGGGCGCCGGCAGGCCCGGCTCGGCCGCAATCAGGGCCGGGCGTCAGGCGCTGCACGGAGATCCGGGGCTCTGAGGCGTGCTGCCTCTGTCGCCTGCGCCCGCCGCGGCACCAGCCTGTGTGCGCATACGGCCGAGGGCAGATGCAGATCGGGCGCGTCGCTGGGCAGGGCGGGACGGCCGCGCGCACGCTCTCGTTGACCTTCTTGTTGCACAGGCGCGCGACGCCGGGCGTGGCCGGGCCGACGCCGCCGGCCTTGGGCAGCGTGCACGCTGGGTACGACATGTTCTCCGCCTTGATGTGGTGAATCGTCGCGCACATCTGCGCGCCGCGCGCCCCCCGCCTTTCAGGTCTCCGCCTGAATGTGCCCGATCAACGCGCACATCTGCGCGCCGCAGGCCCCTGCACCACACTGCAACTTTTTCTTGCAGCGCCGCCGGGAGCACTGCCCTGCACTTCCAAGTGCATCGTCATGGTTGTATATCACTAACCCTAACCCTACACCCACCGCCACTCAGCAGGCAAAGGTGAGGCAGGAGCCAGCGCGGCTGCACAGACGGTTGACATGTGAGACGCACTGCCCACTTCACCAGGGCTTGTTGCCGCCGGCGGGGCGCGCCTGGATGTAGACGGGCTTGACGTCGCCGGTCGTGGCGTCCGCGACGCCCAGGCTCTCGGACTCGATCATGCCGACCGTCACGCGCCGGTCGCCGCCGCGCCCGCCGCCGCCGGCGCCCGTCAGCGACGTGATCGCCGCGCTCGCGCCGCCGCCCGCGTCGTACCTGCGCCGCGCCGGCCCGCCCGCTCGGCGCGCCGCCGCGCCCTGCGCCTCGGGCAGCGCGGCCTTACCAGGCATCGCGCCTTCCCATGGGCTGTGTGCCCCTGCTGCTTGCCGCTCCGCCGCCTTGATGACCCTGACAGACTCATACGCGTCCGGCACGCCTGCATGACACCGGGGCGCGCGCGCCGCACGCTGGCGGCGGGGGCGCGCCAGTGTCGCAGCTGCCCGGCCTCGGGCGCGTCCGGGTCGACGGTCACGACCGAGCTGCCGACAGTGGAGAGCGTGCGGCCGTTGAAGTCGCTGACCTTGGCGCCCTTGACCGCCAGGATCGGGTGCGCGCCCTGGGCCAGCATCTGCGGCGCGTGCCCCGCGCGCTCAGTGCGCGCCGCCCTAGACCCAGGTTTAGGGTTGGTATTGGCTGCCTGCCCTGGGCCAAGCATCCGCACGCGCGCCCTGCCGCTCAGCGCGCGCCGCCCTGGCCCCACATGAGCAGCCCGCACGCCTCGCGGCGCGCTGCCGCCGTGCGGAGCCGGGCCGAGCCGCACAGGCGCTCAAAAGGCAGCGCGCCCGGCAGCACGGATGCAACACCGCTTGCCAAGGTTGTTTACGAACAGTCCCAGCGCTACCTCCCCTGCTCCGCACGCACCGGTGCGGCGCCCCCCGCTCTGCGCTGCACACCTATTCGGTATGCATTGCGCTTCCGGCGCATGGCCGCGTCCGCCGCAGAGATAGTGTACAGGCTAACTCTGTACGGGCGGGCGGGCGGCGCGCCTCCTCCAGCTGGTCGCCCGGCGCGGCGCAGTAGGCGCCCCAGAACGTGACCTCCACGCCCTTGCCGGAGTCGTCGCGGATGTAGACGTTGCGCTTGGTGACGTCGCTGCCGTCGCGGCGCTGGATGGTCGCCGACGCGTCCACGCGGTCGACGACGCCGATCACGTCCACCATCTGCGTCGGCGCAACCTCCTCCAGCGCCCCGATCTTCTGGAACTGCGCGGCACGGCGCGCGCGCGCGTCAGGTCGGCAGCTTCGCACTTGCGCATCAGCCCGGCAGCCTCGCGGTGCGGAGACCGGCGCTGCCGTTCACGCGAGCCGCGTGACCGGGCGCACATGGTACAGCATCTTGGGGATGCTGGCGGCGTCCTCGTCCGCGCACGGCTCCAGCACCGACGAGTTCTCCAGGAAGATCTCGTACTCGTGCCGCGAGTTGTTGAACTGCCGGCCCCGGCGCGCGCCGCGCCTCAGGACACCCGCGCAGGACAGGCTCATGCAATCGCCCAGGTGCGCTTGCTACAAGCGCGTTGCGCCGCTGGCCTCCTGGGTCAGGTGAACAGCGCTGCGCGGCGGCACGGCCGGGCGGCCGCGCTAGCCTGCACTGCATGGGGCGCGCACCTTGCTGTCGCGCTTGGGCTTCAGCGAGGCCTTGGACAGCGTGATGACTGCGCCCACCTGCGCCCGCCCGCACGAAGAGTATGGCCCAGGCGCTGCCGCTCCACACCATCAAATCACTAGATGTCGCCCCACGCATTGCGCCTCCTTGACTAGCATTTGCATGTCAAGCAAACCAAGCACTCAGACCGCCACGCAAGAGCCGCACAAGTACAGTACGTGCACAGCTTGCGCGCCGACGCCCTCTGGGATGCCCCGCAGGATGCAGCGCTGGCGCGCGCCTGCACGAGCGGGAAGAATTTCTCGCACGTCTCGTTGAAGGCGCACGCGCGGATCTCGCCGCCTTGCGCGTCCAGCAGGTTGAAGCTGAACACCTTGCCTGCGGCCGCGCAGGGGGCGTGCTTAGGTCAGGGTAGGCAGCCGCAGGGGCCGTGCCAGCACGAGGCGGGGCGGACAGACCGTGCGCAGTGGCCTGCCGTGCAGGCTCTGCATCATCCAGCGCTCTTGCCAACGAATCACAGCACAGCTGGGTGAAGCCTGGCGTCAGCCCTTCCAGACCTGCCCTTGGCATATCATCACTAGGCGGTCCGCAATGAGAGGCGCGTCTACCAGGCCCGCACCGGTGCCGCGCGCGTTGGACCAGTTGCGGACCTCGTCGCGCTGCGTCACGCGCGCCTTGATCGTCCAGCGGCTCTGGTACGCGTTCAGGCTGTTGATCGGGATGATGCGCGGCGGCGCCTCGTCGCGCGCTATCGGCGCGCCCGTCGCGCGGTAGTTCGGCGCGCCCCCGCCGCCGCCGTACGCGCCGCGGCCGCCGGCGGCGCCGCCGCGGCCGCCGCCGCCGTACGGCCCTGCGCCGCGCCCGTAAGCGCCGCCGCCGCCGCTGCCGCCGCCGGCGTGTCCGTTCCAGCCGCTGTTGGCATTGCCGCCAAAGCCGCCCCCGTTGGCGGCGCCGCCGCCGCCGTAGGCGCTGCCGTACGGCGCGGCCGCTGCGCCGTTCTGCGCGCCGCCGTACGCACCTGCGCCATACCCGTTGCCCGCTTGCGCGCCGCCGCCGTAGCCGCCGCCGTTGGCCTGCGGGGCGCCGTACGGCCGCGGCGCGCCCGCGGCGGGCCCCGCGCCGTGCCCCGCGGGCCGCGCGGCGCCGCCCGACGCCGGCGCGCCCGCGCCGCTGTGCTCGACCGGCGCGCCGATCTGCTGCGCCGAGCCGAGGATCTGCATGTTCAGGATGATCATGAACCTGCGCACCCGGCATACCCGCATTTGCCTTTGCTGAACCGCAAGGGCGCAAAGGCCGCGGGTTGGCAGCAGGCCGGCTCGGTCAAGCAGGGACAGAGCTGGAGCACGGCAGGGAGCAGCAGGTGCGGAGAGCGCGCTTTTTGTTCTGCAGCTCGTTGGTGATGAACTCCTCGACCTTGACGATCACGCCAGGCCCCACCTGGTTGGTCCGCACCAGCTCGTTGAGCTGCGTGGCCAGCATCCCAGACATCCACACTTGCCCGTCGCTCATAGCCAGCCGGAAGCGCTCGCTGCTGCCGTGGCTGCTGCTCTGCGACTGCATCGCCTTGACGCCTGCGCGGGGCGCGCGTGCGCGTGCGCTGAGTGCCGCAGACGCAGCCTCGGCGCCGCTGGAACAAGGCACACAGCATGCGGCAGGGACGCGACAACCATGAGCAGTCCTGCAGGCAGCGTCTGTGCTGGTGGCAGGCGAGCGGCGCAGCGCGTGCGCCTGTGCTGCGGAGTGATCCTCAGCCGCACTGTGCACGAGCCTGGTGCGGGGTGTGCCGAGTGCTGCGCAGCTCGCCTGCCACAAGAGGCTGCATGCTTGCGCTGTCAAAGCGCACCTATGCACTGCAAGATGGGCTGCGTTGGTCCATTACCGTCGCAAATCGCCGTCACGGCCCCGTCGCTGAGCGGCGGGACCATCTCAGCGGGGCCAAACAGCGCCCGCGCAGTTTTCTGCTGCTCACCCGTTGCTGCACGCACTTCACGCGTGTGCTGAGAATATGAAGGGAAGCTGTTTGCGCGTTGCTTGGCTCCGAGATCTGCGTGAGCGTCGTCTTGTCAAGTCGTCCCGTGATGAAGCTCCCGTGCTGTGCTGCGCTTGCAGGGCCGCAACCCCTAGATGGACCCTAGGCAGGCCTGCATGCAGGCCCGCTTGAGCAACATGCATAGCTGCCTACATACTGGATCTGAAAGCTGCCAGTACTGTGGCAGGAGCAGGCCAGGAGTGTGACGCCTACAAGGCAGGCCCTCAGCGCCCGCGCTCGCCCTTGCCCCGCTTCTTCCAGTCCGGGTCCTGCTCGCCGCGCGCCCAGCTCATCAGGCCGCCCACCACCGTGCCCGGCAGCTTGGGGATGGCCTCGAGCGTCGCAAAGATCTCGCGCAGGTCCGCGTTGGGGTCCGACATGCCGCCGCCCTTGGTGGGGATGCCGCGGATGGGCGTGAGCCGCCTGCATGCGAGCCACTATGGCCACTCAGGCCTTGTTTCAGCCGACGTTGCCGGACAGCACACCACAGAACAAGAGTGCAGGTCAGCATGCAGGAGAGCAGCTGCTACGACGAGTTCAGCTCCCAAGAGGACGCGACGACGGAGCCCAGGCCAACTCCTGGGACATGGAGCCTGCCTGGCCCCACGCGCTGCACTGATGATGCCCTGTTGAAGGCGCTGCATGCCCCATGCGCCTGCGCCTTGTCCTTGGGAGACAAGGGGGTTGGATATCGGCGTGAAAACATACACGGTAGGGTCAGGGTAGGCTAAGCGCCGCACCGGCGCACGGCGTCCATGGTGCCCTGCAGCACGCGCTTCTCCGCGAGACGCAGCCGCGCGGCCAGGCGCGGCCGCGGCGCCAAGCCCCCGCGCTGCAGCAGCTTCAGGTCCTCCTCGGCCGGGCCTGCGCGCGGCCGGCGGCATGAGGAGTCAGAAAGCCCAGGCACCCTGCTGTGCACGAGGGGAACTCGGTCCTGCACATGCGTCATCTGCCTACCATGTAGGTACAGGATGACAGTGCTCGCCTGCCTGATAACGTGGTCGCCTAAGCAGCCCTAGCTGACTGACACAGGCCTTTTTATGTAACGCGCCTGAGTGCCACAGGGCGCACTCCGAATCTTTCCTCTCCTATCCTTTATGCTTGCTCAGCCAGCATGGCATTCCTGTCATGCTTTGCAGCTGTCTAGTAAGGTCCACCATACCGAACCTGAGGAAGATGGCACATGTCCCACACAACACGAGGCTAGCATGCGTGCAAGCACGACGCCACACATATCGTGTTGCCATGTCTGCCGTCATGGTGCACATGCTCTAAGGCTGCTGCAGGCAGGTAGCCAGCATAGATAGGGCGCCTGCACGGTGCGGGGGCGCGCCGGCGTAGGCGGCCAGCCGCTCGCGGCACTCGCCCAGCAGCAGCTGCAGCACCTCGTACTCGTTGGCCGGGCTCAGCACCACGTCCGCTTCAAAGCTGACCTGCCGCCGCCGCCGCGACGCGTGTCAGTGTGCCAGCTTGATGCCGTGTGCAGCGTGACGCAGCATGTCCGCTCACGAGGCACCTCTTTTCACGCCCACATGCACCACCCCTACGACCTTTGCATCGTGCAAGCACGTACAGACAAGTGCTGTCCACACAGGGGCCAGTCGAGGAAGAACACAGTGTGCAGTCAGGTAGGGCACCCTGCGCCAGGCAGAGCAGCGTGCCCCGCGCCAGGGTAGGGTAGGGTGAGCGCGCCTTGGCCAGCAGGTTGGCGTCCTGCAGGCGCGCCAGGCGCAGGTACGCCAGCAGCTGCTGCGGCATGCGGTCCCGGAACACCGGGAACTCCTGCGCGCGCCCCCGCCCGGCGCCCGTGCATGCGCGGCCACGCACTCCCAAGCAGAGACAGAGATTATAGAGGCGGCAGTACCCACTGCCCGGCCCTGCTGCATGTTTGGCCCAGAAGGGCCCTTCGGATAAGGCAGTGGGTCTTCCGCACTCCGGCACTCGACACACGCTGGCTGCAGCGCGGGGCGCAGGCGGGCGCGCCCCCACCTGCACGATGTCGAGGCCCAGCGCCTGCACGATGTCGCGCTTGGCGCCATACATGCGGTCGGCCGCCACCAGGCCGACCTGCGCGCGCGCGGCCGGCGCCCCTCGCACGTCTGAGGGCGCCTGGCGCTGGCGTGCAGGCCTTGCATGCCGCAATGCATGCACGACTTTGCAATTGTGCCTGCTCTCGCAGAGACAACACCAGGCAGGCGTGCCCCTGTGTAGTGCAGGGCATCAGTGGGCACACTACCAGACGGCGCCAAGCTCTCAGCTTTCTTCACGCTTGCTTGCGGACACAGCAACAGCCGGTGCCAGCTTGACAGCAAGCGGGCCCGCTGCGCTGCCAGGGCTGCGGCCGCGCCTGCACGCTGAGGCAGTCAGCCGGGTTGTCGTCCTCCAGCGTGCCTGTTGCGAGCAGCAGCTCCCCGTTCGGGCGGCCGTCCTGGATGGCCACCTCCTCGCCGCGCCTGCGGCCAATGCACCAGGCGCCGCGTGGGTGCGCCAGACACCCAGCACTTCCACACAGACGCACACTGTCAAGTGCAGCTTCACAGGAAGCATAGTCCACTCACAACCTTCCCAGCATGAGAAGCTCTGGAAGCGCGCGTGCAGCGCCGCTGCAGGCTGCGCGTCGGCCGAAGCAACAAGTCCTCGCGCACGAACGTGACGCGCCAGCTCCGCACCCGCCTCATCCTCCGCGCGCCGCACGGCCAGCAGCCGCAGCACCAGCACAGGACAGCCGGCATCCGACCAGAGTCGTGCCCGCCACGGGCCAATCTTCGAAAGCGCCCGCACGAGGCTGGCAGCCAGGTTTGTGGGGCGCGCCGGTACGGCCGCGCGGCGGTCAGCGTGACGGCCTCGCGCGCGGGGTCGTAGTCCAGCGCCGCGCCCGCCTCGTCGCCCGTGCGCCGCGCGGCCGAGAGCACCGGCACCAGCGCGAAGCAGCCCGCCGCCGGCAGAAAGGCGGCGTGCGCGATCGCGGCCGCCAGCGCCGCGCCGAAGCGCGCGCGGCTGTACGCGGCCGGCGGGTAGCGGGCGGGGTCGCCCGCCAGCCGCGGC
>JAABUO010006734.1_pt1 | contig 13152 bp, 13 predicted proteins | sample 5559291 | NCBI WGS metagenome assembly JAABUO01 (sample SAMN10711878, study PRJNA513372) | rock metagenome | isolation source: Antarctica rocks | place: Antarctica: Victoria Land, Finger Mt sud
AGGTGACTTTTGCCACCTCCCCGGCCGACACCGAGATGACAAAAGTCCCCCAGACCTTGGCCGACCACCTCTGTGACCTGCTCTGCTATGCCGCCTAAAAGGGGGAAAGCCTAGCTTAGTCCTTTGTCTACAAGTTAAGGTTCCGAGCCAAATGTCAAGCACCCGCATTTCCGGCGCTCCGGGCGTCAAAGGGAGCGTAGCGGCAGACACATGGTACCTACGCAAGGCCAGGCGCCTGCACAAGCTTGTCGCTACGCCATGTGCCCCACGCGTTTGCGCAACGTGACGGCTATTAGATTGGCGCAAAAGCTGCGAAAATGCCCTTGACAACGGCTTGAAGTCCTTAACTTGTAGAAAAAGGCCTTAGTCCTGGGTTTTTGACACCCAAAGCATCATGACGCGAGATTACCTGGGGATGTTTCCACGCCATGTTTGAATGGCTGCTATATCGTGCGGATCTATGTTCGCAGCTGTGTAGAACCAGGTCAGGTCAAGCTGCCGGATAGCGTCGCGGAATGCCCCCTCGGTCGTGGTTCCTCGGGTTGCACAGAGTTGCTCTAACATCGGCTCGGCGTTATTCCGATTCGCCGATGCGGCTCGAACGTCGCCAAGGCGAACGGTTTCCATATAGTCCGAGACGATCTCTTCGGTTTCGACACCGACCGCCGTGAGCAGGAGCAAGGAGATCAGACCGGTCCGGTCACGTCCGCCCATGCAGTGGAAAAGGACACCGCCAGTCGGAGCGTGGGCTAGCGCCGACAGAACGCGTCCAGCTCTATCGGGCATCGCTAATAAGTGAGGGATGAAGTACAGCGCCGTTCCTACCAGGCCGTTGTCCCAGTAGTCCTTCCAGAATTCGGCGTTCTCTAGCCCGTCAAGGTCGACCGCGACGGTGGTGAGCCAGGCCGGTCGAGCATGCACATCCCGCGCACGTTCTCCAGGTTGACGCAGATCGACGACGGTGCGCACACCGAGCGCGCAGTTGATCCCACCCTGTCGGCTGGATCCAATCGACGTTTTCCGAGCGGAAGAACACTCCTCGTGGCGTGACGGCGCCGTCCTTGCGTCGTAGTCCGCCCAAGTCGCGGGCGTTGATCAACCCGTCGACATCGATTGATTGACTCATTGGTCTCGCGAAACGCTCCCGTATACCGGTCCACGATGTATGAAGGTCTTGTCAGCAATACTAATGATACACTCCCTCATCGCGGTCGACGACTTTGACGACGCCCTGCGGGTCAATCTCAGGGGCGTCTTCCTCTGCATGAAGTACGAGATCCCCGTCGATGGTGGCCGGTTATCCGCGGGCGCGTAAACTGTGCGGCGAGTCGCCGCCACGCAGTTCAGTTAGGCGCCTGACGCGGCGGCAGATAGGTGCGATAGACGCCGGCCGGGCGGAATCCCATGCGGATGTAGACGGGGTAACCCATCTCTGTCGCCGTCAGCGTGGCCGCGGTACACCCCCGCGCACGGGCCGCCGTGATCGCCGCCCAGGTAAGCGCCGTCCCGTAGCCACGCCGTCGCGCCGCGGGCGTCACCACGATGCCTGTAAGCTCCGCGATCGTTCCTAAGCAGACCAACCGCGACGAGGCCACGGGGCGCCCTGCGACATACCCGACGCATAAGGCGACCGCTGGGTCCAGCGCCGCGGCGAGCGACGGCAGGAAGACGGAGGGCGTTGCGCTCACCCTGCGGAACGCGGCGAAGCCCTCCGCGTCGACCACCGGACGGATGACGAGCTCCGGAGGGGTCGGAGGCGGCGCGGGGGGCAACGGGGACAGCGCCAACGCCGGCTCCTCCTCGGGCTGCCAGCCCCATGCCCGTAGCGCGTTCTCCACGGCCGGCGCCGTCTCCGCTTCGACGACGATGCTGTAATCGGACGGGTCGCCGAAGAAAGGGTCAGCCACGGCGAAGATCTGGTCGGGGGGCGTCGGACCGAAGACTATGACCCGATTGAAATCTGGCCCGACATCGCCGTCTGTGATCAAGGTGAGCGCCCCATGCGTGGCGCGTCGGCTCGGACGGGGGCGATAGCGTTCGAGGGGCGAGGACGTCACGAAGGATGCGTGGACGATGGCGCGTAGGGGATCGCCGTTGGATGTCATGTCCGTCCACCTCCTGACGGTCAAGGTATGGCGCCGCACAAGCGGGTTGTCAATGGGGATAGCGCTAGTGGGGCCGACATGCGCGGGCTGGCAGGCAGCGAAGCGCGTGCGGGCGGTCCCAGGGGGTACGGCCCGCATACCTGTTAGCGGCGGCCGAGCCGGTGCCGGAGGCGGCGCCAGAAGGAGGGAACGGCGGACGGCGCGGGGGCGGACGCGGACTCGTCGAGCGGCGGGATCTCACGCTCGACCGCCGCGATGTCGTGGTCGACGCGGCGCCCGCGACGGTGCAGCGCGCCCGGCGCGGTCAGGTTGTAGTCGAGGATGGCGCGGTTGAGGGCGACGAGGGCCGCGCGATACTGCTCGATCGCGTCGGTGCGCGAGCGGTTGAAAGAGGCCGCCAGTTCAGGGGTCGCGCGCGCGCCGGGCGACGTGAGCCACGCGCGGCGTCGGCGGATGCGCGCGACGATCGCCTCGTCCTCGGCGCGGTCGATGTCCTTGCCTCGCTCGATCAGCGGCGGCGCGAAGCCCTCCTGCTTGAGGATTTTGTGCATGAGCCAGTCCGGATCGTCCTCGCCAAGGTCGATGCGGCGGCCGTGCAGGTGGCTGAGTTCGCCCGACTCCTGGGCCGCCCGGATCGCCTTCGCCATGGCGTCCCGCCCGGCTCTACCCCTGTCCCCCGACCGCTCACTGGCCATATGTCGCCCCTGGTCCCCACTCTCGCGCGCACTATCATCGTCCGTGGTCTCTACCTATACCGTACCAGGCAGGCCGGCACGCGGGTAGCTTTCGACGACGAGACGACGAGCCGGTATACTTGGCACGAGAGTCAACACGCCCGACGGGCGCAAGCGGAAAGGGGATGACGTGCTACGGTTCAAGACCTTCAACGCGGCCGACGCGAAAAGCCTGGAAGAGCAGGTCAACGAATGGCTGATGCAGTCCGAGCCGGACGTCAAAATGATGGAGCAGGGGGCCTCGTCGACCGGCGCGCTCGTCGTCAGTTTCCTCTACGACGAGGGCTTTATGGCCAGTGAGCAGCGCATCAGCGTGCAGGCCAGCGAAATCGTCGAGAACGCGTTGCACCAGCCCCAGGTCCTGGAGCCGATCCAGGTCGACCAGGAGTCGGTCTAGCGGCGACGTGGTCTACCGAGCGGGCCGTAGCTCGCGGTAGATCGCCGCGATGTCGGCCGCGATGTCGTCGATCTCGAAGATGTCGGCGGCGCGCCGTTGCGCCTGTGCCCCCAGCCGTCGCCGGAGCGGCGCGTCGCCGAGCAGGTGGCGCGCGGCCTCCGCCAGAGCCGGCGGGTCCATGGGCGGCGCGACGCGCCCCGTCACGCCGTCGATATTGACATAACTCGTGCCCGTGCCGATTTCGGTCGAGAGGCATGGGACGCCGCTGGCCTGCGCTTCGATCATGGAGAGCCCGAAGGCCTCACTGCGCGCGACGGCGGGGAGGACATAGAGGTCGGCGGCGCGGTAGTAGGCCGGCAGTTCCTCGTCGGAGACGCGCCCCGCGAAGTGGACCCGGTCGTCCAGGCCGAGCGACGTTACTTGCGCGCGTAGCGACGCCTCCTCGGGGCCCCCTCCGGTCAGCAGGAGCCGCGCCTCGGGCAGGAGGGCGAGGGCGTCGACGAGGTAGCGCAGGCCTTTGTAGTAGCGGAACACGCCGTGCGAGTGCAGCAGGTTCGGCCCGTAGGCCGCGCGCAGTTCGCGTGCGCGCGCCAGCGTCGCGGCGTCGGGCTCGCGGAAGGGCCGTTGGTGGATGCCCGAGGGCACGACGCGGCAGCGCGCGAGGTGGGGTTGCAGCCACGGCGACGACGCGCGGTACTGTGGACTCGTGGCCAGGATGACGTCGGCGCGCGCGAGGACGCGCCTGAGGATCGGGCCGTAGACGCGCATCAGGTTCTTCTGGCGCACGACATCGCTGTGGTAGGTCATGACCATCGGGGCGCCCGGCGCCGCCACGAGGTAGGCGAGGTCGCCGACGGGGTAGGGCTCGTGCAGGTGGACGATATCCGGGCGCAGGTCGCGCAGGAGCGGGGCCAGCAGGGGGCTCAGCGGGGTCGACGCCGCCGCGGCGAGGCGCGCCGCCTTGACGGTGGGCACGCCGTCGATCGTCGTGTATTCGGTTCGCCGCCCCTGGCTTGTGACCAGGATCCACGTGTCGATCCCATGCGCGTCGCGCATCCGTGTACACAGGTCGAGCACGTAGTTCTCGATGCCGCCTTTGACCGGGTAGATGTCTTTGTAGACGTGGACGACGCGCATGCTATGCGGCCTCCTCGTACAGCGCCCACGTCTCTTCGGCCGTGCGCTCCCACGTAAACCGGGCCGCTTGTGCCCGACCCGCCGCGCTCAAGCGCGCCCGCTCGGCCGCGTCGCGGAGCAGGCGGCGCATGGCGTCGGCGATGCTCCCCTCGTCGTCGGGGTCGACGAGGAGGGCGGCGTCGCCGGCGACCTCGGCCAGGGAGCCGCGATCAGACGTGGCGACCGGCAGGCCGGCGGCCATCGCTTCGAGCACGGGCAGGCCGAAGCCCTCGTAGAGGCTGGGGAACACGAAGCCGGTCGCGGCGGCGAACAGCGCGTCCAGGCGCTCGTCGCTTGGACGGCGCTCGAAGCGGACGCGTTCGTCGAGGTTCAGGCGGCGCGCGAGGTCGACCGCCTCGGAGTAGCGCTCGTCCCAGGCGCCCGCGACGACGAGCGTCCCCGCGACCGTGGGGGCGACGCGCGCGAACGCCGCGACGAGGCGCGGCAGATTTTTGTGCGGCTTGTTGCTGCCCACGTAGAGCAGGGTCGGGTCGTCCGATGAGCGCGACGCGTCGACGCGCGCGGCCGGGCGGGGCGACACGCCGAGCGGCACGACACGGACCTTGGGCGCCGTTTCCGGCAGGAGCCGCGCGAGGTCGCGCGCGGTGGCGTGGGAGCAGGTGAGGACGCGCGCCGCGCGCCGCGCCGCGTAGGCTGTCCAGGCGTTGATGACGCCGCGCAGGGCGGGATTGGTCCAGTAGCGCGGGAACAGGCGCGGGATGAGGTCGTAGATCGTGACGACGGTTGGGACCGGTAGGAGGGCGGGCACGGCGTAGTAGGTGGCGTGGTAGACGTCGGGGCGCAACCTCCACAGCAGGCGCGGCAACTCCCACTGGTCGGCCGGCGAGCGGAGCGCGGACCCCACCCTGACGAGTTGAGCATCGACGTTCGCGCTTCTTGTCACGTCGGCGAGGTCGGCCGGAGGCGCGCCGGGGCCGACGAGGAGTGAGAGGCGGTGTGGGCCGGGTTCGCGCGCCAGCGCGCGAACGGTTTCCAGCGTGGCACGGCCAATGCCGGGATAGTGGGGATCGACGACGCGGCAGTCGACGGCGACGTGCAAAGGTGAGGTGGACGTAGGCATGACCTCAGGATATCCGGTTTTACCCGGCCTGTCCTACCGGTGTACGCGGTTTGCCGTGGCGCGTTTCTTGCACTGTTGTTCTAATTAGAGCGGGCGGCACAGGGCTGTCCGCGTGTGTAGCTAGAGGAGAGATGACGATGTCGCTAGACGATCTGCGGCGTGACGAGATGATGAAACACCTGATCGAGGCGCAAGAGCAGGGCAAGGACATCGGGCACTACGGGCGCCTGACGTTCGCCATGGTCGGGCGCTACTTCATGGATAAGGACGAGTTGGTCGCGTTTATGCTCAAGGGCGGCGACGCCGACGAGGCCAAGGTGCGCGCGATGGTGCAGCAGGTGGAGGATCGCGGCTACAGTCCGCCGCGGCGCCAGCGCCTCCTCGAGTGGCAGTCGAAGCAGGACTTTCCAATCATCCCGGATACCGACGATCCGGACGCCGGGAACGTCTACCGTGATCTCGACTTCCCCGACAGCTTGTACGAGCACATCGAGGGCTACAGGACAGGGAAGTACAACGCGGAGCATGAGGAGCACGCCGAGCGGCACGCCGAGGCGCACCGGTAAAGCGGCGTCTTGCAATAGACCCAGGAGGCCCAGGGTCTAGCAAATACTCGGATTAGGGAGAAAGGCGTGTGACGCGCCAGTCCTCCGTCCCGCTCCGCGTGTAGAGGAGCCGGTCGTGCAGACGGCTCGGCCGGCCCTGCCAGAACTCGATCTCCCTGGGCGTGAGGCGATAGCCGCCCCAGTATGGCGGCAACGGGATGGGGTTGTCGCCGTACCGCGCCGAGAGACGCGCGATGGCGTCGTCGAGGTCCGCGCGGCTGCTCAGCGGGCGGCTCTGCTGGGAGGCCCACGCGCCGAGTTGGCTGCCGCGTGGGCGGCTATGAAAATATTGCTCCGACACCGCCGGCGGGAGTTTATCTACGTGACCGGTGACCCGGATCTGGCGTTCGAGTTGGGGCCAGTACAAGACGAGGGCGCCGCGCGGGTTCTCGTCGAGTTCGCGGCCCTTGCGGCTCTCGTAGTTCGTATAGAAGACGAAACCCTCGTCGTCGACGGCACGCAGCAGGACGATGCGCGCCGAGGGAGATCCGTCGGCCGTGGCCGTGGCCAGTGTCATGGCGTGGGGATCGGGGATGTCCGCCGCGAGGGCGTCGTCGAACCAGCGCGTAAACTGTTGTAAGGCGTCGGGCGCGGCGTCACGCTCGTCGAGCGCGCCACGTTTGTAGTCGGCGTGTAGGTCAAAGCTGCACATAACCTATCGTACTGGATAAAAGCGCGCTGTGACGAGATCCAACGACGAAGCGTCTGATCTCTTGCGGGGATACTTCGGGTCAAGGCTGGAGCGATACGGACGTGACCCACGCGGAGTCGACTGGCAGAGTGGCGAGGCGCAGACGGCGCGTTTTGCCGCCGTGCTCACCGCCGTGCGTTCCATAGGGGATCTGGATGGTGCCACGTTGCTCGACGCGGGCTGCGGGCTCGGCGACTTCAACGGGTTTCTCGTGGCGCGGGACGTCGAGATTCGCTACACCGGCTGTGACCTCTCGGAGCCGCACATCGCCGCAGCGCGCGCGGCGTACCCGTCCGCACGCTTCGTCGCCGCCGGGGTGCGTGACTTTGCGGCTCGCGAGTCTTTCGACTATACCGTGGCGTGCGGCCTCATGCATCTGCGGGTTCCACGTTGGCCGCGCTGGAGCTGGGGCCTCGTGCGCGCGATGTACGCGGGCTCCAGGCGCGGCCTTGTCTTCACGTTGCCGGAACGCGGCGCGGGTCATCCGCCCGCCCTGGCGACGGTCGACCGCTCCGACTGGCTGGCGCGCGTCCGCACGCTCGCGCCGGGGGCCCGGGTTTACCCGGTTGACCCCTGGGGCGACCTCGTGTTCACGCTCCCCAAAACGACGTCGTAGGCCCTACGCTTGCTCGTCGCGCAACTCCAGGGCGAGGTAGGCCGCCGCGACGATGTCGTCCGTACCGATGCCGGTGTACCGGTACAGGTCGGCCTGTGCGCCTGATTGGCCGAACGTGTCGACGCCGAGTGGGACCGTGGGGACGCCGTACACGCTGCCCAGGAAGGCCAGGCTGTGCGCCGAGGCGTCCTGCACCGTGACCATAGGGGCGCGACGCTCATGCTGCGGCAGGAGGACGTCGAGGTGACCGGTCTCGACGGGCGCGGCCGCGTCGCGCCGCCGGCGGTGGCGCGCGTCGCGCAACGTCGAGAAGAGCCGCTCGGGGCCGGTGGCGAGGATGACGTTGGCGGCGATCCCCTCGCCGGCCAGGAGACGCGCGGCCGCGACGGCCTCAGGGACCATCGGCCCGGCGGTGACGAGCTGGACGAGTTGCGCGGGGGACGCGTCGGGGACGAGGTCGCGCCCTTCCACGAGCCGGTAGCCGCCGGCCAGGACATGTCGCCGCAACTCCTCCTCACCCAGACGCCGCAGCGCGGGTTCGAGCAGGCCCTGGTCGACACGCTTGGTCGAGAGCCGCAGGTAGGTCGAGCGGCCATGCGCGCGGTCGCAGCATTGTCGCAGCGCCTCCAGTGTCAACCACTCGACTTCGCGGGCGAACGCGGGCTCGTAGTAGTTCAGGTCGGGCAGCTCGATCCCCAGCGAGGCCGTGACCGTCGACTGGTGGGCGCCTCCCTCGGGGCTGAGGCTGACGCCCGCCGGCGTGCCGGCGAAAATCATCTTGCCCCCGCCGTAGAGGCCGTAGATGAGGGCGTCGAGGCCGCGGCATATGAAGGGGTCGTAGACCGTGCCAATCGGGAAGAGAAGCTGCCCTGAGAGCTCGTAGGAGAGGCCAAGCTGGCCGAGGAGCATAAACAGGTTCATCTCGGCGATGCCCAGCTCGATGTGCTGGCCGCCTGGCCCTGGCTGCCAGCGCAGCAGCCGTTGCATATCGGCCTGATAGTCCTGTTGCGGCGCTGGCGCGAACACGCCGACCTTGCCGACCCAGTTGGAGAGGTGGGTCGAGATAGCGACGTCCGGCGCCGTCGAGACGATCCGCTCGCCCACGCCGTCGAGGTCGGCGAGCCGCGGCATGACGCGCCCGAGAGCTTCTTGCGTCGAGAGCCGTGACGGATATGACAGCCCGAGGACCGCCGGGATAGACGAGGCCTCGACGAGGGAGGCCGCCGTCCCTTGCCCGGCGCGCAATCGCTCCCCGACGGCGCGACAGTAGCGTCCCTCCGGCGAGTCCGGCGAGAAGGCGTCCCACTCGGCTCCGGTGGGGATACCTTCGTCGCGTTGCAGGGCCGCCATCTGTTCATCGCTGAGCAGCATGGAGTGGTTGAGCGCGTCGCCCGCGAAGGGGAGGCCCCAGCCCTTGATCGTGTAGGCGAAGACGACGGTCGGGCGCGTAGGATCGGCATCGGCCTCCGCGTAAACGCGCAGCAGTTCGTCCAGGTCGTGGCCGCCCAGGTTGCCCAGGAGATCGTGCAGGGACGCGTCGGAGACGGCGGCGAGCGCGGCGGCGATGTCCGGGTCCGCGGACTCATCGGGGCCGTTGGGGCCGTTGGGGCGGACGAGCCTGGAGCGCAGATCCGCTCCGCGACGGCGCAAGAGGCTCTGATATTCCTCGTTGCTCATGGCGTCGATGCGGTCGCGCAGCGCTTGCCCGCCCGGACGGGCGAACGCTTGCCGCAGCTGACACCCGTACTTGGCCTCGAGCACGCGCCAGCCGGCGGCGCCGAAGAGGGCTTTGAGCTGGGCGGCGCGCACGCCAGGCACGACGCGGTCGAGGCTCTGGCGATTGAGGTCGACGATGAGGAGGCTGGCGCCGAGACCGTGCAGCGCCTCCTCGGCGACGGCCTCCCACACGTTGCCCTCGTCGAGTTCGGCGTCGCCCACGACCGCCACGAAGCGGCGCGACGTGACCGTACCGAAGTGCGCGCGCGCGTAGCGGGCCACGGCCGCCGCGAACGTGGGCGCGACCGCGCCGAGCCCGACCGAGCCGGTGCTGAAGTCGACGGGGTCGGGATCTTTGGTGCGGCTGGGATAGGCCTGCAGGCCGCCGTAGGCGCGCAGCGTGCGCAGATAGGACGCGTCGAGGTTCCCCAACAGGTATTGGATCGCGTGGTAGGCCGGGGAGGCGTGGGGTTTGACGCTGACGCGGTCGCCGGCGTCGAGGTAGCGGAAGTAGAGGGCGGTCAGGATCGAGACCATCGAGGCCGAGGATGCCTGGTGACCGCCGACCTTGAGATCGTCGGCGGTGGGGCGCGTGTTGTTGGCGTGGTGGATGATGAGTGTCGAGAGCCATAGCACGCGGCGCTGGACAGCGTCGAGCACGCGGTACTCGTCGGCCGATAGCGTGCGCGACGGTACGTCCCGGTCGTCGACAGAGGTTACGGGAGGGACGGCGGACCCAGCGGACTTATCGAACTCGGACGGCGGCGCGGACGATTCGCCCTGGACAACGCTCGCCCCTTTTCGGTAACCTTCTCCCTGCATCAGGTGTACTCCTCGTCTATGTCTATCGTGGCATGCTACACATGGATGGACCTATCGGCGGAGACTGCCGCAAGATGTGTGCTTCTATCGTCAAAGACGCCGAGGATACGATCTTGCGTCGACACGAACACGGGCGTCCGGCAAACCGGGAGGGACGGATCCTATCAAACTATATATAAACGCATTGTACGCAGGCGCGCTTGTGGAAGCCCTTATATGCGCGTCCTGATGATCTCGAAGGCGCTCGTCGTAGGGGCGTACCAGCGCAAGGCGGAAGAGTTGGCGTGGTTGCCGGGCGTCGAGCTAACATTGGCCGTTCCGCCGTACTGGCGTGAAGGCGCGCATCGGTTGCGGCTGGAGCGCGCGCACACGCGGGGCTACACGCTCGCGGTCCTCCCAATGGTGTTCAACGGGCACTACCACCTGCACCTGTACCGGAGGCTGGCCGCCCTGATCGACGCCGTCGCGCCGGATGTCATCCACATCGACGAAGAGCAGTATAATATCTCGACGTATCAGGCCATGCGCCTCGCCGTGCGGCGCGGGACGCCGGCGCTGTTCTTCACATGGCAGAACATCGATCAGCGTTATCCACCGCCCTTCTCCCTGGTCGAGCGCTACAACTTCGCGCACGCGGCCTACGCTATCGCCGGCAACGCCGACGCGGCGCGCGTTATCGCGGCCAAGGGCTACACCGGGCCGGTGGCCGTGATCCCGCAGTTCGGCGTCGACCCCGCTATTTTTACGCTCGGCGCCAGGCCCGTCACGCCGGTTTTCACGATTGGATTCGTGGGCAGGCTTATCCCCGGCAAAGGATTGTACGTCCTGATCGAGGCCCTGGCGGGGCTCGACGGTCCGTGGGAGTTACGGATCGTCGGGACCGGTGAAGCGCGCGCCGACGCCGAGGCCCTGGCCACCCGGTTGGGGCTCGCGGAGCGCGTGGTGTTCGTGGGGCAGCAGCCCTCGACGGCGATGCCGGAGGTCATGCGCGGATTCGACGCGCTCGTCGGGCCATCGCTGACGACCCCGCGCTGGAAAGAGCAGTTCGGCCGCATGTTCGTCGAGGCGATGGCCTGCGGCGTCCCGGTGATCGGCTCGGACAGCGGCGAGATTCCTAATGTCATCGGCGACGCCGGGCTCATCGTGCCGGAAGGCGACGCCATCGCCCTGCGCGCCGCCATCGCGCGGCTGCGCGACGACCGCGAGGCGCGTCGAGCCCTGGCCGCGCGCGGACGCGAGCGCGTTCTCCAACTCTACACGCAAGAGGCCATCGCCCGGCACACCTATGCGGTCTATGAGACGATGAATCGGCGTCCGTAGAGCCCGCGGGGCGACTATCGGCGCCCTGTATACGGCAAGATTAAACAGGACCACGTAGAGCCGAAAGGTGACAACTCACAAGAGGGGAGGTTTAGCACCGATGCAATTCGCCATCCGACCGGGCGGCGAGGACGACGTAGTATTCCTGGGCCTGATGATCTACGAGGCCGCTTTCCACCCGGAGCGCCCTCGGCCGCCGCTCGACGAGGCCCTACGCCTGCCGCACGTGGCGCGGTGGGTCGAGGGGTGGGGGCGCGCGGGCGACGCGTCCGTCATCGCGATCGAGGACGGATCCCGCCCGGTGGGGGCGGCGTGGTATCGCCTCTTCGGGCGCTATGAACGAGGCAACGAAGGGTTCGTCGATGCCGCGACGCCTGTCCTCGCCGTGGCCACCGCGCCCGACCGCCGCGGGCGTGGCATCGGCGGCGCGTTGCTCACAGCCCTAATGGAGCAGGCGCGCACCGTCGGCTTCGCCGCGTTGAGCCTGAGCGTCGGGGGGACGAATCCGGCGACCAGGCTGTATGAGCGCCAGGGATTTGTCAAGGTGGACGGGCGAGGCCCGCGCGTGTGGACGATGCGCGCGGCCCTCCGAGGGACGGGCGTTGGGTAACTTTTCGAGTGTCAAGGCGTTACATAGTAGGGTAAGGCCGGGTTAATAACGACCAATCGGATGAACGTGAACAGGGTGATGAGGATACCGCCGACGGCGAGCGCGTAGAACGCCGCGCTACGATGGCGAGCGAAAGCAAATATCGTGAGCGGATAGATACCGCCGAAGACGCGCGCCGCCGAGGCGTAAGCGACCCAGATAGCGGTTCCTCCGAAGAGCGACGCTACGGCATGGACAAGTATCGCCCCGACAACCACATCGTAGCGTTTCCGAGCCCAGACGGCCGCGACAACTAAGGCGACGATCGTAAAGACGAGAACTCCAAGAATACTCCCCTGGTGAACCAGGGCGGCGCGTAACGTGGAGCGACGCGCCTCCTGAAGGACAGCCATAATACCGACAAAGGGCCGGTCCAGATTCCCCCGTGAGGTCGCCGCCCCCGCCTGACCAAACGTCCGCGCCAGGATTTCTTGCCAGACCACGTAGGGCGCGACAGACAGGGCAAGGACGACGGTACGGCGAAAACGTCGCGCGCCTATCTCAGCCAAAAGTAACGGTATCAGGAACAGAATCGCTACCTCGCGGGTCAGCATAGCGACGGCAAGCGCCACCGTCGTCGCGACAAGCTGTCGCCGTATGTAGAATAAAAGGCCGAGTAGACATAGCGCTATGACGACGGGTTCGGCAAGGTCGTATTCTACTCCGATGATGAGACTGGGATTGACGGCGCACGCCACGGCCCACCAGGGACTCGTCCCGCGCCCTGACGCCGTGATGATGGAGACCGCGATAAGCGTGATCGCTAAGACCGCGATGACATTAACACCAGCCATAGCCGCGGGGCGCCAGGAGCGACGCCCGAGTGAGGCGGCCCAGATAAGCAGAGGATACACAATGCGTTGGTAGCGAAAGGCGTCTCGTATCTGAGGATGGCGCAAGAAGGGGTCATCGGCGACGACGTAGTACGCCAATCCATCGTAGCCGGTGCTGTCGCGAAAGACGACGACGTGGCGGCCAAGAACCCCGGGTTCGTGGGCAACGACTTTCTGGCCCGCATCGATGAGGCTGCTGATGTTATCGTTGTAATGACGGATACGTAAACCAATGACCAACGCATAGAACAGTCCGACGACCAACAAGATGGGGATAAGGGCGCCGGCGGTAGGCCGCGTCTGGTGATCCATGACGCGCGTGGCAACCGCCACCTCGGCCTGGCCGCCCCAATCCGGCGCCAATTCATGGACGCGTCGCACGTATACTCCTACGTAGAGTCGTCTTG
>JAABUO010006736.1_pt1 | contig 13152 bp, 16 predicted proteins | sample 5559291 | NCBI WGS metagenome assembly JAABUO01 (sample SAMN10711878, study PRJNA513372) | rock metagenome | isolation source: Antarctica rocks | place: Antarctica: Victoria Land, Finger Mt sud
GACGCGCTTTTCGGCGCATTATGCGAGTTGCTGGACCCGGCATTCGGGCAGGAACGCCGGGCGGAAATGGGCGGGGCGGGTTACCGGGTTGTCCAGAGCGAGTTCTCTCAGGAGCTTCAGATCAAGCGCCTGCTGGCGCTGTACCGCGAGATTTGCCCGACTCTTTGTTAAGCAATGAAAACTTCCTTGCCTGTCCCAATTTTGATGTACCATGCGGTCGAAGACGTGCCGCGTCCGCCCCAGTACAAGCATTTCTACGTGCTGGCCGATGAGTTCGCCGGACAGATGCGAATGCTGAATCGGTCCGGCTACACGCCGATTACGTTTGGGCAGATGGCAGATGCGCGGGCCGGCACGGCCATTCTTCCGCCGAAACCCGTGCTGCTGACGTTTGACGACGGCTACTTGAACCTCAAAACGAATGTCCATCCCCTGCTCGGCGAGATGGGCTTCCGCTACACTGTGTTTCTCGTCTCGGAGCGCGTCGGCAAGACAAATGACTGGGTTGCCGCCGAAGGCTACGACCCGACGCCGCTGCTGTCCTGGGGCGAGATTGCGGAAATGCAGCAGGGCAGCCACGTCTCGTTTGAAGCGCACACGGCGACCCATCCGAAGCTTTCTTCTCTCAGCCCCGCCGACGCCCGGCGCGAGATGGAAACCAGCAAAGACGCGCTCCAGCAGAAACTGCAAGCGCCGATTTCCGTTCTCTGCTACCCTTACGGCGATGTCAGCGACAGCGTCGCGGACATGGCGGGAGAGATTGGCTACGCGCAGGCCGTCACCACCGAGTTCGGGCGGGCGCGTCCCGGCGACAATCCCCTGCGCCTGCCCCGCATCAGCGTCTACCATGTCCCGCCCTTTTCGCTGACTTACGGCATCGGCCCGCTGAACTTTCGGTGGCGGCTGGAGTCGCGCAAAGACACACGGGATTAAGAGACCTCACCCCGCCTCGTTCCTCGGCGACCCTCTCCTTCGGAAAGGAGAGGGTAAGAATAGTCAGGGCGAAAGAAGACGTTGCAGTCGGCTGCTCTCTGGCTCTTCTTTAATTCTCTTCTCCTAACCCTCTCCTTGCTAAGGAGAGGGTCGGCGCGGAGCGGCGGGGTGAGGTCTTCCTGGGTATACTCCTGTATGAAACCCTCGTCTAAAATTCTGCTCTGGCTGGCCCTGCTGCTCGTGTTCATCGTCGCCGCGTTCATTTTCCTGCGCCAGCCGCCGGTCTCCGACCAGGCGCAGATCGCGCAGCAGCTGGAAACCGCCCGCGCCGCCGGGGAGCGGCATGATATAGGGGGGGTAATGAGCATTTTTTCCGCCAATTATCACGACGCCAATGTCCCCAGTCCGGTTCAGCTTCGCTTTTTGTTGAACAAAGTGCAGGGCAGCGAGCCGGTTCACATCACCCAGTCCTTGCCTGTCATCAGCGTTTCCGGCGACACCGCGACTTCCACCAGCCACCTGGAAGTTCTCTCAGCGGCGGACGGCCATGTCCTCTACAGCCACGACATCACCGCCCAGTGGCAGCGCGAGGACGCCAACCGCTACCTCATCATTCCCGCCAAAGTCTGGCGCATCACCAGCGCCGACTACGGCAGCTTCGGTTTTGAATAGTCATCGACACTTGTAGGGGTAGACCCCCGTGTCTGCCCTTCTCCTTTCTGTCTGCCCTTTGGGAAGCACACGGATTAAGAGGGCGCACACGGGGGTGCGCCCCTACAAAGCACAAACTGGTTTACGTCATCCCCACATAGCTCTCGTAGCGGCGGCGGTCAATTTCCCCGGCATCTACAGCGGCGCGGACGGCGCAGCCAAGCTCCGTATGATGGCGGCAGTCGGCGAATTTGCATTCATCCAAGTACGGCGCGAACTCCGGGAAGCAGTAGCGGATTTCGCTTTTTTCAATTTCCCAGAAATCTACCTGGCGCAGTCCTGGCGTGTCCGCCACCCAGCCGCCGCCGTCTAAGGGAAGAAGCTCGGCAGTCGTGGTCGTGTGCTTGCCCGCCAAATTGGTTTCGCTGATGTCGCCGGTTTTCAGCTGCAATCCGGGTTGAACGGCATTGAGCAGGCTGCTTTTTCCGACCCCCGACGGCCCGGCAATGGCCGAAATGCGCCCGTGCAGAGCCTCCCGAACAGCGTCTATCCCCTGCCCCGTTTTCGCGCTGACCCAGTAGACCGGATAGCCGATTTTCTCGTAGACCGCAATCGCGGCCTCTACTTCCGGCCTGTCTGCGTCGTCTAAACGATCTACTTTGTTGACGATAATGCGCGGGGGGATGTCGGCGGCTTCGGCCAGCACGAGAAACCGGTCCAGCAGCCAGACATCCGGCTTCGGGTGCGCGGCAGCAACGGTCAAGAACGCCTGGTCTAAATTGGCGACCAGCGTGTGCTGCCCCCGGCCTGACGGCGAGTGCCGGGACAGCTCGGACGTGCGCCGGAAGACGCTTTCAATCATAGCAAGCTCGGCGTCTACGCGGACCCGGTCGCCAACCGTGAGCGGGTCAGTGGAGCGGCGTTTTTGAGCCAACTCCACGCGCCGAGGCCGGCTGTCCGACGTTGAGTAAATCAGCTCTTTTTTCAGGTTGCCGCGCAGCTTGCAGACCAGAACGCCCGCCGTGTCGGTTTGAACGTAATAGTTGCCGCTGTGGGTGCGAAATACGGTGCCTTCAATGAGCAAACAGAGTTTCCTTCATTTAACGAATCAAAACGAATCAAATTGATCGACTAATGCTCGTAGAGACTGAACGAGCGGTCAAGCCAAAGAATATGAAAAATGGTTCCCTCTCGATACCCTACCCTTGGTTTCATGCCGGAAAATCGAAAAGCAATAAAATTGACATCCTCGGCGATATGGGGTGGAAGCGCAACTTTAATCGCAGTTCGTGCGATTTTCTCGAAGCCAAGCCCATGCCGAGGCGCTGTCTTTATGTCGCTCCACTTCATCTGACTAAGCCTGCCAAGCATTTTTGCAAATGCAGCGGCTTCATCCTTATCACATTCACTCAAAGTATAGCCAGGCTGAAGGTACTGCAATGAAAAAACCGGAGGCTGTTGATCAGGGGTTTCCTCAATGACAGCCTTCGGTTTTATGTGTTTTCCTGAGTTTACTTCAGGATCGCGGAGTTTGCGGTTCTTTGGCACTGATTGCCTCTTAGTTAAGCTGAGACAAGAAGTGTTTCTTCATACTCGCTTGCGAAATGATCTTCGTAAAAGATTTCTTCGCATAAGCTTCTCGCCAGGGCGACTCCTCATGTGTCATATCGCGCAGCTTCCATCCCGAAAACTGCCCGTAGACTTGATAAACTTCGTCCAGCACTTCTCGTGCTTGATCGCTAACGACTGAAACGTCGAAATCTGCGGGCGGCGAAATGCAGCCGGAGCCAAACTCCTTGTAATGGTGATACAAATCGGGAACGACAGGCCCATATGTCCACGCTTCAAGGGCCTCCTCGAATAACGGCTCATCATACAATGCCAGGTTCAGACCTTGTGCGTAATAAACGAGTTTTTGAAGCTTGAGGTTTGAGATAAAGTCGCCTGTCTCATCATCTGTTTTTGACAACAGATACCGACCGACGTCATATAAATTTTCCATAATCTTTTCCTCTTGTCACAATCTTTACTACACTTAAGGATTATACCCTATTCAAACTGTGCAATGCAAAATTTTGGGAACAAATGTTCGATAAAATAGAAGAAGAAAATATAAGAAGCCAGCGTTAATCATTTTCTCGGTTGACACGCATCGTTTTATATAAAAAATGTGGTATGATAAGCCTAACAGTTACAAAGTATCCGCTTGTTCTCGTTCGTTTGCGCCCCCTGTCCCGTTCTGCTTCAAGTTTGCGCCTGGCCGAGAAAGTACGAAGCTCCAAGAGTCTTCTATTCGTATAGACTTCTTAATTTGCTTCCGTGCGTGAGTGGAGATTTGGATTGCGCCGCCTGTAAAAATTCACAGACGGGCGGCAGTCTTCCCCCTCGTGCGGAGGACAAGAAAGAAAATATCACTTTTGGAAACTTTTGCTGAACTCGCCCTGCGCGATGTTATTCAAACCAATCTGGCGAACGCCGGGCATGTTACCCCCACCGAAATTCAGAGCCTGGCGCTGCCCGCCGCCCTGAGCGGCGAGGATTTGATCGCCTGCGCCCAGACCGGCGGCGGCAAGACCGCCGTTTTCGCCATCCCCATCATCAACAAGCTCGACCGCAGCGATGCCGTCAAGCCTCGTGCTTTAGTTCTTGTCCCGACCCGTGAGCTTGCCGTGCAGGTCGAAGCCTCGTTTGCCCTCTACGGCAAAGGCTCCGGCATCCGCGGCGCGGCCATCTACGGCGGCGCGGGCATGGGCGCTCAGGTCGCCAAGCTCCGGCGCGGCGTGGACTTAATTGTCGCTACTCCGGGCCGGCTGTTCGACCACTTGGAGCAGGGCTACGTTGATTTATCCGATGTGTCCATGTTTGTGCTGGACGAAGCGGACCGGATGCTGGACATGGGCTTTTTGCCCCAAGTGCAGCGGATCGCCAAGCACCTGAAGACCGAAAATCGGCAGACCATGCTGTTCTCGGCGACAATGGACGGCGATGTCGAGAAGCTGGCGTCGGCGTACTTGCACAACCCGGTTATCATCAATGCCGGACCGCGCTCCACAGTTGTCGAGCAAATCGAGCAAATCGTTCACCGCGTCACCGCCGCCGAAAAGGGCGAGCTGCTGCTGACGCTTCTGCATGAAGCCCGCGAAGGCGGCGGCGGAGCATTGGTCTTTGCCCGCACCCGTCACGGCGTGGACCGCCTCGAAAAGACTCTGGCCGACGCCGGAATGCGCTCCGGCTCCATTCATGGCGACATTTCGCAGAACCAGCGCGAGCGGGTTCTGGCCCAGTTCCGAGGCAAGCGGATTGACGTTCTCGTTGCCACCGATGTCGCGGCGCGGGGCATTGATGTCCCGCACATCACGCATGTCATCAACTACGACGTTCCCGTGAACGCCGAGGACTACATCCACCGCATCGGGCGCACGGGCCGCGCCGGACGCTCCGGCAAGGCGCTGACCTTCGTGACGCACGGCGACACGCCCCAGCTTCGGGCCATTGAAAAGCTGGTCGGCCAGCGCCTTGATCCGAACCCGGTGGATCCGAACGAGAACCGCCAGGGCGCACGCCAGCAGATGCGCCGCTCCCAGGGCAGCGGCCGCACCTACGGCGGTGGCTGGGACGGCGGGGCCATGTCTAATGGACGCCGCCCGATGCCGTCCCGCCGCGGTCGGTAAGTAACAGCGAAAACGCCCGGTCAGTTATGACCGGGCGTTTTTTTGCGCCAGCTGCGCTGCGAGGCCCGCGATGTGAACAGCATTAGGGTATTTGCTATGCTTTGCCGCGCCCCTTATTCGTCTGAGTCCTCGTGGGTACAAATACGCCATGTCGTGCGAGGCGGCAATTAGCACCCGCGCCGTTTCGATGTCGGGGCGAACATAGCGTGCCATAATCATAAGCGCGTCAACAATTAAAACTGCTGTAGACTCTTTCCAGACGCGGACGTTCTGGCTGTCCATGTATTGCGCGAGCTGGGACAAGTAAACCGGCGGCGCGTACAGCGGCAGGTCATAGGCGGTCAGAGGCAGGACGCCGTCAAAGAGAAGACGCCCTTCGGCGGCGTTTTCGACGGTGACATGGGCCGTCAGCAAGTCGCGCAAACTCCGCAGGCCCTCGGTGAGCGCGACGATTCCGGGAATGCTGAGTTCTTTGACGGCGGCCTCAAACGACAGGTTCAAGCGCCGGTCAAACAGCAGATCGGCGGCTTCCTCAAAGCGCAGGATAATCGGCAAGAGCGCGTCCTGCACGACTTGCGGCAGGCTGTCCCAGTTGTCGGCGTAGTCGGCAGTGTTCATAAAGGTCTCCAGAACCCACCTCCTTGCTTCGCAGGGGTCCTCCCTGTTAGGGAGGACGAAGAGGCAGAGGGCGCGGCAAGCAGCGCCGCTACGGCGTGTTGCCACTCCGGCCCTTTCCTATCCTGGCCCTTCCCTAACAGGGGAGGGAGCGAGGAACGAGCGGGAGGGGTTCCTACCTCACCAGGTTTTTCAAGATAAACCCGATGTTGGCGGGCCGCTCGGCCAGACGCCGCATGAAGTAAGGATACCAGGAGACGCCGAAGGGAACGTAGGCGCGGACGAAGTAGCCTTCGGCGGCCAGCGACTCCTGCAAGTCGCGCCGGATGCCGAGCAGCATCTGGAACTCAAACTGGCTGTTTTCAATGCGCTGTTCCCGGACAAACCGCTTGGCCTGACGCAAAATGCTTTCATCGTGGGAGGCAATCGCCGGGTGAAAGCCGTGCATGAGCAGCTCCTTCATCTGGCGGACGTACGCCGCGTCTACGTCGGCCTTATCGGAGTACGCGACGCTTGCCGGCTCGGCATATGCGCCTTTGACCAACCGAACGGAAATCCCGTCGGCATTCATCTGGGCCAGGTCGTCGTCGGTGCGGCGCAGGTAGGATTGCAGCACGGTTCCGACATTGCCGAAGTCCCGGTGCGCCGCCCCCACGATGCCCAGTGTCCGCTGGGTGTACGCCGAGCCTTCCATGTCCACCCGCACAAACGCATCGGGATACGCCGAGGCCGCCGTCAGAATGCGCGTCAAGTTCGCGGCGGCGAGTTCATCGCCCAAATCCAGACCTAATGCCGTGAGCTTGATGCTGATATACGGCGCAGGCAGTTTCGCTTCCGCCACCGCCGTCAGAACGCCGATATACGCATCGGCAGAGGCCGACGCTTCGGCTTCCGTCGCCACGTTTTCGCCCAACAGGTCCAAAGCGGTGTTGATATGCTGCGTCTGCAGCCGATGCGCCGCCGCCAGGGCATCGCCTAAAGTCTCGCCCGCGACAAAGCGCTGAACCATGCCTTTGGACATCCCGTTTTGAACCAGCGTCCGCTTCACCGCCTCATTTTCCGCCAGCGCCAGCATCACCGCCCGTCCATTCAAAGCCATCGTGTTATACTTTCTTGAACTCTTTCGTTATTTGAGATTATACCCGCCGCGCAAAGCCGTGTATCCCGCCATATGCTATACTCGTTCTGGGGAGAGTTTTCATGCGAAGTTATCGTTTGGCAGCCTTGCTGCTTTTTGCCCTGCTGGGCGTGCTTGCCGGTCTTTCGGCGGCTGCGGCTGGTCCCAATCTAAGCCAACTGAGCGACCCGCTTTCCGTCATCTATATCGGCGAGCTGCACGACGGCGGGACATTAACTCTCGCGCTTGCCGACCCGCACGGTTTGGGGGACGGTGTGCTGTTCAATTACAAACGCGGCAGCAGTACACAGGGCAGATTGTATGCCGACGGCCAGTTGGTCCCGCCCGGAAGCGCAGCCCAGGCGCGGGTTCTCGCGGCCATTCAGCGCGACTTAAACGCGCATTTCACGCCTGTCCAGCAGGCGGCCCTGGAGTCAGGAACGCTTACCGCCGCTGCCCATGCCTACGGCGAGCGCGGCTACTATGCTTATCGCCTGCTTCATGCCACAGACCGCCTCGAAACGCTCTCAAATGCAGCCCACTCGAAGAATGCCGGACACGCAACCGCCCTTAACGCTCTGCCTCAATCACGCTTACGCTTGACATTCGGACGATTTCAAGCCCATAATGAGCGGTAATGTCCGTCTCCGTCATCATACCCGCCTTTAATGAAGCGGCGCGGCTGCCGCTGACCCTCAGCGCGACTGTGGATTATTTCGCGGTACGCGAAAAAGCGCTCGGAGAGGCGTTTGAAGTGCTGGTGGTAGACGACGGCAGCACGGACGCCACAGCGTCGGTCGTGGAAGAATTTGCGGCCAGGCACCCCGAAGTGGCCGTGCGGTGCTTAAGCTACGGCGGCAACAGAGGCAAGGGCTACGCGGTGCGCTACGGGATGCTGCGGGCGACGGGCGAGCGGCGGCTGTTCTGCGACGCCGATCTCGCAACTCCGGCGGAAGAATACGAAGTCGTTTTGGCGGCGATGCAGGCGCAGCCTGCGCCGATTGGGATTGGCTCGCGGCCCCTGCGGAACTCGCATCTGCTGGTGCATCAGCCCTGGTACCGGGAGCAGCTGGGGCGCGGCTTCAACGCCGCCGTGCAGCTGCTCGCCGTGCCGGGGATCAAAGACACGCAGTGCGGCTTCAAGATTTGGACGGCGGAGGCAGCGGAAGCGGTCTTTTCGCATTGCCGTGTGGACGGGTTCGCGTTTGACAGCGAGGCGCTGTTTGTCGCCCGGCGCTTAGGCTACTCTATTACCGAGGTGCCGATCCGCTGGTCCCACAAAGACGGCTCGAAAGTCAGCATGGTCCGCGACGGCCTCAAAATGCTCCGAGACTTGTCGCGCATTCGCTGGATGCACCGAAATCTCAAAAGCGCCGTCCCGGCGGCTGCGTCTATTACTCCCAAGATATGAAACATGAAGAATATGAGCGGATGTACCGCTTTGAAGACCGTTACTGGTGGTTTGTCGCTCGGCGGCATCTGATTACAACCCTGCTGGAAACCTATTACCCCCGCAACGGGCAGCTTCGGATTTTGGACATCGGCTGCGGCACCGGGGCCATGCTCGATGAGCTAAGGCCATTCGGCGAGGTGGTCGGCGCGGACTTCTCGCCCGAAGCGCTCCAATTCTGCGTCACGCGCGGCGCTCCGGCCAGCGCTTTGCCTCTCAAGCTTGCCCGCGCCGATGTCCGGCGTCTGCCCTTCGCGGACAACTCGTTTGATGTGGTTACGGCGATGGACATCATCGAGCATATTGACGACGACAAAGCCGCGTCCGGTGAAATCTTCCGGGTGCTGAAGCCCGGCGGCCGGCTGCTGGTGACGGTTCCCGCGTTTTCGTCGCTGTGGAGCGAGCATGACGAGGCCCTGCACCATTTCCGCCGCTACACGACCCCGCGCCTCAAAGACCTGTTTCAGCGCGTCGGGCTGCGCGTAGACAAGCTGTCGTATACCGTCACGACGCTGTTTGCGCCGATCTGGGTGTACCGCCAGATCAGCAATCTGTTTTCCCGCAAATTATTCTCTCAATTGTTTTATGGGGGGCAGGCAGGCGGCGAAAAGAAAGCCAATTTAGTCAACTTCTCCGGGCCGGTCAATCAAGCCCTGCTGTCCCTATCGCAGTGGGAAACGCGGCTGGTTCAGAACAAGAACCTGCCGTTCGGCGTCTCTGTGGTCTGCACCGCGCACAAGCCGGAATCGGACAAGCCGGAAGACGCCGAGGGCGAAAAGAAAGCTACCGCCAAGAAAGCAGCCGCGCCATGAGCCGACTGCTGCGCGGGCTGGGGCTGCTGACGGGCGGCGCGGGTTTGGGTCTGCTGGCGTATGCCGCCGGGGTCGAGCCGTATGCCATTGAAACCGTTCACTTAGAGCTGTTCGCCCCGCGCCTCCCGGCAGCGTTTGACGGCTACGTCGTGTACCAAGTTTCCGACCTGCACATGCGCCAGATGGGGCGGCGCGAGCGGCATTTGAAAACCCTGCTGGCGGCGCTGCCCCCGGCGGATTTAGTCGCCGTCACCGGCGATCTTGTCCATACTCCTGCCGGCATTGCGCCGTTTCTGAAGCTGGCCGAGTCGTTTCGGGCCAGCGACGGCGTGTATGCGATCTTCGGCAACTCCGAGCATAAGAACGGCGTCCGGCCTTATGCGTTCTCCCAGACGCTTGCCGAAAACGGCATTATTCCCCTAATGAACCAGCATGTTCTGCTGTCGCGCGGCGGCGCTCAGATTGTTCTCGCGGGCGTAGACGACCCGGTCAACGACAAAGACGACACCGCCGAAGCCCTCAAAAACGCCCCAGACGACCTGTTCACGCTGCTTCTCATGCACTCTCCCGACTCTGTTGCCGAGGCAGTGCTGCGCGGCGTAGACGTGGTGCTGTCCGGCCACACCCACGGCGGCCAGGTTCGCCTCCCGTGGTACGGCCCGATTTACACCCATTCCATGCTCGGTCGCCGCATGAGCGACGGTTACTACAGCCGCCGCCGCCTGCGCCGGGTCATCGGCATCCGCCCCGGCCGCACCCAGCTTTACGTCACCCACGGCATCGGCATCAGCGGCCTCGCCCTGCGCTTTTTGACCCGCCCCGAATTAACAATTCTCACTCTGAGGCTCGGCCTGCCCCATATTCGGCGTGTGATCTAATTTCTTTCAATTTATAATTCCTTCTGGTTTCCGTTTTCAGTTCTACACGGTGAGTAGATAAAAATATGCAGCCACAGTGTTGCATGAACACTCAAAGCAGCAAAAATCGGATAGAATGTATGCTCGGCTCCCCGCAAAGCAGATTATGAGTCAGGCCACTGTTCTACCCGATAAAGGAAACCCATGAGCAACATTATCAGCCGACCTGCTGCGCTTGTAAAGCAAGGCAACTTGAAACTCTACACGACCTCACTCAAAGTACGCGACCTTCTCAGCAACAACTTTTATGACATTGAAAGACTTGATCCTGATGACCCGAATGACAAAGGGTTTCAGCGTGTTCTGAACAAATCAAGATCAAAGCGGCTTGCAGATTACATTCTTGATGGTCAAGCGACACATGATGCCTTCTTGCCAACAAGCGTTTTTCTGGCAACAGACAGAGATGTTAACTTTGATGCTTCGACCAACACCATAACATTTGATGTCAATCAAGTCGGTCCCTTTAGTGTCGTTGATGGTCAGCACCGGATAGAAGGACTGAAGCTGGCGGCAGAAAAGAATGCCGAAGTTCTTGACTTCGAGGTTCCTGTCAACATTGCAGTCAATTTGCCAAAAATCGCGCAGATGTGTCATTTTCTTATTGTAAACACGACCCAAAAAAGTGTTGATCGCTCTGTGGAACAGCGCATATTTGCACGTTTGACCGAGGCAATCAATCTTGAAGACGTGCCAAGTTTACCCAAATGGATTCGTCGCATTGTCGAAAGCGGTGATGATGAAAGAGCATTAAAGATCGCTGACTACCTCAACTCAACTGCTGAGTCACCCTGGTACGGCAAGATCGAAATGGCGAACAAGGACGCAAAAACTGCTACTATTAGCCAAAGTACCTTTGTCAAAGCATTAACAAAATATGTTTTAACATCTAGCAATCCTGTTTCTGTCCAACCTGTTGAGAAACAAGAACGAATTTTCTTGAACTACTGGAAAGCAATTTCTGCTGTCCTAGATGTAGAAAAACCAACAGTTCTCTATAAATCTATTGGGTTAGAATTGTTCTGCCGTTTTTCAATGCCTTTGTTCAATAAGCTGCAAAACATCAACGACTTCAAAGTATCTACCATTGAGAAAACTCTTGTTGAAACATTCGAGAACCTTGATGGAGAATTTGTTGGAGTGGGTCATCCCGATTGGTGGTTGAGCAGCACAGGAGCAGCAGGAGGAATGAACTCTTTGGCCATTGGCAAAGCTCATAGCGAACTCACTAGAGCACTTCACAAAGTGCAGACAGCTTCGGACATATCTCTATGAATATAACCGATTTGGTTCCTGGGATTGAACTCCGCTTGCAGTTCAATTTAAGAGATTGGAAGTTTGTTCCGAAATCCGCAGGCTGTTATGTGCTGGCTAAGTTTGATGGTGAAATCTTATACATAGGTTTGTCTGACAATCTTTATCGTCGGTTCAGCGAACACCGCGACTCAGATACAAAGCGTTTACCAACTCGAAACGGTTTGGCGTTTTGGTTCTACTACTTATTATGCGAAACAAAAGAGCTAAATCGCATAGAGCGCACTTGGCTGAATGAACATGTCACGCAGCACGGTGTTTTGCCGCCACTTAACAAGATAAACTCGCCTGTCCACTAGAATGTTCACTTACTGAGGAAAAACTTTCATGCTGCCGACAAAACTTTACCGTTATCTGCTGATTGATTTGGAATCGGCCCCGGATGTTCTGGCGAAGCTGCTGGAAGACGTTTCGGGGCCTGCGTGGGACAAGCGGCCTGACCCGGAGCGCTTTACCCTGCGCGAAGTCGTGGCCCATCTCGCGGATTGGGACCAGGTGTTTTTGGGACGCTTGACCCAAACGCGCGACCAGGAAAACCCGACGCTGCAAGGGCTGGACGAGGGACAAGTCGCGATTGACAACGACTACGCCCATGCCGACCCGGCGCAATGCCTCGCGCGTTATCAGGCAGGCCGGGCAAAGATAGTCACCTTTCTGCGGGCGCTGTCCACCGAGCAGTGGGCAAGAACCGGCGCTCATACGGAGCTTGGGCCAATTACTCTCGAAGCCCAGGCCGCGCTCATTGCGTTTCACGATGGGTATCACCGGCAGCAGGCGCTCTGTCACATATGTTTAGCAAAAAAATAGCATGGGAATACTTGACATAAACTTAACGTATATGTTAAGATAAAGCGCATTGGAGCCGATAATCTGGGATAACATATTAGGATGACATTGCCTTTTTTTACGCTTGACGATGTGCTGCCTGCTGGGGATTATCCGATGACATTAGAAGAGCCTCGGAACTCTCACCTCGTCACCGGAGCAAATAATCCTTCCGGCAGCTGGGACCGCATTTGGCGCGGCAAGCTAGTGACGAACCTTAGCCTTTTGGTTCGTCAGCTCTGGCAGGTCGGGATTGACCGCATCTTCGTAGACGGCTCGTTTGCGGAGAACAAGGATCATCCAAATGATATTGACGGCTACTTTGAAACGGATATTTCAAGGATCGTCACAGGATCGCTTGTGCTTGATCTGAATGCGCTTGATCCATATCAGGCTTGGACGTGGAACCATGCCATGCGCCGCCCGGACCCGAACTCAACGAAGCTGCAGCTGCCGCTTTGGCATAAGTACCGCGTGGAGATGTACCCGCACTTCGGCCAGCCGACGGGAATTGTTGACCAGTATGGCAATAATCTACTGTTCCCTGCAGCTTTTCGCAAGTCTCGCACAGACCACCGGCCCAAAGGCATCGTTCAGGTCGTCAAATAGCACAGAGATTTGAGTAGTCGGACGGTCATCAAGACTGGTCCCCTCTGTCCGCTGTTCTTCAATGGTCACATTGGCAAGGCCGTTCTTCAGAATAAGACACTCCTTGAAAGGAGAGGAACTATGATCCGTAGTGAAGTAGAATATGAGGCGGCGCGGCAGCGCCTCGATGAAGACCGAGACTTCGCCATTCGTCAGAAAGCCGCACTTGAAGCACAGGGTTTTACGCCGGTGCAGGTTG
>JAABUO010006737.1_pt1 | contig 13150 bp, 18 predicted proteins | sample 5559291 | NCBI WGS metagenome assembly JAABUO01 (sample SAMN10711878, study PRJNA513372) | rock metagenome | isolation source: Antarctica rocks | place: Antarctica: Victoria Land, Finger Mt sud
GCAGCTCACTGACTGTCGCGAGTGCGCTCACAAAATAACGTGAGAAGCATGACCCTCACGCCACAGGCATGCACCCATTGTGCTTGCTGCGTGTTGATTAGCCTGCCAAGTGCTGATGCCGGCGTGCGTGCGCCAGGAGCTGGAGCGCCTGGAGACGCTGACCGGCAGCGCGGACTTCATGCCGCTGCTGGAGGAGTACGCCAAGGACCTGGCGGACCCCAAGGCGCGCTCGCGCTGCAACGAGCCTGCGCAGCTTCTGCCTCCCCACAGCATGCAAGCGCGCCCTGATCAACCGCCAGGCAGACCCCGTCGACTTCTGTCCTGGTTCCTCAACACGCCACACGCCGATCTGACCGGCGGCAAGCGGAGAATGCCGCCAAATTTCACGCGCACCCCTGTGCGCCCGTGCGTCACGGCAGCCACGCGCGGCAGACGCTGGCGGAGAACGAGGCCTACCTGCGCCAGCTGGAGGCCGAGCAGGGCGGCGGCGGCGCGGCGCGCGGCGCGCTGGCCGCGCCGCGCGCGAGCTTTGTGGTCAAGGCGCGCGGCGCCGGCGGCGCCAAGACCTTCATCAACGTCTGCACGTGCGAGCAGGTGCGGCGGCGCCGCGCCGCCGCCGCCGCTTGAACCTGTCCAGCACAAGCGAGCAGGGCAGGGCACCAAGTCTAACGGGCGCCGCGGTGCAGGTCGCGGCGCCTCACACCCAGGGCGGCGCATGGCATGTGCCGCTGGCCATGCAGCCGAAGAGCCGCGCCGGGACGGACGCCGCCGGCCGGCCCTGCGACGTCTGGGACCTGGCCGTGCACCCGGACGCGTGCGCGCAGGCCGCGGCCAGCGCCGCCAAGAAGGCGCGCCACGCGTCTCGCCTTCTCACCTCTGACCTTCTCACCCCTGGACCGCTGCGGCTGTGAGGTTGTACTGCATTGATGACGCGCGGGACGCCCGGACCGGTGCAGAGCCGAGTGGGACGCGCGCGCCGCAGGCGGCGCTGCTGGACCGCTGCGGCCATGAGGCTGTGATGTGTTGACAGCTTTCGACACGCACCCGCAGCCGTGCAGAGCCGTGCGGGGCGCGCGCGCCGCAGGCGGCGCTGCTGGACGCGGCGCTGGCGCAGGTGGAGCGCGCGCGCGGCGCCGCCCTGCAGCGCCCGGCCAGCCTGCCGCGCATGGCCTTCAAGGCCACGCCCGGCATGGCCCAGCCCGCCGTGCTGAGCCTGGGCAGCTGCGAGCGGCCGACCGCCGACCCCGTCACTCAGGCGCCCGGCGCGCCGGCTGAGCGCCCGGGCGCCGGGCGCCCCGAATCCCGAACCGAGCATGGCCCAGGTGTGCCTGCTCCGGCGCACTGCAGCCCTGCGTGCCGCAGACCGCGTGCCGGCGCGCTTGCAGCGTGCGCGCTCACGCGTTGCGAAACAGCGCACCTAGACGCCCATGCCTGCACGGGGCAGGCGGTGCGGAGGCCGACCGGCTGCACGACGTGACCAACTGCCCTGCGCTGAATGGCGCGGGCGCCGGCGGGGCGCGCCGCGGCGCCCCGCGGCCGGCGCCGCGCGCGCGCCTGACCGCGCTGGACGCCGGCTTTGTGCACCCCAGCGGCGAGGTGCCAGCCCTTGTGCTCATAGGGGAGCGACTTCGGTTGCCACACACGTGCAAGTGGCTCTGAGGTGCGGGGAAGCTGCGGCAGGTCACGCCGCGGCACGCGCTGGTGTGGGGCGCGGAGGTGGACCTGGGCTGCGCCTGGGGCGACGCCGCCGGCCGCCCGCCGCCCGGCGCGGCGCACCCCAAGGCGCGCGCCCGCAGCGCCGCCCCACATGATGCGTTCCCTGTCGTAATTCGCCAGCCTTGCAGCATGCGAGGCGCGGAGGTGCGCGTGGGCGAGCGCACGGACGCGTGCGTTGGGCGGAATCGGCTGGGTTAGGGTTGGGGCGGCGAGCCAGCATGGCTTGCGGGCAGGAGCTGACCGTGCGCGTGGAGCTGCCCGGCGCGAGCGTGGCCGACGTGGAGCTGGACGTGCAGCCGCGGCGCCTGCTGCTGCGCCTGCCGGGGCGCCTGCGCCTCGACCTGCCGCTGCCGCACGCGGTGCGCCCCGCGGCGGCCCGCCGCGCTCTGCAACCTGTCGCCCCCTGCACGGCAGCGCGACCGCGCACCTGGCAGCTCGAGCACAAAGCCCGCGGCGGAGACGCCGGCTCTTGCGGCATGTGCCTCAGCACCTGCGGTGAACAGGAGGGGCAGGGTGCACGCTCGGCGCCCCGGCGGACTTGCTGAGCGCGCTCCGGGCCGTGCGCGGCGCAGCGCCCACGCTGTTCAGCGCGCGCAGGTGCTGGTGCCCGAGACGCGCGCGAGTTTCCACGCCGCCAAGGAGGAGCTCCGGGTGGCCATGCCGACGGCGCTGGCGCGGCCGCTGGTGGGCGGGCGCCCGCGGGCCGCCGAGCGCGCTCCCGATGCGGGCGCCGCACATGCGGCGCACGCAGGGAAGATTCCCGCGGCCGCGGCCGCGCCGGAAGCAGCCCCGGCGCTGCTGCCGCAGGCATCATCAGGCACAGCGGCGGGCAACGGACACGGCGGGCGGCATGCCGCTGCTCAGGTACAGACGGACTGCAGACTGCAGCCGGCGCCGGCGCCGGGCGCGCCTGCCGCGCCGCCCGCCCCGCCACCGCCCCCGGCCAGCACAGCAGAAGAGGTGCCTTCGCCCGGCGAGCTCGGCGGCACGGGGCGTGGGGGTGACTGCAGCAAGCACAACCCGCCGCCACCGGCCGTGTCGGGCGAGCTGCCGCGCGCAAGCACCACCAGGCTTGCTGCAGGCCCGCCGGCGCCCGACAGCGGTCCGGGACGCGGAGAAGGGCGCGACGCGCGGCCGGCGGCGTTGGCGCCCGCGCCCGCGCCGCGCCCCGCCCTGCTGCCGCGCACGACCGTGACAGAGGTGGACGCGCCCGTGCTCCATAGCGCGGCCGAATGGGCCGGCGAGCGCCGCGAGGAGCCGGCGCCTCCCGCCGCGCCGGCAGAAAAGCCCGCGGACACGGCGAGCGCGCGCAGCTCTGGGCAGGCTGCGTGCGGGCCGACGGGCGGGGACTGCCCGTCGACGCAGCCAAGCAGCGGGCCGGGCGCGCCAGCTGCGGCGACCGCGCTCACGGCGCACGAGTGGCGCTGGCTCCAGGTGCACGCTCGGCGCGATGCGGCGCAGCCGGCGCGGCGGCAGCCGGGCACAGACGCCGCCGTGCATCCGGCAGTCGCGACCAGCGGGCCGGCGCCCGCTGCGGCAGGGGCAGTGGCCGCCGGGCAGCGCCAGCGGGGGCCGGACTCGGGCGCCCAGCAGCGCTTCGCTCCTGCAGCATGCGCGGCGGCAGCGGCCGGCTGGGCGCAGCCACAACCGCCGGCTGCCCCAGCGCAGGAGGCCGCCTCGGGTGCGCGCGGCTCGCTGCTGCGTCCGCGCGTCAGCGACGTGCACGCCACAGACCTCATGTAGGCAGCGTGGCGCGTGGCGGGTGGTGTGGCAAATTCTGTGACACAGCAGTGTGGCATGCTGCTGGACATGGGATCCTGCGCCGTGACGCCGTGCAGGGCATTACCTATGCGCAGTTGCCTGACAGCGCAGCTCTCCGCGCACGCTTATGCCCCATACAGACCCCAGCCAAACAGCCCGCGGCCAGCCAGCCGGCTCGGCAGCGCCGTCACGGGGCAGGGTTAGGGTAGCGCCAGTGGATCCGGTCGACCGCCTGCAGCAGGTCGTCGGGCAGCGCGCCGCGCGCGGCCGCGGCCGCGAGCTCGCGCAGCTGCGCCTCGCCGGTGGCGCCCACCACTGCGCCGGCCACCAGCGGCTGCGACAGCACGAACCTGCGCGCGCGCGCGCCCCGAGCCGCTCGGGCCGCCCTGCGCGCCTGGTTCGAAGCAGCCCGGCGCGCTGGGCGCCCCCACATGCTGGGCGGTGCAGTGAGGCGCCGCCCTGGCGGTGAGGCGGTGTGCGCGCCTGGCGAGAGCAGGCCCTGCCAAGAGGCTCAAAGTCTGACACTAGGGGGTACTGCATGGATGTGTTGCAAGTCCGTGCAACGCAAGCCCTGCCCGCTGTAGAAGCGTCTGATACCCGCCTGCTTGCCGCCCGCCCTCTGGCACCCCGGCGCCCTTCCAGACGGCGACACTGTCGGGCGGCGGCGGGCGGCGCACCGCAGCGCCAGCTCCGCGGGCGCCAGGCCGGCGTCCGCGGCCAGCGCGGCGTAGGCGGCCGTGGCCTCCGCCAGGTTGGGCCGCGGGCCGTAGCGCGACTCGGCCTCCGCGTACCGCCCGCGGTAGCGGTTCAGCCGCGCCTGCGGCGGGCCGCCGCCCGGCGCCAGGTACTTGCCCTGGCGCCGCGCAGGCCGAAAAAAAATAAGCAAAACCAGGACCAGAACCGCCCATATAAAGGAGAGGAAATAAGCTGCCACTGTGCCGCAGCCCCGCGTCATTGCCGCACCCCCAGGCGCCTCGCAGGCACGAGCGACGGACTGCCCGCGGGCGCCGCGCGCGCCGTGAGCAGGCCCATGGCGAGCGGGCTGTAGGCCAGCAGGCCCACGCCCTCCATGTGGCAGCACTCCGCCAGCGCCGCGTCGAAGGTGCGGCACACGAGGCTGCGCGCAGCGGTGCGGCCGTCGGCGGATACTTGCAGCATCGGCGGCGCCGCGAGCGTGCTCGGCCGCAGCACGGGCAGCACGGCGAGGCGGGCGGGCGCAGGCCGGACCTGTAAGCATTCTGGATTGCGGCCGGCCGCGGGAGCTCTGGCCGCGAGCGGGCTGCGCGCGGCGCGCCCCGCATGTCGGCGCGCACTTGGGCATGCTGGTGTGCACCGGCCTGCGTGTGTGTCCCCATCAGACACACACGGATGCACGAAGCAGGCTTTAGGTCGGTAGCCAGACACGCTGACGCCCGCCGCAGCAGTGCTCCTGCGTGGCCTGGGTGTCGGGGTGGACCGAGCCCTTGCAGTGTAAAACCCCTACCCTATCCCCACGCCCTCGCGCCGGGCGCGCCGCGCGGCGCACCCAGGTGGCACGCGGCGGTGAGGCCCCACGCGGTCTCGTTGCTGAGGCCCACGGCGCGGACCTTGCCGGCGGCCACCGCGTCGCCCAGCGCCTCCAGCTGCTCCTCCAGGCCCACGGCCGCGTACGCGCGCGCCGGGTCGTAGTGCAGCTCGCCAAACATCGGCACATACCTGCGCGCCGCGCGGCGCCTGGGCGGACAGCTCGGAGCACGGCGCCAAGCCCGCCAGGGCGGGCGGGCGTGCAGCTCCGCTGCTGCTGCGCCGCATGCGTGCCGCGTGCGCGCGCAACAAGAAAAAGGCTTGCCCTGCGGAGGCGCTGTCACTGCTCATTCCATGACAAGGGAACTTGGGAGCAGCGTGCCGCGGATGGCATGCGTCGGTAGGAGGGTCGCACAGGCGCCTCGCCCCTCGCTGGACGACAGGCGCTCGCTGGCGGGGCGCGCCGGTCGGGCCAGTGCAGCTGGTAGAGGTCGACGTAGTCGGTCTGCAGGCGGCGCAGGCTGCCGTCGAGCGCGGCCGCGATGGCGGCGCGGTCCAGCGCGGGCGGGCCGCCGCGGATCCAGTCCATCTGCCCGGACGGGCCCGTCACCTTGGTCGCCACGTACACGTCCTGCCTGCGCCGCCTCCGGCCGCGCGCCTCGCCCCTCGCTGCGTGGCAGCTCGCGGCAGCACCGTCAGGCGGCGCGCCGCGCCCCACCTGCGTCGCCGTGCCACCCAGGCGCCCAGGATCCGCTCGGATGCGCCCTGCGTCGCCGCGCGCTGCGGCACCGGGTACATCTCGGCGCTGTCGAAGAAGTTGATGCCGCACTCCGCCGCGGCGTCCAGCAGCCAAGGCGCCTCTGCCTCCGGCGTGCCCTCCCCGAACAGCATGGTGCCTGCCGCGACGGGCGCGCCGGCGGGCACGCTCAGCTGAGGCAGTGGCACTGCCGACTGGTGAATATAAATATGTACAAACGTGACGCATGCTGCACTGCCAGCAGCGCACCCAGGCACAGCCGCGACGTCTGCATGCCGTCAAGCGCCAGGCTTGCGCGCAGTGCCTGGCGTCTGAACTGGCCGCTGCGTGCACTCTCTTGTGTGGGTAGCTGGCGGCGCCGTGGACCCACAGACAAGCCGCTGCGGGGTCCATTGCTGAGCGCATGAGCTCCAGGCAGTTGCCAGCAGAGTGCGGGCATGCAGGTACCTGTCCGGTCTGGGCTGCAGCTGTTAAGGGGCAAGCGTGTGTTGCACTTGGTCTATTCAATGAAGCATGTACGTACTGTACATGCTGGGGTTACATAGGACAGTCTCTGTTAGACTGTGACACGTCTGCTTCGAGTAGGGCAGCTCGGCGTTGGCAAGGACTTCACAAGCTCGTGTCTCGCCTGCAAGAGCCTGCACAGACATACCGGGTGGTAGGCGATGCGAGCGGCGGCACAGCCCAGCGCTGTCACCACGCGTCCGGGCGTGCTGAGCGCGCAGGGACACGCCTGCAGTCGCGGCGCGCACGCGTCACCCTCAGCTGAACAAGTGCGTCGACCTACTGTGCAAGCCACCGAGCCTGTTGTGCTTACGGCGCAGGTCCGGCGAGACTTGGCGGCATGGGCGCCTCCTGGGCGCGCCCGCTGATTACAGGCGGCCAGCCCGCCCACCAGACGCAGGTCCACCTCCCAAGCAGACGTGCCGCAGCTCTTCTATCTCCTCAGCTCTAAGTCCAAGGTGCTGACTTGTCACGGAGCGCGCTGTCACTCGTGTGCTGCGCCGAGCGGGCAGGCGCGGTGGGAGGCGAGCGCGGCGGCGGGCGTGGCGGAGGCGCCCACGGCCGCGCCCCCGTCCACCTACCCCACGCCCGCGGCGCGGCGCGCCGCCTTCACGGAGGACATCCTGCCGGAGCAGGTCTGCCCCGTGAGCCCGTTCTAGCAGCCTTGCGGCGCTCTGGAGGGCCCGACCAAGGGTCGGCCTCGTCAGCCTGACGCCAGCCCGCGCGCTGCCGGCAGGACCACGTGGCGGTACAGGTTGAGGGCGCGCTCCCGGCCTGGCTGCGCGGCGCGTTCATCAGGAACGGCCCGGGCACGTTCCGGGGCATGAAGCACCTATTCGACGGCTACGCCATGCTCGTCAGCTTTGACATCGAGGACGGGCGGGTGCACGTGACGCAGAGGCGCGCCGGCCCCTCACACAGCGCGCCGTCCCGCGTACCTGCTTGCCTGTGTCACGGCGCGGCCACGCACGCGCGTGGTGGCACCGGTAGGTGACGTGGGAGGACGCAGTGCTGCTCGTATGCCATGTCCTGCGCCATTATGTTATTCCGCCAGTGCACGCTTGTGCGAGCACGCGCGCGCGCACGCCGCAGGTACGTGGAGTCCGAGGCCTGGAAGGGCTTCAGGGACAGCGGGCGCATGCGGTTTGCCGAGTTTGGAACACCGCTGCCACTGGTGCAGGGCGTGATCACGCTGCTGGCGGGCGTCACCGGCCTGGGGCAGGGTGCGCGCCCAGGCCGTGTGGCGCCCATGCTGCAGGCCGCCGCTGGCAGCAATCGTCCCCTGCCCCGGCTGCGTGAACAGGCTCCTTTGCCTTGCCCTTGGCTGAGTGGAGGGTACGGATCAGCCTGGCGTGTGCAGCGCCAGCATGCCCGGGCTCTGCCGTGGACCTGCGCCTGCATGCTCGGGCCGACCCTGACGCTGCCCGCATGCGGCGCAGCGCACTGTAAACCCCAAAGCGCCCGCGGGGAGGCCTCAGCGCGCGGCGCACGCGCGCAGGTTTCACCGACAACGCGAGCGTGAACGTGCTGCCGGGCGCGAGGCGCGGCGAGCTGGTGGCGGTCACGGAGAGCGTGGCGGGGACCATGCGCATAGACGCCGACAGCCTGCGCACGCTCGGGCCGGTCAAGTACACGGACGGCGTCAAGGGCGAGCTCACCACCGCGCACCCCACGCTGCAGCGCGACGGCTCGCTCATCAACCTGGCAGTCGGCGTGCGCCACGCTTGTGGGAGCTTGCATGAGGTCGCTTGCTTTTGAAATGGGCGGCCGCTGTCCGGCCTTGCTGTCTCATTCACCTGGTGTGGTGGGCATGCACGCAGTACAGTCTGGTGAGTGTTGTTCATCACACCACAGTGCTGAACAAAACACAAGTAGTCTGCACAGAACAGATGGCGAGGAGCCGCCCCTGCTTGTATCACTCGACTCTATGGAAGTCCAGGCTAAATAGCCCATCACAAGGGCCGCGCTTTGCGCAACCTGCTGCCCTGTGCGGTACACAAGCGCGAGGGCGGGAGCGCCTTTGAGCATGCGCACGGCACGGGCGCTGAAGCGGCGGGCCCTGCGGCGCCGCAGTTCGGGTCGGACATGATTGTGTACCGGCAAGCGGCGGCGGGCGCGCCGCGCGAGCCGCTCGCGCGCATCGCGCCCGCGCACTCGCCCACGCCCAGCTGGATCCACGACTTCCCGGTCACGCCCAACTGGGCCGTGGTCCCCGAGACGCCCGTCTACTACAACCTCAAGGTGCCGCCCGGCCCGCCCTGCCGCGCCCGCGCGCGTCCCGCAGACCCCATTCCCCAGACCCTACCCGTCGCGGCGCGCAATGACCGCCGGGCAGCGGCCGGCAGGCGGCGGTGGTGGGCGGCGCGGAATACGTCATGTTCGACTGGCTGCCGGAGCGCCGCACGCGCCTGCACATAGTGCCGCTCGCGGGCGGCGCCACGCGCGTGTTCGACGCGCCCGCCTACTTCACCTTTCACTACATCAACGCATTTGAGACTGCCGACGGGCGCAGCCTGTGCTTCGGTGCGCGCCCAGGCCCGGCGTCCGGGCAGCTGTGCAGGCGAGCGGCCTTGCAGGCAACACAGCGGGGACAGATTGACGTGATCGCTGCGCCGCGCAGACTTCCCCTGGTTTCAGCACCATAGTACCCTAGTACCATACCATAGTACCATACCATAGTACCATACTACCCTAACCCTATACCCTACCCCGCCATGCTCAACACCCTGCACCTGGCCACGATGCGCGGCAACGACGCCTCTGTGTCCTCGTCGCCCAACAGGTGTCGCCCCCGCCTCATACGCCTGACCTCGGGCATTCGGTCCAGGTCTGTGAACTTGTCATGCCCTGCAGGCCACACGGCGCGCGAGTCGAGCAGCACCGCCAGGGGGGCTCCGCAGTGCGCTGCGTAGTGCGCTGCGTATTGTGCTGCATGGTGAGGGGCGCGTGGGCATGCAGGCGCATGACCGTGCCCCTGGACGGCTCGTCCAAGGAGGTGATGGTTGAAAACCTGATGCGCGACGATGCGAGCTACACCTTTGCCGAGCTGCCGCGCGTGAACCCCAGCTACAAGGCGCGGCCCCGGCGCCGGCGCCTGCATGCCCTACCCTCTCCTACCCTACCCTACCCTAGCGCTCACGCCCCGCTCCCTGACCGCGCCGGCCGCGCCAGGGCCTGGAGTATCGCTACGCGTACGGCGTGGCGGCCAAGCCGCCCTGCGCGTTCGGCAACGCGCTCGCCAAGTTTGACGTGCGCGACGGCGAGGCGGTGCTGTGGCACGAGGGCGGCGCCATACCGGGCGAGCCCGTCATGGTGCCACGGCCGGGCGCGCAGGCGCGCCCCCAGCCGTGCATGCTGAGCCGTATGCGGGCAGGCATAGGCTTCGCGCATCTGCAAAGGCAAGGCTGCCTGTGACACGGTGCCGGGTTGATGTGCTGTGCGTTTGCAAGCTCAATCAGGGTGCTGCTCTGTGCAGGCCCCTCAGGCACGCGGCAGGCATGCATGCATACGGTTCTTGCATTTGCCTTGACTCACTCTGATGCACCAGGGCGGCAAACAGAATGCTTACTGCACCTGAGTGTGCTCGCATGGTGGGAGGATAGGGGCGGTGAGATGGCGGGGAGCGCCACATGCAGCATTCTGTGGCACTTTTATGCATGTGTGCTGACGCATCGACGCATTGACGTCTGCTGCAGCTTGAGGCCATCTTCAGGAGGTGCGGGTCAGAAATGCTTGTGTGAGGGCTGCTGGGCGGCTGCGGCAGGAGGAGGACGATGGTGTGGTTATGTCTGTCGTGACGGGCGGGGACGGCACGTCGTTCCTTCTCACGCTCGATGCGCGCACCTTCAAGGAGGTCGCGCGAGCGCGGCTGCCGTACGGCCTGCCGTACGGCTTCCACTGCGCGTTCAGTCCGCGCGGTCCTGGCGACCCTGCTGCCATGGGCAAGACCTAGGGTCTGTGCGCGCGTAGCGGGATGCGGCGGGTTTTGCAGCGCGAGTAGTCTGGTAGGTACTCAGCATTAGTGCGGACTGTGCAGGCCAATGCATGCTAGATGTGAGCGCGCAGCGCTCTGTAAGACTGTCGCGTGACATACGACTGGCAGTGATTGAACTGGTTGTGCCTAAGTCCATCTGCCTCCCAGGCCCTGCTGCCAGGTTTGAGGCGGGACTCCGGTATGCAGAAAGTGCAGGGCAGAAAGTGCTAGCCTAGGCCAATGCATGCTAGATGTGAGTCTGCAGCGCCTGTAAGACTGTCGCGTGGCATATGACAGGCAGTGCTGTATCAATTGTGGCCTAAGTTCCACCTGCCTCCCAGGCCCTGCTGCCAGGTCTAACGCGGAACTTAGTTTTGGGTCGCATCAGAATACACACCCAGGCGGCTCATGAGATGCACCGCGCAAGCTGCAGCCACTGGTAAGGCGCCAGTGATTACATGTGCTCAGATGGCACCCGCGCTGCGCAGCCGCGCGAGCTCTGCGTCGCTCATGCCCAGCTCCTCGCGCAGCACCGCGTCGGTGTGCTCGCCCAGCTCCGGCCCCGCCCACCGCGTCCCGCCGGGCGTGCCGCTGAGCTTGGGCACGACCGCGGGGACTGTCACGGCCTCGCCGCCCGACGGCGGCCGCGCCTGCAGACGAACAAGCTCTGCTGAGCCCCGCCGAGCGTGGCAGAGGCGCGAGCATGAGGCGGGGCCACCGTGGGCGCTGCGGAGAGTGCGGGCGGGAAGAGGGTTGGGTAGGGGAGAGCGCACCTCGTGGAACATGCCGCGCGCGTGGTACTGCTCCTCGCGCATGATGTCGCCCGTGCTCAGGATGGGGCCTGCGCGCGCCGGGCCCGCGGTCGCCTCGCTCCGCGGCGCTTCCGCCCGCGACAGGCGGCGCCGGCAGGGCCTCGGCGGCCGGGCGGCGCACCAGGCGCCGGCAGGTGCGCAACCGACCTGCCGCAGACTGATGGCCTACCCCACCCCTACCCTATGCAAGGCGGCGCACCGGAGGGCACGCGCGCGGCAGCCATCGCGTCCAGCACCTCGTGGAGCGTCCGCGCGGCGACCCAGTCCCCCAGCACCTGGGCGCGAGAGCAATGGGTCAGGCTTAGGGTTTGGGCAGTGCGGCGCCTGTAGCGGCGCCGGGGGGCGGGCGCCGTGCCTGGTAAATCTCGGCCTCCGTCTCGCAGCGCCGGGCGTTGTTCGCATACGCGGGGTTGCTGCTGTCCATGTCTGGCCGGCCTGCGGCAAGCGCGCGCGTCGTGCAGCCTGGCGGACAGCCGGCGGGCCGCGCGCAACCGCACCCGGCAGCGCAAGGCTACCGGAACCGCAGCACTTGTATAGGCGCACCCACGGCGGCCATGAGCCGCGAGTAGACGGAGTCGCCGTTGCCGCCGATGATCGCGTACTTGCCGTCGCGCGTGCGCAGCGTCGCGGAGGGCACCACGCCTGCGGCCGCCCGCCGCGCTCAGCGCGCGTCGCCCGGCGGGCGCGCGAGCGGCGCGTCGCGCGGCAGAGGCGCGCGCGTCTGTGGCCTGTCTGACAAAACTGCGTTGCGCACCGGAGATGGTGCTGCCGGAGGGCGGCCGGTCGAAGCCGTGCGAGGCGAACTCCGGCACGCAGGAGTCCAGCATCTGGAAGCAGCTCTCCGAGATGGCCGCGTCCACGACCTGCGCGCGGCGCAGCCGCCCTCGCGCCTGCCGCCGGCGGGCCCCATGCGCCGACCGGGGCCGTTTGTGCATGAAGCCTGGGATTTTGCTGCCCAGCGTGTGCGAATTGCGCCGGCTCCGCGCCCCGGCCAGATACAGGGGGTTGAGCAAAGGCGTGAGCCGCTGTGACGGTGCCAGGCGCGGGGAGCCGCGCGGCTGGCGCACGGTGCGCGCCTGGCCGGCGCCGCGGCCGCCGGGGGCCTGGCGGTGCAGCAGGGCCATGACCGCGCCGAAGGCCGCGTGCAGGCCGGCCAGGCTGTCGCCCAGGCTGATGTTGGCGCGCACGGGCGGCCGATCCGCGTAACCGTTCAGGTGCCGAATGCCGCCGTATGCCTGCGTTGCGCGGCCAGTGGCCGCCGGCGCCGCAAATGAAGCAAAGCAGGACCTCACGGAGCAAGCAGGCGGGGTCACGGCCGCCACGCGCGCATGCGCCTCGTACGCGCGCGGCGCTTCGGCGGGCTGAGCGCACCTCGCAGACGCTGGCGTAGCCTGGGTGGCGGCCCCGCAGCACGACAGCGGGTGTGAGCCTAGATTTCAGGTAGGGTTGGGGGGCGGGCCCGGCGGGGCTTGCACGTGCGGCGCGCGCGGCGGGGCGGGGCGCACCGGCGAGCGGCGCCTTGGGCCCCGTCTGGCCGTACCCGGAGATGCGGACGTACACGAGCTCCGGCGCCAGGTCCTGCCGGCAGCGCCATGTGCGGTGGGCCGCGCGCGCCCCCCTGCCCCTAACCCTTATTTCTGACGGTACTTCAACCCCGCAAGACCCTGCAAAAGCAAGGACAGAGAGCCACCTCTGGCCCGAGGCCCCACTTCTCCATCACGCCCGGCCGGAAGTTCTCGATCAGCACATCCGCCTTCCGCGCCAGCCGCCGCGCCTGCGCGCCGCACGCGCGAGCCCTGGGTGCGCTGCGCTCTCCCCAGCTCCAGCAGCTCCAGCAGCTGAGCGCGTTCCAGCGCGTCCGGGCGCGCGCCAGGTCGCGGCCCTCCTCGGTGTGCAGGTCGAGCGTGACGCACTGGCGGTTGCGGCCCTGCGCAGCAGCCCGCCGTGTTGCCCGCGGTGACTGGGGGCAAGGGCGCGGGGCGCGTGGCGCGAGCGCAGCGACGCCGCACACATACGAGCGCCACCACAGCGACGTCCCGGTCGCGTCGGTCAGCCTGAGGCTGCGGAGCGCGTCGCCGCGCGGCGACTCCACCTGCGCGCGGCCGCGCCGCGCGACTGCTCGAG
>JAABUO010006739.1_pt1 | contig 13148 bp, 15 predicted proteins | sample 5559291 | NCBI WGS metagenome assembly JAABUO01 (sample SAMN10711878, study PRJNA513372) | rock metagenome | isolation source: Antarctica rocks | place: Antarctica: Victoria Land, Finger Mt sud
TCCTCCAGGTGACATTCTTTGCTCATTGTCCCAGCTGGTCTCTCAGGCATTGCGCAGCTGCTGGAGTGGGTGTTGACTCAGAGTATCAGTGTAAAAAGTGTTTTAAGAGTCAGTTGGGCCATGTTCTCTCCCTACCTGAAGCGTATTTAACAAGTCCATGTGTTTGTCCTCTGAACCATGAGTGCTCTTTGGGTAACTGTCATGCTCTATCCTGCTGCACAAAAAGCAGCAATCCGGACAGCATCCTGTTGTGTTTCTAGCGTCACGGTGCCCTATAAAACATCATGACATGAGATTTGCTGTGTGCAAAGGCTCTGCTTACATCTAGCAACAACCTCATCTGTTGTCCGGCAAAACTTACTGAGCAGTGTACTGCAGCAAGACATGCAAATGCTGCATGAGGGGGTGTTGCTGGGCTTGTGGTCTCCAAGACAGACCTTGCAAGCTGCGCTATGTGCAGGGTAGCACACAAATGCTATGACTTGGGTTCACGCAAAGGTGCTGGTTGCAGCTACCTAGCTTACACAGACACAGGGCTGGATCACTTTCATTACTTTTACAGGTGCTGATGCATATTGTGACCATCTGTCAGGCTGAGGCTGCTGTGCTGCTGGCTGCTACTCAAGCAGCTGCTGATCAGATCAAAGATGCAGTCAAAGCCGCTCAGCCACAGTTTCCAGAGGATGATCCAGATGACATGTCAGGGCCGTCAGGCATTGACGCTGTCAGAGCCTACTTTGAGGAGCACAATAAAGCAAAAGCCGGTGCTGCTGCTGAAGCAGATATCAACTACACTGCAGGTGAGCTGTTTGCCTGAAGTTGGCGTCAGGTCAAGGTATAAAGATCAGCATTGAGCGACCTGGGTTGACCAGTTTCTGGGTGTGCTGATTATGAATCAGAATGTGGGTGCAATGACTGCTACTGCTGCTATCACATGCAACCTTGTATGGTATTAGACATTCCAGCATCCTTGCAGGGCTGTTACAGGACATTTGCTTCACACACCCAAGCCACACATGTCCAGATGGCACAGCACCCTGTAGACTTTGTCTGGAGTGTTGGCAAGAATGGCCTCAAAGTAGTGTATACATTGTACAGCAACTTTGTATCTTGGTTGGATGAGTATGCATTGTGGCATACCTATCCTTGCACACACTGATGTTGCGCCCATTTTTGTGTGTGGTACTTGCAGGGTTGGATATCATTGAACTGCTGAGTAGCAGGAGACGCCAGATTCACTCTGTTGCTGTGCTAGCGCATGCCAGTGCAGATGTGGCCACCCCTCTACTGCTATCTGCCACCCTAAAGGTGGGACTTGATTGTTTGCATGAGCACTTGTCTTGCACATCATCAGCTTGTGTTATGAGCTGTATTTGGTACATGCTTATCTTGAGAATTTACATCAGCCCTGTGTCAGATCTTTCTGCCTCTGGATATGTTTTCCATGTTGCGTGCATTGGTATGCCCAATATGCTTTGTTGCATGTGAGAAAACTGCAGGCTGCTCAGTGCTGCTAAGTGTAACACACGTGAAGCACTGGTGCATATTCAACAGGTCATAGTCACATCCTAATTGTGCTGCCGGCTCTTACAGGTAGGGCTGCTGGCATCAAAAGTGGGACTGGTGGCTCTCAAGGCCCTGCATGCCACGACAGCTGCCCTGGACCTGTATGAGCAGGTGATCACCCCTGTCACCAGCAAACAGGAAGGGGTGGGGCCGCCCCCTCCTGACACCCCCCAGCTTCTGCCCAGTGTCCATGCGATCTGGGGTCCACTTGTCGGAGCCCTCAGGGTAAGTTACAAGCACTATGCCAACAACTAGTAAGTGGCTGCTGGTAACACATGTCCTTTGATCACCACCCTCTATTGCCTCTTCTTCTTACCACACCTCAAAGCCTGTCATTCATCCAGGCAGCGACTTGCCTTACCTCTGATTCCTTCTGTCTTCTTGATGTGCCTGCAAGCGCACTTTGCTGGGTGCAGAATGATAGGCCAGCCTTGGTTCAGGCAGCAATGGAGTGCTTGGTGGGTGTCTGCCAGTTGGCCGGTCCTCAGTTCATGACGCGGCGAGTGCAGACAGAAGCGTGGCCTGTTCTGGTGCACTTGCTGAAGCAGGGCATACCTGAACGCAAGCACCTGCCCGACCCTGCTGGTGACCAACCACTCTCTCTCTCTCCCCATCTTGCTCTGGCACACTTTGCCAACAACAGTTATTGTAATAGCTGAACACATGTCGCTCAAGGTGGCTTGTGTCATGAACACTGACGGCCCCGGGTTTGACATCAGCACATGCAGGCCCTTAGTCAAGGGGTGCAAGAGCTGCGTGTTTGGAAGTGTGTCCTCCCTGGTATGACTGTGCTGCCATGAGATCAAATCCATCATGTGGCTTCATGATGGGCAACAAGGATGCACAAAGAAGATGCCACCATGCCATTTGACTGCAGCTGGGCAACTATACAAGTGATCGTCATGAATGGCCCAACGCATCTATATTAGTCACTCAAAGTTGAGCTGATGCTTGAACACATGAGGACACAGACAGCTGAGTGGCAAAGGGCATGTTGTCCTGACATGAGGTTGTCCCTTGCTCTTTTCAATCCCGAAACGTCTATTTTAATTCAGAAATGTTATCCCTAAACTCAGAAATGTCTGGGGACAGTAAAAGCGCGTTTCTACATAGGGGGGATGTTTTAGTTTTGTGCAATGGAGAACACAATTGATGGAGGCTGCTGTCTTATTGCAGGCAGGGGAGCACTGATGGCTCCTGCAGCGCTTCAACACATGCGCTACAGTGTTCTGCACTGCATCAGGCAGCTGGGTGATGCTGCTCAGGGGTCCACCATTTGGAAGGGCATGACTGACAAAGTCGCTGAGGTGGTGATTGTCTATTTGGACAGCAGTCAAACAGCAGCTGTTCAGGAAGCTGCTGCCCAGGTCAGTGACATGCATCACTCATTTGTGCCGCTTGATTGCTGTCCTAGATGCAAGGCATATATAGTCATCTACAAAGTGTGCAAACCTACACCAACACTTCCCTGTCTCTGGCATACCTTATGTTTGTCCCCCAATTGATCCAATAACAACCTGAAAAGAGATGTTTTGCTTTTGCAGCCTTCTCACACCTCACTCTAAACAGGAATGCATCTGCATGAGATCTGTGACAGCAGCCAAACCCTGTGTGTCTATGTGAATGTATCATGATGTGCTGTAGGCACTGCTGAAAGTTGCCAAGCTTGATCCGGACGCTGTTTGGCTGTTGCTTCAGTTGCACACATCCCAGAGTGAATTCACACAAAGTCCAGACAGGCAAATCTTTCCAGAAGCACAGCAGCTACTAGGTGGTAAACCTGCCACAGACCCTGCACTGCAGTTGTCTGTGGTCAGCGCACACTTGTCTGCACTTCTGCGTGAGGTTGAACAGATGCAGTCAAGCTGGCACAAGGACAATTAGACATGTAACAGCGTCGTCGTGACTGTCAAGTCGGAAGTGCTGAGCTAACCGGCAGGGTGCAGCATGACATGCTGCAGACATCACTTGCTTGTTGCCAGTCGATAGTCAATTCAGACCGAACTGTCCTTCCTTGTTGACTTGTTGTTTACATTGCTGGTGGCGTGACAGCGATTGTCGTGGAGATTGTCAGCTGTCCAACCTTCAGCCTACACCTTGCGCCCATTCGTTGCTAATTTGTAGGCATAGTCCTCATAGTACACCTTGCCAGAAGCTGCTTCTGCTGCACAGCTGCAACACACACAACCAAGGAGAATGCTTACTGAAAGCCTGAAAGTGGTGCATGCGCAGCACAGCTTTTCACCGTGCTGTTGTGCTTCTACCAGGTGCATGAAAATTGCATTCCAGTGCACAAGACCCAATCCAACAACATTCAGGGATGCAGTGAAAGCATCTCGTAATGCTTGGGTCAAAGCAGGGCTGGTGAGACACGCATAGCACGGGCATGATCAGTGTCGCAGAACCTTAGCATTGTGCCTGTCTCCTGGGCGCTGAAAGCTTCCCCTCTGGCAGACATCAGGCTTCCAAACAATTCAGCATCAATGTATCCCTTCTTTTCAGGATCTAGTGCTCTGAATGCCCTCATGAGGTTGTGGTAGTCATCTCTTATCAAATCGTTCTTGTTGCTGAGAGCAAAAGCAGACACAACCTGCAGACGCACACTGCAGTTGGCTTGCCGAATCAGCAAGAAACCATCGTGCAGTTTAAGTGATATTGTCCCACCTGTTCAAAGCGATCTAATGGAATAAGTGCTGTGTCCTCTGTTTGTGTGCCCTTGAGCTGCAAACAACAAATGAGCGACATCTGCTATGGTGTTGTTGTCACTTGAGGCCAACTCACAGGCAGCTCAATTCAGGCCGGACAGACTGAGCAGAAACCTGTTCCATGAGTTTTTCAATCTGACTGCCTGTTGGGTTGATACCCATGGACCTCACTATTGTAAAAATATCCCTTCAAACCAGTCATAGCTGCAGTGTCTCGCTTTCACGCTCTATCAACTGGTTAAAGGCAGTGTGTTGGCAAGACCTTACTTCTCATCTACCATTTTCGATCCTTCCTTATGCTCAAACACCAGAAAAGCATCTCGAGCAATTCTTCGTGCTTCGTCTTGTGTAGCGTCAGACGGCATTGCGTTGGTGATGTTGGTGATGTTAGGCAGTATTGTTGGGCAACACAAGACTGGTCAATGCCTGTCAGCCTCAAAGGAAGGCTTACTGCAGCTCGCCAATTCAACGCAACACGAGGAGAGACATCGGAGCAGCTTCCGTCGCTACATGCATAAAGTCAACCATAAGGTCTGCCATCAGGTGGTATCTAAATCAATCAATCAACCAATCAATACATTTAATGTCCTGAGGGGCATCTGGGACCCAACAGACAAAAAGTTCAGTTTGCTTCCTACAAAGCATTCCCTAAGGAAACCGCCATATGCATTTGGTTCACACAAGGACATAAAGTCTGCAATAGTAGCACAATGCTGCAGAAGGTCCCAAATTGGATTCTGTGACCTGACATGGTTGTACGCTGGGCAATAGAAAAGAAAGCGCTGCTCGTCCTCCATACAACCCAACGACTTGCACATTAGACACAGCCTGGATGTGTGTCCTATTACCCTGTATTGCTTTCATGGGGTCACTGCCTCGGGTCCCTTCTCGAAACGGCATACTCACCTTTACCATCACAGACTTGCATCTGCCTGATGCTCAATGTCACACATGCTGTATGGCACAGTGTGATGCTTAACTATAGTTCATTTTAGCCACGTCAGCAGCGTCAATGACAGCAACAGCAACAGCAACAGCAACAGCAACAGCAACAGCAACAGCAACAGCAACAGCAACAGCAACAGCAACAGCAACAGCAATAGCAGCATCAGCAGCGGTGACAACGGCAGAGGTGGCACAAGCAGTAGTGCCAAAGGCAGCAACAGCCAGCAGCGTATCTTGGCATCACAATGCAACATGTTGTACAATTGCGGCAGTCTGCAGCCCTGTTTTGGGCCTGAGGTGAGGGCATCATCAAAGAGCAATTAGCTAGTGGTGTATGCCTGTTCCAATCTCTGCTTGCTTTGTTCCAGTTGTTCAATTTGCACGTGTCTGTATGTTGTATGCTGATATGCACACTTTGCGCTGCATACATAGCCTATACATTTCTCACCGTGTCATATGTGATGTCAGTCATGCTACCTTGTTCCTCTTGGATAGTTGAGCCAGTCTGAGATGTTGGTGACATTCATTGTGAAACCAGGTTGTATGTTGCACTGCATTTATGTGCACAAGTCACTACATGCTTTTTGGACTTGCCTCTATTGCCCTAGGTGTTATGGGCTTGCCCCATTGAAATGCGACCTTTCTGTGCTAGTCAGGATACAGGCGGCTTCTTCAGTTTTCACACAGACTGAGGACTCAAGCACATGCAGACAGCCAAAAAGAGCAGCTTCAGCGCGCCGGTCACAAGCCTGTTTGCCTTGTGCCTGCAGCCAGCCAACTCTGTGGACAAGTACCTGCCTGTGCCTGATTGCACTCTTAAAAACAGCCTGGACACACATTCTGAGGGCTTCTTACTTTGCTGATATAGGTGTTCCACTGGCACAACCTCCAATTTCAGCTCTACGTGTGTTGTGCTTGCGCTCGTGGCCGGCCATCTGGACTGTCAGCCTCAGTCTAACAGTCATGACCTGATCAGCAGCTATAGACGCCAGCAGTTCAAGTTGATTGTAACAGTAGTCTCCGAGGTGCATTTCAATGCAATTCAATGCATTGCGCAGCCTTGCATGACTGCACACTGTATCTACCTCAATACCCATGATCCAGGCATTTCACCCGGACGTGTATCTGAGATCCAATCCATCAAGGAGACACAGCCTGGATATCTCGTCTGGATGAAATTTGTGACATCAGCACCACGTGGTCACGTTTGGCAGCATTGTTTACTGCCCCTGCGCGTGCAAACAGGTGTAAGTCAAGATTTATTACCCTAGCATCCCTGGTCCACGATGCCTTCGTAAGGGCATCTTCTGTGTGTCTTTTTTGGAAAGAGAGGATCGCAGGGAAAGGTGATGCCCACTGGCAAGATCGACTGCACAGGTCAAGCTGGCGATCAATCTAAGAATGTCTCAGGCAGCTGGGATCCCCGGCCGGCCTTGGCAGGATGGCCCGACACCTCGCATCGCAACGCCCGCCAGCACGCTAATGATACCAGCGATCGGTCTCAAGAAGGACATCGCGGCGGCATTGAATCTGAGGCATCATGCGTTCACAAAAGCTTCTACATCTGTCAAGGTACGCTCCACACGCAAGATCGGGCTTGCAACCCTGGTCCCGCGTAGCAAGACTGTTATCCCGCCTGCGACCTAGCATACTGCTTCGCTGTTTCGATTGCCTTGCGAAATGTGGACGTTGCGTTCCTCCACCCACTGTGCCGATTGTGTCCACTACAATCCACTACAATCGGATGTTCTAAAACAATTCTTTGCTCACGAGACGTAACGCTCTGCAGGTACCTACCGTTCCTCAGCCACGGGTTCAGAAATTTGGAAAGCTGTTTGATACCTCTTCGGATTGTATAGCTGTCGGTGGTCACCGAGGGTGAGCGTCACCTGCTCTTCAACACCAAAACCATTTACTGCACTTCCAGTTGGTAGCCTTGATGCTGCTGCCAACCAGTATGTTGCTGACTCTCAAAGTGCGCTGCAGGAATGGCCAGAACCTCATCAGTGACTCTGGCAAGATGGTGCCTGAAACAAGGGAGAACACACTGTCCTCTTTCTGTCGTGCCGTCTCTAATGGTGCCACCTTCATTGAGTTTGATGTCCAAGTCACCTCTGATGGTGTGCCTGTCATCTGGCATGACAACTACGTGGTGACTGGTGACCCAAAGGCCCCAGCATTCAGAATGATCAGTGAAATCACATTGGCTCAGTTCAAGGGCTTGTGCAGCTCAGATGGGTTTCCTGCATCACAGCCCCTGTTGCGTCGGTTTCACAGGCAGGATGGGACACTCGTGTCTGACTACACGGTCTGGCGTGTTGTAGAAGACAGCGAGCTTCCAACTCTTGAAGAGCTGTTTGTCAGCATGCCAGTGTCAGTGGGTTTTGATGTTGAGCTGAAATTGACAACTCCCAACGATCAGCTGTACACCACGTCAGAGGAGGTGACAAGGATGACTGATGCAATCTCTGCCAAGGTTCAAACGTTCTCTGAACAAGGCAGGACCGTGTTCTTCAGCTCTTTCTGCCCTTGCACTTGCAAACAAATGAAGGTTCTGCAGCCCACCTGCCCAGTCATGTTCCTGTCAGATATTGGTGCTGAATGGCATTGCAATCCCCAAAGGACTAGTCTGCTGTCAGCTATGCGATTTGCCAAGGAAGCCAAACTAGACGGGTTAGTAGTGGAGACAGCTGAGCTCAAAACTCAGCAGCATATGGTTGAGGAGGTCCGTGATCAGGGTCTGCAGTTGTTGACTTTTGGCATTGACAACAATGATCCTGACTGGGTGAGGAAGCAATATTTCTTGGGTGTTCATGCCGCTATTGTAGATGAGCTGCCTAGGGTTGGCTCATCATTGTGGTCCCCTATTGGCATGTGAGCTGTGTCAGTGCGATCTGCTCAGTGTTTGATAGGTTTTGCTGTGTGTCTAATTTTTCTTTGTGTATTTGCAGCCAATGGCATTTGCAACAATGCCAATGTTATTGTGTGCATCTGTATGCATGTTTCAAGGCTATTCGTGAAGCCCCGCTATGTTTGAACGCCTACGCTGGTGCAATATGTATGTGTGTGAGTGAACCTGTTTTTTCCACACAGATTTGTGTAGGTACTGCTTCTGTATTAAACAGACAGATTTTGCCGTTCAAGAATCACTATGGCTTTGTGAGCATGGCCTCAGGCCTGGAATTATGCACCTGTAAGACATTGTTAGCCACATCAAGCTGACTGCAGTACTAATATCAGCAGTGTGGCCTGTGTCGTTTTGTTATGCAAGTCAATTGCTGTGCTGTAGTTAGGTACAGCATGCTTTATAGCAAGCAGTGTAGCCTGTACTTCTGTTCGTGTTGAAAGCGCGGGACCATACGCAATGCAGGAACTATGCAGTTACCGCCCGTAGTACTAGTGATCATTACCAGCCTCAGCATGCACCAGAGCAGAATGATGCAGAGATGCAGCCAGTTCGAAACAGGGTTGTGCATCGCTTTCTTTGCAAAGCATTCGTTTTCAAGGCAATGAACGGTATGTGGGTCAAAACATCTTCATGTATGGCATACCAAACTTGCTTTGATGCGCCAATGCTAGTTGTGCAGCATTACAGGACCAAAAGGTCAGGAGCGCTGACACAGGCCAGGGGTACGTCCAAAGCTGAAAAGGCATTTGCCATGTAATCAAGCTGTCCTACTCGCTACATGCAGCAGTGCTCCACACTTGAGATCCTACCCTGCAGCATCAACATGGAGTCAAGCCTAGTCAGCAAGTCCATTGGTGCTCACTACTGTGTCAAGCCCATCCTGATAAGCCACAGCATGACGTGCTACCAATCGACATTACGATACCTGCTTGTGCTGATAACATCAGCTACGCAGATCCAGAGTCTTGAATCTTTTTCTCCCCTCCACCAAGCTGACCTACCACAACTTCATCGTAGCTGGTGTTTGCCCCACTTGCAGATGCAACGGGTCCCTTCTGGCCCTTTGACTGGTCTACGCTGTGTTCTGGGTTGTCTTCTGGAAGACCGCTCTTGTCCTTTGGAAAGTTTCCGGGCGTGTGCTCGCCTGATGGATTTCCCAAAAGAGTAAGCTATCTTTCGTCGACTCCTATCCTGTCCAAGTTGATCAGCAATCACCTGTGGCCTTCTGGGTTTCTTTCTCGGGCTCCTCATGCTGCTCACTTGGCTTTGTCTTAGGCCGAGATCCCTTTGGCATGTCTCGCCATTGCTTCTCACTCATAGGCTCGTTGCCATCTGTGCCTTCGACTGGCTTTTTTGTCTCCCTGGCGACCCATGTTTGCTTGATGCGAATCGCAAGATGCAGGATTGCTTGACACACGAAGTGCAATGGAACAGCAGCCATGCAGCTGCATAAAGAAACCCTAGAACGGATGCCATGTGAGTCTGCATCTCGAATTTGCATATCGAATTTGAGCATAAGGCCCTTGGTCCAGTAGGTCTTCGACCGTTTACTCCTGCGGTGACAGGCAAAACTGCCGCACTGAGGATGTAATCATGTGTTAGCAGGTCTGGAAAACTGATAGAGTGCACGTACTCTCGGTTGACATCCCCATCACCCAAGCTTCTGTCTTGAACAGATCTAGATTCAAAACCTGTACAGCCAGGGTATCATGGCTTCACCGGCCAGCCTGTACGCCTCCACTGCCCTGTCCACTGCCGGGAAACAGGTGCATTTACCATGCAGCACAAGTTGACATTGATTTAATTTACTCCTGCGGCTGTCAGCATAACTTGCTCCAGCTGTTGGGTCGTTTTGAGTCAATCCCAGGCGCCTGTTAGCTGACCCTTAACACCCCTAACTAGGACTGCGCACTGTGACCTCATGCAATGCTTGTCCTTGCACCGTTGTTGCTGCTTCAGCGTTCATGCGATTTGCAGAGCTGGTACCTTAGTCATTTTGATGCCTTATGTAAAGCTGAAAGCGTTGCCAAATGCGTTTGACAATCGCAATTGCAGTCGCAATCGCAATACTTGTGTACATCTACATCAGTCAGCAATCATTGTGGAGTGTAGGTTGGTTTTGACCTGCGTTATAGCTCGTGCTTTTCTGGCCCTGCTCTGTTCTCAAACACAACACGTCTGGCTCTTGATCGCTGCAGGTCTCAAGCATGCTAGACCGGGTGCTTATCTGGGGTTCAGGATCTGCGCCATGCTGGCGAGTCATGATTGCTTTGGAAGAAAAGGGGTTGCAATACGAATCCAAGCAGATCGAGTTTTCCTCAAGTAGGCTTGTGCAAACCCCTGATCAGCTGTGCCCTCAGAACTGTGTCGTGCAAGTTTCTTTTACGCTAAAGTTTTGTTGCTCGACATCGCTTGGCGGTCACTCAAAATGCCTGACTTCACTTTGACGCTGCCGTTGCTTCCGAGCTACGGTGGTCTGCAATTGTCCCACACAGCAAGGTAACTGCAGAGGGACACAAGACGCCTGAGGTCCTAAAGCTCAACCCAAGAGGCCAGGTGCCTGTCCTCAAGGACGGTGACACAGTGGTGAGCGAGTCACTAGCTACCCTTCAGTACTTGGAAGAAGCATACCCTGAACCTTCTCTGGTTCCTAAGGGCGCAAGTCCTCAGGTAAGCCATGTTTTACCAGCTCACGACTTTGCTCAATTTTCCACTTCGGTTGTGACATTCATTTTTATAAAGTACACAGCTCATGATGGCCATGCTTACTCGCTGCTGGCTAGACTGCATGTCAAATGGTGACATCTCAAGTAATCTTCTGCCGATGTTTCCTTCCATGCAGGTGCTTCAACGTCTTCATGAGAGCCCCAATGTACTGCAAGCTATTCGTGCAGTGTTCATAGCCAAGGCAAGTTTTTTAATTCTGAGATCTGGCATGCCATGCACTGAAGCAGTGACAGTCAAGCCTGCATACATGTCATCTGACCAGCAGAAAGCGCTTCACAGCACATCGTTTGTATCAGCATTGATGTAGCAGACACGCTGTATCAAGAGCCTAAAACAATCCAGATGTCAGCGGTGCAAGAGTGAAGGCTGGCTGAGTTAACAACAGCTCTTCTGCTTGCTGCAGAACAAAAATGAACCCCAAGAAGAGCTTGACAGCAAAATAAAGGAGTTGAAGAAGGAGCTAGGCTACTGGGAGTCATACCTGGGATCCAACAAATATATTGCTGGCACGCAGTACTCTTTGGCAGGTGCAGCTAACCCACAATGCCAGCAATTTGCGCTTTGAACCCTTGTTGCTATGTGCCAGGCTGGTGTACACATGAGACATCATGCAGTTTATTGCACTAATAGGTACATGCAGACATTTCCCCCGTATACTATCAGCCTGTTGCAGCTGCATGCGTCGTGAATCATGGCAACCTGAGGTGTGTCTGCCTCTGCAGACGTTGCTATTGGGCCAAACTTGATGTTTGCAACAAGGCTTGGTGGCAAGTTCAAAGAGTTTCCTGGCCTGGCCAAATATGTTGCTATGCTGAAGGTAAGCCCAGCCCAAGGCTGTGTACATCAACAGTTCATTAAATCCACTGGCTTCAAGGGCCATGACAAGTAGTAGTGTAGGCCAAACCCATCATTGCTCACGTATGCCCTCTACATGACTACCTCAAAACAGTACCAACTTGGTATTTACACCAAAGGGTGCTTAGGCTAATGCTACTGTGTGCTGTTAGACAAGACCAGTGCTGCAGTTGTCACAGTCTGCCAGAGACGCATTCTGCTGTGCTGCTTGGTGTGACTTGGTGACTGCCACATTGCGTCAAAACTAAGCAAGCAACTCACGGCTGGTGCAGGAGAGACCAAGCTTTCACAAGAGCTGGCCTCCTCACTGGAAAGAGTCTCAAGATCAAGACTGGCTTGAGATCTGACGTCCAGAGAAGGGACTGCTGTGTGCTTGACACAGTGTTTGCCCAATTGTAAGCTCATGCACATTCTAGCAGCAAAGCAAATTTGCAGAACACAGCTGTTTTTGCACTGCAGACATTACAGATTTACAGACATTAGGTAGTCTTCACGGTCCATGTGATCATGCTGCATAGTACTATCAGCAAATCCAGAAGGTGCTGCAAGATGCCTTGAAGGCCATCCAAAAGGCACAGGGTGGTCTGTCTCAGTGCGTCTGCCCTTGTGCAATGTGTATACATAGTAGTGAAAGCCTTCCCCAAAGGTAGATACAGAAACATTCCAGCTGAACTCTTGTGACAGAAGAAAAGGCTTGCGGAAATGTGGCTGTGCAAATGTCACAGAAACAAACAAACCATCTGACTTCAGCACCCTGCAACAGCAACTATCAACATTCACAGACTTTTGAATTGCAACTATGCTCATGGTCAATTCTGCAAGCTGTGACCTGCCCCAGGCCTAATACAAACATCACTTCCAAGCAATGTCAACACTGGTCACTGGACAGGCAGCATGCAATCTCTCAGGTACTTGCGCCTGTAAGCCATGACACAGATATGACAGGAGTCACACACAGGGGCTTCTACCTGTGCGTCTCGTGTAGCATTTGAAACACGCGCTCTTTGACTTCTACCCTTGGATCAAACGGTTGATCATTGTCCACAAACAAGACATCCATGGTTCCTTTTTCAATCACCACGTCAAAAGTATGGTTTGCAAATGGCAGGTCCAGCATGTCTGCCACCTGCAGCAGAGCTCAGCAGTGCTCAAGTAAATCAAACCTCACGCATAGACACGTTTACAAGCTTGATTGCATCTGTCAAATTGTCTTTTCAACATCATACAATGCTATGTGACAGAGAAAGACCAACCTGCCACTTTATGTCACCTTGAGAGACAGCAGCAGCTGCTGCCTGCATGTTTTTAATCACAACTGGAGACAAGTCTATGCTCGTGAGGTCCTTGTATCCATCTTCATAAAGGTCCTGGGTCAAGGAAGAGTTGCCACAGCCCAGAATGAGGATGCTGTTGGAAGGCTGAATATGAGGAGTGAAGAGGTG
>JAABUO010006740.1_pt1 | contig 13148 bp, 16 predicted proteins | sample 5559291 | NCBI WGS metagenome assembly JAABUO01 (sample SAMN10711878, study PRJNA513372) | rock metagenome | isolation source: Antarctica rocks | place: Antarctica: Victoria Land, Finger Mt sud
TCCGCCAGATGTAAACACCAAGTTTTGGTGCACCTCAACAGCAGTCACAGGCCCAGCGTGGGCTCTGACCCCAACAGTGCCCACTGCAGGTTCCTCGCTTGCTGTGTAGTCCTCGCTGGCTCGAGCTGAGTCAGCCCTACTGAGATCATCCAGCTCAGCAGAAGCTGTTGAGCTGAAGACTGTGGACGAGCGGCGTCGCTTTGCCTGGTGTCTGAGGGTGTGTGTGTGCTCCAGCCAGCACTTGGTGCTGCCACCTGTGACCTGGTTGCTCTGCAGCTCAATGCGCTTGACATTGCCCGAGTCAGATCCAACCCAGGCTGCAGCACCATCTGTCACGATCACCCTGCAAATCACCCAGCAGCCCATCTTTGGGAGGAGAACATATGAGGGTGCGCCTAACCACCATTATCGCATTTTGCCAACAATTCAAGAGACAGAAGGTTCAGCAGGGGCTCCTGCTGTCTGCTGCTGCAATGCAGTTTCATGCAACCAGGAGTGTTGTGTTAGATCAAATAAAAGCTTATGTGTGTGACCCAATGTACATTTCAACATCTTCACATCAAGCTTGGCGTGTGCACTTGCACACTGTGATGCAGCAGTAGAACACACAGCCTCTTGTCTCCAGCTTTGCTATGCACATCGACATGCCATGCCTTGGAAGAAGCACAGACGTGCCGAGCAGAGCAAGCTAGGCACCTGATCTCGGCATGGAAGCATTTGATGGGCAGCGTGACAGGCGTGAGGCTGCTTTCGCTCCACACCCGCACCATACCCCCCTTGTGCCCAAGCCAGACATGACCTTGACCATCATGGTGCATGAAAGACACAGGAGGCTCTCTTTGTGCATCTTCAAGCTCAGTGACAGCATCAGTGGCAAGATTGTGCATGTACAGGTTGCCCCCCACAGCTCCAGCAATGTACCACCAAACCTGCGTGGTTGTCTTTCACGACGTCACAGAAGCACACCGCAAAAATCCAGCAGGCAGGCAGGAGAGGTTGGGCGGCTCTACATGCAAGACAGAGTGTGTCAGCTACAGTCACCTGATGCACAGTGGGTTTCATGCAGCAAGGGGACATAAAGACAGCTTGACATGAGAAACAAGCAGAGCTCAATGCATGCACTCACAGGTAGTTATGTATGTGCATGCAATAAATGAGAGCTTACATGTCCCATGGTGCCCACATGCGTGCTTGTTTCCGGGTCAATGAACACCATGCAGCGGACACCATTGTGCCTGGTACCTCGCCGCAGGCGGCACCGGGTCAAAGGTGCATCATGAAACGGTTGAGCATCTGTGAACAACAGGACATGCTTGGCACATTACAGACTGGTTCTGAACTATCCATTGCAGTGTCCATTCCCATCACTCAATGGCATGGGCACAACAAAATGGCTGCTTTTGGTCTGCGCTGCAGAGGGGGCATGCATCATGTGTGCCAAGGTGGTCAGACTGTGATGCAGCACACCATAGCTCGTACACACTGGCAGTACCATGATACTGGGGACATGGCAGCTGCAGCTGCTTTACCTGCACACTCTGCGCTGTCAAAGACATTGCTATCTGTGGGGCCAACAAAGCTGCTTGTCTGAAGCCCCTGAGAAAAGCTTGCACGCATGCCTCTCCTTCGCATTGGCATGGCATTATTGTTCGCCAGCTGCCATGCCTTTTCACTGTGCTCGTCTAGCTGGTTGATGACAGAATCAAACTTGTCAATGGTGTGCTGCTTGCGAAAGAACTTGCAGTACTTCTGCAGCCTGGTCTGCTGTCCGTACACCTGCAACAATGCAATACTTGACAAGCTGTAACAATACAGTGCTTCACAAGCTGTGTTGACACAAAGAGATCCCAAAGAGCACTTCGGCAGCATTACAGACAGCATGCGAGATATCTGCCGCAAGGCTGTGCACATCCTGACAAAGCAGAATGACAAACAGTGAAACATTCTTCATGCACCTGGCCTGTCACAAATGCAAAAAAACATGTGCCAGCTGGGCTTAATGCTACCTTGACACGGGCGCCAGCTAGATCTACAGTAGACGTGACCTTGGCACACAGCCGCTGTAGTTGTTGCTCTTTGGCGCTGTCCACTTTGCCAGAGTACACCAGCTGCACCAAAGACATGCACGTCTGGATGTGTTTGCATCAGACAATGATGCAATGAGGCAGATGACATGCAACATGCCACCCCATGCAAGGCATTTACGCGAGCAAATGGGTCTTGCAACAGAAGATGGCATATGTGCTGGCACACTGATGTCTAGAATAAGCTTGGGACAGTTGTCTTACCGATTCAAGTGCTAAGCATGCTGCCATTGCCGCACTCAAGACCATACAGCACTTTTCCCGTTTTGATATTGCTGCTTTGACATCGCTGCGAAGCTCATTCACCGCCCTTTTGCAGTCTTGCACCCAAGTCAAGCAGCGCTGCAACCTGTCAGACTTCTCTGTTGCCGTTGTCCGGTTGACAACCTCTGTTGCAGGCACACATTATTGTGAGGTCTTTGTTGACAGGTTGCACCAATACATGACTGCAGCATATGTTGACAGGTCAGGACTCATATTGCTGCCAATTGCTTTGGGGGGACAAGTGATGGCAAGCAATGAAAGAAACAACAAGCAGCAGCACAGCAAACGAAGCTGTATACTGACCTGAGACGTCCATGTCAACACGTTTTCAGGCAGACCACTGCTCGGTGGTCAAGCCAGGCTGGCAAGACATCTCAGATACGGCCTGTTGGCAGGCTTATCGCTACAGTCTCTGCTACAGAAATCTGCAATGGTCTTCTTCAGTCCTGATGGCAAACCAGCCAGCACTTTGAGTGCTGGTGAGCTTAGCACTGTTTGCTGACGTCCAGTGGCCTGCTAAAGTCTGGGGTCCTTTTACAAACAAGTGTTGCCAATAGCCTCTTGATAGCCGTGTCTGTCAGCAATATCAGGCCTCCAAACTGTTCGTTGATAGCACAATGTCATGCTTTGCGCGGTTTCTCTGAGGCTGCGACCGTGACAGTACTGAACACCAGGGACTTTGTTTGCAACTTCGTATAGGGGCCTTGCTTGTTTCAGACAAGAATATGTCCCGATCAGTCACAGAGACTACTTGCAGCTCACAAGCTAGCTCACAAGCAAAAGGCACCACGCAGGACAGGGGAAGTTGTGATGAATGCGGCCACGGCCAGGCTTTGTAGCCAAACACCGGTCGAACCAGCGCTCACTGCGCTCACAGTTGCTGATGCCAATAGCAGACGAGTCACACCTCGTCAAAGGCCAGCGGAGCGCGATGTCCAGCGGCAACACAGAATGCTGTACCTTCGTGTTTGTCAGTCATTTTCTACAACTATGACTAATATTTGGCTGTACAGATGTGGATTTCGAATGGAGCCAGCAGGGGGGGGCTTGACCCGCTTTCTTCGCACGCAGATCACCACTACAGACCTCCAATCGTTGCAGCTCAAGCTTGACCAAAGCAAGTCATGTGACAGCATGTGCATGATCTGGTGTTAGCAAATTTGTCTAGACGATCTTTAAAGACAATCTGTTTTGGCCAGTCCACTTTTAGCTTGGCTTCTGAACTTTGTAGAGCTAGATTAGTGTAGGGCGTGTGGCGTCGCGGTACTAGCGCCCTCCTTCATTACAGCATCACTCCAGCAATTTCTTTGGTGCTCTATTGTCGAACGCCTTGAACATTTAGTGCTTAGTGTATGTTGTTTTCCCATTTATTGTCTGTTGACTCCCTTGATGAGTCCTAAAGACAAGAAATGTAAATTGATTGATTGATTTGAGTGGCCTGCATTAATAGTCGGCTCCAATGTGATCAACCGTATGCGTAGAATGAAGTCAAGCATGCAAAAGATTAAGGTATTTGAGTGCGAGTCGTTGGTGTCGTGCATGGTGTTTGACGATTGCTAACGCAGCATCTGACACAACTTGCTTGGCAAGCCACTGCACCGCTTCCTAGTCACGAGACTGACAGCCACCCTCAATATCGATTGGCCACAGTGATGGCACATGATGTATAGGATTGGCATTGAGGTGGCATCGGACTTGCAAACTCTTGTGTCAAAGTCTCTCCAGCTGACCAACATGGTGCATGAGGCACAAGGCTGTCTCATGGCACGGCCAGGGGTCCGGCAGCTTAGTCACCTGTCTTCTTCATCATGGCAGATGCCCTGGCAGATGCCTTTGTGTGAACAAGCAGTGTGTCTCGGATCTGCAACGTGGTGCATGCAACCGATGACCTCCGGCTGAAACGTTGTCTATTGCTCCAAGTCATGATCTTCACGCAATTCCTTCGCGTGAGCTGCTGCAAATCCGTTTGCGTTACCGGCATCCCACGTGTGAAGGTCTCTAGCCCTGTCTGCTGTGATATTGGGTGATACCGCCCAGACCTATCTGCATTCACAACATGCCGCTGAATCCTTTTGCGCGTGAATATGTACCAGGAGTTGGCAGGCAGATCTCGCTGCTGAACGTCAATAGTGCTGCAAGAAGACTCAGTTGCTAGCCTCACCAGAACCTGCTCAGTCAAAGGACGGAACGCAGCCAGTTGGATCAAACAGATGTCCAACACCCGCTGCAGAGGCACTTGAAGTCGAGGAACTGCAGTTTGAAGATGTATTTGAAGCGGAGGCTGGTCCCCCTTCACCCCGCTCTCACCTCAGCCCAGTCAGTCCTGGGGGGCTCTCAATGGTCCGTGTTTTGCATCAGCACCATCACATAAATGCGCCCTGATCTTCTGGGGCTGCTCAAAGTCACATCTGCTCCTGCTTGCCTGTTCACACCGAGTGGCAGGAAGCGCCTCGAGGTGTTGTTGTGATTTTTATCATCATTCAGAGTGTTGCAGGTGTCAGCCTCATCGTCTCCTGGCTCTACCCCAGAGTCACCACTGCACTCAGCATTGCCGCCTTCTGACATGCCTCCAAATCAGTCAGGAGAGATTGCAGGCCAGCCAAGCAATTTAGCTAGCGCCAAAGTTGGCCCTGCAGACTTTCTTCTGTTGCGAGTTGTGGGTCAAGGTGCCTTTGGAAAGGTACTTCTCATTTACTTTACAATTTGTTCAAATGTTTACCAGGACGACCAGTTGTACATCCCCAAACACTTAGCAACATATAGTAACAATAACAAAGTATGCTGCTCTGGAGAGACAAGTCGTGCCCCGCACATACCTAGCTCATCACGAGCCGGCAAGTGTTTCGATCATGCATGTTGTCATCACCATTCAAGCCTCAGCCCAGCAAATCCTCAAACAGCATCTTCCCAGTGGCAGATATTGTCTGTGACCTAGCAAAGCATGTAAAATTGGCAACCCGTACAGATGTCATGTGCTCCTTTAGCGCTGATCCTGCATTGAGCAGCCCGTCAGCCTTGCTTTGAAACTATTAAATGGGACTTTTTGCCTGCCAGGTGTTTCAAGTCCAGAAGAAGGACACTGGGCAGGTGTATGCGATGAAGGTCATGCGCAAAGAACGAATCATCGCCAAGGATCATGGCGAATATGTACGAGCAGAGCGAAATGTGCTCACTGCAGTCTTCCACCCATACATTGTCACCCTACGCTGTTCATTTCAGGTGATGCTGACATTCACTCCATCATTCTGTTCTTGTGCTCATTCATGTACTGTTAATGCAACATGTCAATTTTAACGCCTTTATCACCAGAACTTGGATGAACACGCGTGTGTGCTGCAGACAAGCAGCAAGCTCTACCTAGTTTTGGACTTCATCAATGGAGGCCACCTTTTCTTTCAGTTGTACAGACAGGTGAGGCTTGCAGGCACACAACCTGCATACTGCTGCGCTTCAGCACTGAAACATGTTGTGGGTCAATTCTGGATAGCGGGAACTAGTAGACACAAATACATTTCAGTGCTCACAGATGATATTTGGTCATGAACAGCACCATAGCAGCAAGTTGCTGCAACAATAGCAACTGCAAAACATAATGTATAATGTGCACAAATTTCACTAGCTTATGTGGGGTGATGTTTGACCCACAGGGTATTTTTGACGAGCAGCTGGCTCGGCTTTACACAGCAGAGATTGTGCTAGCAATAGCTCACCTGCACAGCCTGGGGTTTGTGCACCGCGATCTCAAGCCGGTAAGATCAGGCTGCAACAGCAACTTCGTACTGTGAGAATCAGGAATTGGAAGCATGAGTGTGCACTCTGCTGCACATCTGCATGACACTGTACTGGTACTGATGGCAAAGCAGCACTGCAACATACACCTAGCATTTTCCTTTCCTGTGTGACGAAGAGTCTCATTATCAACAGCTTGTTTGTATCTTGAACCCCAGACTCTGATTTACTTGGAGTCTGCATGTAAGCTGTCTGTTGATCTGTTTGTCTGTTGGCGTGTGTTCTTCAAGATGTGCATATGATGGATGTGTTGTGTGCTCTGCAGGAGAATGTATTGTTGGACAGTGAGGGGCACATCAAGGTCACAGACTTTGGCTTGGCCAAAGGCAACATGGCTGACGGGGAACGTACAAACAGCTTCATTGGCACAATGGAGTACATGGCCCCTGAGATCATTCAAGGGAAGGGGCATGGCAAGGATGTGGACTGGTGGAGCGTGGGCATCCTGCTGTTTGAGATGATGACTGGCATGCCGCCTTTCAATGCCAAGAGCCGCAACCAGCTGCAGAAGCAGATCACGGGTGGCAAGCTGAAATATCCCTGTAAGCATCTGCTGTCTGCCAGAACTCCAAACAATGCCTGAAACCCAAGAAGCAGGTGGTTTTCGCCATGTGGCATCCATTGCTAATGGTTTCTGAACAAATCAGTCAGGCACAAGCTTGCTATAACATTGCATCTGCTTCACTTGCACAGAATTTGTTGTTGTGACTGCTGCTGGTGTGCCCTGATCATGTTTGGTTGCGTTTGCTAGGCATTCCAGAACAGCTCTGAACTGTGCTGCAGCGTTTCTGAGCCGCAATGCCCAGAGCTTGCTGAAGGGCCTGCTTGTACGGGATGTTGAGAAGCGGCTGGGCCACGGCCCAGAAGGCAGCAAGGCAGTCATGGATCATCCCTTCTTCAGCTGCATCAACTGGGACAAGCTGCAGAAGCGCGAGATCCCATCCCCTTTCAAGCCCAGCACACAAGGATTGAACAGTGTGGAAAATTTTGACAAGATGTGGACAGAGCAGTCTCCCACAGACTCGCCTGCTGGCACGCCCACCAATCTGGAGTCCATGTTCCATGGCTACTCATATTGCACTCCTCACATGCTTGCCAACTACAAGCAGCGCTCCCCCCAGCCAGTGAGCTGCGATGCTTTTCATGAATGAATCAGCTGAGTCAAAGCGACAATTCTGCATCCTGCCTGGTGTGAGTGTGTCATGTAATGGGTATCTTTGATTCATACTGTCTAGGACTTTCAGTGTTTTGTAGTGCTGACACATGCAATTCCTTAGTTCTTGACTGATTTTTTGTGGTGATTTTGCCAATCGTGTTTTTGTGGCCTTGCCTTGATTGGTCTGCAAACGCTACACCTTACCTCAGAATGTTGACTTTCTTGTCAATAGACTAACTCTTCTTCTGTTATCTTGATGTCTGTTGCAGTATGTGCACAGCATAAATTTGCATCACTCTTGTTTGTGCAACATTGACTGAAGGCTATGCTGCCATCTACATTGACCGGCTGACATCACGGTACCGATTTGGTCTTTTCTCATTGCAAAAATTGCTTTAAATTTGTTGTACTGCTTGGCCTCTCACGTACTGTCTCTCACTCTAGCAGAACAGAACTGGCGTCAGGAATTAAGATTCAAGCTGTGTGCTGGAAGTTTTGTCAGAACGGAAGTGGACATTGAAATTGTACATGTTTTGGCTGCTGGATGAGACAATTAGTCCACGATCACTGCTGAGGCAGCTCAACTGGTCTTCCTGGTCTTGCCACCCGATCTTGATGCTTTTCTGGTGGCAATCTGCATGCAGTATGTTTTCAAAGCTTGTCCCAAGCACACTAACTCTGGAAGTATACAGATCAAGAGCATACATGTTGCATAAAGCAAGCAGACATGCATCGTACAACAGCCCTCACCTGAGCTATTTTATAGAACCAAAACAAGCTTACAATCTGTATGCCAACACCACCGACCTGTGCATGTCAGCAAAATCAGGGCGAGGCAGGACATTGCTGCTGAATGTGACCCACATGTTAAACTGCCACAGCAAGCATCAAACAAAAGGCATCGTCACCTTGACGATCATGGGACTTGTAGGGCAGACCAAAGTGTAATATATCACTGCTGGGCCAATCAATAAGCGGCAGATGAAAAAGGATACAGCAAAAGCTATCTGCACCCAGCACGCTCAACGTTTATGCCCAGATATACTGAAAGTCATCTTTGCAAGAGCTAGATTTTGCACGATGCAAGAGCACTGCAGAATTGAAGGACTGACGTCATTTATGGTGCTCAATGAGCTTTGCTTCCAGCCCAGTTCCTGCATTGTCCAAAAAAAAACTCGTGTTTGCACAGGTTGCCAATAGTCAATGTGTGCACATGTCAGAGCTTTGTAACAGTGTCAGCTCTTTGTTGAGCCAACGAAGGTCAGCGCAAACCTTCATGAGAAAGCGGCCGTGAAGGAATGGATTTGAGACCTCCATGAGCAGCAGACAGAAAGTCAATTCTGCTCCACTCTGCAGTGCACATCTTCATCAGCGACTGTTGGACATTTGGCTACCAACCATTGCTTGGAGCAGCAGCAGCATAGTTTTGAGCTCACCACACCATTGCAAACGCCGACTGCCAGGCCCAGCATTGTACACAGATGGTGAACAACATTTGCAAAGTCCAGGTCAATGTAAAGACAACAAAGCATGTCATATGTGAAGTAGCCCAAGCTGAGGTTCATGACGGAACGCTGCAGAGCAAGCAGGGTCAGAGACCCTGCCAGAATGATCTGTACAAACGTCTGCCTACAAAATGCGTCGCAGGCACCTGATAGTTGGTTGTTGTTTGCCCAAATCCGGATAGGGGGTGTTGCCAGTTCAGGGCAGCAGGGCAGACTACAAGAGCAACCAAGGCATGCAAGAAGCTAACGAGTCTGTTTTTAAAGCCCAAAGATCTTCGTCTGAGTATGATGGCATTTATGATCACAAAGACAGCTGCCCAAGCAGCAGTACTGATGCCGATCTGTTGCAAAGTACCCTGATCAGGCTTATCAAGACCGAGCATGACCGACAGTGGAGGAGGACAGTGGCTCAGTACACTCCACACAATCCACGTCCCCTCTGCTGCGCACAACCGGGTGGTCGCGAGCAGGCAAGTAGTCGACAGTTGTCCTTTGCAAGGGGCAGGAAGACCTAACAGATCTGGACGTAATATGGCGGCCTACGAGTTGCTGCACACGCTATGGTTGCGAAGTGTGAGCTCGCAGCCCCAGTCAGGTTTGTCGTCACTCTGCAACTTGCCTGCGAAGTGTCGAAGACAGAAGCGCTGCTTTGGAGCTTGCAGCTGCTCGGTCAACTCTGCAGTCGAGCACGGCAGTCAAACTTTGCTGACAGTTCGCAACACCAATACTTTGACCGATACTCGCCTGTACGGAGACTTTTTTATGGACGTACACACCATCGAGACTCCCGAGCCAGGAGTCATTGTTTCAGGTCATGGCCAAGATATAGTTCGCTGGTAAGTAGATTCATGCACTTGAGCTTCAGTGCCTCACTAGCTCGCTTTCACTGTCGGGGGAGCCTGCTCCAGCTATATCGCCACACAGAGCTCTCCTTATCGCATCGCCGATGGCATACGGCCAAAATTACAACATATACCCACGTATCTGTGCGTGGCACTGTCGCCAAGGCTGTTGATCATAGCAGCTCGGACCAACAGCCACAGACCCTCACAGCCTGGCACCACAAACCAAAAGTTTCTCACCTTTGCCCAGCCTGCGGCCAGCAGATACAGCGCTTGCCTGTGCTTGAAAGGCACTTCCAGAAGTGTTGCCCTGACTTAATCTCCTGGGAGGTAAAGGTTGATACAGTCCAGACTACACACAGCCTTGTAATCATCATGCAGCACAAAAACAAAAAGATTGTGTGTGATCTGCATCACTAGGCTTGGCATGCTACCGACAACGATCAAGGTGCTATAGCATCCTTGCTTGCAGACGCTGCTGAAGCAGAAATACAACTGAGGAAAACCTGTGTAAGCAAGCTGCTGCTGCTCCTGACACTTGAGTACCTAGCTGTCACAAGCACAAAACCAAATGCATGACAGCACAGTGTTCGTTGTAGATCTCAACAGCCTTCAGGCAAGTGGATGCTGATGGGCAGCCCATCAAGAGAAGCCCTGAAGAGGTTGCAGATATTCTGCATTTACCAGTGGTCAGGTGAACTTTGCACTCAAGCCTTGTCCATTTCCACCTGCTCAAACAGCAACAACAACCTTCCTTCAGATTGAAGTATAACAGTGAGCAGGCGGACAAGTATGGCTGTAGGGTCAGGGCAGCGTTCAAAATGGCTCAAAGAGCCATACCTCTGGTAGCAGATCTTGATCCTGTTGAAGTCATCTACGAGGATGAAGACATCATTGCAGTCAACAAACCTGCTGGTGTCATCTCTGCTCCCAAGCACAGATTCACAGTAAGTGAAGCTCTGGTTGAAGCTTCAGCTGTGCATGCAGCGGACGTATGTGTGGGGCACCAGCATTGCAAGCTCTGTCTAGCTGACATTTGTCACAAGTATGATGCGTGGTGATGCAGGGTGGAAGCATGGTGAACAGGCTCATAGGCTACCTGGGTAAGCATGCCCCCTCACAGCACCCACTTGCATACATACAAACCATTTGTTGAGCCTCACACCGGACTCTCTTCAAACACTCCACATCTCAGCTGAAAGCATGCAGCTAACCCATGTTCTGACTGGCAGCACTGGTGCAACGCATGTTCTAAGTGGCAGCACTGGTTTTACCCATGTTCTAACTGGCAGCACTAGTATAACCCATGTTCTAGTTGGCAGCACTGGTTGACACTGTTTGCACGACCGGCCTGTGTCCAGCCCTACGCACATCCACGCCGCAGGCGCCTCCAGTGTTTGTCTCATGCATGGTCTCCCTAGCCAGACAGCTGTCGCCTGCATGTGTGAAGGCCGGTATCAGCAACAGCATGGCTGGCACTTGGCTGTACACAAACTCTGCAGTGTGATCTATGAACATGTTTGTGGCATGTAGGGTATGCTCCTTACCCTGTTTGTGGCATGTAGGACATACTCCATACCTTGTTTGTGGCATGTAGGGTATGCTCCTTACCCTGTTTGTGGCATGTAGATATGCTCCTTACCCTGTTTGTGGCATGTAGGGTACGCTCCTTACCCTGTGCATCGGCTAGACATGATGACTAGCGGTGTGCTGGTCATGGCCAAAAGGCAAGTGGCTGCTGCACCCTTGGGGGGACAATTCAGGTGATTCTGCCCCTGCCACATCCACTGGGCACCATCACATCTGCACAAGACACAGCATATGTATCAACAAGGCACAGCAGTACTGATTTGTGAGGAGCTTGCTGATAACCTCATTGCATCTGGCACTCTGCATCGTTCAGCAAAGAGGAGAACAGAGCTTGGCCGGCGCAAAATACCGCGTGTTTGGGAAAATTCACTTGCTTACTACCACAGGGACTGTCCAGCTTGTCCGCCAACAAATTGCTTGTGTCTTGTTTGCAATTGTTTGCAGGCTTCATTCCGTTTATCATTTGCTGCGCCTGACACAGATGTGACCATATGTTGGCTGTGGTCCTACAAAGTGTGCTCATGGCCAGTTATGAATGTATTGCAAGTGTATTTTGACATGGGCTGGCCAAGGTGATCACGCCCTTATGTTGCAGCAATAGCTTGAACACAGCGCAACACACCTTGGCAATGAAGGTTTGATCCATTTAGCTGGCAATGGGTAACGGGTCCCCTGTGTGCTGCTTGCATCTGCTACTGCTTGCTGCTTCTTGACGCCTGCGCAGCATTGAGCAGCTTTTCAGTGCGGTGCAGTGCACGAACGGCGAAGAAGAGCTATGTGGCCATCACCACAGGAGCCCCCGCCCAAGTCTGCTTCCATGTGGATGCCCCAATAGACCGCCACCCAGCCCAAAAGTAGGTTCGTTTACAGGCTTATCGCTGAGTCCACCGCATTGCATAAGCAAGCCCTGGGTTGTTCAGAGCATGATGACAGTTTTGGGCTGAGGCCCATTTAGTATTGTCAGGGCAAAAATGCCGCCTTTGTTTTCAAATCTTGTTGTGCAAGGCTGACTGGGTGGTGACCTCGCAGGATTGCTCGTGCAGTTGTTGAAAATGGGGATGCATCACAGACAGACTTTGTGGTGGTGGATAGAAATGAGGCAGCAGCACTGGATGGTTTCACTGCTGGACTTGTGGCTACAGAGGCAATGTACATGACCAGGTATCACACTTACGGACGTCTGTAGCGCTGATGACGTGTATCCATGCCACATTGCATGCTGTGGAAGACAGCTCTGCGATAAATGCTTGTTTGCTGCTGAGCCTCTTGCTGCAAAGACAACAGGTTCATTCTTGCATGTGTGTCCCAACATGCCCATCATGACACTTCCAAGCCTAACGCCACTACAGGATCCGGCCATTGTCCCCAAATGTGGCTGAGGGTGGAAGTGCTGGGTTGCCTATGCAACAGCTCTGTAGACAGTAGCCTGAGTACAAAGTCTGCTTTTGGTTTGGTCTTAGACATAAGGCATTCTGCCCACAATCAACCCTGGATCCTTTGCTGGCTCAGTTCCGCCAGGGCACAATGTGCATGCCATGCCTTGATGACATTACCTCTTGCAGCAATGACAGCTTTCTGCCTGTTCATAGGGGCGCAGCATTGGTCATTGCCAAGCCTCGTACTGGGCGCACACACCAGGTCAGACTACATAGCACTCATACCACTGTTACATGCCCAACCTTGCAACTCTATCTACATTCCATGTTTCAGGCCCTGGCAGGTGGAGTCAATGACCGTAACAGCATGTCCGCCTGTGAAAATTGTGCTGCTTGTTTTGGATCCTGCTGCCTTGTACCTGTCTCTGAAATGATTGCACTTAGAGAGAGAGACATTACAATGCTTTAGCCAGCCAGCAAGTCTGATCACATATAGAAGAAGACAAATGTCAAATCTAGAAGACATCAAGACAGTCTCGAAC
>JAABUO010006741.1_pt1 | contig 13146 bp, 14 predicted proteins | sample 5559291 | NCBI WGS metagenome assembly JAABUO01 (sample SAMN10711878, study PRJNA513372) | rock metagenome | isolation source: Antarctica rocks | place: Antarctica: Victoria Land, Finger Mt sud
CGTGCTTCTCCATAGCTGCTTCTGCTGAACTCCAGCGATCGAACAGGACCATCGCACACCCACGAGACTTGCCATCAGGCCCTTTGACAAGGTGAAGGTTCTTGATGACGCCAAAGCTCTCAAACAGTGGTATCAAATCCTCAGCTGTCTTGTCGGTGGGAACCTGGCCGACAAATAGCCGAGGCTCGCTAGCCACAGGTTCAGCGTTTGCCATGGGTATAATACCGCCGGGCTCAAGCTTGCTACAAGTGCCCAGGCAGACAATCGCAACAGTCGCACGGCTAAGGACAGCCAACCAGTATTGCTGGAATTCTACCAACCTGACGGCGAAACAAGCGCAGCCTAACGTATTTTACTAACCTACTCTAGTTCACAACAACACCAGCGTCGGGTGCTACCTCTGTCAGAGGCAGTGTAACTATGCTTTGACTTAAGCGGCGTCACTTGTTTTGCCCTGAAAACCCGCGTCAAAATAGTCAAATTGAGATTGTTTTGTGGCGCACTTGAATCGAATTCGTTCGTTTGCTGGGATGATCCGAGGCTGAGCTTGTCTGGCAGGCATCACGCGAACCATGGATAAGCTAGCAAAGCTGCAAGATTAGCTTCTAACCAAACGACTCGTTTGTTGAGCGGTAAAAGATTTGCCGTCACCGGCCTTCCGGTGCAAGTCATGAGCTGCTACCTGAGGCTGGGCTGAGTGAGCTGTTTGTCGGCCGTGATCTGCCTCTATGCTCAACAGCTTGCCTATTGGTAGTGCGCGCCCCAGCTCTTCGTACTCCGGCAGCAGTGCTGCTGCGGCAAAACAAGCACGAGTGGATTCGCACGGCTTTGCGTCCTGCAGCGGCAGACAGAGGTCAACACCATTTTCCAGTCTTGGCAAGCAGTCTTTGCAGCCTTGCCGCAACACACGAGTGCATGCTTTGACGGTGGGCATTTACCGTGCAAGCTGTAGTGATTGCATTTGATGTGGATGGAGATGGAGCAGGAGGAGTGCTACTATCAAGACCACGTCCAACATCACAAGATCAGGTGAGATGCTTCTCTTGGTTACACACATTTGACCTTGACCACACGGAAGTGTGCACCCCAGAACTGTAACTGTTGAGGACTCAATGGCCAAGTGACAAAGAGAAGATGACAAAATCGGTCGTCAAAGGAATGGTATGGGGACCTGCTTTGTGAGCAGCAGCACAGGTTCTACACCTACTTAACAAGGGTTGCTGATCAACACTTGGATACTCAAGTCTCAACACCACAACAGCTCTACTCTACTTGGCAAAATGACCTTCATGAGACCAATACTCATCTGTTGTTGTGTACAGTAGCAGCAAGGAGTTCATGCGTTTGTGAGCGACAATCGTTGATGTGCAACCAGGATGTGTGATGTGAGCACCACTGGAATGTCATATCAGGTGCTATACAGCTGAAGTGCGTGACAGGGATGATATGAGTCTGCCACTGCCCTCAAAGAGAGTGTCCAGCTTCTGTCGACCTGCAGCCCCCTGCTCAGTGATGAGCTGCAGCTCTTTGAGGGTCAACAGCTTGATGTTCACCAGGTGCACCTCAGTCAGGGGTGTAGTCTCAATCTTTTGGGGTACCCCTGCGTATTTCACAGACCCACATGTGATCTTCCCGAACACACAGGTCCGGCAATGCAAGAAGGTCATGAGATGAGGATGTAGCATGGCTGCATCTAGGCAGACTTGTGTGCATGGAAGCTATGCGAACCTGGCTCCATGGGTTTCAACCCCAGCAGTGCACCAACTCGGCCTGCAGAGTTGACCAGCAGCGGTCGGTCAGCCTCCGGTATTGCCACATTCACACCCTCTGCTTCTGTGGACAGCAGCTTCATGTCATCCAGAATGGACCTTATGCTGCCGTGTCCTGCACATCCAAGGCAGGTCTTGGTGGACTGTGACACCCCAGTATGCAGCAGCAGTCAGCCTGTGAGGTCAGTCTAGGGTGACAGGTCAGCTTGGGGTGGCACTGGCATGGGCACACATGGTGAGCTGGCTAGGTCAATGGAAACAGACTGACTCTATACCTGCTGCTAGCTGACTAACAGTATACAGCAGCTGGAACTGCCAGGACCTCTTGATATCATCTACAGAGTCTGCTATCTCATCAGCTGGGGTCTCTATGAAGAACTCTAGGCCAAAGCCGTTGACGTTGCCCTCCCCTACAATAATAGCCAGGGTGATTCGGCTGTCAATTTTGGCTGAAAAGCACAAGCAATCCTTGCATGTGGTCAACCTAGAGTAATATCGTCAAAAGGGTCTGACAAGCCATCGCTGGCCAGAATGACATTGCCAGTCTTTCGACGAACAACTCGGAAGGCTTGTCTGAGAGCTGGCCATTTGGGGCCTCCCAACAGTGCTGGATTGGCAGAGTCGTTCAGGACTAGAGGTTCTAGCGTCCCCAATTCCAGCCATGTCTCCTTGCGCGCTGCAGCACTTCGGTCTAACAAATCCTCTAATGTATTTTGACTCCTAGGCTCAAACATGTTAAGCGGCTGTAGGTGAGAGTCGCCGTCGACATCTTGCTTGCTCACACAACACCCGAAACAGCCTGAAAACGTGCGTTTGAGTCTGCCAGGGCCACTAGTGCTGGTACCGTTGTGCTGTTGTCTATCTAGCTGCTCAAAGCGGCCATTCATGTTGCAGCGCGAGCAGTCTGATAACCTGCTTGCCTCCTACAAAGCCCAGGGGCGGTGATTATTGTAATATCGAGGGCTCGGGTCGCTTTACGACATTTCTGGGTAATGCGCAGACGCTATGGCGATTTGATCTGGAATGGCATGTGGGTAGGCGATACTGTAATTTGTCTGTTTCTGGTTGCCGCTTGCGGCGCTTTTTGCAGTGCAGGCTTGGTTCTCATGGCTTGCCGGTGGCTATGAGTCGCTTTTCGGGTTCTGGTCATCTGGACAGGGCTGCAAGGGTGTGCACCTACTGTGGTGATCATGCGGTTGGGGATGAGATGCACATGATTTTGAATGTTCCGCCACTGATAGCACGCTACGCCAATCTTTTCACGCCGGAAACAGACACCATGCGTCGATTTTTTGCTCGACAGGATCGGTTGAGGGTCTTTCAATTTGTCCTTGACTGCCTTGATTGCCTAGTTGGGCTGGCATACACGTGTGATATTCTCTCTGTCTGGTACACCGACAGCCTGTTGTGCCAAAGCCCTACGCACAATCAGTCAGACAAATATATTTCTTTTCTTCTGTCAAAGATCAGAATATGCAAGCGTTATGACGCAGAGAGATATGTACATCTTGCAATGGTATGGCAAGCAGCAACTCCAGACCACACCTCTTAAGCTATGTCCTAGGTTGCAGTACTGCTCTCACCAGCTGACCAGGGCATCAATAAGATGTATCAATGCAGGATTAACAAAACAGGTCTTTGTCCACACAGGTTCGTTGGCTGCAACAAGCTGAAGCTGGTACACTTGCCCCTGGAGATGAGGAGGAGGAAGATGTGCAGGACTTTGCTGCTTTCGATGTTGGCCCGCCTGGTAAGCACCATTTCATACCTGCCATTGTCTCAGCTGTATCCGTGTGCTAGCATTGAATGGCATGGACTCTCCTTGCCTGATTTTGCTGTCAGCATCACTGTATGCCCTGCCAGCTGCAAAGCTAACCGCTGCAGTCCATTCGGGCTACTACCAAAGAGTACAGTCAAAGAAGTATGCCGTCTGGCTGCTGACACACTTTGCAGCATTCTGCATCTCACGGTTGCCTCAAACACTTACTTTTGATGTGCATTGTTTGCAGTTACATTGTACTGCAAGAGGTCAAACAGGGTACGTTCAGTAATCTGATATCTGTCTCATGCTGCAGAGTTGCGGTATGAGGACTTCGAAGCTCTCTTGAGAGATCCCATGCCTGCAGAAGCCACGACAGCACCCCCTCAGAAGGCACCCATACCCCCAAGCAAGGTCAACAGACCCAGGGGTTCTATCCAAACAGCCAAGAAAGCCCCATTGTCCTCATCCCCCCTCGCCTCTTCTTCTTTGGACTCTTCCATGGATGAACCTGCTCCCCAGCTGCTGAGCCGCCCCAAGGGCTTTCAGCAGAAGGCTGGCCCTGGCAGCCCTAGCCCAGTCAAACCTCAGGAGCCTCCCCTGGCCTTGCTGGGGCGGCCTGCCAAACCCGCTCCTGCCCCTGTAGAGCCAGAACAGGAAGAACGGCAACCCTCTTGGTCATCAGAAGCAAAAATCGAGCCACAGGATGAAGAGGCCATAGCTCAAGCGCCTGTCCTGCCATCCAGATCTGCTGATGAGCTGCAGCAGACACAGCCCATGCTTCAAGCACCGAAGAAACAGAACAGGCCAAGTGCTAAGCCTCAGCCTGGGGAGTCTGACCCAGCTGAGGCAGAGGCACCAGTACCAGCACAGTTGTCCAGACCTACTTTGTTCCCTCCCAAAAAGAGAGCAGAGGCAGCCCCAGAGGCAAGAGCTTCCCGGGCTGCACCTGCTGAGCTTCCCGCCTTGTTGCGCCCTGCTACTCCCCCCTCCAAAAGTTCGCCAGCTTCAGTGGATGAAGAAGAGCAGGAGATCCCAACTGAGGCGGAGACAAAGCTTGCAGAAGGCAAGCTGGGAGACAGCCCCAAATCCAAACGGGTTTGGCAAACCAGAAAACGAGCATTAGCAGAAGCAACAGCAGCCAAATCACCAGAGACTGCAACAGCAGCAGAAGTCGCCAAAGCAGATGCCTTGCCGCCTTTGGAGCTCATTTCCCGCCCTTTGCCAAAGAAGCCTGATGAGGAGGACTCTACCAGCCCTGCCACCTGGGGCGTGATTGATTTTGAAAAATTTGCGGCTGAAAATCCCAAGATGGCTGCCAACTGGTCAAGAACGAGGTGGGTAAGGGCAGCAATCAGAGAAAACAAGAGGCTAGCTCAGGTGCCACAGCTGCCACCGCCGCCGCTTGCTGACCGCCCTGCCAGACCACAGCTGGATCTTGCGACCTCAGAAGAGGCTGTTAACAGCGTTCCTGCAGGTAATTGTATCTGACTTTGGTCTGTCTACGCGATACATTGAGCGCATGTTCACACTGTTGACAACCATCATTCAGACCACAGAATGGCTTTGCATCTCAAACAGCGTCTGTCAGTGTGTTTTAGTGTGAGAATTGGGCATGCACATGGTTTGCGTCTTGCTCGTGTAGGTGAAACTGCAGTGCTTGCACAGATTGCTGTATATGCCATTGGTTGATTTGTGCACTGTGTGCAGAGTGGTGCAGTGCCATTCATTCACGCATGCATTCATTCATGCAGTCAATCGTTCGATCATTCATTCGTTGGTTCATTCATTCATCCATTCACTCAATTGCTCATCCATTTATTCACGCACTCACTGCACTCACACACGCACTCCTCTAGTCGCTCATTCAGTCGGTCATTGAAGACATGTCTTCCCCAAAGGTCAGTACACACTGCCATCATGATGCAGAGAAAGGCACGGGCTATTGTGAATGAATTTGAAAGCGTATGTGTGTGTGTGTGTGTACAGAATGGAGCCGGTCAGTGGTGATGCAGTTTGCTGCAAAGGCTCAGGAGGCACACAGTCAATTCGCAGTTCCAGTGGTGTCGGCCAACTCTGGTGGCGTGGTTGTGCGCAGCCAGTACTTCAGAGGTAAAGTTACACATCGTTTTGGTCAGGAAAGGCAGTACATCAGATGCAACATTGCATGTTGCAATGCAGTGCCTTGAGGATCAATGCTCAGTTGCAAGCTGTGACTCTTTGCATAAAACCACATTGAGTGGTCATCAACCAATCTGTGGGGAATGCCTCTGTGCCTACACGAGACACTGCACAGTAGACACAAGCCTGTGAGCATGACACTTTAGCATTACGTCACATCATGCCCACTGGGGTTGCTTTATTTGCTGCCAAGTCTATAGCGCATGTATGACATTGATGCCTTCTGAGTTTTGCAATCTGAGCTGTAGTGCATCTGGTGCTCATCAACCTGGATATCACATCTGTTGCAGTCGGATAGAATGACTTCTTGATCAATCTGTATGACAATTTACAAAACGACTTGTACAATAATTTTGCATGACAAGCTGACTTGTGGTCTTTGAGAGCTCACTCAAACACATACCAACCTTCCTTATCAGCTGTGAAATGCAAATGCAGATGCAATGCATGTACGCGAGCTGCATTGGCAGTCGGTGGTTGGTGCTTGGTGGTTGTGATTGACACAGCTCTTCCCGATATTATCATTACTACTGTGATGAGTAAATTGTGATTAAATATCATTCTTATTTCTCCAACAAACAATCACATTGTGTGCTGCAGGATTCATCCCAACAGCATATCTGAATTCTGCTAGCAGCTTCAAGGTGCTCACTCACGAGAAGGCAATCAGGAAAGAGAGAGGTGCGAGTAACAACCTGTTACCGTCACATACTGTTGCCGTCATGTTGTTGTTGTGTCCTGCATGCACTATATGTTCCTTAGTGCTCAGGTACATGCAGTCTCAATCCCTGAAACCAAGCATAGGCACACTCAAGACTCAACCCTGAACCCGTAGTCAAATCTGAACCCAAACCCAGCCCTGAATGCATACCCAACCCTACACCCCATCAGAGCCATGTGCCTGTTCTTGATTTGACAGCTGACATAGCTGTTGTTTTGGATTTATGGCAGTGCTTGATTCCATGTCCAAGACAGAGTTGCATTCAGAACAGCATGTGACTGGCATACATGCATAAGCACAGTTGGTCGCCATCCAATACATTGTGCTGTGCTGTGCTTGCTGCCTGCTTGTGTTTTGCATGACAATCTCCAGCATGCAATATATCCCCCTAGCATGCAATATCAACCCCCAGCATGCAGTGTCAAACCCCAGCACTTCTGCTAATCCTGGAGTAAATCATGGGCAGGGCAGCAGTCAAACTCAGACGTAGTTCACATCATGGTCAGACCCAAAGACACTATTTCACAATGATTCTTTTCTAATTGTACAGAGAACGGAAGTTATGCTAACTGGACTGGTGCAATTGGTGTTTTCTTTATCTGCCTGAAAACACACACAAGACCATTCTGGTGATGTTACTGTATTGCATGCTGACACTTGTGGTTATAGCCAGTGAGGTTGTTGTCAGGGTCATAGTCGGTTAGAGTTGTAGTCGATTAGGGTTAAAGTCTGTGTTACAGTCAATTACGGTTGTAGTCTGGGTTGCAGTGCTGAAAGCCACATGACATTGAGAGATTACACAGCATGTGACCACCATACCGTCAGCAGTATTGTAATGCAGGATAGCCTACTGCAAGATGATGTGACACTACGTAGTGTGCCACATGCAATGCAACACATGTTTTATGTGCATTACACAACACATGCAAGACGTGTATTACATGTTCAGATGACAGTCTGATGATAGCAGGCCGTCTGAAGCTGTGAGTGTGCGTGCAGGGCTGGAGACGGGTGGCACTGAGGAAGACTCACGCAGCATGAGGAAGCAAGCTTTGCGGACCTTGATAGGCGATGTCCTGACGGCCACAATTATAGAGGTAAAGCTTGAACCTGCTGCTGCGATGCCTGTGTGCACCTTACAAGGCAGTCATAGTTGGAGTACTGCTTTCAGTTGCCATAGCATGTGATGTGATTGCCTCAGTTTGTTGTGATCACACTGTTGGGATGGACAGGCACCAGCTGATGTCAGCAACCTCAAGTGTTGTATGACAAGTTTCTTCTTGATTTAGCCAGCTACATCATGTGCTATGACTCAACACAGGAGCCTTGTACACACCCTGATCTTAGGCTTTCATTGCATAAACCAGGTCCTGACATTGTACGCACCACACATGGCTACGGACGCTTCATACTTACATCAGGATATGGCCGAATTATTCATTCACTCCTTTGACACATGTCCTTCCCCTAGAGTCAGGCATGTACAGTCCAGAGTAGCTCCCTGTATGAGGTCCTGTACATGCCCGCATGATCAAACCTAGTGAATAGGGGCAGGGTTCATGCATATGCTATGAATCTGGTGAATCTTTTATATGAGTGTGGTAAATACTGCTGTGGACGGTGACTCAGTCTGCACAGCTCACAGAACACTGCAACAATGGGACCCAACACCATCAGAACTTTGGCGTTTTGATATGGAAAATGGTCAAATGTGAGAGTCATCACCATATCTTTTGTCGGCCTCCTGTTCATTGGTGTTTATGCTTGGTGTTCATTGGTGTAACACCACCGTCATAGACGATGCGGCATGCCAGTTGGGTCCAAAGTTCAAGCTGGTGCATGTTATGCAGGTGTCGCAGACACACATAGGGAATCCACGCATCATCATGACGGCGCGAGTCTTGAGACATGTGTCTGAGCATGCTGCGGTTCAGAAACTGCCCTCAGAGGCTTTAGCTGTTTTGCAGCAGAATCTGGGTGAAGTCGTAGAGGTGAGCCTTCTAGCTTCACTTGTCTCATTCTCAGTTTGTATTGCAAACTATTTCATTGTCAAATCATACTGCATGCTCATTCCATTTCACAAAGCGTTCTAGTGTCCGTCTATGGACGCTACGCAACGACTGGTGCATTGTACATCAGAGAGATTGAAACACCACAGGCTATGTGCAAAAAACATGTCGATGCAGAAATGCATATGTTGCATGTAACCTAGACTTGGCGCGTAAATTGCTTAATAGCACAATCAGCTCCAGCAAGCAGAGGGCTGTCATGCTGTGCTGTGCTGTAAACACCAGTTGAGTGCACTTGCATGACATGCCGTATGCAAGCATACCTCGACAAGCCGGTACAATCAGCTCAGCTCACATCTACACAGAGCTATGCAGAGAATCACATGCCTGACTCATGTGCAAGACATGTCTTTCATGCACAGCTTTCTTTTGAGGGAACCTGAATGTGTCCCAAATGCACATCTCATGTCTTAAGTGACAGTCCTTTAGAGTATTCTAGCCTGCGGACTTTTCAATTTAGTGACAGTCGTGGCTGCTTCTGCAGGGCATTGTGACAGAAGTGCTGGTGTTTGGCTGCTTTGTGGAGTTCGATGTTGATGTAGGGGGCGGAAGGCGGCAGGCAGTGTCTGGTCTGGTTCACAACTCAGAGCTCACCTGGCAGTACTGTGAAGATGCTCGCACCATCATCAAGGTCACATTCCACTGCAATCTCCTGACATCATACAATTTAGCCTTTCCTCCATGACTTCCACTTCCTGTTGACTCGAAATGCATTCTCCCAATCCACAGGAAGTTAGTTCGGTGTGACAGGCCTGTTGTGAATTTCTTGTGACACGCTGCATTTGCTTCAGCTGAACATGATGCTTCATGCTCTGAGCACCTTTCAGGTAATGCGCCCATAAATTCTTCAAGACGCAGTGTTCAGCCTCTAGAGCATGCTGTGGTAGCAATTGTGCTGCAGACACCATTTGCCAATATTACTGCGCCTGATTGAATTGCAGACAGGCAGCAGCGCATCCTAATATCATGTCAAATCTAAGCTTGTGATAAAGTTTGCCCACCACAATGTTCATGGCACACCAGCGCGATGCCAGTCTGTCCGTCTGCCCAGTAAGGGTGTCTGGAGCACAGGCAGGAGTTCCTATAGAAGCTGTACTGATAGGGGTTGACACAAGCAGCGGCAAGGTGTGGCTCAGCGCGCGCCAAGTCCAGCCAGACCCCCTTCAGGAGACTCTGAATGCCCTTCTGGCCCAAGGGCCGCCTGATGGGAGTCCTCCTGGGGCAGAGAGACTCGGGTTGACTCGTGCCACTGATCTTAGCTCAGACCCTGCTGATTTCAATGAGGATGAATGTATGGTGCGTTCCTGCTTGGTCGTCATGTCTGATGTGCAGTCTTTAGAATGGTTTGTGGAAGCAGTTGTGCTGCAGATGGCATTTGCCAAGAACACAGTAAAGACAGAGATTGACTTGCAGACAGGGCACGGGTGTATAGAAAAACAGGGACTGTCTCCAGGTCTTTGGTGTTCATGATGTAGTGGATGTGCAGTCTAGTGTTGCTTGCTGCCAAAAGTTGTGGGCGTCACTCACTGCTGTTGCTGCAGCACCAAGTGTTTGGTCATACTATGATTTATAAGAATACGCTGTGCAGGGTGAAAGTGGTGCATTGCTACCACGCTAAACATTCACGCTGACCCTTATGAGACCTGTGTAGAAGCTATGGGCTTGCTATGGCATACTATGATGTGCTGTGCAGAGATCCTTTACAAGGGGCTGTCAGTTGTAGCAGAAGGGTAGCTTGGACTGTAGTATGTTGGAGGTGTTGTACCTCAGCATGCTGTGCTGTGCTGTGCTGTGCATGGTTCACCCCTTGTTTGGGTGCGCAGATGCCCTTGCAAGAGGCCCTGGATGTAGCAGAGGCCCTGGTGCTGCTGCCAGAAGTAGATTCTGTGGCGCCTGGCAGACAGATGTATACAAGGGCAACAGCACAGGACCTTCAGGTATTGCCGTAGTCCTAAGCAAATTTTGAGTCTGTGCATTGCAAAACTGTGAGAGTTCTTGGTGGGATGTGAGTACTATGTGTTGCTGCATGTTCGTCCCTTGCTTGCTTTGTTGCGAGCTTGCACCTCACAGATTGGCAGTCAATCTGCACCTATCAGGTATACTCACAGGCAGGCAGGCAGACAGACTGGCAAACCCGTTCTCATCATGTCACAAGCTGCATGCATTGCCTCATTTTTCCTGCAGCTTTCATGTTATCATATGCATGTTCGCAAACATTCAAGACTTTGATGTGGGCGCCATGTGTTGATTGACCTAATCCTCCTGACGAGAGTCATCTCTGCTCTGAAGGTCTTTTTATCCAATGCTGCCTTGGTGGATCTGGCTGCTACCTTTGCCCAACAAGAGGATGCAGATCTGGAGGGTCTGGATGATGGCTTTGATGACAAAGAGGCAGAAGACAAGGCTGATGCGGATCTGTCAAGCAGTGAAGACCATGCCAAAGCTGCTGCAGCAACCGTAAGCGGACAAGGTGCAGACGACAGCCATGCCGCAGCTGCTAGGGCAGCTGTATACGGACAGGTTGCAGATGACCAGGTTTCACGACCTGCAGACCAGGACACTATGCAAGCTGAACAAGCTTCAAGCTTACAGGATTTCGATGACGAGAGTGATGGTGCAAGCGCTACCGGCTCAATCACACTGATTGTACGCAAGGGGCAGCAGCTGCAGGAGCTGTTGGTAGATGGTGTCATCAGCCGTGACCAACTAAAGCGTGAAGTTGAGCAGATAGTGTCATACATGATCACCTCCTGATGTTGAATGTATTTGCAGTACATTCATGTGTTGCGGTAATATCAAAGGTGTAGCTTGTCGATTTGAGACGAGTCCGCTGTGTCACAGATGTATGCTTACAAGCTGACTTCCTGAGTAAAGAGATGCACAGCTGCTCGGTGAGGCAGGCTTGTCATTGCAACCCCCTGTGCATGCTGAAGGAATTTTATTTGTCTTGCCTCTATGTTGGTTGCCTTGTTTTGGCATGCTGACTGACTCTGTGTCAACAGCTAAGAGAGTAAATTCAATTGTCATACTTTGAGGTGCATGTGTGTGCGTGTGTGTGTGAATGCTCCGGTAGGCTTATTGCAGAAGGTTTAGGCTTCTTGCATGATGCGTGACAGACTGTTGTCAGAGCACACAAATTCTGCTGCAGCTGCAGGAACGAAGAAGCTGATTAGTCAGTCTGCTTAGTCACAGCAGCAAAGACAATGGTGGGTAAGTCATATAGAATTTATAAAGCTTTGGCAGCAACTGAAATTCAGTGTTACTTTGTTCCCAGTGAGACGTGCCAACAGTGTAAACCACCATACCCGATCTGCCCACGCTCCCCTTTACGCTGGCGCAAATTTCAAATGGGCCAACCTACAGACGTGAGGACATTTTGGTTTTGAGGACGAGTATCACCATGTCTGTGACTTCCCATTTTCCAAGCCACTCAGAGGAGTACAGCTCTGACACGTTTGTAGTACAAATGTAATGCGCGTGCCTGTTATGGTGTGCTGTGTCTGCTGTTGTCAAGTGCCAAAATCGGAGTCATAAAATAGTGGCAAACGGCGTACATTACAGCATTCAGCTTGACATTTGAAACATACAGCTAAACCATTACCATGTTATGACACTGCCGGGGTTTGCAGATGACTTTACTAGTCCGTCAAAACGTCTGCTAGGTACTGTTAATTCCCACATCCTTTAGCATATAGGTTGCTTGTTTTACTTAGCGATTTGTCAGCCAGGAGGCCAAGCGGCAGACTTGTATATGAGCCTGAAGTTAAAGGGCGCTATTAGTAAGATTCTCATAAAAAAGGTAAAAGTACTGAATACCAACTTGACTGCATACTGCCGCAAAGATCACGGACCTGAGAGCTACATTGTACGACTGTGTAGAAACACAGAATCTCGTCGTATATTGTGGAACCGGGACGTGAACGCTGCTATCAACATCCTGCGCCTGTTTCTGGATTGGGTCGAAGGCCGATCGAAGCCACCGGAATCCTGTAGAGCTGGGCAGTGATTTGGCTCAACTTAGTGATTTGTGCAGTATCTTTTTCCCCCAGCTTCTCTGGGGATAGCATTCCCTAGGACGGGGATGGTGTGCCAGCCAGAAGCCTCTGCTTGCATGCTATGGGGTTTGCACGTGAACAATAACAATGGGTTATTGCACAGCCCGCAATGGTTGATGGCTTTGCTTTGCATCAGACAGCAGTCAAAGACAGTTGGCAGCATTATCTAGGTAATTTTCTGCATGGTCATTTAGGACAGCAGCAGCTTTTTCACAATGTTGACATTGCATCTGTCATAGAAAGGGCTAAGCATCAGCATGCATTTGAGTACTTTGCAGAGATTCAGCACAGCAGCTTGATGTTATATAGGACAATGCAGCCTGAGTACAAATCTGCAGAGTATCTGTCTGTTGTCAAGTGTGCGTCAAATAGAAGGCTAATTAGTAGGTTTAGGACTGGATGCCATGGTCTGCGGGTAGACACAGGCTGCTGGGCAGACGGTGTTGACCTAGATAGGACAGACATGCTGTGTCTAGTGTGCAAGTCATTGGATTGTGTGGAGGACGAGCAGCACTTTGTTTTTGATTGCCCAGCGTACAGCCACATCAGGTCACAGCATTTGGACCTCCTGCAGCACTGTTGTACTATTGCA
>JAABUO010006742.1_pt1 | contig 13145 bp, 10 predicted proteins | sample 5559291 | NCBI WGS metagenome assembly JAABUO01 (sample SAMN10711878, study PRJNA513372) | rock metagenome | isolation source: Antarctica rocks | place: Antarctica: Victoria Land, Finger Mt sud
ACAGGTTCCTCGCGTCAGCATAGGGCACAGGACTGGTCGGTCAACCGCTTCGTGGTTAGCAGAAGCCGCACTTTTGTCCGCAGGCTTCAGACCTCGACGGGTGCCACCCCGCGACGCCTGCTGCGTCGTCCTCATCTCGTTGTTCAGAGATGGCTCCTCCATGGAGCAATCTTTCATACTGTTAAAGGGCGCACGCCAAAGTCTAGTTAAGGACATGTTAAATTATCCCAACGCCATATTCGCTACGGCATAGCGGCGCCACCAGTGTCGTCGTCGTTGAAGACGAGGTAGAGCGTGCCGCTCTGCGTCGCGGTGAACGTCTTGCTGCTACCGATATCGATGTAGTCGTGCGCCGTGCCGTTGGCGGCGCTCGTTCCGTTGTTGTTGTCAGACGCCTTGGCGATCCGGCCGACGAGGCGTCCGATTAGCCCCGTTGGGGGTGGACGCGCAGGTGGAGCCGGGAGGATTGCCGTTATTGACGTCGCAGTCGGCGGTTCCCGTGGCGGAGATAGTGTACGAGTGGCCGCTGACGATCGACAACGCCGTCACAGCGGTTCCGGAAGGCGGCGTGGTAGCGGGGACCGTCACCGTGGCGGAGGCGGCGTGTACATGTACGGCGGAGGCGCCGCCGCACGCCAGCGCGCGGCCGGCTACATGGGCGTCGTGGTGTGGGATGTTGGTGATAATATCGTTATAGTTGGGTGGAGAGACTGGATCTTCAAGGCTATGTTGACTAGTACCATGCGTGTTGGCTTCGATGTTTCCGACCTCCGCCCGGAACGGGCGGGGGTGTATACGTACGCCTCGCAACTGCTTCGGACCCTGGGCCGCATGGCCGAGCCGCCCGAGTTGACGCTCTTGGAGGGTGACGGGCTGGGGCGGCGGCCGGTGGGGACATTGATCGGTGACGATGATACGCCGCTGGAGCGAGCTCCTTATATAAGGATGCGCGCGTTGCCTGCCCTCGGCGCGATCAATGGTCCTTGGCGGCGCGGCTATCGTGGCCGCCGCCTGGCCTGGTCCATTGACCGCCGGCTACTGCTCCCCCTGTGGCGACAGGCATACCACTCTCCCCGCCTGACCCCGTGGCTTATCAAGGGAGGAACGGGCGGCCGGCTCGACGTCTGCCACTGGTCCGATAGCGCTTTCCTACGCTTACCCGGCGTCGCCCATGTGATGACCGTGCACGACACAATCGTGCTGCGGCGGCCCGAATGGCAGCTGCCCGACAGCGTGTATGCGCACACACACAAGCTGTACGCCATCGCCCGCTACGCCACGCGCATCATCGCCGACTCGGAGCAGACGCGGCGCGACGTGATCGCGCTGCTTGGCGTGGCGCCGGAGCGTATCGATGTGATCCCGCTGGCCGCCGGTCCTGAGTTCCACCCAGTCACCGATCCCGCCGAAGACCGGACCGTACTGGCGCGCTACGGACTGCGCGACAGCGACTATGTCTTGTTCGTGGGTACGATCGAACCGCGCAAAAATCTGGTGCGGTTGGCGACGGCGTTCAAGGCCGCCGTGGATCGGGAGCCGGGGCTGACCACCCGGCTGGTCCTGGCGGGCGGGCGCGGCTGGCTAACCGGCCCCATCACCGAGGGCCTGGAGGCGTTGCGTCTGGGCGAGCGATTGGTAATGCCGGGGCGCGTGCCACAAGAGGACCTGCCCGCCCTGCTGCGTGAGGCGCGCGCCATGGCCTACGTCTCGCTCTACGAGGGCTTCGGCCTGCCCCCGCTCGAGGCCATGGCCTGCGGCACGCCGGTCGTCGCCTCGGCCATCTCCTCACTGCCCGAGGTGGTGGGGGACGCCGGGCTGCTAGTCGACCCGTACGATGTGGGGGCGATCGCGGCGGCGCTCGAGCGGGTGCTCATGGACGATGCCTTGCGAGCGGAACTGGCCGCGCGGGGCTCCGCCCGCGCGGCTACCTTCTCGTGGCACAGAACCGCCGAGCTCACCGTGCAGACCTACCGGCACGCTATGGCCGCGCACGCCCCCCCGTGCGTTAGCGCCATGTGAGCCGCGATGTCCTTGCCACTCCTTGGCCGGATGTTGCCCGGCGGTTGCTATACTGCTCTTGAAGCATGGATACGTGAGGCGATGGTATGGTGTCATACTCCGGGGAGGGGCAATAGGAGAAGATCCGGTGCGCGGTATCTACTGCCTGTCCAATGACAAAGTCCTCGACTGGGTGATCGCCCTCTGTCAGAGCCTCCGCGTCCATGAGCCGCTGCTCCCGCTCATCATCATCCCTTTCGACGAGCGCCTCGATCGCTTGTCGCGGCTCGCGGAGCGCTACCGATTCACGATCCTGCGGGATCCATCGCTCGAGCGCCTCGACCGCATCGGCGCGCTATTCTACCCGGACAGTCCGGTGGATATGCATGCGTTTCGCAAATTCGCCGCGTTCTGGGGGCCGTTCGACCAGTTCGTTTTCCTCGACTCGGACATCGTGGCGTTGAGCGCGTTGAGCGAAGTCATGCCCGCCTGCGCCGGCTATGACCTCGTGCATCTCGACTTCGATATGGACCGGGTCTACGAGCGTGGCCCATTCCGCGAGGAGATGGTGCGGGTACATGGCGCGCGCGGCATCAATACCGGCGCTTTCGTGGCCCGGCGCGGTGTCCTGACGCTCGATGCCGTCGAGCGGCTGGCCGCCGATGCGCTGGCCGTCAAGGACAATTTCGTGCCCCTGGCCGAGCAGCCGTTCATGAATTATTGCCTCGACAAGGCAGGTCTGCGCATCGCGTGGCTGGCGGACATCGTCCCCGACGTGACGGGGTTCGTGTGGGCGCTACAGACGCCTATACGGCGCGCGCACGGTATCTATCGCCTCCACGCGGCCAAGCGGCCGCCCTCCGCTTGGCCGCGCATGCCGCTGCTGCACTGGGCGGGATATCGGTGCAACTGGCGCATACCGAATAGAGCTATCCATCTGCGCTACCGGCTCGGCGCGTGCCAGACGGCGCGCGAGCGCCTGGTGTATCTGTGGCGCTTCTTCGAGATCGAGCGGTTGTCTCATGCAGGCGGCGCGCTCCACCGTCTTCGGCGCTACCTGTCCCGATCGCCTGCCAACAGCGATCCGGCAGACGATCGGCGTGATACCCATTCACGTAACGCCCTCGCCGCCCGACGATGCCGTGGGCCGTCGGGGCCACGAGGTGACCTAATGGGTCTTGTCACGCGCGCCATCGGGAGGGCGGCGAAGCCTTTGCTCCTGCGGGCCTATGGCGAGTGGCACTACGGGCGCTGGCTGCGCTGGCTGCACTTCACGCGTCTCGTGCCCCGGCTGCCCTGTGACCTCTCGCGGGCGGATATCCTCGACGCCGGCTGCGGCACGGGGAACGCCACGCTCTGGCTGGCCGCGCGCTACCCGGCCTCCCACGCCCTCGGGATCGACGCCGACGCGGCCGAGATCGCGGCCTGCCGGCGCGCGGCTGCGGCGCGCGGGATCGCCAACGCGCGCTTCGCGGTGGGCCGGATCGAGGACATCGACGACGATCGCTGCTTCGATCTCATCTACTCCATCGCCGTGCTCGAATACATCGACCGCCCCGCCGAGGCGATTGCGCGCCTCAGACGGGCGCTGCGGCCGGGCGGCGTCCTGCTGTTCGAGGTGCGCGACCGCGATATCGGGGCCAGCGCGACGTTTGGGCTGCGCCGCCACACGCGCGGAGACCACGACCTGCCCGGCGCGGTGCGCCGCGGCTACGCGCTCTCAGAGTTGCATCGGCTGCTAGAGGGGAGCGGGCTGCGCGTGCGCGGAGCGCGCTACGCTATCGCGCCCCTGGCCGCCCTCGCCCACACCGTCTTCGAGCGCCTGCGCAAGGGGCGCCTACGCTGGTACTTCGCCCTGCTGCCACTGCTGCGCGCCGTCGGCTACACCGACTTTCTGCTGCCCTGGCGCAGGGGCGGCTCCCTGATGATGTGGGCGCAACGCGATGATGCATGAGCCGATTCCGATGCGGTTGGTCTACGTCGTCCCATTTTTCCCGTATCCGCCGAGCGACGGCGGCAGCATCCGCGTCTGGCACACGCTGCGGGCGCTAGCCGCGCGCAACGAGGTGCATCTCGTCGTCCAGGGCGACCGTCCATCGGACGAACTGGTCGCCCCGGTGCAAGCCCTCGCGCGCAGCCTCACCTTCGTGCCGCCCCGCGCGCGCGCGCGCCATGGCCGGCTCGTTGCGTCGCGGTGGGCCGCTCTTGTCGATGCCTTGCGGTATCCGCCGTCGTTCTTGAGGCGGTACCGCTCCGCCGAGTTAGTGGATCGCGTCGCGGCCTTGATCGCGGCGCACGACGTCGACTGGCTGCTCTGTGACACGCAGCTCAGTGGGCAACTCGCCCTCTCTCGCCACCTTCCCCCGGTGCGGCGGGCCCTGTGTCTCTACGACGTGTACGAGATCTATTTCCGGCGCAAGGTGGCGCTGGCGCCGTGGCGCCCCTACAAGCTGAGGCTCGCCCTCGAGTGGCTCAAGGCGCGTCACTACGAGCGCCGCATCGTCCGGCGATTCGACCTCGTCGGCGTTGTCAGCCCGCGAGAGAGACGGATCATGTCAGCACAGGTCCCGCCCTTGACGCCTGTCGTCCTGACGCCCAACGGGGTGGATACGGAGTATTTCCAGCCCTATGGGGGCGTCGAGGGGGGCGCGTGGGGCATACCCGGATCTATCGAGGGCGTTGCGGACGCCGCGCGGGTGTTGTTCGTGGGCAACCTGGCGTACGAGCCGAACGACGACGGCCTGCGCTATTTCCTGGACCAGATCTGGCCGCTGGTGCGCGCGCGGGCGCCCAGCGTGCGCTTCACCGTCGTGGGCAAGGATCCTCCGGCGTGGTTGCGCGAGGCCGCCGGACGCGACGACGCGCTGACGGTCACGGGAGCGGTGGACGACGTGCGCCCCTACTACGACAGCGCGCGCGTGGCGGTGGTCCCGTTGCGCCTGGGCGCGGGGACCAAGCTCAAGGTGCTGGAGGCGCTGGCGATGAGGGTTCCCGTCGTGGCCACCCCGGAGGGGCGGGCGGGCATCGACGCCCAGGACGGGCGGCATCTGCTGGTTGGGGCCACACCGGAGCAGTTCGCGCGACACGTAGCCACTATACTAGGGGATAGGGCGCTGGCCGCGCGATTACGCGCGGCCGGGAGGGATTTGGTCGAACGGCGCTACGGGTGGCCCGCGATCATGGCAGTGTTCGAGCAGGCGCTGCGCGAGGAGTTGCCCGCTCGGCGCGGTGTGACCAGAAGCGGGGCGCCCCGCTGTCGCGCGGCACATGAGGAGCATGAGGATGCTTTCAGCTAGCTTCTGGTGGCAGCGCCACCGCTGGACGCTCATTTTTGGCGGCGCGGCCCTGGCGCTCGGCGCGGCGGCCGGCTCCCTCGCCGAGGCAGTCGTGTCGCTCCCCGCGCCGCAAGGCAGCCGGCCCACGTTCTACATCGAGCTGTTCTTCGCGGCGATCGGCGCGTTGGCCTTGGTCTTCCTCCTGTTGAGCCGAGCCGCCATCGGGTTACCCATCCTGCTGGGCGTGCTGGCCGTGCTGCCGTCGCGCACGGGCATGCAGTGGCGCTACTCCGGCTTCCTCGTCGTCAGCGTGACCGATCTCGTGCTGCTGCTCGGCATCGCCATCCTCCTGCTGCGGACCAAGATCCTGCGCAAAGAGCGCTTGCGTCCGGTCGTGATCGCGCGCCCGCTGTGGCTGTGGCTGGCCGTCGGCGTGGTCGGCGTGATCGTGGCCGTCGCGCGAGGCGTCCCATGGGTGAACTACGCGCCGGAGATCAAGGGCTTCTACCTGTGGATCCTCATCGCTATCCTGTGTGTCAACGTGATCCGCACGCGGTCGGCACTGTGGGCGCTCATGGCCGCCACGGTGCTCTCGGCGCTGCCCAACGTGATATTCTCGGTGCGCGACGTGCGGACAGGGACCGACGTCCTGGCCACGACCTTGCCCGACGGCGAAGTCGTCTACCGCTCCGCCGGCAGCGCGGGGCTCATCAATCAGTTCGCGTTCTACATGATGGTGGTGTTCTTCATCGCCCTCGGACTGGCCCTGACGTCACGCCGCTGGTCGGCGCGCCTGTTCTTTTTCGGCTGCGCGGGCGTCCTGGTGGTGGGCGTGTACCTGACCTATACGCGCGGCGCCTGGCTGGCCCTCGCGCTGGGCGTCCTGGTCATCGCGGCGACAGGCGGACGGCGCGTCCTGGTCGGGGCCGCCCTGACGGCCATCGTCGCCTATGCCCTCTTCTTCCCCCTGGTCCAGCACCGCTTGAGTTTTTCCGACCACTCAGTCGCGACACGCGTGGCCCTGGTGCGGGCGGGGACGACCGCGCTGCGGGCCAATCCACTGCTTGGCGGGGGCTGGGGCTCCAACTATATCCTAGTCGGCAACGTGCTGGTCCCGCTCTTCGACGCCAACGACCTGCCATTCTGGCACGACGACTTCCTGATCGTGGCGACGCAGGTCGGTCTGCCGGGCCTGGCCATCTTTGCGTCGATCTGGCTCTGGCTAGTGGGGGCCATCCTGCGGGCGCGTCGGCGCGCGCCGCCCGGCCCCCTACGCACCTACCTGATCGTGCTGCTGGCCGCGCTCGTGGCCATCCTGGCGCAGGCGACGACCGATATGTTCTTTTGGCGTGTCGAAACGGGTCCCTTGATCTGGCTTGTCGTCGGGTTCGCCTGCGCCGCGATCAACCTGGTCGACGATGAGGCGCGTGGCCCCCAGTCCTCTCTCCTCGCGGCGCCGCTCACGTCCCCGACCGTCGGAACGGGGCGGGCGCTCCCCGCGCACGGGGCGATGGCCCGATGAGCCATGTGCCCGTCTCGGTGCTCATCCCCTGCCACAACAGCGCGGACGTGATCGGCCCATGCCTGGAGAGCGTGGCGTGGGCCGACGAGATCTTCATCTGTGATTCGTTCAGCACCGACGCCACGCTGGAGATCTGCCGCCGCTATACCGATCGCATCGCGCAACACGAGTACGTCAACTCGGCGGCGCAAAAGAACTGGGCCATCCCGCAAGCGCGCCACGCGTGGGTGCTGATCGTGGACACCGATGAACGGGTCAGCCCGGAGCTGCGGCGGGAGATCGAGCGGGCGCTGCGGCTGGACACGCCCTATGCCGGGTTCAAGATACCGCGGCTGAACCACGTCTTCGGCCGGCCCATCCGGCACGGCGGCAACTATCCCGATTACCAGTTGCGCCTGTTCCGGCGCGATCGCGGACGCTACCAGGAGCGGCGCGTCCACGCCCACCTCGAATTACAGGGGGCGTGTGGCGTCTTCTCGGCGCCGCTGCTGCACTTCGGCCAGCGCGATGTGGAACAGATCACGCGGGTCCTGCTGCTGCGCTACGCGGCCTGGGAGGCCGCGCAGAAGAACGCCGACGGCGTGCGTTTCCACCCCCACAGCCTCGTGGTCCGCCCTCTGGGCGCCTTCGTGGTGCGCTACGTTTTCATGCGCGGGTTCCTCGACGGGACGGCCGGCCTGTTCTGGGCGCTGACGATCAGCGCCTACGTGTTTCTGACGTACGCGCATCTGTGGCGGCTGCAGAGCGGCGCGGCGCGCGCGGAGGCAGGATGAGCGCGCGCGTGCTGTTCGTACACAACAAGCTGACGCCCTTCGTGCGCATCGACCGCGACCTGTTGCGCGCGCGCTACGAGGTAGAGGAGGTGGCCATCTCCGGACGCTGGGCCGCTCCATGGCGGCTCTGGCGGGGCGCGCGGCGCTGCGACGCACTCTTTTGTTGGTTCGCCGGCGCGCACAGCCTGCTCCCAGCCCTGCTCGGACGGCTGCTGGGGCGCCCCGTGATTGTGGTTGTGGGCGGATATGACACCGCCAATATACCGGAGATCGGCTATGGCCATCAGCGCGGTGGCCTCAAGAAATACGTGGCGCGCGCGACGATGCGGCTGGCTACCCATCTGATCGCCAATTCATGCTTCACCCGCGACGAGGCCGTGCGCGTGGCCGGGGCGTCCCGCGAGAAGATCACGGTCGTCTCGCATGGCATCACTCCACTGGCCCTTAGCGCTACGGACGCCGAGCGGAGGACGGACACGATACTCACGGTCGGCAACGTCGACCGCGCCAACTTGCGGCGCAAGGGGCTGGAACCGTTCGTGCGCGCGGCGGCGCGCCTGCCCCGCCTCCACTTCGTGCTCGCCGGGGCGTGGCTGGACGGCGCGATCGACGACCTGCGCCGGATCGCGCCGCCGAACGTGACCTTCGCCGGGCACCTCTCCGACGATGCGCTCGCCGCCTTGTTCCGCGCCGCGGCGATCTACGTACAGGCGTCGGCGCACGAGGGGTTCGGGCTGGCCCTGGCCGAGGCCATGGGCGCGGGCTGCGCTCCGGTCGTCACGCGCGCGGGAGCCCTGCCTGATGTGGTCGGTGACGCCGGTGTCTACGCGGCGTCGGCTAGGCCTGCCGACATAGCCGCGGCCATCGCGGAGGCGCTGTCCGCGAGGGCGCCACTGGGTGCGGCGGCGCGGGCGCGCATCGCCGCGCGCTTCACGCTGGAGCGCCGCGCCGATGGGCTGGCCACGGTCATCGACGACAGCCTGCGGCCGACGGATGCGCGCTCGCCGGTGTCGGGCCGGCCCATCGCGGGTTGGCGCGACGATATCGGGGATGAGGCCAGCCCGCTCGTCAGCGTGGTGATCCCGACCCGCGACGAGCAGGCGACGATCGCCGCGTGCCTGGACGCGGTGCTCGGGCAGGACTATCCGGCCGAGCGCATGGAGGTGCTGGTCGTCGACGGCCGCTCGACGGATCGTACGCGCGCCATCGTGGGTGAGTGCGCCGCCGCCGACCGCGCCGCGCGGGTGCGTCTGCTGGACAATCCCCGCGCGATCACGCCTGTCGCCCTGAACATCGGCATCCGGGCGGCGCGCGGCGCGATCGTCGCGCGCGTGGACGGCCACACGATCATCGCGCCGGACTACCTGCGCCGCTGCGTGGATGCCTTACGCGAGACGAACGCCGACAATGTGGGCGGGTTGATGCGCCCACGGGGCCGCGGCTACACGGGAGACTGCATCGCCCTGGCTACGGGGTCGCGCTTCGGCATCGGCGACTCGCGCTTCCACTACGACGAAACGGGCGGCGCGGTGGACACGGTGTATCTGGGCTGTTTCCGGCGCGCCATCTTCGCGCGCGTCGGGCTGTTCGACGAATCCCTCGTGCACAACCAGGACGATGAGCTCAACGACCGTATCGTGGCGGCGGGGGGATGCGTCTGGCTCGACCCGCGCATCCGCTCGACCTACTACAATCGCGCCTCGTGGCGCTCCCTTGGGCGGCAATATTACGGGTACGGTTACTGGAAGGTGCGCGTGCTGCGTCGGCATCCCCGCGCGCTGCGCGCGCGCCACCTCGCCCCCGCCGCGCTGGTCGCGGGCCTCGGCGCATCCGCGGCGCTCACCGCCACGCGCGCTATCGCCTCCCATCCCCGAGCACCACGACGCCGCCCGGTCCGGCTGCTAGCCCTCGCCCCATGGGGGGTCTACGGCGTCGCGTCGCTGACCGCAGGGTGTACCGTGGCGGCCCGTGCGGGGTGGCGCTACCTGCCCGGTCTGCTCCTATCCTTCTGGCGCCTGCACCTGAGCTACGGCGCGGGCTTCCTGGCGGCCCTGCCAACGGCGGTTCGCGCCGATCCAGCCCGCATACCGCGGCTACGGCGCGGGCGGGACGCGGCGAGCGGCACGGACGGCGATCCCGCGAAGAGCGCGCCGCAGGCCCCATGACACGGAGGACTATGGCGCCGATAGTGAGAGTAGGCATCGTCGCGAACGCGCTGGGCAGCCAATTTGGCGGTGATGAGACGCACTTCCGCAACCTGATCCGCGCACTGGCCGTGGTCGACCCCGACGGCGACTATACCCTTTTCCATAGCTCACCGCTGCGGGAGGACTTGATCCCTGGCACGGGCCGCATGCGCCGCGTCCTGGTGCGGCCGCACAACCAACTCGTGCGTCTCGCCGCGACGTTCCCGCTGGCGCTGGCGCGCGCGCGCATCGACGTCGCGCATGTGCAGTGGGCGGCGCCGCCGCTGTGTCCGGCGCGCGTCGTCATCAGCGTGCACGACCTGGCCTACGAGCGCTACCCACAATTCTTCACGCGCGAGTCCCTGCTGCAACATCGCCTCGCCATCCCGCTCGCCGTGCGGCAAGCCGCCGCGGTGCTGACAGTCTCGGAGTTCTCCAAACGGGACATCGTGCGCCGCTACCGTGTACCACCGGAGAAAGTGGTCGTGGCGCCCAACGCGGCCGAGCCCATGTTCCGCCCCCTGCGCGATGAGGCCAGGCTGGCGGCGGTGCGTGCGCGCTACGGCACGGGCGCGCGCTTCATCCTATGTGTGGGCTCCCTGCAACCGCGCAAAAATCTCAAGACCCTGGTCGCGGCCTACACGCGGCTGCGCCGCGCCGGCGCTACGCGCTATAGGCTCGTCCTGGTGGGCCGCGAAGGTTGGCTCTACGACGACATCTTCGCCGCGGCGCGCGCTTCGGGCTACGCGGACGAGCTTGTCTTCACGGGGTATGTGCCCGACGACGATCTGGTGGCGCTCTACAACGCGGCCGATCTCTTCGTCTATCCATCGATCTTCGAGGGCTTCGGCATCCCGCCGCTGGAGGCGATGAGCTGCGGCACACCGGTCGTCACCTCGAACGCGTCGTCGTTGCCCGAAGTCGTCGGCGACGCCGCGCTGCTGGTGGATCCGCTGGACGTGGAGGCGCTGGCGCGGGCCATCGCCGCCGCGCTCACGGACCCGGATCTCCATGCGCGCCTCACGGCGCGGGGCCTGGAGCGCGCTAAACTCTTCTCCTGGGAAATGACCGCGCGCACTATCGCCGCGGTCTATCGCGATGTGGGGCGTCGTGTGACTCCTTGATGGAACAATCGGCGCGCGCCAGGAACGCCCATGACATGAAAGGCCGCGCCGCGCTACTCCCCCTCCGATGTGGTAGACGTGGCGCTGGGTGAATCTTCACGTCTGATTTTGAGCACGAGTAGGTAGAACGTGTAATGACGCTTCTGAAAAAAATGCCACTCGACGTTCCAGCCGTGCGACCTGGCGATAGCGGTATAGACCGCCGCCAGCGCATCCAATGAAACATCGTCGGGCCTGTCCGTATGGTAGAACGCGCGCCGGATCTCGAGTTGCTCGGCGTTGAGCATGTAGGGCCATGTCCTGCGGAGTTCGTCGCTGCCGCGCGGAAGGACGAGCAGTACGACGACGGCAGGGTTGTGCGCGACCCTGAACACATCGTCGATGATATCGAAGTGTTCGCAGTGGCCCTGGTGGATCGAGCCTGGGTTGTCCACCACTATGAGGTCAAATACGTTCGCTGTTCGCCGTATCTCCTGGTACGAGTCGACGATCTTCACCGTCGCGTCGGGGAAGTTGGCGCGCAGTTGTGGTCCTAACTCCGTGTCAATCTCCCAAATCTCCAGGGAAGCGACGTAGGGTGCGTAATCTTTTACATGTAAATTGCCTGCCGCGCCATAAATTTCGAGCGCGCGGCACTCGTCTAATCGAACCCCTCGCCGCCGCAACTCTTCGACGACACGCTGCATCGGCGTGGCGCCAAACAGCCGGATAACGGCGCGCAGCGGCGTCTTGGTCTGCTCTGGAAGGTGATGCAAAACGGCACGTAGCACTGTCTTCCTTCAGATCTTTTCGCGCGCATCCACTGGGGGCGCCAGGCCAAGCATTGTCGTCACTATCCCGCCGGCTTTCTTCAAACGTCGATCACCCGGCCTGAGCAACAGCGCCGTCCGCACCCCCCACAGTGTCAACCCGTTGACGAGCGGGCGCAGCAACGGATGGATCGCGAAGGCGCGATGGACAAGCCGAGCCTCAAACCCCACCTTAACCTTGAACGCATGGAGCCCCACGGCGTTCGTCGCCGCTTGGATGGAACTCAAGCCGAAATGGACGGCATGGCACGCCCGCTGGCGCATGTAGTACGAGAGGATCGTGTACACCAAGGCGTCGTTGGGCCGCAGATGGCGGAGGGCATCAACAGAGAAGCTGCCTTCGATCTCGGCCCAGTCGTCTACCTCCGTGACAGATAGAAACGCGGCGAGTCGATCGCCCGCCCAGGCGCCGTAGAAGACGTGTCCCGCTACCCGCGCCCGCGCGATGAAACGTTCGCGAAATGCGTCTAGTGTCCCGTCACTCAATCCATGACGGCAGCGCGTGTCGTGAAAGGCCGGAAAGCCATGCGCGAGGAGCTCGTCGGGGGTGAGCCGAGCTATCCGGCAATGCGTCAACCCCTGGCGCACCGCGCGCCGGAAGGCGGCCGGGCGCTGGGCCAGCGCATAATCTCGATCCGTACAGATATACAGCCACCCATTGGCGGGATGGCGCGCGTCGGGCGCGAGGAGATAGCCGGCCACGGTAGCCCGCCCACACCAGAGCGCCCGCCGTATCTCTCCGCGAACCGGCGGCGCGACATGAAATAGGGGCAGACGTCTGATACTCCCGGACTCGTAACCGGTCCAGACGGTCCCCGCCGCGCCCGGCACGACGCGCACTCTATGCCGCGCCAGCTCCGTCGTGTAGCGTCGTAGCGACGGGTGAGGCCGTGCGCCGACGGTTGACATCACCTCCACCTTTGACCTCACGCCTATCCACCGTATGGCCGGACAAGTAGCCTCCTCACGCCCTGACGGCGTCGGAGCCACGCGTTCTCCGGGGCACACTCCCCGACCTTTGATGTCCGCCGCCGGATTGCCATAGGCGTCGCCATGAAATCAGTATAGCAACGACGCGCCAAAGGGTCGCATTGCCTCACAAATAATCTGCTTGAAGGGATAGTCGTTGCCTCACAACCACATCTGTCTTTCTATTGAAAGGAGGAGGACAGGGCGGTGAGGCAAGAGAGTAAGCACGCGGTCAGCGCGAGGCTGCGTGGGCGGTACCGAGCGGCCGGACGTGGGGAGAAGGGACGGATCATCGCGGAGGTGGTCATCGTGACGGGCTATCATCCGCGCGACGCGCAGACGTTGCTGCGGGAGGGCGTCCCCTAGCGGGGGCCGCGCCTGCGTCGGGGCGGCCGCCCCCCGCCGTCCGGGCCGGAGATCGTGCGGGTGCTCACGGGCGCGGCGGAGGCGACGGGCTGGATCTGCGGAAAGCGTTTGGCGGCCGCGTTG
>JAABUO010006743.1_pt1 | contig 13145 bp, 15 predicted proteins | sample 5559291 | NCBI WGS metagenome assembly JAABUO01 (sample SAMN10711878, study PRJNA513372) | rock metagenome | isolation source: Antarctica rocks | place: Antarctica: Victoria Land, Finger Mt sud
ATCAGGGCCTTGTAAGCTGTCAACTCCTATATGCGGCCAGAGACAAGCAAAGACTCCTTGCTTGTCTCTGGCCACAAACAGGGGTTGACCCATGTAAGCCAGATGGTGACCGGCTGCAGACGAGTATGTGGCGTGAAAGCACCAGTCCTGCAGGATCTCTGTGCTTATGCTAAGGTCCCGCAGCTGATTGCCAAGTCATCCAGAGTCATGGCATGCCATGCCAGTGCATGAGGGTGCATGACTAACAGTTGCATGCCTAACAGTTGCATGAGTAACAGTTGCATAACAAACAGTTGCGTGAGTAACAGTTGCATAACTAACAGTTGCATGAGTAACAGTTGCAGGACTTACAGTTGCGTGAGCAGCAGTACATGAGCAGCACATGACGTTGCATGCTGCTGCACAGCAAGGCAACCCATGCACAGAACTGCAGAAACAAGTGCGATGCCTGAGTGTCATTACTCTGCAGCAAGAAACAGCATCATGTTTGCACAAAGCAACCCCAGAAAGCGATGCTGCAGCTGCCTATCAGTGTCACCGGATCTGCTCAGGGCTTAATTGATGCATACGTAAAAAAGATCCAGTTCCAGCATGATCTGTAGCATGTAGTGAATCGACAGCAAATTTGCACTAAAGGTTGAACAGTTCCCCTCGTAAAGTTGTAGGGTATGGTAGATCACAAAAGCAGTCATGTCACTGAATTTCAGGCACATCAAAATTAGCACACATATCACTTGGTTGTGACTCAGCCGCCAAATGATGACTTTTGCCCGGCACTCATGCAGCTTGGACGCTACAATTCAAGAGATCGACAGTTGTACGACTAAGCTGTTCCCAGGGCAGTCAGCTCTACAAAGCCAAGCTGGGCGCCAAGCCCCAGGTCTGGAGTTGTCTGCATACAGATGCCACAAGTTGTGAACTGCTCCACAGCTTGAGGCACCAGAGTGAAGACAATTGCCCCAGCTGCACGCCACAACCCAGCAAAGTCAGCTGCTGATGGACGCCTCTGAAATTCCTCACAGAAGCCCTCAATGCAGCGCTCTTCTGTGTGCAGCTTGACAGCTGTATGCACCTTGCTGATTGCTGCAGTACACTAGCTGCGTAGCTAGTGCAATAACTCAGCACGTGTAGTGAGTGCAGTCGCAACTAATCAGCAGGGAGCAGTCTTGCAGTAGTTTTTCAACCACCATGGACTTCCATTTTGATATCCAAGCATGTACGCATGTTCCAATGCATCACCTGGTACCTCCAGATGGTGTCACTTGTGTACATGAGAGGTTTAACCAAGAGTGCTTCGCCTTGCTTACCGGCACAAGTTCAAGAGCAGAGCTGGATGTTGTTCGAGGTAGCAACTCAGCATTGAGTTGACTCTGGAACAATATCAACCCGCTCTCAACCGGTTGTCGCAAAAGCAAGCATGACTGCCGCAGTGCAAGCTGATAATTCCACAAGGCACGCTCTGGATCATAAACAGCCAAGGCTGTAGCTGCTTCAGACCTGGCGCGCTCTGTGGACACAGCAGAACAACAATCTCATGCGTAGCTATTTGATCCGCACACAGGCAATGTTAGAGCATTTGCTTGGTGCTTGTAAACAGCCTTCCAAGCTTTGCAAGCAGCAAAAGCCATCTGTTAGCACAACCCAACAACGGACACACGTTTCTGATCACCACAGCAGCTACTGCAGCCCTGCAGGGCAATTCTTGTTATGTATAGACAGTGTGACTCAACGTTAGCGCAACTGAACATCAGTAGACACACTATGCTGGTCGTTGCAGCAGCTAGTGCAGGCCATTTAACAAACCCTGATCAGATGGAAAAGCATGAGAGCAGCACCCCCTAGCTCAGCACAACAAGAGCATGAGTCTGGCATCTTGCTGCAGCAGCGGCTCTAGTTGCTCATATGCTTGTTGTGTGTATCTTGCTCTTGATACTTGGGTGATTGGCGGCAGGTGTGGACCACATGAGGGGGGACAACAGCTATTCTCCCACCTCATGTGGTCCACACCTGCTGCCAATCAATTAAGTATCACGAGCAAGATACACACAACAAGCACTATAGTGTGTAAGCGCCTTTCTTGCCTTAGAAACGGTTGGACCAGCTGGAAAATGTGCTGTATGGCTTGCTCAAGCAGAGACACTTAGCAGGACTGTAAGCATCACGTGTGAGTGTTAGAGCCATGTAATGGGTGGCTTGAAGCCAGTATCATTGTGCTGGGGTTGGAGTTGCAACAGGGACAGCCAAGCACACTATCATTGATACAGCTTGCCACTGTTGACAGCAATCCAGACACCAAAATCTAGAGATTGCTGTCACAGAAGCAATGAATGTACAGCTGAGGTATATGGCAATTAAACTGTTTGATCTAAAAGAAGCAGGCACAAAACATGCCGTGAACTGCTCTGCTAGAAAACACAGAGGGCTGACTGCATCTGGCACCAATAAATAAAGCCGTCTTGAAGCGGGGCAGTAGCCCTTGATGGCCAAGTGCAAGTGCACAACATACACTGACGCAGATTGTGTTGCAGATGTTTATGTTACTCGTTAAAGGGGTTCCATGCATCACCCTCTTATATTCGTGGATGCTGTTCTGACAGATGGGTACAGCTGTATACTGATGGCCCAGCTGATAGTGATGGCTGTATGCATGACTATGTAGTGAAAGGGCATGCAGCCAGTTGTGCTGTCTGCAAGGGGCGCACATGTCTTTGCACGATCAGACATTAGTCATGTATCGTGGCACAGGTTCCTGCTGCATGATCAGAAGCTCAGCATGTATCACAGAATTGGAATGGCAGGAGCTGGGAGTATCTGCTCCCCGCGCAGGTGGCTGGCGTCTCACTTGAGCAGCAAACTGCAAGCCTGATCTCTGGCTATGCCTTATAACATATATATGTATATATAGTCAACCATAGCTTCTCAGCCTCAGAGCCTTGCAGGCAGTGATGGCACTTTAATGTTCATGCTAAAAGAGCTCGCAAGTTTATTTTTTGGATCTAGTGACACACATTGATGCACCCTTGCGCTTGTTTTGGCATGGCACGCATGGTGTACAGGCAGTTGACTCACCCTCATTTGCTTCACCATGCCAGCTTCAATGGTGAGGTGTGCCAACACCAGCCGCCCACTCTTCAGCAGCAGCGCCACTGAGCTCTTGGAGAGCCACACGTGGCGGGCCGCACTCAGGTCCAGCATGAGCTGTGCAGCGCCCTGGTCTGAAGTGGCAGCCATGGCAGGTGCAGACTCCTGCACAACATACATCGCCAGTGTGACTCTGCCACAAGATGTGTGCCGCAGCGTGCCACATTAAACAAACACCTGGTATGCAGAGCTGATGCTTGCAAAGCACAGGACGGACAGGTATGACGAAGAAGTGCTAGAGAAAGACATAATAAAATTTATATTTCACCCAAAAACATTCACTACTTTATTTACTTTGGAGCATTTTGTTTGTAGCAACCCTCAACCCCCAATCAGTTGTTATGTTGATGTATACATTTGAGACTAGTCTCTGTTATCGCTGGTGGTGAAAGTTTATGTGTTGTAGCCATTGCATGCAATGTTAAGGTGTGTGCAGAGCAGTTCGGTGGTGAGGCAGCCTCAAGACATGCCAAGCAATCATTACAGCTGCATGCAAATTGTGTTCTACTCTGCATTGTTTCGTTTTGAAACAATGCAGAGTAGTGTTGACAATTTGCACAGAAGCTGGCAATGTCTGTCTGAGTGGATCACGCAATGAAGACTAGCGTTGTATTCTGGTTAGGCCATGCCTGTCTGCCCACAGACAATGCGCTTTACCAAAGGACACTGTGCGGCGTTGTTACCTAACAGGTCTACAAATCAAAGGGCTGGAACGGGACGGATGTGCAGCCTGACAGAGAGCTGTGAACCCAGCCAGTGTCATCCATTGCGTGCAGGACAAATGGGGTTTGAAATCAGCTAGAAAATACAGCAGCGACAAGGCATTTGCCTCAGCTCGAGCCAAGGCACACAAGTCTGTGCTGACATTAAAAAAAAGATTGGTCAGTGATGGTAGCTGTACACCAGCTAGGCAGCCGCCCTCTTTTCAAGGGCTGAGAGCTGAAGAACCTGAGTTTTCCAAAGTGGGCACTGGAGTCAGGGCACTGGATTCAGTACAAATATATGGTCTTTGCGCTGCCAGCCCTCGAGATCTCTAGATGATGATGAGATGATCATCAGCTGCTCAGCCAACACCGCATCATGACACAAGTGTCATGACAAGAGGCCTGCCTGCAATGAGGGACTCTTGGTGACATTCTCACTGCACCCTCAGGATTGACAGTGACAGCATCTCAGTTGCCGCATGTGAGCCTGATCTGAGAAATAGTTGTAGGCCTTGCCAGAAAAACAAATCAATATTGTCACAATCAACACTGTCTGTACAGTACGGTTTGAAGGCACAATGTGAAGATGTGCAGCTAAAAGTTTGAAGTGAAGCTGGCTGCTTTGAGTTTGAACCTTTTGCTTCTCCCTTGAACTGCTTAGCTGTGCAAAGGAATTCAAGAAAGTCAAGAAAGGTTCAGATTCCAAGTGTCCAGGGTGCAAAATGGGGTTGGATAAGTAGAGATGTCACATGTTCTTCTTTTGTGCCTTGACTTGGCCGTATCGTGCGCAGGGAAACCAACAAATGACTCACTATGTCAGTCTGCATCATCTACGCCACCTGGACAGATCTAAGATGAACAAGACGGCAATAGTCTGGGCTGGCAAAACTATAATTTGAGCTGGCAGGCTTGACCTGGGGGCATACACACTTGTCAAAGCTAGTTGCCAATGGACTTCAAGAGGTTTCTTGAAGAGGTATTCCATCATTAAACCTGTCCTACAAGGCTGATCTGAGCGCCAGCTCAGCTGTATGATGTGCCTGTCAGCAGAATCAAGGTGCTAAGAATCTGCTGACAGGCACATCATCAGATTCGAGGTGCTAAAATTCCCAGAAGCAGCTTGTGTGTCGCAGCCTTACAAAAGCATTTTGCTGACCAGTGCAAAGTGTTGGTACTCATTGGTGACAATTACCCTGCATGCAAGTTGGGTTGGACCCCAAGCAGTTACAAAACCCCCCATTTTTAACTCAACATTGCCTAAACTGGCTAGGTGCTGGCTTGAGCAACCTTTGCCCCACAGTAACGTGCATCCTAGAACGACTCATCATGCTTGTAGTTAGCTACCTGCAGTGTCCAGTTCGTCTGGCGGAGCAGGCTGACCATGCCTCACCATGGTGTATGTTTTTGAATATCAATGGTCATTGCCATGAGTGCCATGAAATATGACTGTTGTAGTAAAGTTCATACTGGCACTCTAGGACAACTCAGCCTGCTGTGTATCAGGACAAAGTTGGTCTGCTGGGCATCAAAGCTTTGCTACACGCCAGACTGATTTTGTCATAAGGCACAGCTCATAACTTGGTGCGCAAAGAGTGTGTTCTCACTGAGTTTAGGCTTGCAACCTGGCTGAGCATGCTCATTAGTTTGTGAGCAAGCATGATCGCTGTATTTGCTCACAAAGATGTTGAGCATGCTTGCAACGTTTACTGGCTTCATAAGCTGCGACAATGGCGTGCCCTGCAGTGACATAAGGAGTTTGCAGCAACAATATGGTGCATGGTCCGCCCCAGGAGCATGCTTAGTGGCAGCTCCTGGTGTGTGATGCACCGTATTGTGGCTGCCGCTAGGCGTGAAGCATTTTCTAGCATTAGCCAATGGTATTAGTGATGATGCTGTTTCATTGTGTGGCTTAAGAACCTGCCTGTTTGATGTGTCCAGGGTCACTGATGGGAGCATGCGCATTGCAGCAGTCAGCAGCTTGGGATATGACACCAACGGCAACCAAAGAAGTGCAAGACCAGTGTCAGATACTTCAGCCATTGAGAAGGCTCTCAACATCAACCAAGACATGGAAATGTATTTGCTGATACGAGGGAACCCTTTCAATGTCTGAAACCTCTGCTGTGACCATACTTCTTCAGCTACTGCTGGACAACTATGGTGCATAGAGGCGCATGTGGGTTTTTTGATACCAGGTTTTTTTGATACCAGTCAAATGGCGGTTGATGGCAATTGTACTCTGAATGCCGATCAGTGACCGAAGAGCGTCAATGCCAGCACGGCGGCCCACAGCCATGAGTATAACTCACTAAACTCACTCCAAGGCAGCAACAAACCAACCTAGCAGCATGCTATCTGTGTTGCCATCTGTGTTGACTTTGCAGTTTGCCTGCAGACTCAACAAAGGGAGCAGCCGAGAGAGGCATGATACGACCAGGCAAGCTCCCAGCCTCACAGCATTGCACTTTGCATCAGGTGTGCCATGCTCAGACATAGCTGATAACGACAACATCACACCAGAACTGCTAATTGCGACAGGCCACCACGTGGTGTGCACAAGAAGCGGAGAGCAGAAGGCCAGTCTGAAGACAACTGAAAATGCTTGTTTTCCTTCATTGCTCTAGCAGTTTACAACAGCCGTGCCAAAATCGCCTCACACAGTCCCACAAGAGTTGCCTTTCCAAACTTCAATTCTCAGCATTAAATTGCTGATGACTTCAGATAAAAGTTGTGTTCTGCGCACCCATGTTACAACGGCAAGACCATGCTGTGTCCCAGGACATGGGTCTTTGAGAGGGCTTACTGGGTGGACATTGTCAGGGAACTTGGCAGCGTGCTCCGCAGCCAGTTGGGCAGGCAGCACATCTCCCTCCACATCGATCTCTAGTTTCTCTGGCACTTTTCCGGGCAGCGCGTGAGAGTTGACCACCAGTCCTGAAGAGGCACCCTGCAGCCGGTCAGGGTTGATTGGGCTGATCAAGACAGGGCAAGGCAGGGAAGGGGGGCACAGGGCAGGGCAGTGTATGTCAGGGCAGAACCATTCAGAGTAGGGCAGGGCAGGGCAGGGCAAAGCATGGCAGGGCAGGACGGTCCAGGGCAGAGTAGAAAAGGGCATGGCAGGACTGGGCAAGACTGAAAGCTACATCAGCCACACCCACGTCTGCAGCAACAAGGTGCAACAAATCCATGCAGGTATGCACACCACATGCACCACAGATGACCCCAAACATCAACACAAAGCAGGGACAGGTACCTGTGTATGGTACATGATCATGTTCTGTGACAAGGCCAGAGCGCCTCCCGTGGGTACAGGAATCAGCCTGAAGGTGTCACTGGGCAGCCCTGAAGCCTCCCAAATCCGCGGGTGGCGCTTGTGTACAACATTGACTGAGAGGGCAGCCAGTGCCATGGTGTCCTTTGCATCTCGGTAGCGGGCAGGCCAGGTGGGCTCGACCTCATGCAGGATCAGCAGCACTGGCTCATTGTACTTGTGCAGGAACACAATGTCCCTGACCTGCAAACACAAGTCATGAATGCTGAACAAGCCAGGCCCAGGCTGGTGTGTAAGCACCTTGTGTGCTGATCAGGTAATGGTATTGTGCGGATGTCCTTTCTCAGCAAAATGACAGTCACTGGACTACACACTGCCTCAGAAAAAATATTTCAGCCAGGGTATTGTACATGACTGTGTTGCGGCGATCTCAACTGAAATGTCTATCTGAAGTGCAGAGACAGATACAGCAATCTGAGTTGTGAATCCCCATATGGGCACTGCCAGCAACATGCACTTGCACCTTTTGGATGCCCATCTTGGCTAGGTTGACAACGTAGCTGTTGCCCACAGTTGCTGACACCAGCTCAGTGGAGGCTCTCCCTGGGCCCTCCACCCCCTCCCCATAGGGGTCATCCATCATGAGGTCCAGTTCTAGGCCTTCTGTCTCCATAGCAGGCAAGAGAGCCAGCTGGGTGTGAAACATCAGCACAGCTGCACACCTCCCCTGCAACACATCACACAAGTTGCTGAAAAAATCAAACAGTGCGTGAGTACATACTGGCAAAGTGAGTGAAAAGTATGTGAGCAGAGTCAAGTAGATAAAGAAGATGTGTGTCTTGCATATTGCTGGATATGCAAGAGTGGCTGCACAGAGATTGACCACAGCCGGTGACAGTACGCCACAAGGGTACGAAGGTGGTTGCGGTCATGAATCATGTGCTGTGGAGGCTGTGAGACGTCTGTGCCTACTCGTCTGCTCAAGTGCTAGCTGATTGTAGCACAATCCACTGAGAGCAGCATGATGTTGAAGGCAAAGGCACCAACACTGTGACTGTGTCAGTAATCCTGATGAAGTGCTGGGAAGCGTGGTGACACCCACCTGTGGGTCTGTGACGACTTTGGGACCCATTGGGAAGACAGTGCGGCCCATCCTAAGGGAGGGGTCCCCCTCAAAATAATGCAGGGAGCTGGTGTGGATGGTGTGCGCATTGTCATCCCAGTCCAACACTGACAGCTTGGCATCCCTGTCACTCCCACACACACACTGTTGACAGCATGTGGGTTTTATATATCAGTGCAAGTGATACCATGCTGGCATATGTCAAGCCTTCAAAGTTTCAGCGACTACAACACAAGCTGCAACACAGTCTCAACAAACGCAGTGCATTATTGAATAATTGACATTGGCAATGCAAGGCAAATTACCTGAAAGTGAGCAGCAGTGCATCTTTTTGGCTCGATGACCGACCTCGTAGCACAGCCATACTCTCCACCAAGCCAGCCAGAGGGAAGGACACAATCTGTTCCAACTTGGACCCTGCCAGGCTAGCAGGATCTGTTTTGTCATATGGCACCCTGTACACATCATTAATGTGGATGCACAGAAGGCCTTCTTGCCCGGCAGGCAATAGGAGAAAAGACCTCGCCCTGACTTGAACAGCAACAACACACGAACAGGTAGCTTCAGGTGCTCACCTGACCTTGTAGATCTGCAACAAGTTGGAGCGCACCACTATCACGTCTGGCAAAGACTTGGTGCTGTCCCTTATTTGTCGAGGGACATGAGTGAAGTAGGAGCTGCTGCAATGGGTGATCCCTGTAGGAGGGTGCCTCTGCAGTTGACAAACATCAGCGCCGTGCAAAGAGAAGCAAATTACTGGTTGAGGCGTACGCACAACAAGACAGACCAGCGGCACATACCTCATGGTACAGAGCCATGCTTCAAGGATTGTGTTGACGTCGCCCCCGGCGTAACGCAATAGCTGCAAAACTTTTACAAACAATCAAAGGTTCACAAATGCGGTACTGCAAGTTTATCTGTCGGGGTCCACCATCGGATACATGCAGTAACGGTGATCAGCTTGCAACGCAACGTTTGGCGTGCACCTGAGCAAAGCCTGTAAGATGCTAACAGGCAGTAAAAGTGCACTGGACATTGCAACCGATGCCAGACATATGTCGTCCTGCGTGCTTGCACTGCCTGTGTTCTCGCGTTGCGCATTTGGCAGTAACATGCAGACCGCAGCTTGTGCAGCTAGCTGCGCTGCGGCCATCCCATGTGCATGTATTAGATATACCTTACTCGAAGCGGATCCTTCGATAGCTTTTGGACACTTGAGTCGTTTGAGGCAGATCTTGGTTGCTGCCACTCTTGCCTTTCGGCTTCTGGTTGATTCAGCTTCGCGTACCATCTTGCAAACGCTTGGCTCTGATCTCGTCACTCTCGAAGGGCGGGCTGTGGCAGTTGACAAGATGTCGTTGAGCAACTTTGCGAGGCCGTTGGCACAACAGCTCAGACAGGCAAGCACTCCCGCAACACAGCAGATGCGTGGGTTTGCTAAAGTGCCTACAGCGAAAGGTAGGAACACAAGCTGCTCGCCAGGGTCCCTTTTTTAGTGCCGAGTCACTGCATGCATGCTAGCACCAGCACCTGCAGTGCCAGTAGCCATGAAAGTCTTACGCGACGAAATAGGCAGTCGTTTTAAGCAAATACCAACTTGATGTTATATCCAATTTGTGTCGAAGTCCGACCAGCGTTGCCCACAGCGCATGCTGCTGTAGCACGGGATCTGCACCCTTTAAGTGTCCGTCATGTGCAAATTTGTACACGCCTGCCATGTTTGTGACACAGACGTGCAGACATCTGACGAGATTCTGCTCCAACATATCATCAGTCTACTTCTATGGCTGCAGGATCCCAGCTGGAGTCCATGCCTGACCCAGTGAAGAATTTTTGGGAGGCACCCTCCACTCCCTACATGTGGAAGCACTCTCACGTAAGGCTTTTTTGGAAACAGCTTTGGAGTACAAATGTCCTGCAGGCTGCTGGGCACTGAAAGCTGACACCGCTTGTGCTGTTTGCAGCAATATGGTCTATTGCTGACAGTTGGAGGTACTTTTATGTTCGGGCTGTACAAGGTCATGATGAACCAGCAAACCGATAAGAGTGGAAAGGTCACCAACTGAGTCCGGCACAGATCTGATGCAGTCTGCATCTCGCGGAATCTGATGCATCTGATGCAGGGTCACAGCCCCCCTGATCAGCTCAATCAAAGAGTGCTGTTTGTTGACGAGTCTTGTAACATACATGCTCAGATGACATTGTCTGCAGACAACAGAATTAAAGTTGCATATTCAGGACTGCGACAAGACCATGTGTGCTACTTAGGCAGCTTATGGGCAGTCTGTGGCATTGTATATGTTAACATTAATGTCAAAAAACAGAATTTTGACATCAACATATTGATATCCATATTGCTAGCGTTTGCTTCCTTATTAAGCAGGCCTGTAAAGCATGAATGAAGCTTGCATGTGGTTTGTTCCAGAGTGACTCCAGACTGTCTGTTGTACGAAAGCAAGATATTTTTATGTTTAGGGAGACCACCTTTTGGTGCTTATATGCAAATATCATGTTTTGCAGCTGCAATTTGTTTGTGGGGCACTAGGGCCCTAGGCCCCAGACCTGTTGACAACGTCTTCTACTACTCGTGAATTGCATGCATGATGTCTAGGCCCCAGGTGCTGCTGCCCAGGAGGTGCCACCTGTCGACATTAAGCACGTCAGATAGATCTAGATTTCAATGTGCATAACAAGATCTGCAGGAAAATATTGCATGTGTGGCTTTTGTGCGCAAGGACGCACACAAAGACTGCATGTATCTGTCTTTCTGTTCAGTTTGACAACATGATGCATGTTAGTATTGGTTGACTCACCCATTTCTAGGTTACCCATGTCCAAACGCCACAATGCAAGCGCATGCTGTGCATCGTACGCCTGCAGAGGGGCTCAACATGGTCAACCCCACTCAGAGGCACAATGGGCTGTCACGGCCCCACTCAGAAGCTGCTGTGAATGGTTTGCTTCATCAGATCGGGAGACAGCGGAGTTTGATCACCCGCTGACGCCACAGACTCTCAACGTATCTCGATCAAGCGGTGGCTGCCTGCCTTGAAACCAGTAGCAACCCAGATGAAAATGTCGCGAGGCTGCGCCGCGGTTTGCGGCCCCGAACGCATACAAGGCAAGCTTTCCAGTTGTTGAAACTTGGGAACTCCTAGTCAGCAATTTCCAAACACTGCCGTACATAGACCAAACCATCACGATCAGCACAAACAGCATAGCCGTTCCAGAGCAAAGAGTGCCTCCACGCACCACCTTGGCTGCGTGTGGCAGGTGCAGCAAGAAGATCTTGAGTCTGGGACAAATTGGATTTGTCACAGACCCCTAGTTCACAGAGAAGCAAGTGCTGCACGTGGCAGATGAGTTTACATCTGCCCAGGTGGGTTCCTGCATATCAAGCAACATGGTTTGTGTCCACAGGTATGTGCAAAATCCACTTGGCCATACAGTAAACAGCCAACAAATCTGGTCATTCAGAAGCCTCAACTCCAAGATACTCTTCTGGCTGAGCTTTGATGACAGCACTTTTGCTTGCAGGGTTCATATGCCTGCCCCATGACAATATCGATGCTCATGATTGGTCAGCACGGGGGTGCAGTTTGCATCGAGGTGTCAGTTGCTGCGGGCGCTGTCAAGAGCAGGCTTCCAAAGAAAGTTCGTTTGCTGAAGTCATGCGTCTTGCACAGGTCAGTGCCTGAAACAGCTCAAACCCTTCTGATGTGCTCTGGAGAGAGCTGCTTGTGAGCATATACCTACCTTGCATGCAGTTTCCACTTCGCCCCTGCCTGCCTTGCCCTGACCTGCTCCCTCTTTTCATTTGTTTTCTCCTTTGATGGGTCCAACTGATGATAATTTGCCTGCAGAGTTGCATCTTTGGGGCCAACAGATGCCACATTGCATTTTATATCTGCATGCAACGAGGGAGGCAGATTCCGAAGTTGCTGGATTTCAAGATGGGCGAAGCTCCGCCTGGCCAGCGAGTTGCACATGTTGCCATTGAAGCTGGCTACCAGGCAGTAAGGCCATGATGCTCTGCTCGACACCCACTGGTAAGCAATCTGCAGAGAAAACAACTCAAGCTGCAAACGTACAAGAGCCACGCAGGGTGTCTGTGATCCAATGCTTTGGTCACAAAGGCTATTGCAGGAGCCTGCAATCAATCACTATGCCATTTGACATGTGGTCTGATCAGCGACTGTCCACCGCATGTGTTGGCATAGGCTGCTTGTGCAGTCCAAATACCCAAGCAGTACCAACACTGTTCAGCTTGTCTGTGCACATGTGCAGAGCACTAGCTGTCCGCTGATTGGCTGCTGTGCATGTGATGCACATATACGCTGACAAAAGGGTCACCAGCCACACTAAGCGGCAGTCATGACTTGCATGTACATGCGTACATATATATTCAGCTTGTTGGTTAGTATGGCTGGTGGCAAGATGGTTATGTCCTTGAGCAACCAGGCCAGCAACCAGATGCTTTGACAGGACAGCGGACTGAAAGCATTTGTGCTCTTGCGCAAAACATCATGCCTTTCATGAGGCTGCAGACAACTGTTCAGTGCTGCAACTGCAGTCTAGCTGGCATGCTAATGTCACTGTGCTTTGCTGCTGACCCATGTGACCTGCTATGACACACAGTGACAACACTAGACAGACCAGCCCAGCCCAGCCCAGCACAGCACAGCACAGCACAGCACAGCACAGCACTCAGTCGTGCTGTGTTTTGTCGCACTGTATACAACTACGTGACATTCACAACATCAGCGTGTTTGGTGCGACTTCTAGCTTTCTGCTACTGATACAAGGCCAGCCTGACACACATTCTACAGTCAGAGACTGGCCCTTACTAGCGCATTCAAGCATGTTCCGTAGACACAGCGTTGTTGTACGTCATCATCAAAATTTG
>JAABUO010006744.1_pt1 | contig 13144 bp, 15 predicted proteins | sample 5559291 | NCBI WGS metagenome assembly JAABUO01 (sample SAMN10711878, study PRJNA513372) | rock metagenome | isolation source: Antarctica rocks | place: Antarctica: Victoria Land, Finger Mt sud
CGCGCCGCTGGAGGCCTGGCTGGCGGAGGCGGGCGCCGCCGCTGCCGATGCTGCTCTTGTGCGCCTGGCGCAGGCGCGGCCCCGCCCTGTAGCTGTGCCCCGCTCCCCCTGGTAACACAATGATGACAGTGATGCTGGCTCTGGCGTGAGACGAGCGCCGGCTCACATAGGAAGCTGCACACAGGCAGCTGCGCCAGCTATGCGCACTGTTTGCGTGTGACGGACCCGCACGACCCGTGCTTGTCGGCCCACGCGCTGTCACGTCCGCCGCCGCTGCCGCTGCCGTCGTGCATCCGCGCTGTGCCTGCTCGGATGCGGCGCACTCGAGCGGAGTGCAGCGCACTTCAGCGCTGCGCCTGCTCAGATGTGGCACCCACCGAGCGCCTTACCCTACCCTACTTACCCTAAGATACCCTAGCGTGCAGGGCGTGCTGGCGCGGCTGCGCGAGCTGCCCGTCGATACGGCCGCGCTGCAGACCTGCAGCATCGGGCGCACCATGAACCGCCTAAAGAAGGCCGGGCCGGCTGCGCTGCGCGAGCCGGCCGCACGGCTGGTCGCCGAGTGGAAGCGCGTGGTCGACGAGGAGGGCGCGACGGCGGGGCCCCCTGCTGGTGGAGCGGGGGGCCTGCGCGCGGGCGGCCCCAGCGGCGGCGGCGGCGGCGATGCCAAGCGCGACAGGTCCCGCCACTGCGCCGTCTCTGGCCCGGCGTCACGCTGCACCGATGGCAGCATGAGGCCGGCGGCATGCAGGCCGTCGCGGCAACAGCAAGCACTGCCGACCAGGCGTTGCCTGCACTGTCGCATGCGTTCACTGGATAGCCGGCTTGTGGGGCCGCAAACGCCCAGGATCAGCCAGGTCTGTGAAAGCGGCGCTCTTGACTGTGCTGTCCCACCTTTAACGATATCTGGTTTGCAAGCTGCTCACTCTGCAGACCTTTGGCCAGTGCGCGCCCCAGCTTGACTGGCCAATCTGCTTGTGACCTCCTTATCACAAAGGTCCCCTTGCAAAAAGCGCGCACAGCAGTTGGACTGCTGCACTCTGGGCCTCCATACCTGGTCTGTACCTGCCCAGGCGCATAAGCAAGCGGCTGACGCGCTTTCGGCCGAGCCTGTTACGCGCTCCTCACACCGAGGCTTGCACACTCGAAACTTTGAAGTTCGCTCGCTGGGCTCCGCTGACTGTTCTCGCCTGGCGCAGGGACGCCTTGCCCAGCGCCCGGGCAGCGCCGCCCGCCAAGAGAGCGCGCAAGGACGAGAACACGGCAGTTGCGCCCAACCAGGTGAGTGCGCGCTGGTGCCCTTGAGCTGAAAGCGCATCCAAGCGTGCAGACCTTTGCCGTTTCGTGATGAGCTGCACGGCCTTGTCACAAGCTGCATGGCCCTGTGATAAGCTGCATGGCCTTGTGATAAGCTGCATGGTGCATGATCCTTCCTTGCCACTTGTCGTGTGAGGCGGGCTGTCACCACATGCTGCACTGTTTGTTTTGTGCTGCATGGGCTGCCCATCCTGCATGTGCCTGTCTATGCATAGTATGATGACCCTGGCTGTCCTGGGGCTCTTGGGACACTTCCGCTCGTGTCACGATCTCAGCTGCAGACCGTGCGTCGGTGTACAGCGACGGCCGATCGTTCCTGGTCGTTTCTGGCAATGTAGCACCCAGTTCTGATACTGCGAGCTGCTCGGCAGGCTGCGCGCCGGTCGGACAGTCCCGGCACAGACAGCGGCACGCGGCAGGCGCCGGCGGCCAGAGGCTCTCCGCCCGCGGCGGCGCCCGCGCCGGGCGCGCCTGCCAAGGACCTCGCGCCGACCGAGCTCGACGACAGCGCCATGTTCGTGCAGCCGAAGGCCGCGCCCAAGCCGGGCGCAGCGGCCGCCAGGCCCCCGCCGGCGGTCGGCCACATGCGCGACGCGCTGCCGCAGCTACGCAAGGTCTGCGCGCGGCGCGGCAGGGGGCATTGTTTGCAGGGTCGATGTCAGGGCTCGGGCTTGCTGTTGCGCGCTCCGACGCCGCGCCTTGTCGCATCGGCAAAAGGAGCGCGCCGGCGCAGCGGGTCGGGCAGCTCGGGGCACCAGGCAGTGCTGCGTAACCTCGTCACCGTCAGCCTGGCCTGCAGGCGCTCGTGTCTGTGCGAGTGGCAGCGGCGCCTGCGCTGGCATCGCTCACCAAGGGTATCAGCAGGGTGTGCGCATATGCTGGCGCTCGCTCCGCATCACACCAAGCAGGGCGGGTGTCAGGATGTGGGCGCGGTGGTGCCCAAGAGGCAGCCCTCGCGTCTCTGCGCTGCCGCACATGGGCTCGCACTTGTAACCTATCTGCGCACACCTGTGGCGCACTGCATGACCCTCAGCGCTGCCAAGGCCCCACTCCAACAGCGTCCGGCAAGCCCTGGGCATGTCTGCACGGACGGACGCAGCTGCATCAGCCGCAGGGTGTTGCACAGCTGTGTGGCAGCCGGTGCGCTGGCTGCAGGCCACACGCCCTCGTGCTGTGAGCGGCCAGACGCTGTGTTCAGCGGTTGCGCGCTGGCGCCGCGCAGGCGCACGTGCTCCAGGTGCTGGACGATGAGGCCGGGAGGCAGCTGGCGGCCGAGCGCGGCCGGGCTGCCGCGGGCGCACCCGAACGGGCCGACCCCGCGCCCGCCGCGGCCCCGCCTGCCCACGCTGCCAGCGCGGCGCCCGGCGGCGCGCCCGGCGCGCCCCGCGGGGACGGCCCGAGCGGCGCCCCCCCAGAGCTGCCCGGCGGGGCCCGTAGCAGCGCGCCCGGCGCGCCTGGCGGCGGCAATGGGGTCGCGTTGGCGGCAGCCGCCGCCGCGACGGCAGCGGGGTCGCAGGCTGGAGAGGTTGTCGCTGGCGGCGCGCCTGCGAGCAGCCGACCCGCGGAGCCTCCGCTGCCGGGTGCGCCCGAACCCTCGCTGCGTCCATTTGCCACGCCCACCACCAGCCGTTTACGCCCTCCACCCGTTCCTGTCTGGGCCTCCCACCAGGTCAAGCCGATTCCTCAACCCACCTCCCCCGTCCGGAGGAGTGCGTGCCGGGTGCTCCGCTCAGGGGTCTGCCAAAAGCTCTGCCAGCCAGACCCCAGAACTGTTGCCGAGACGAGGGCGCCTGCTGCGCCCCAGGCGGCGGCCTGCGCGGCCTCGCCGGCTTCCAGCTTATGACGACCGCCATTGGCGGGCCGCGCGTGACCGCGCTGGGCGGCGCTGCGCTCATGGGTGCGCCGCCCGCCCGCCTGTATGCATGCCCGCCGCCTGCATGCCTGCCCTCTGCCTGCATGCCTGCTCGCAGCCGCAAACGGGGCGCGCGCCGGTCGCCGACGCCATAGCGTGCTGGCTGTGGCATGCGTGCGTGCAGCCCTAAGTAGGCCTACCCTATTAAACCCTACCCTGCCCAGTGCAGCTCGAGCGCGCCCGCAAAGCGGGATGCGGGTTCATGCATGCGACACAAGCGGCGCGTCCTGTGCAAGCCCAGGCCGCTGCTGCTTGCCACCCGCTGCCAAGGAAGAGCGCGGCGCTGACCCCCAGCCGGGGCGCCCGTGCGTGCAAGCTGCCACTTGCTGGGATGCCGCTGCTTTGCTGCCTTAATTCCGCGGCACTGACTGATCGGGCGCCGCGCGCGGGGCCAGGTGGCCTGGGCGCGGCGCTGGCGCCACCGCCCGCGACAGACGCGGCGGCGCGCGCGGCCGCGGCGGCTCGGCGCGTGCCGTCGCCGCCGCCGCGGCCGCCGCGGCCGCCGGGCGCGCCGCCGCGCAAGGCGGTCCGCTTCTGCGCCGACCACGCGCTCGTGCGCGTGCGCCTGTTCCGCAAGGTGCGCCGTCAGAAGCTCAAGGCCGCTGATGCAGGACGGCCTGCGGGGACGTGTGCAGCGTGGTGCAGCGTCAGGCTCGAGCGGCATGCATGCTCGAGCGGAAGGCGGTCAAGTGGCTGAGCGCTCGCAGCTGACGATACTGTTGCTGGGCCAACTGTGACCAGGTGGCTGCCTGTGTGCCGTGGTGCCATGGAGGCTCGGGCGGCAAAGCAGGGTTGCGGACAGGGAAGCCGCCCACAGGGTTGCACGCCCGCTGCTGGCCGGACCCTGACCCTGAGCCATGCGCGCGCAGCTGGACCCGGCAATGGCCGTGAACCTCGGCGACGCGGCCGAGGGCGGCGACGGCGCCGGCGCCGGCGCCGGCGCCGACGCGCCCGCGCCGCACCAGGCGCCGCCGGGCTTCCAGAACGCGGCGCGGCGCGAGCACCAGGCGGAGGCGGCCGCGCTGCGCGCGCTGCACCAGGTGCGTAACCCTAACCCTACCCCACGAGGCGCCGCCAGGCTTCCAGAACGCGGCGCGGCGCGAGCACCAGGCGGAGGCGGCCGCGCTGCGCGCGCTGCACCAGGTGCCGCCCCGCGCGCGCGCCTCGCGCCGGGGCCCGGCCGGAGCTGCGCCGCCCGCTCGGCCATGCTGAGACGCTGCAGAGGGTCTGGCTGGAGCCTCGCGGCCCGCTCGGCCATGCTGGGTCGCTGCAGAGGGCTTGCTGCAGCCAAGTGTGTCATGGCTCACGTGCGACATGGTGCCGGTTGCCCGTATGCGTTGTGATGCACCGCGGCACAAACCCTACCCAGCAGGGCCTTGAGCATGCCCAGGCTGAACAGGCCCTGCCCCAGCAGGGTATTGAGCATGTGCAGGTGCGCGCAGCCCGGCGCGGCGGCCGACGAGGACGCAGATGCGGGCCCCGGCCCGGCGGCCACCGTGGCCTGGCATGTGCCGCTGGGCTTTGCGGGCAACCTGCACGAGTGCGCGCTCGCGCCGGAGCATGCGCACCGGCGCGCCGCAGCCGGCAGCGAGTCGGCAGAGGCGCCGGCGCAGGCCGCGCGCTGCGCGGCGATGCCGCCGCTCGCCTACCCGCCTGGCGCCCGAGGCGCGCCCATGCCCCGCATCTTTTCTGTTGCCGCGATGGCACTCATGCTGGGCGTGTGCCTGCTCAAGTGCGGCCCTGTCATCAGGCAGTGGCCAGCCAAGCAGCTGCGGCGCTGCCTGTTGGGCGCCCCCTTGCCAGGCGCGCCCCAGTCACCGCTGGGCGCCACCCCAGCCTCCGCTGGGCGCCCTCCCGGCAGGCGAGCGAGGCGCAGCCACAGCCGCTGCCCCTGTCTCGTGTAGGTGCATTGACACGTACTGCCTGGGGCGGCGGATGCTGCGAGGGCGACCTGCCGCGTCAGCCTGGGGTGTTTGACTAATGTGAGAGTGCGCTGCGGCTGTGCCTCGTGCACACGCGGGCGCCGCCTCGCCCCTGACGCTTACCCCAGATGTGCTGAAACGCTGCGCAGGCGCGCCCGACCCCATGGAGCCGCCTTTCGAGCCGGCGCCTGTGCCGCCGGGGGGCGCAGTCAACATGGCGCTGTGGGAGGTGGCGCGGCCGCCGCAGGCGCGCACGGGCTTCCTCAGGTTGCTGCACTTGCAGGCGTGACAAGCACACCTGGCGCAAGCTGCGCGTGTGCCCCCAGTGCACGCGCTTTCCTTTTCCCTGCTTTCCGCTGGCAGCCGGCACGTGCGTTTGCCCGGCACCGGCTGGCTGCGCTTGGAGCTGCCTGCCCAGCTTCTCGCCTCAGCGAAGGGCGCGCTGCAACTGTATGTAGTGACGCGCGCGCGCGCGCTGCAGGCGATGCAGCAGCCGGCGCTGGCGCCGCAGCCCGCGCCGTACGCGCCGCCGCAGGCGCTGCCGCAGCCGCTGCCGCAGGCGCCGCCGCAGCAGGTGCAGCTCTTTGGCGCGCCGCTGCAGCAGCACGCGCCGCAGCTGCTGCCGCCGCCGCCGCAGTTCGCGGCGCCGCGGCTGGCATTCGCGCCGCATCAAAGCCCCCACCCCGGCCCTGGCGCGCCGCAGGCATACTCGCAGCCGCAGGCGTACTCGCAGCCGGCGCCCGCGTACCTGCCGCCGCCGCAGCAGGGGCCGCTGCTCGCGCAGCCGGGGGCCGGGCCGCATGGGCCCCCGCCCATCCAGCTGCCCCCGCCGATCCTGGCGCAGCCGGGCCACCTCGCGCCGCTGCCTGTGCCGCAGCCGGGCTTTCAGGGCGGGCCGGAGGGGGGGCTGGTGGCCCTGGGGCCCCCGCAGGGCCCGGGGCGCGGGGGGCACCCCGGGGGCGCCAGCGCCGCCGGGGAGCACTGGCGGAATGGCGGCGGCCGCGGCGGCGGCCGCGGCAGCGCCCGCGGCGGCCGCCCCAGCTCCACGCCGTGCCGCTTCTTCAACCTGCCCGGGGTACGCGCCTGGTGCAGGTCGTTTGACTGCAGGTCACACCCTTGGAATGCCTACTGCAGTGCTTCATGCACAAACGTCTGCCTTTTGCGGCTGGCGGCAGCCCATTGCCGCGCGGTGCTGTGCATTGGCTGAAAGGGTGCTGCCTGCGGCAGGGCTGCGACCGCGGCGACGACTGCCGCTTCGCGCACGTGCGGAGCCGCGCCGCGGCGACGCGGCACCGCGCGGCGCCCGCCGACGGCGGCAGCGGCGAGCCGGACGCACGGGCGTTGCGCGTTGGCGCGCGCACGCGCAACTCTGGCTGGGATCAAGCCCCGCCGTGAGCGCGGCAGGTGCCTGTGGCAGGTGTCCCAGGCCAGCTGCCCTTCTGGCCAACGCCACATGTTTGAGCGGCGTGCCATGGCTTTGGAGTCGCAGAGTGTGCTGGGTGATGCTGCTGCAGGCACCTTGTGTGCCTGTCTGCAACGTTGCATAAGTGTCGGCGGTGGCAGGTTCAGCTGCTACAGCCACGTTCAGTGTTCAGTTGTGCTTTCGAAGTGGAGCTCAGCAGTTTGCTGTGCGAGCGCTCAGTTTAGTACCACCATGTACACTCCTGTGCAGCCACTGCGGAAGGCATGCATACTTGCATCGCGTTATAGTTTCTGCGTCCTTTTGGGCTGCTTGGGCGAGCACACATGTAAATGATGTCAGTCGCATGGTACCTGCCGCCTTAACTAAAATCGGCTATTGCATCCAGCTGCTGCGAGCAGACGCCGTGTGCACCCTGTGTTACAGCATTGCTGCCAGAGCAACCGCGTGCTTTGTCAGCATGAACAGAATACGCCGCAGGGGGCAGAGCTCACTCCACAGACATGCACGTAAAGGTGCCTGCTACGATGTGAGACAGAGGTAGCAACCAGGCACGTCAGCAGGGCGTGCTAGACGCGGGTACACATGCGCACCTCTGCCATCAGCATGCGCGTCCTCAAGACACATGGGCGCTGCTGCACAACAAGCACATGCTGCACGACGAGCAGGCGCTGGCGGGGACGGGCTAGACCTGCGCAGACGGGGACAGAGAACAGCACGCTCACAGCCGCAAATATTAAATTCGCTCACAACATCATTGCTAAACTCACTGCCGCACAAGCAATACCCGGTGCACCTGACCGCTCTGTTGCAGCACGTGCACCTCGCGCTCCGTGCGTACACCCTGGGCAGCACACCGCTTGTTAGAGCCTTCACAGCAGAGGCTGCTGAGGCTGCGGCGCCCGGAGACAGTCGCGGGCCTGCCGACGCGCGTGGCGCAACTCACAGCGCCCGCAGGGCGGGGTGCTGGCGACGGCCGCGCCGCGCAGGCGCAGCCACGCGGCGGGCCGTCCGAGGCGCACAGGGCGGAGGCCGGGCGCACCAGCGGGTTGCCTGGCAGGTAGCCGGCGGCCGCCCAGAGCGCGCGCGCGCGCCGCAGCTCCACGCGCGCGCCCGGCGCTGCCGCTTCCGCGCCGGCCGCCTCCGCCGCGTCCGCGCCGGCCGGCCGCCCATCCCAGAACTGGACGCTGCTGCCGTGCTGCCCTGGGTGACATGGCGGGGCCTGACAGGGTCCAGGCCTCGCACTCCTGGCGTCGCCAGCCGCACGCGCGTCCTCCGCTGGCTTGCCGCTCACAGGCCCCCATGGGCCCGCCGCCGCACCACACCCATGGGCAGCGGCGCCGCGCGCCGCCTCTACCACAGCACCATCCTGCGCGCCCCCGTCATGGGCGACCGCCACGCCGCTGCACCCCGCAGCGCCTGCGCGTCCTGCTGGCTGGGCCGCCGCCGGCTCAGTCGCGCTGCCGCTCGGGCCTTCGCCCTGGTCACCGGCTGGACCGCGCCCCGCGGCAGCCTCGCCGTTGCCGCCCTCGCGCTTCGCCGCGGCCGCGCCCGCTGCATGCCCCGCCGGCCTCGCAGCGGCCCCGTCGTGCAGCGGCGCGCCGGCGCAGCGAGCGCCGCCGGCGCCGCCGGCGGGCGCGCGCGCGGCTGCGGCGCCGCCCGCGCCTGCGGGGCCGAGCGCGGCCAGCGCGGCCGCAGCCGCGGCCTCGCGCGCGGCCAGCGGCCGGAAGGCTGCGCCGCCAGAGAGCTCGAACTCGTCGCGCATGGCCGCCGCGGCCTCCTCCACGTCGGACTGCAGGAAGACAAGGCCTGCAGGGCGCTCCTGCTTTGTATTCTGTGCCTCTGTGCCCGCAGTGGCTGCAGCCAATCCCATGGGTCTCCGGCACGCGCGCGTATGCATGAAGTTTCGTCCTTGCCGCGCAGGCACATGAGCCGCCTGCCCTCAGTCTCTGTGGTCTCGAAACAAACGCCTCAGCTGCACCGCCCTTGCTGCCGCATACTTGCAGAGACCGAACAGCACATGCCATGCAGCCCACAGTCTGAAAAGGAGCTGTGCTTGCCATGTTCTCTTGATGCATGCTCAACAAGCTGCAAGCCAGCTACAACACTCGGGACCTTTCAACGCGGAGCGGCACCGGCAGTGTGCACTGCAAGGCACACCACCCCATGGCATCAGTTGTTGTAACCATCATAAGTTGTTGATGAACGTCATAGAAAAGTCATGCAAGCGCATCCGGCGCCACCAGACCTGCATACGCGACCTTGTCGTGCCCAGCTGACCACAGCGACCCATGGGTGCTCCCTTGCACATGGGACCCTCGCCTTGCACATGGGAAGGCGAGAACTTCTCGCCGAAAAGCACACATGAAGCCTTAGCACCAAGCAAGCCGCACCTCCAGACTGCATGTTGGCCGCGAGCGCGCGCACAAGCCCCGGCTGCACCACGCGCCGCTTCTTGTGCTTGTTCTTGAAGTGCGGGTCAGGGAACTGCACGCGCGCGGCACTCACGGACACGCTCAGGCGCCGCACACTTCGCGAGCCACGCTTGCTCTCACGGTGGGAGTCCGGGGGCTGTGAGACCTGCAGGGTGCAGCGTCGTGACCCGGCAACGGTACGCTGCACTCGCGTGCAGCGCAACGCATCGCGCCAGTCAGGCATGCCTGGTCACCCCCGCAGCGCCACACAGCAGACAGGCGCGCCGCAGCGTCGCTGGCACGACAGCGCGTGGCGGTGGCCCTGTCAGCACGTGGCGCGCGCCTGGATGGCGACCAGGGCAAGCGGCCCGGGGTAGGAGGCCAGCAGGCCTGCCAGGGAGACGGTCGCGTTGGCGACCTCATAGCGCACGCGCCCGTCCTCGCCCAGCAGCGCGGCCCATTCGTTCGCGCGCCGCACCAGCTGCGCGTGGCAGCGTTTCGCACTGCGTCAGTACAGAGCGACCATCTTGAAGATGTCCATCAGCGTTGGCCGGTGGCTCTAGTGCATGGCAACGCGCATCTCCCTTTGCAAGTGCATGCTGCTTTCACACATGCGACAGCACGGCTGTAGAGCAGCAGCATATGACGCTCGCGTGTGTGAAGGTGCCGCACCGCACGCGGACTCTGCAGGTGCAGCCGGGGAAGCGCCGCAAGCGCAGGTGGACAGCGCACGGAGCAGCAGCGGATGTCCGTTTCACAAACATAGCGAACGCACCGCTCGCACGCACGGCTCTCACACGAGTCTCTCACATAAGCATGATAAGTCAACGAACTGTGACGGGGCAGCGCGCCGGGCCGCGGATGTCGAGCCCGAGCAAGTTGCAGCCGGGGAAGCGCCGCGCGAGCGCGAGCGCGAAGCGGCCGGACCCGCAGCCGACGTCGACCGCCAGCGGCCGCGCCGGGTCGGCGAACACGGCTGCCCAGTCCGGCGGCGTCAGCGGCACCTGCAGCTCCGCCTTGAGCGGGTTGACATGCTGGCGCGTGCGCACGGCCTCCGTCTGGCCCGCCGCAGGCACCAGCGGCGTCAGCCGCAGAGTCGCTGTGCCGTTTGGGTGTGGCGTGACACGCCCTTACAGCTCCTGCTGCTGTCGTATCTAGAAAAGAACACACCTTGAGGAAGTACGTCTTGTGCTACAGCACCAGCAGCACGTGCAGAGCAAGAAGACACGGCGCTTGATTCCAGGCGGTGTGAACGAAGCGTCCTGACAGTCTGTGCCAGCGCTGGTGTGCGTGCCAAAGCTTGGTGAAGCATGGCATCGACAACCGCTGCTTGGGCCGAGCGCCCACCTTGCCATACATCTCTTGCAGCTCCAGCTCCGGCCAGGGGTTGGGAGCGTCGGCAAGCCCCTGCCCCAGGCGGCTGCCACACACTGCGACCATCCTTTGCAGTGCCACCTGCGCGGCGGCCAGGCGGACTCAACAACAAAAAAATTGTTGCTACCTATTCAGCTCAGTGAACGTTGCATTGCACGGGTCTACGCATGCAACGGCTTTCCAAGGAAGAAGCACCTGGGTGTGTAGGCGCCGCAAGCACAGAGCATTGATGCACAAAGCAGCCATGCGCCCTTGCCCTTTCAGGCACCGGTTGGGGAGACCTTGGTGCAACATAGCGCGTGCAACGGTAGTCAGTGTTCGATTGTGTGTTCGGCACTGAACAAGCTCGGGAGCCCTGCACTCCAGACCCCACAAGACCCCGAGAAGGTCTGTCTCGGAGCTCCGAGCCTTGTACTTTTGTTTGGGCCTCACCTTACACTCTGTGTCTGACCGTGAAGTAAGAACCTGCAGAGGAAGCTATGGCACGCCTCATCAGCTGTGTGGCAGTCTTCCTATTGGCGGCATGTGCTCATGGCCAGGTCGCTGCTCCAGCGACGGCCGTGAGCGGCTCGACAGGGAGCGCCTCCGCGTCGGCATCCAGTGGCTCGACGTCACCCCTCGACCTGCTTCCCAACCTTATGAACGGTGCTCGGGCACCCTTGCGAGTTTCATAGATCAACATGCTGCCCGCCATCTGCAGGTAACACTTGAAGCTTGCAAGCCTAAGGTGCGCCAGTGGCGTCGCAGGCGTCACCTCCGCGCTGTCGTCTGTGCTGCCAGACCTCGGCTCTGAGCTAGTGAACGGCTACCAGGCAACCTTGACGGTGCGCGCCGCACCCTGCCTCTGCGCGCGGTGTCCGCCGCACGCGTGTGCGCAGTGTATGCGAAGCAGCTCCCGAGCAAACATCATTATCAGCACCAGCCGCGTATCTGCATTCTGCGTATGAGTGAGCAGCAGCGAGAGAGGGCGCTGGCGAGGTCGACAGCATGGCAGCTTGGGCCTGCTACGTGGCAGTGCAACTTGAGGCAGTATGAGATGGTGGAAGAGGGCATGGTACACCGTAGTGCACAGTGGGTGTTCCTCTCAAACCAGGGGCTTTGCCTGCAATGCAGGCACCCCAACTACTGACCTGAGCACACGCTCACCTGACCTGACCTGAGCACACGTGCAACCCGCCGCGGCGGGTGAAACTGAGCCATGTCACTGCCTGTCGGCCAGCTTTTCATGGCAGGGTAAGCAACTGTTCTGCCTCAAAGGCATAGCTCGGCAAAGCAGCACATATGCCTGCGGCCGCCAGCGCAGCGCCCCAATAGACTCTGGCAGCAGCATGCGCTACCCTCGCTGCCCAACCCCTGGCGCGCGGCGCGGCAGGGCGCCCTGGGCATGTTTAGCGCGCTGGCGGCCAGCATTGAGGGCACGACGGCCACTACCGGCGCCAACCTGGCGGCCACGCAGGCGGCGGCCGCCGCGACCGTGGCCGGCGCCGCCACGGGCGTGGACACCGTCGCGTCCCAGGCGACCAGCGCCGCGACCTCGGCCACGGACGCCGCGAGCGCCCTGGTCGCCGGCGCCGTGCAGGCGCGCCGGGGCCTACCATATGCATAGCAGTTGCAGCCCTGGATGGGCAGGGCGCGCTCTGCACAGGGGGTTCAGCAGTGTTCCTGTCGGAGTAGAGTGTTCCTGACGCTTGCAGGACCCTGGCAGGTGGCACGCCTGGCGAGGCTGCAAGGCATAGAGTGTGCACCCCTGGGCCGCTGCACTGCATGCTGCCGCACAGCCACACATGAATGCGATTCTCTTTAATGCTCTGCAATGCTCTGCAGCGGTGAGCGCTCGCTGGGCCGCGCGCGCAGGGCGCCCAGGATGCGGCGGCGTCGGCCGCGCAGGCGCTGCTGACCGAGGTGGTCGGCCGCGCGGAGAGCGCGCTCAGCTCGATCGGCGGCATCGCCGACAACCTGGAGCTGCTGTACGGCAAGTACGAGGACGCATTCTGCGAGCAGGCGTACATGAAACCCTCCGTCTGGATGCCGCCCAACGTCACGGGTGCGCGGGAAGCTCTGCCGCAGGCCCTCAGCCTTGTGCACCCCATTCTGTCCGTCTGATTGCCGCCCAGCGCCACGGGTGCGTTGACATGCTCTGCTGTGCGCCCTCAGCCAGACAGAGGTCGCAGCGCGGCTGTGCGCAGGCACGCTGCGGCCAGGGCTGTGCAGAGCACCCACACAGGCAGGTCGAGTGCACCAGTTCAGACTGCTGCATGCTGCCTTGCGACCTCGAGCGCGGATGCAGCTACTGAGACATGCGCATGCCGCGCAGGCCTTGGCTTCCAGGTCGACTTCGTGCTGGGCCAGTGCGAGCTGAGCGGCGACCCCATCCCGACCTTCGGCTGCACGGGCCCCTCGGCTACGTTCACCACCACGCCCGCCAGCTTCACCGCCAAGTACAAGTCGGCGGTGGAGTTTGTCGGCGAGGCACGCGCCCGCCACGCGCCTGCCCGCCCGGCCCCTGACTGAGTGGCTACCGCCCCTGCTACGCACCTGCTGCTCAGTGCTTTGTGTTTATATAGGCATGCCCGTTTGCTGTGACTTGCTGCCGCCGTCTTGCCTGGTGCACCGTACACCGGCCAGCCTCCGCGTCAGACATGCAGCTCATGGTGCTGCCAGCCCTACCCATGCCATGCGTCAGTGCACGCAAGGTTTGCGCGAGTCAGCAGTCGTGTTGCGTGTACGTGTCAGTCTGATTTCTGCTATGCCGAGCGCACTCCGCAGCAGGGCATGCAGACGATGT
>JAABUO010006745.1_pt1 | contig 13143 bp, 10 predicted proteins | sample 5559291 | NCBI WGS metagenome assembly JAABUO01 (sample SAMN10711878, study PRJNA513372) | rock metagenome | isolation source: Antarctica rocks | place: Antarctica: Victoria Land, Finger Mt sud
AGTGTACCCTGACAGCGGTGACATGCTCGCAGCAGCTTCTGTGAGAGTCATGGCTGCAATTGAGGACATCATTGGTTGCATTTGGCTGAGTCACAAATGCATCTTCTACCCAGTACGCAATTGGAAGACTGTTTGGCAAGCGTGACCTGATAGTGACAACTTCATGTGGCTCAGCAAAGACAACATCTGGTGCATGATCACGCACATGGACAGTGTGCAGACACTGGTGGGCATCTGAGCCAGCCAAAAGCCTGAAGGCTTTGCAAGTGCACTGGTATTTGCCATTGTACTTGGTGACCTGTACACAAACACAGTTGTCAATGGCAGCCCTGGTATACGCTTCGATTTAAATTTGTTGGCTGTGAGCGGCAAAGAGTCAAATGTACATCAACTGTTTTGACAGACTTGAACTGGCCGGGCAGCAACAAGCTTCTTTGAGTGCACATTGTAGTCTGGCAAGGCCCAGGCTTCTGAAGTCAAAGGTACCATGTATGTGGCAGGGTTGGTAGACAGTGCAGCATGAAACCAGTCTGCATTGCCAAGAGCTGCCATGCCGTCATGCTCTGCGGCATGCTTTGCAACACACTTTGGAGCACTGTCTGAGCTTGCTGCGGGTGCTTCTGTAGACCGTCGCGGACGTTTACGTGCTGGTGCTGGCTTTGACTGGGTACTTGTCCCGGCTGTCATGCTGCCGTCTCTGTCAGGGCGAGCTTCATCAGCAGCAGCTGTGGCTGTGTTGACTAGGCTCTGAACGAAGTCAGCCTAACCTGTTGAATCAAATATGCTGCTCAGCTGAGGTGCTGCAACTTGATGCTTCTCTAGCTTGTCGCCTCCATATATGTACATAAAGAATGCCCTGTTTGAGTAGGTTGCTTTGCAGCTCGCCTAAGCCACTGTGTGCTGTTTGCCCACTGAGCGGCTCGCTTTTTGTTCTCAGGCACATAGGCACATGCTGTCTGCTGGCATAAAGGGATGAAATTTGACCTGACTATTTGACTGTCGTGGAATTGCTGTACCAGCTGCTTGCGGAAGAAAGTTGCAGCTGCTGGCTTCAGGAACACTGTCTAGAGATGCGGAGACGCGAAGTACTGACACTGGTTTTTGCTGTCGGAAAAAACAACTAAGGCATGAGCCGAAGTTTTGCTCACGAGCTCAGCTGTCTTGTGCAGCAGCCTAAAGCATGCAAGATCAAAGCTATCTGGGAGCTTGACCGTGTCCCCCATGTGTCTGCAGCGTGCACGATTAGGACGAGTCAGATTAGGACGAGTAGAAGTCGACGCATGTGCATATAAGCATGCATTGTGCACTGTGAACGCTCAACACAACGCTGCCTGATGCAGACATGAGCAGTCTAAGGACTCGGGCTTGCCTGGCTCTCCCGTCCAGCAAAGCAACTCCACCAGCCAAGTCGGAGATGCGACTCTAGGACGCGTTTGTGGCCCCCTACAGGTGTGCCGAGGCCGGTGTAAGGTGATCACTCACCAAAACTTCCAAGATGGCAATCTGCGGGAGGCTGCAAAGTTAGCCCGGAACGACTACGCTGTGCCAGCAGAGACTACCATAACCCTCGCCAGAGCTTAGAAGGGCAGGACGCCCTTGGATCACGGCCTGTCGCTGAGATTTGAAGAGCACGAGGTTGTATTGCAGTTTGACATGTCGCAATTGCACTCCCAATTTCACTAACTGAAATCGCCCGTAAATATGCCCTTTGTCATGTGGCTTTTGCCTTGGTGAGTACTGACGGTGTCGAAGGCTTTAGACTACATGGGCAGAGCTTCATGCCGGCAAACCAACCTTAGAATCATCTTGTGCAGTCTGTTGGACGTGTTGACGCTATTCGGTCGTACACAGTTGCTGCGTGATGCCAAGCAAAGTGGTATTTTGTGCACTACTCTGACGCCTGTCATGTGAACGGGGTTATCGGCTTTGGTTGATCCAAGTTCAATTGTTCCTCTTTGCCTTGCTTGCACCGGCTATCGGAACGGCACCGAAGCTTTGACTCCAAAATTCAAGTGATCAATACATTACAGTGGTCTGTCTAGACGTCGCGCACGCCTCCTTCGAAGCAGCAGGACAACCTCCAAGTAAGGCCACAACGTAAGATGAGCGCTGAGAGTCATCCAGGCAGCAAGCTTGGCAGCCAGGCAACGAAGCCACCTGCTTCAGGAAGGTCAGTGTGCACTCCTTCATGTGACCAACTTTGCCGTGACAAAGCATTTGACTAGCAGGCCATGTATAAGTAACTGTCAGCGTGACATACATTTCGATCCTCTGTGGTGTACTGAAGCAGTCGCAACCCGCGCATGTGTTCACAAGGCATCGCAAGTGTGGCTTGTCAACAACGTAAGCATACTCATTTGAGTGTTCAATTTCATTGAACCTGAATTTTGCATGGACTTCAACCAAATGAACATATCTCTCTGGTGCGACTGACTGGCACAGAAGACATGTTTGGCTGGCTGGGCAATCAAACAATGACAGTACTCTGTGTCACTTTTGTGCTTGTTGTGCTGGGAAGACGCGAGGTCCAATAGCAGCCAGGCAAGGTAGATCCAAGAGATCTTCCACCTTTGCTATCAACTATGCAGGTCTGCAGCGGAAGCTGACTGGTTCTGCAAGTCTGCAGAACTGGCACCTTACTGCCCATTATCCTGTCTTACGCAGACCAGGTATGCGACATGCTGGTTCACAGGTGTACAATCAAGTGGACTTCATACGCACACAAACATGCACCATACATACATGTGTTCACGTAGGGTGAGCAGCATCTTGAGCATATGCTCCTGCATAGCTCGTGCTACCTTGATACAGCTGTGATGAACCTGCAGCATGAGAATACAGAACTGCAGTGCATGCTGATGAGCTATCTGTCCCAGGAATTTGTTGTTGACCAGTTCGTAAGAACTTTAGGGGTCATATGTAGCTAAGACTGCAAGAGGAGCTGTCAGCTAGACAGCAGACAAAAAAACAGTCTGTGCTATTGGCCTCTGCCTCGCTGTCTGCGGGGTCCTAATGTCTCCTGAAGCACATGTTCAGAAATGATGCATACTCAAACCATGGCAAGACACACTTTATGCATTGGCATATGCAGGCTATAATTCTGATGAGGACTTCATCAAGAAGTTCGAGATCAGATGTACGTTTAAGAAAATGCCTGGTGTATAGAAACTCATCATGTTTGCACGATGCAATTTTGTCCAGCTGCAGAGCAAAGTATCCCACTGGCCACATTGTGATCCTTTGCCACAAGCAATGTGCCTGTGCCTGGCCAGAAGCATACCAAAGCAATTGCAAGAGGTGCGTTTAGAAATAGGGATGAGACAAGTCCACAGTATGTGCCTTATGCAAGTCCACATTTGCGATCTTCAAAGCACTTCTGAACAGTACAAAGCTTTGCAGTTATCGGCCTGATGTCGTCTGCATTTGGCAACCAAACATGTGCGCCACTAAGCGCTTACCAGCATATGCAGAGACCTGGTTTGGAATTTTAGCTCAAACTGCCCTGCAGATGACAAGTCCTGCAAGGGTGAGAGGAGCCTCGGCAGCAACCCAGACCTGCAAAGTACACCATGCCACCAAGGCCAAGCTCTACAAGACAGACATGTCAGATGTGGAGATCACACTGTCTGGGCTAACCTTTGTGTTGAACAGCAGCAGTGCAGGGTCCTAGACTCATTGATTGGTAGTGATGCTTGCAAGCCTATTGTTGCACTTGCAGCAGACTCTGTGCATGACTGACTCATGGCAGCTGTATGCTCCAGCATGCTCTGCATCTCAAGGCTGTGCAAAAAGCACATCTGATTACGCCGCACAATTGCGAACAGCTCACCAATAAGCTTTCTGAGCTGAGCTTAGTGACTCTGTGGTCACCAAGAAGAGCAAGCACAACAGCAATCATGTCACCCACAAGACAGACTACAGCGGCCTGTGCACAAAACTGCCTAGAGAATCCTCAGCCTCAATGACTGCAGCTTCAGGCTGTGAGATTTTGCAGACCTGACATGCCCAGACGTGCCTGAACTTCAGTCAGTCTCAGCTACAGAAGAGCAAGCTGATGAACAGTCTGAACTAAGGGGAGAAGAACGTGAGTATAGATGAAAGATTTGTTCATCAAGCAGTGATGTCTGTCTTGCTAAATGTGCTCAGGTCTGCAGGGTATGCACTCCATCATTATGTCAGGAAGTATGTGCTCAAGTTGCTATGTAGTGATCTCATTATGTACTACTTTAGCTGGTTATACCATAAGTCATGAGTCCATCAGCACGCTGTTTGTTCGAACACCTACAATTAACCTTCATTGCCAAAGGACTCGGGCTTCTTCTTGCAAGCAATTGCTGTGGCAATATTGAGTCTTAATAAGCTTATGAAACTCATGACATACTGCTTATAGATCAGACACTGTGTTTGAAACTCCTGGTATAAGCTAGTATCAAAACTGTCAGTTTCTTTGGTATGGGATCTCAGATACATATTCTCAAGACTACAGTCAGTTTCTACTAGTGTAACACCAAGTGCATATCAGTGACTTTTCTAAACTGTCTGTTCTCCATTAGAGGAGAATGCACACAACTGCTAGTTCTGCACATTCTCAAAAACGCCTTGAAATCTGCGAGTTGTTGCATGCGTTGTCAAACTCGCTGTAAATTGATTTAGTTTTAGAACTGGTCAGTTGACGGTTCTGCAGAAAACTGGGGAATGTTGGCAACAGTCTTGATGTGAATAAAGCTCCCTTGCCATATTAGAGACGTACCCCCTGTGTTGCGAGTGGTATACTAACTAAAACATTTGTGGTTCCCGTCCTGTCAACAAACTCTGATGCACAATCACGAGGCACCTGTATGAGCAGGAGCTCGTGAGCCATGCCTGAGGGTACAAGGAAATGCTTATGATGCAGTGTGCACATGCCTGTGAAGTGATCAGGACAGGTATCTGTAGCTGGCTGAGCTGTAAAGTGGAAAGCTGTCTGCTGATAGGTCCGCCTGCCACGAGCAGCAAGCAACCGGAAATAGAGTCCAAAGGTTCCCTTACTGTTTGGAATATCTCACAGCCCTCCACACAATGCCAGTAAACACCGAATCTTTGCTTTTCATGTGCAGACATGATCTTCAGATTGGCATGCCGGCCTTTGGCTAGGTTTGTGTTGTCAATCCATACAGATCACATCTGTCTGGAGGCCACTGACATGTAGTTCGACACCAATGACTTGACAGATGCAGAGTTCAACGACAAGCAGCTGAGGTTTTGTCACTTGCTGTTAGATTTAGTAAGCTAGCCACAGCTTGTCATCTTTCTCTCGTTTAGTCAAGCGCGCAGCAGATTAGAAGGCAACAGAAGATTTGAATACCATGGGAATTTCACATATGATGTAGTATTGATTATTGGCACCATTACATCCTATGCAATTGCACGATATCGTTACCCCATAGCATACTTATGCGTCCATTGTCTTGCTGTGTCCTCATACCGCTTCTTGTCTGTCTTGTAGCTGCAATACATGACCATCAAGATTAAGAAATGGTCAAAGGCAGCCAAATGTGCCGAGGTACCAAAACAATGCAGCTTACATATGAGCAATCTCTGGCACAAGAGGATCATCCGGATTGGGGTCTGTCAGCAGTGAGCAAATGGATAACAACACCTGCAGCAAACATAACTCTTGAGTTGACTTGTGAATGTGAAAGCACCTGTATTCTGACTCGCATTCTCTAGCAGCATTCCCCTGCTAACCTTGGAAACTGTCAATGCAGGACTCCACTGCTCTTTCAGTATGTCCAAGCATATGCTTCCATTGCTGTTTATATTAGGATGGTACACTTTAGTTTGAAAGTTGACCTGCAACAAAGGCCACCTCAATCCCATGGCAGCTTTTGAGCAACAAGCAGAAGTTATGAAGCTGATCAAGATCAGAGTCATGCCAGCTGTACCTTTGGTGGCTTGAATGGATAGTCAGGAGGGAAGTGTATCTTCACCATAAACACGCCGCCCGCATATGGACTGTCACCAGGCCTGCAAGTGCAAAAGCAAGTCTGAGCCGTCCTGCAAGAACTCGAGGGTGTGTCATGACAAAACACACTGATACCAGCAACCACGACGCTACCCCATGATGGTGGCCTGCCAGTGGAAGAGGTCATCAGGAGAGTTTGGACCTACACCAGAAAACAATCACCGTGCTGCTCACAACCCTTGCACGACACTGCCATCAAATGCAAGCAGGACTTCTGTAACAAGACTTGCTCAGTTCGGCCGGAACATACCAGCACTGCATGATGTCGGAGGATCTTTCTGAAGATCTTTCAGCTCCTGTGCACATAGGCACAGGCTTTGAAGACTTCATCTGTGAGACAAACTTCATCAGCAACACCCACCTTTTGTATTCTTTTGGACGCCATCAACGTGCAGCTGAAAGCGTTTTTTCCTTGCGGCACCTCATGCCAGATTGCTCGGTGCGTTCCGTGAGTCCTCGCAAAATTCTTAACACCAGTTCGGTGCATCGGTTCGAGCAAACCGTTACGGTACGGTCCCTGCACGGTCCTTGCACGGTCACAGTATGGTGCAGTCACAGTCCGGTGCCGGCACGGTGACAGACCGCTCAACATGGTCCTGGTCCGATACTTGTTCGGTCCTTGTATGGTCTGTGACCGGTGTTTGCCTGGTCCCAGTCCGGTGGCGGCATCTTGCACGGTTGCTGCTTGGTAAAACCCGTATGGTCACAACCTGGCCTGGTCACGGCATGGTCTCGGTCCCGTCCGTGCATGGATCGGTCAGTTGCTTGTTTGGCGGCGTTATACCGTCAGGGCGTTTGGAGATAGTAGTAAGAGTTCACTTGACAGTTAACTAGTTATGGGGGTATGTGCGCTGTTTCAGCATGTAGAACAGGCACGCAGGGTTGACAGTGTTGTATCTGTAGGAAGAAGCACTGCTCATGCACTGCAGGAGCAAGATCAAGCTGTGGCCTACTGCTGCATGTCAGTGCAGGTGACCATTCTTGTCACTTGTACAACTCTTTGCACTGAGAATTGTGATGATCATGTGTGACCTGTCAAGCTGCATGTGTGGTCTTCATCATGAGCATGCTCTAAACGGGTAATTAGGGTTGCTTTGCTGGCAACGTCTATTCAAAGCGCACTTATGTCTGTCACAACAGTGCAGTGATGACAATGTACAGCTGCCGTCTGCACAGCTTGTGGCTTTATCATCCACTGGCATGTGCTGTGCTTGCACATGCCATACACTAGTGCTGTAGGTTTGCTTGTCAGTCACCAGCTTATGACTAGGCTACGTGACATGCTGTAGAAGTTACTTGTATCAAACTGTGACGTAAGACACTGCTGGTCCGACTTTTTTATTGATGTCCTGGCTGGCAATGTCCATGGCCAAGATGTCTTAGCAAGTATTTGAACTGCATATTACAGGCAACCTGGCTGCAGTCTGATGCTTTATGTTGACAAAGCAATCACTCAAACATAATTTTGTGAATGCACAAGACATTTGCCTGCAAGCGGCTGTTGCATTCCAACTGAATCGTGGAGCGCAGGTTTCTATCTGCACGTTGAGCAAAGATAGCAGCAGCAGCAGCAATACTGGCAGCAGCAACAGCAGTAGCAGTAGCCCAACAGCGGTGAAACTGAGAAAGTTGCAGCATGGGCAGTTTCAACAGCAGGCAGTGATCATCACACCAGCAGACCTACAGCCTGGATAGTACAACAGCTCTGGTGGAGGGGCAGGAGTACCACGTGACTGTGCAAGCCTTCTGTGCAAAGTATTGTGTAAGCGATATGTCATGGATCACCTGCTGCATAGTTGGAAATTGATGGCAAGACAGTGCAGTGTGAGCCCCACAAGCTCACTGCTGCTAAGACTTAGTGTGCTGCGCACCACTTCATTAGCTTGTGTCACTGGCTGCACTGTCCACAAAATCAATGCGTTTTCCCAGCTGTAGATAGATAGATTCCCATAGTTTGGTGCACACATTCCAGCTCAGTTACTGCACCATGACCGCTTTTGCACTGGCTGCACTGCTGGACTTTCATATCATGACACTTTGTGCAGCAAGGTTGTGTTTTTGACCTGAGTGCGTGTTTAGGCCAGGGCAGTGCTGAGGCAGTAAAGCTGAGCTTTGGTTGACACATGTGTGTTGACTGTGCAGAATGAGTTGCTTCATGTGCCTTGCTCACCATCATCAAGTAGACCTAATGTGTTTTGCATCCCAGTATCATACTTGTATTCTCCCACACAATTCCAGTATATGAAGCAGCAGCAAGGTGATGGCATAGTCAGCATAATATGTGTAAGCTTGCTGTGCCTACATTGATAGTTTCCTTGATAGATTGGATCTCAGATACACGTTCCCAAGGATACACTAATTTGCTACACTGATGGTTTGTAGCACATGCTGCTGATTGCAACAGGTCAGCAAATTTCACCCTGTGCTTAAGTACAGGTAGCATAAACTTTATTGGGACATGCCAGGACTGCTGCTTATACTACAAGTGGAATCCCTATGTCAGGGGCATGCAACAACTTGAGGCTGATAGAGCATGCTGTAATTCTCCTGTGAACAGACCTTGCACGTGATGCACCTGGAGATGGCTTTCCATCGGTTCTTTACACCCCATGGTCTGTGGCTATTACAACAGCAGAACGCAGCAGGCATAGTGCTAAATGTGCAGGAGCATGGCATCCTATTGTGGGCTAGGTCAAAGACTAACAACAGCTGAAGATCAGCATGTCTGCAGGACAGTACCGAGTCTGACAACTCTCCTGGTGCTATGGACACTTTGTCCTTCGTAGGTATTGGCAGGTGTTGCTTAACAGCTTACCAATAGTTGCTCGACATGATGTCAAATACCATAATAGATTATACAGCATTGGGTCTAGGGCACCAGTGAACATGAAGTTGAACAAGCCTATCATTCAGTTCACGGCATACAGGATAAGTTTTGTGTGAACACTGCTGTAATCTATTCATAGGCATCAATATGGGTTGCTGCGAAATCGGGTTGGCCTGTGATTGCAAATTGAGCCAACAATTGTTGCTTGTCTGCAGGTGGACGGTATGCCTGGCACGATTGCTGTAAGGGCTGCTATGCTGGTGCTAATCTAAAACAAACCATGTAGCCAACATATGCTTATGCATGTATTTCCAAGCAAGTATCATGCACTCAGCCAGACTAGAGGCGGTCAACTGCTGGCCAGCAATGTATTCTGGTAATATATTCTGGTGGGACCTGCAGTGCAATGACAGGTGCGGGACAGAGCATCTCAAGGTGCATGCTGCTTGTCAAGGCCCTTTTGCACACCTGCAGGCAGCAGGCAAAGCATGACCAGGATGAGGTGCCAGAGTAGGCAGGCTTGCAATCATGATGCAACATTGTTGAAATGTCCAGATGCTACTTTGGACAAAGGGCACCAATGGTACTAGTATGCAACAGCAACATACTGATATGCAACAGCTGGATTGTTTTGGGGCAGGAAGTTGACGCAGCACTGCTAAGGACTGCAGCAGGTGGCCTTTACAAGTAGGACCTGCTATCTTTGATTGACTACTGCGGCAGCTTACACCCAATTTCAGCACTCAATACAGCAAACATACTTTGACATGGAGCAGCAGCTGTATCCTGCATCAGAGATTGATCAGCAAGCACCTTGTCTGCAGCAGCAGCAACAAAGTCACACAAGCTGAGGCCCAAGAAGTGACAACAACAGCAAATTTGAGCAATGTGATGCTGTCCGCAAGGACAAGGCAACTTTTGTGATTCTTGTAGTTTTTGTCAACATGCCATCAGCTTTGCAAATGCTCTATGTGTTCATTGGCTACATGCTATGGCTGCCAAATGTGCTTTGTTGAAACTTGTGCAGCCATGTTGCACACAGGCAAGACAAGAAAGTGCATTTGGCTGCATGTACCATGCAAACAACAGCTCTTGCTCAACAGAAACAGTGATCCGCACACATTTTGTAAAGACAGGTAAGACTTTAGTACGGCCGAACACAAGCGCAGCTGTCATATGCATGCTGCAAAGCTTGCAAGCACACCAAAAGATGTGCACAGTGTAGACAGAACAGTGCTACTTGTGTAAGCGATACCTCGCAATAATAGCACCCAGGCTGCAGCACAAATACTACCTGTGTGATTACTTGTGTGCGTGGTCAGTCTTTGCACGATGTACTGCAGCTTCTGAGCAAGGCTGGCTGCAGGCAATAGCTCACTCTAGTTGTTGACAAGTTGCAAAAGTTTGACCTAAAGGCATTTGATGCAACTGATGCTCAGCGTGACTGTACATACTAACTCTGTTACACTCACAGCAATGCAGCAATAGTGCTGCAATAATGCTATTCAACAACTGCAAACAAGCAATATTGTGCATGCAAGGGGCTGCTGCTGGGGTGCCCAAGGGGTCACAGGTTACCCCGCTAGGCTCCTCATACATGGCAGGGCATTTGCATAAGCTCCAGTAAATGTAATGCAATGTCAGGCATACATGCTGTGATGCTGATCTGCTGACTTGCAAACTTTTTCCTGACCTTGTGATCCTGTGGCGATCAGCTGACATTATAGTAAAGTGTGTGCACTTTAATACAATGCCCTCAAAGCTCAATGAACACTGAGTATCTATGCAAGGTCTCATGGAGACAAATGAAAAGCTACTACAGTGCTCACTGTCTGCAATGAAAGGTGCTGACTTTCTCCGGTTGCCTGCTGATGTCATGCATGCTGCAAATGGCAGCAACGTTTGGTGTGTCCGAGCAGATGCATCTAGTCTAGAAGACATCACCTGGAAGAATGGCAATGGAACCAATCTGGTTCATCAGCCACTGCTCCAAGTTTGGGTCTTGTTTGAGTACACTGACCATCATCTTCTGCCCAGTCACCCACGTGCTTCCAATATCTCCCAGTATAGCGCATGATGATGCATGAGAACATGACCTGCAAGCTAAACCCGCAGGTTTTGAGAGGTTTGATGGCAATCTGGTAACAAAGTTGTCTCTGTTGGGTGTTCAATGTCATGGCTTACTGCGTACATGTTGTAATACATGAAGCATAATAGCATAATTTTGCTTCAGAGCGGGGAGAGCAAAGGCAGTGTGGAGGCTGAGGAACTGATGGGCGCGTAGGGCGTTGCTGTGCAGCCCGCAGTAGCGTAAAGTGCTTGTGGTGCACTATGCATGCACCGTGCAGCGACCGTACGGTGACCGTGTTGGGACCGTGTACGGTGACCGTGTTGGGACCATCTCCAGGCACACACCAGAAGCGGACAACAACCAAACAAGGACCTGACAAGGACCGTGCCGGCACCGTTCCAGGACTGTTTCACAGGACCATCACTGTGCTGTCACCGTGCTGTCACATGCACCATGCTTTGACCGTGCGTTGACCATGCTGTCACCGAACCATGCTCGCGCGGAACCCAGACCATACTGTGACCATGCAATGACCGTCACCGCTTTTGGACCGTGCAGGAACTGAACCATGCAAGGACCGTGCAAGGACCGTGCTTGGACCGTGCAAGGACCGTGCTGTCACCGTCCTTTCACCGTGCTGTCACCGCACTGTCGCTGAACGTGAAAAGACCACGCTTTTACCGGAAGTTGTACGCCATACATCGGCCTCATTCCAAAATTTGCTGCCCTTGCGCAAGCTTTTAGCGCCTAGGTAGACTTTGTTGCATGAGATGCCTTGGCGGGTGCCTGTGACAGATCAGTGATGCCTTGGCGGGTGCCTGTGACAGATGCCTTGGCGACTGCCTGTGACAGATACCTGTGGCAGATCAGTGAAAGGCCGTTGCGTCAACAAAATCTCCTCGTCACCACAGGTATTCAGAGGATCTGGTGACTGCATGAAGTCTGCGATTGCAGACCATGTCAAACTCTGATAGATGGACATGTCTGCTGCGGGCGACGGGCATCCAGATGCTAGGAAATCACGCCGGCAGACAAGCGGGTTATACACTGAGCGGGACCAATGTTGAATGCATGTTCCACGCGTGTCGACGCGCATCGCACGTCTCACACGCGCTCCGCATGCTTTCGACTCGCAGGACGGCATTCGTCATTGACCAAGGTTTGACTATGACTTTTAAGTAGGGTAGTAAAATGGTGTAGTAATGGGTTCTCACAGTGCGCTTTCTCACTTTGAAAGTGAGCAGCTCTGAGCAACTTCGTTCAAGGTCCGTGAGCGGAGCAACGGTCTAGTAACCTCGGTATGTCGTCGATCAAATTGTACGTCATCTCTGCTACCGCAAAAGCATCTTGGCGTGGTCAGACTTTAGTCACGAGCGGCGCACGGAGCTGCCATGAATAAAACATGGCAGCGCGCACATAGACGTGACTGTCGCCGAACCAATTCAGACACATGCAGCCCATGGAACAAAAAGCTTCTTCAGCAAAACTTCGGCAAAGGAGGCTTCGCCGATTGTCCAGACTACCGGTCAGCTTTATGACCGTTGATACGATCTGTGCAGCCTCGTTGGGCTGCTGTTGCCACATAACCTGTACTTGCCGTGGTAGAAAAGCTCTGCGTGAAGTCCATTGACAAGGCGCCTGATGCGGACTGCTGTGCGCAGATCTCCCCACCTTCATCTGTGACAGTGCACACCACACCTGAGTCTGAGAGTGATGAGGAAGCTGAGCCATTACATGAAGCTGATGCTGGTCGACATTATACCTTTCTCACCTTGTTGTGAAGCATCTTTGACTGTCTTTGGTGCATGCTTGAACAATGACTCCTGTTTACTGCTCAGGTGGCCAGAATGGGCATAGCACAGATGGCGATCATGAGGGCAATCGCTCAGCTGCCAGTGGGCCATTGCCATCATTGCCACGGTCACCTGCAGACAATGCAACCAGAACTACGAAGAAAAAGAGGAGACGTGCAAGGGCTGCTCCGCAGCTTTGTTAACTGCAAATGTGTTTGTGCCTTCTGCTCATGTTAGAGTCTGCATTGTGAAAAGGTTGCAAAAGTCTGATTATGCACATAGAAAGGGATTGAGTAGGCATTCCCCTTCCTGCATAATTTGTCATTCCTTGCAAACAATTCTATACGCAGCATAGGCAGGCTATCTTTCCTCAGCCACCTTGGTGCTTGGCAGCATTGCTGTACAGTCGACCAAAGCCTCTTTCTTTTGGCGCAATGATGCCAGAATA
>JAABUO010006746.1_pt1 | contig 13142 bp, 19 predicted proteins | sample 5559291 | NCBI WGS metagenome assembly JAABUO01 (sample SAMN10711878, study PRJNA513372) | rock metagenome | isolation source: Antarctica rocks | place: Antarctica: Victoria Land, Finger Mt sud
CAGCTGGAGGAGACGGGTCAAAAGTTCATTTACGGCTCTTAGGCTGTTCAGCCTTCGTCGCAGCTTGGCTGTGCTTGGCAATTATTTGGCTGAGATACGCCTGCCTTGGAGTTTCGCACCCTTTTCAAGTTCAGGCACTGCAAACATGTCCTGGTCAAACCAATCGGACACAGTTCCTCAACTCCACAGCGAGCGGCTACCAGTGTTATGGTCCCTCCCGTGAGCCATGCTGATTTGATTGCAATCGTCAGACGACCCTCTTCTGTTGTTAGCAGCTTTTCGAACCTTGCAAGGTAGCCTCGTACGGAACTGAGCTTTGCCGCCTTGACTGCAGAGCCAACAGAAGCAGTGATTGTCAGCATCTACGAGGGACTCCAGCCGCGGCAAGTCGCTGCACTTCGTAACAATAGAGCCGCTTATTCCGAGAGGCACGGATACAGGTATGTTGTGGACCGTTGCTAAGGGTTATGACGACTTCAGACTCTCTGCAGCTTTTGCAAAGGCCCGCAGCTAGTAGCGTCACTTGCTGCAGGTACTGTGAGTTCAATTCCAGACCTGACCCTACTCGTGGAGCTTCTTGGAATAAGATAGCAGCAAGTTTGCTGGTAGTGCACTGTAGTCAGTTTGTATTGGCGTTAGACTCAGGTAGGTTCATGCTCAAGCTGGTCCAGAGCAACATCATGTACAGATGATGCCAAGCTGACTGCAGCTCGTGTGCATCCTGCAGCTGCAAATAGTTACGTCTTTCATGACACAACACCAAAAGCTTGCCTGACTTGTGTTGGTTTGCTTGCAGATGCTGTGATTGTCAACTACAACCTTGGAATCAGAGACATCTTCCAGGAGCATGGCAGTGGCAAGGACATTTTGTTCAGCAAAGACTATGGTGGCAATTCAATCATCAATGCAGGTAATAGGTTCTTGTAGTATTGAATTGCAAATCTCCATGCAAAAGCGCATCATCTACTTTGTGATGTCTTCAGCACTTGCTGCCTGACCATATTGGGGCAAACACGATGCCCGCAGACAGCAGCTATGTGACAGGGAAAAAGCACCCAGTTTTAGCAACGCTGTCCAGCCCAGACGCACCTGCACAAGTTTCTTTACGTAGCCCCCTTTCATGCTGCAGGTAGCATGCTCATCAAAAGGTCAAAGTGGTCAGTCTGGTTCTTACAACATCTGTACAATGAGCACCGAGTCTGGCAGCAGGGAGGCCAGAAAGGTCAAGAGCAAGGGGCCATCAACCAGTTCGCTGAAGAGCACAGCTTCCATTTCAGCCAGCATACGGGCATTGTCCCTTATGAGGTCTTCAACAACCACAGGTGAGCAGCCACCAACCAGCTTTGCATCAGACAATACTGGCCATGTATCCTTCACAAGCAGTGCTCACTACGTCAGTCCAGCCGTCGCTTGCGCTGCATGCAGAGGCGTGTCAATGCTCTGATCCTCTTTATTTGGTTTTCGCAGGCTGCGGTATGAGCCTGGCACTTTTGTGGCACATTATGCCGGTTGGGGATCTAGCAGAGAGCGTTATGAACGCATAGCAGATGAACTTGATGATCCAAACGTAAGATTTCTCATTTAATGTGATACATTGTCACTGTCAAAGCATAGCTGTACTGCCAATTTAGGTGATCTCAAGTGCTGGGCAGGTCATGTCAATGCTGGAGTCTCTACTCCATTTTGTGCATCACACTGCAAGAGCTGAAAGTTCGACTGTGTACAGCACACATGTGTGACACACTGCAGCAGTGAGTGTCATGCACATCATGTAATTAGCTCTTTTGGTAGCTGGGGTGGTGAAGTAATCTGGTCTGCGTTTTCTATATCTGTCTGCCAGAGCTTTTCACAGATGAAAGACTTGAAATGAGCTGCATGCACGGCCCACTCATGCAGCTTGCTGTCCTGCAGGCTATTTGGTCAGAGTTTTCTCAGGACAGCGTAGCAGCCAATAATGCCACACGCCAGTTCTGCACAGAGGCGCTGACCATTCAGGCGCCTCATGAACGAATGACCGACAGGTGATGTCTCTACTGTGATGCATCGCAAGGTACTACTACTTGTTTGGGGCCATTGATGCAACCACGTTCTGCAGGAGATCATTTGCTCTGTTCAGCAGGCAGCCATCTGTGCTTACCATGCCAGAGTGTTTATGCCACCCTAAGCGCTATACATCCACTTGACTTTCATTTGCATTGCACGTCCCATAGCATCAGGTGTTCAGCCTGGAAGCTGACATGCCCACGTGTATGCCTGATGCAGGTTTATCAGAAGCCTCAGCACAGGCAAGGGTATTTTGTTGCTGCTTTCCAGACTTTGGGTTCCTTCCAGTCGCCTTGGCGGCATTCCACAATGGCCAATGACAGCTAGTCTGAGCAATGAGGACTTTGGAGATGCGCTTTGCCATCAGAGTTGGAACATGACAGTCTCGTATTAGTCCTTGTGTACAAACGTATATGTGGGTGAGTGGTTTTTTGGACAAACTTTCTGCTCAGAGCCCATCCTTGGCTCCCTTTTGATACACACGGAGCCACTCAGGCAGATTACAGTTCTGCTAATGTGCTGCAAGGCAACAGCCAGTTGTGTCTAGTCCTCAGTTAGCATCTTTCATCTTGTTCTGCTAGATTTTGTATTTGGTATTTCATGATCTGTGATGAATCCTACTGTGTATGAAGCACCACATAATCTTGAAGCCAGCATGATGTTTGTGTGTACAAAGGGACTTGAAATTAGTGTTCCTTTCACAGCCACCCTCCTATTCTTTGCTGCAATGCCACCGTGTGATTTATTGTATCAGCCCACTGTCTGTTCTGACCACGCTTTTTGGGCTTTGTCTCACAGTCAGCACTGCCTCAGTTCCCCTGATTTGAACACTTTGTAACTAAGCTGCCGGGTATATGCATTATTAGATCGGCGATTGGGCCTGAAGGACCCAATTACCCAGAGGGCAGAAAGTACAAAAATATCAAGCAACCCTAGACGCAACTCAGGGTTGATGCACTTATGTGGAAGGCACTCTGCAAGAATTGATATCAGAATAGACAGGATCACCTGGTGCGCCAGTTGCGCGCTGTACCTCTTCGTTACACATTCGCTTTTCAAAATAGCTACAATAGGCTTGCTTGAGCAAGAAGACAGGGTCGGCTAACGTAAGTACACTTGCGATGCCTGCCCCTGCATGCCAGTCAAACAAGCAGACTCTGAGGTGCACACGGGTCCATACATGTCGCATGTCAGCTGTTTATCATGCATCAGTTCTCACGTCTGACGGTCATGCATGCTTGGCTTTTCGGCAACGGATCCTTGGCCTGCGATCATGGTGTTGACCGGAAAGCGCAACAGCATCTGTCAGTCCTGCTTTGTCGGCCTTTGTTTGATTGAGTAAGGGATAGCGCATTCACAGTGCTTGTCAGACACATACACTGCATTGTCGTTGTCAGCCTCGGCTTGCTTGCTTCGTGCCCCAACCTAGCTTCTAGACTGTTCTGGCCATATCGCTTACGCTACTTTTGCAGGTCGCAAGGCTATCGAGCTCTTGAGAGCTCGTTCGAGCTTGTTTTACCTTATACAGTCTCACCACGGAGTCCATACACCAGGACCTTATCTTGCAGCACCCCAGCCATGTCTGGCACTATATACAACCCTATACGCGGTCCATACACCAAACAGGCCTTTGGCAAGTTTCTTCACAAGGGCGAGGACGCCTGGCTTCAGCAACCCAAGCTCTTGTGGAGATCCAAGTCAGACAGCAAAGGTGCAACAACAGTGTCCTTGCACTGCACTCAAAGCCTGCTATCTGTTTCGTCAACAGATTGAGAGGTCTCGCGGAACGCAGGTGTCAGCATTGGCTATGATGTCTTTGGGGTGTTTGATGGTCACGGCGGCAAGCAGGCTGCAAACTTTGCTGCAAAGCATATGCTACCAACCCTCCAAGAAGAGCTAGCTGACATACCCCTCAAATCAGACAAGGCAGTGCCCGAAGAGCTTGAAGCCTACAGCCAATTGTCTGATGAAGACAAGCTTGCTTGGCACACTCAGGATGCTTTGGTGCAGCAACTGCCAGCTGCTCTTGTGAATACCTTCCGAAGAGTCCAAGAGCAGTTCCACAAGAACACTCAGGTGTTGCTGATCATCTGTTCAAACATCAACTGCCTCGTCATATTGTTGCAACTCCGACTTGACCACTGACCAGCTGACACCATGTTCTCACTCAGAAGGCCATTGGCTTCATGACAATGTTTTTTGTGCCTTTTCTGTTCCTCTTTGATGCTGCTTGCCTGAAGCTGCACTGCATGCTGGCTCACCTCCTGTGTCTCAGTGCTATGGTGTCATGCTCAATGTTGCCTTACGACGCAGGTTTCTGGTGCGACTGCTACTGTTGCTGTCATTGTGGGTTGGGACCTTGTGGTTGCGAGTGTTGGTGACTCTACAGCTTACCTGGACACTGGTGCTGAAGTTGTTCAGGTCAGTTTAGGCTTCCATATCTTGCTCTGCTTCTTTCTGTTAGTGCCCTGTTTGCTGCTCAATCCTCAGTCTGTCTGAATTGGACCATTATCAACTCGGGTCTGGTCTAGCTTCTGCACATGTCTGATTTTGAGAGCAGAGTGATTACATCAAAAAGATTCGCTAGCATGTGCCATGAGTCACAGGTCACTGACAACCAACAGGCGAACAACAGGCGTCATTCTTGTGCTGCTCAGCATGCACCCATCCGCTTGCTATTCTTCACAGGCTTCTTTGCAACTCTCTCCGTCACTCCCAGTACCGACTGCAGATGCTGAGCATTGCACTTATCATCAACCACTGACTGTCACAGTTGCATCTGGTGAGCTGCTCCTCGTGTAGCTAGTCAGCCAGAATCAGTGCACCTTTGCTTTGCCGTTGTTGCCAACAAGCCTTATGCTCTGCAGGTCAGCGACACGCACCGTCTTGATGATAACAAGGCTGAGAGGAAGCGATGTGAGGCTGCTGGCTCCGAGGTGTGTAAGAGCACAGTGGATGGCAAGCCTGTGGGGCCTGAAAGGGTCTGGCCGGGGGGTCTGGCCATGTCCAGAACCATTGGTGATCATATGGTGAGTCCTGCAGCAATGCTGTCATCGACGTCAACGAACCCCGCCAAATGTGTCACATACAACTTGCCACATAAGCAGCCTATTTATGTTCAAGTGCAATGTACCTCAGCCTGCCAACAGCCAATTGCTCTATGGTCTGCGCAGATCATGCTATTCAGCATGTCAGACACACTTAAGTTTTGGTGTCAGCACTGGCTTCACAAGGACTGCATCACGAAGTTGTTGCAATTGTCATGCAACTTGAGCCTGTCATGCCTTGGCAAGCGCCCTCAAGCTTCCAGCCTGTACTACAACTGTCTATCCTGCGTTTGCCAGCCATCAAGGCTGCGTTTGATGAGATGAGTATTACGCAGCTGTGCTGCTATGCTCAAATCGGCATGGGCAGCGTGACTCACCAAGACACTCAGGCAAGCCATGTAGAGTGCTGCAACCTGCATGGACAGGGTTCCTGACTGGGAACATGTGTTGGTCTGGCAGACTTGGCAGCCTGCCTTGCCTGACTTCTGGCTGCTGTGTCTGCTGTGCAGGCAGGAGAAGTGGTTTTGCCGGAGCCAGAAGTAAGGAGAGTGGCACTGCCCAGCAAGGGCGCAAGGCTCATCATTGCCTCAGATGGGCTCTGGGATGCCATGAACCCAAAGACCGCTGCTCATCATGTCAGAGGCATGCAGGCTGGCAAGGCTGCTGGAGAGCTGGTATGTACCTCATCCAGCCTCCCAGAACATGATGCATGTGCTGTGTTACTGTCAGATCTGCAGTAGAGCCAAGTGCTGTTGAGGCTCACTGTGAACGCCAAGCATTGTTGCTATGCGAAGACCTCATACGGAAGCGCACTCTGCTGAGCAAGATCTGCTCGACATAGCAATGAGCGTCTGTTACGCCGAACAGGGCATTGATGGTCCCGTCACAATCTTCACAAATCTGATTCCTGTGTGCAATGCTGCGGAATTCAGCAGCTTCACATCCTGTAAACACAATTGGTTCCCTTCCCTGTGACAGTATATCACATGCTTGACCCCTGACCACGTGCCATCTGCACAGGTTCAAGCAGCTTTAAAATCCAAGGGTTTGCGTGATGACATCACTGTGTTAGTCATTGACGCCATGCCTGATGACTCATTTCGACTGCCACCGTTCCTGGCAAAGCAAAATGGTGGATATGCTGTCACTTTGGAAGGCATTGGGTCTGTCGACTGGCACAAGCCGCTGGATGAAGCTGCTGCAGCAGATGCTTGCGCCAGCAACACATGGTGAGCCTTTGTCCTGTGTTGCCAGTCTTTGGGCAGTGTTGCTGCAAGTTGGGAGTGTTTCATAGCTCAGTCATGAATGGCATCTGTGTACCCATGGCTTGCTGCAAAAGCTGCTGAGCTGCTGCATTGCTGGCCGAGATGGACAGAGCATCTGGTGTGTTGCAGCACATGCTCTTGCCATCTACTGTTGTTGTCCATGATGCAGTCCACACTTGTTTTCAACCCGTTTGTGACATTTCCTAGTCATGGGCAGCATCATGGTCATGACAAACTTGCAGCAAAATACACTTTGTGAGCTGAGACTGTAAGCTGAGACCATGACATTCTGATTGGCAGGCAGCGCCGCATTGCGGCTGTTCAGGCCCACTTTAAGCTGACCAACGCAGCAGACAGCGACCACAGCTCAGACACAGATGCTGCTGACCTTCAGTCGGCTTGCTCAGACTCAGCAGCAGACTCAGCAGCGTTTGAGACTCCCTACATGTCTCCCCAACCCCTGCTCGAGGAAGACTCATCTGAGTGGGAGACAGTTCCTGTCAAACCCAAGAGGGAAGCCCCAACTACCGCCTCAGCTTCCAGTCCTGACGGCTGGGCTGAAGCAGGATCGAGTCGAGGTGAAGCTGGCCAGTGGGAGATTCCCCATAAGCAGACCAAGCTGAGTCATCCGCCTGAGAGCTCATCTGAGACTCCCACTGCAATCAAAGCCATGCGCGATGGTGACACAGCCTCTGGCAATGACAGCGCTCCTGACAACAGACAGAAGCAATCAAACCGAGGCAAGGGCCGGGGTAGGGGTCAGAATAGGGGACGAGGCAGGGGCCGTAATGACAGCAACAGCAATGATGGCAGACGCCGCTATGACCACTCACAGCAGGGTCAGAGCAATAACAGGCAGGATACTGAAGCATATTCAGCAGCACAGCAGCAGCACAGCCCAAAAGGTGACGTGGCATCCAGTTGGGGCGCTGAAACAGTTTTCCCTTTGGCCCAATCCCCTCTCATGCCTTCTCCTCTGGACAGCTCCTCCTTGAACAGTGTACCCAAGGTCCTCACTGTGCCCAGGCAGCCTCACACCAGAAGCATGAGCAATGCTTCCTCCAGCAAACAGCAGCAGCATCAGCAGCGTGGCAGAGGCAATGGGGGTGATACCAACAGCAGGGGTAGCTACAGGAATGGTAGGGGCAGGCAGAATGGGCCAGCACAGTATGTACATCCTGGCCCAATGTATCATAAGCCAGAACAGCCTGCCAGCCAGAACCTTAGCTTCGGCAGCTTTGGGGCTGACGATTTTGGCAGCACCTTTTATGCAAGCAAGCCAAGCGCTGCTATAGCCAGTGCTATTTCTGATGGCAACAGTTCTGCTCAAGTGTATCAAGATGGAAGCGACAAGGTGCTGAAACAGCATTCCCAACGGGGGGGATTTCGTGGTAGGGGTAGAGGCAGGGGTAGGTCACAGGGGCGCAGCCATTCAGGCAATTTTGGTAGAAATAGGCAGGATGGCCATGCAGATGCACATGCCCCTGCCTCAGTAGCCTGAGCTGCATTTATGTATCTGCAAGACTGAAATTACTGGTTGTTTTGTACACCCTGCAGTCTCAGAGTGAACAATCTTGTACATTGTTCCAGCAGCGCTGTTGAAGCGTTCATGTATTTTGAAGAGGTGACCTCAAGGTCGAACTGTAATAAAGCTTCTGGTAAGTCCGCTGAGAAGTTTATGCTGCGTGAACAGAATCTCATGCAATAACTTGAATCGACTTGTGGCATAAACCTACTTCGGCTCGTTGTCCCAGTAGCAGTTGTAGTGTCGTTCAATGTGAATGAAGCCGTCATGTCAACTATGCAATGTTATCCAAAAGCGGCTTACATTGCATGTGATCGTTTCTTCAGGTAGTGCACAATCAAACATGTGCTGTAGATTGACAGGTCATCAAGCTGCAGCAGTTGTTCTTGAGTAAGATCCCCACGAAATGAGCTTCTACAGCAAGCAAAAACACTAGGTGAAACACTAGGCAGAACACTAGGTGAAACACAAGGCAAAGCAGCTGGATTTGGCAACAGCGATTTGCCGTGTCATACGAAGCCTATGCTATTGACGAATCCGTGAGCTGTGAATGAGCAGTGCGCAAGAGAGTAAATACACGAGTTGGAGCACCAGGCAGACATTCTATGATCAGCCCAAATTGCCACGTGCAATGACGTAGCTGCCTGCTACACAGGCTGCCCATGTGTTGCTGGAGCCTGTCAGAGCTGCTAGCACTCCTGTGAAGCCAGCATTGTAATCCACAGCCACCTCATTCTTCACATAGTCAGAACGCACATCAACATATGAGTCATCAACCCCGGGACCTGCATCATTTCAAAGCAAGCCAAGCTGTTAGTAGACCCGGCAGGCACAACACATTTATTTTGCCGTTCATGTGCATCTGATCGCATTGCTGTCAACGGCCTTCAACCCTGCAACACATTGCACTGCGCTACAACTGGCCATGTAACAATAACATGATGTATACAAAGTAGAGCTGCATGGCAAAACATATGTCACAGAGATTTCATGTCAAAATGCATAACTCTGCATGATCACTATGATGCTGCTGAACCAAGAGCATCACCTCCGACCATTGCGCCATACAAGACTTGAGGGTTAGGAGTGTCAGCGTTGAAGTTGTCAAAGGTACATGTGGCCGGCTCATCAGGGCATGAGGCTGCCCTGTGGTGGCACTGCACAGGGGGGGTCACCCCAAAGCCCACCACAAAGCTGTGCCCCACCCCATCTGACCCCAACACATACTTCATCTGGGACCGTGCCCAGCATTCATAGCGGTTGGAGTTCAGAGTGTCAGTTGCTGCAGCAGCAGAATACATGCTTGTCAAGACAACAACCAACACTGAGGAGCTGAGCTTTGCATTTGGGTTCTGCACAGTACTTTGGCAAGTTGAGTGGTGAACCATCATGATCAATGACAGATACCATTTGTTTTGGCAGCAGGCTGGCAACAACCCACAATAAGGAGCTTGAGAGTGACTCAACAAAATGCCTGCAACTGTCATGAGGACCCTTCACCTTCTAGCCCATCCAAGCAAATATCACACACACACACACACACACACACACACACACACACACACACAAAAACTATAGTCATGCCCCTGCAGCCTTACCAACACTGATGCCCTCGTGAATGCCCACTGCATACATGCAGAGCACACTTGATAGTTGCTAGATGATACAGTATGAAAGCAACTTGAGCATGAGCCACAGCAACTTACTGGCAATGTTTTGGGACCAGATCTCAGCAATGAGGGCAGCGTTCATGGTGTAGCGGAGGGTACCCCACTCGCTGACCCATGCCAGGCCTGCTGGGGTGTACTGGACTGGGCTGGTGCCGGTCAACCAAGCCTCCAGGAATCTGGACACCTGCAAGACAGGAGTGAAGTATGACAACATGCTGACCTGCCAGATCAGACAAAGAGCAGACAGGTTGGGCTGTGTTGATGAGCGTCAGCCAACTGACAAGAAGCAGGGCAAGGACCAGGACAAAACGAGGGTGAGTCTGAGCATGAGAAGAAGAAGAGGGGCATGCGTCAACGTGGTGGCAACTCTGTCACCCCTAGGCAGACAAGGGTCTGTTGCAAAGATGTGACGCATGCACTGCACAGAGAGCTTCACCTGGTGCAACAGTCCTGTGAAGGGCTCACAATGAGATGGACTAGATACAGTACAGTGCATATGCAGAACCGTATCAGGAAAAACGACAACAAAGCCTTTGCCTTTTGGCAATCATGAAGGGAGCCTTGTGAGGCGGCAGCCTGGACAGTGTCCAGACATGGCAATACACCCAGACAAGCAGTGAACTGATGATACATTCACTGAACATTTCAGCTGCCCATTAAAAAGAAAATGTGTGCGGTAGGGCAAACGAAAGATACCTACCGTAGAGTAGGTATTATGTGAAACACCTGTGTGAGGCTTCAGAAGTTATTGCTGTTCCATGTCGGTGCTCGATGAACTGAGCAGCTTGGAGATCAAAGGACAGACTTACGTGCATGGTTGACTGTCCTGCATGAGATGTACAAAGCACACATAGCATTAGGCTGTTAGTTGGTGACCTCTTCCACTGCTGAGATGAGTTGAGTAAGGTACCTCGGAAGCGTATGTGGCACTGCCTGTGAATTGGGCCAGCTTGACTTGAGTACCCCAGTAAGCACAGTCCCACACATAGGCAATGTAGCCCCCACCCCCTTCCTCATTGATGTTGCGCTGGTTGTACGCCTCAGCATCCTGTGCGTACAGGTGCATGTTAGTCGTGGCTTCCAATGTTACTTACCAACAACCTTGTGCCTCCATTGGACCAAGGAAGCAAACGCAGTGCAGCAACACAGGCTGATTCATCACAAATGCAGTCATCTGCACTCACTGACAGGACGGCATCCCCTCACTGACAGGCTGACAGAGTGCATGACATGCATCAATCCATGGATGATGCAACACACACACACACACACACACACACACACACCCACACGTACACAAACACACCCACACATGTACTGCAAAGAGCTATGCTGGCTTACGGTGAGGAACTGTTGCTCGCCAGTCCTCTGGTATAGCCAGGTGGCTGCCCAGGCAATGTCATCCAGGAAGTTGGAACTGGGGTACACGTACGCCTGGCTGATGCTGTCACTGTACTTGCCAGGGTAGGCTGTCGCAAATCTGCAGCCATCATACACACATGAAGGCAATGCACGGCAGACATGGACACATTCCATCCTGAGGAGGAGGAGGATTTTACATCTTCAGCCAACCAACTAGGTTGTACAGATGTGCCAGGGTTGTCAGTAACCTGCTATTGTGCTGTCAGACCTGCAGTTCTACTTAGCTCACTGACTTACAGCACCCGCCCACCCACCCACACACAGACAGAGCACACAAGTACAAGATTGCACCATGCTTATGTCCTTCTTGACACCCATGTACACAGTAAAGTGCCTAAACCCTAATCAATTAAACTTACAGCATGCATGACAGTCCTCTTGCCAGGATGTTAAATTCGCAGCGTGTGCTAGGTCTGTTTATCAGCCAAGCATCTAGCAAGACTTTATAGCTACATTGAACCAAAATCATGCAACTTGACACAAAAAGCTAACCTGGCACAGCTGACCAGGCTTGGGCATGCAAACACTGCAGCAAAGCAGCATGCGCCTTGATGCAGTGATGACAAAGCATCAACATGCTCAGCAGCCTTGTAGCCATGAGCGCGAAAGTGAGGCTTACAATGCATAGGCAAGCCTAACGCAGCTATGCAGTCACATCTGCTGGCATGAGGTTGAGGCTTACACGTACAGATCCCTGGCGTGCGCCTCCAGAGTGTTGGAGTAGTTAGCATCAATGTTTTCAAAAACAATGGCAATGGCAGCTAGGGCAGCTACAGTTTCTGCCAGCAGGTCAGATCCTGCAGCGCAAGCAACGGTGTCAGACTGGGGGTCAGACTGGACCTTTCACGATTTGAGGTATTGTACAGATTCTGATTGACTGGAAATCATGTGAGGATCACTCAGGACTGCGTGCACCCAGCAAGCTGCAGACTTACATGCAGCAATAGATGGTTTTGAGTGCACGGCGAAGCAGGCATGCGCTAACATTCTTTGTGCTGACCAAGTCGGAGTTACGTGCCGGGTTTGAATAGTGACTTGCTGACAGCACTGCAGACAGGATGATCAGCAACTCAAACATGTGTCAGCACACTTTTGCCTGTCTGGCACCAAGCAGAAGCAGCAGGTTGAACAGAGCGCATTCACAGCATCGTTGCACGACTTGCGTGACCACCTTGCCACATTCAACAGTACAGCAGACCTTGCAACAGCTGTGTAGAGTTCGGATTGTTCTTCTGTACAAGGTTTGCTGGAAGTACAATCAATACATTGTGCAGCAGCAGCAAAAACACGTTCACTGAGACAGCAGAAGTCAAGCCTGACTATGACCATCTTTAGTCACCAGTTGTGACCTTATGTCCTCATGGGCCATCCATTTCCATTGCCATTGTCAAGGGCGGCATACCCTGTGCCTCAGAGGCTATGATGCACAGAGCAGAGTGACCAGAGTGTGAGTGCAGAAGTCACCTGGAGCAGTAGGAGTGAGGTCAAAGCCTGGTCTGTCCTCAGTCATGTCCTCAGGCCGTCCCCAGGACGAGTGGTCATCTCCAACATTGCCAATCTGGCCTGTGAAGGCCAAGTCTGCATGGTGGTTCTGCACAAAGTAGTCGGCAATCCAGCGCAGACTGTCCAGAGCATACTCTGTCTGTCCAGCTGCAGTGTAGCCCTGCAGTTGCACCGCTGAATCAGCACAGGAGCGAAGGTATGGACTGCATGCAGGTGAGTGCATGCAGGAGTCTGATGATGGGGTGCTCTTCCTCTTTGTTTGGCTGTCATGTGGTGCTGTAACAACAGTCCTACAAGCAAGCCTGTTAGTGGAATGGCTGCATAGTACAAGCATGGCGTATGTGATGCAAGTCTGACTGCCATCATGACATACAGTAGCCCTTGTAATGCATATGCAGAGAACAGCTGTAGATTCTGTGCACGGCGAGGAATATGCCGGGCAACATTCCTGCTGCAAATTGTAGCACACGCACCACACAATTATTGAATGATGCATCTGTGCAAAGACTGTCACAGCAGGATAGGCTGCAGTTTTTTTTGTGCTACAATGCAGCGTTGAGCAGAAGCTTGACTTACGTCTGGGAACTCCAGCAAACCCCAAGCCAGCAGGGAAGCAGAGAATGCTGCTGGGAAGTTAAGCTTCAAACAGTCTGCAGCAACAGGCAAA
>JAABUO010006748.1_pt1 | contig 13139 bp, 15 predicted proteins | sample 5559291 | NCBI WGS metagenome assembly JAABUO01 (sample SAMN10711878, study PRJNA513372) | rock metagenome | isolation source: Antarctica rocks | place: Antarctica: Victoria Land, Finger Mt sud
CAAATGGAAGAGAAGCTAGTTGTTGTGATGCAAACACTCAAGCTCAGGTCTCACCCCTGAGTACTGGTTATCAATGGACAGCTTGGCAACGCTCTGCATGGCTCGGTGCGGCCAGCGCTTGATGTTGGCCTGCCTGCATGCGCTCTTCAGGCAGGTCTCCCCCACCCCCAGTTCCCTTGCAGCCTTTGCTATGGGATACTGAGCCAACACCGCCAACACGATGGGCAACCCAAGAACCTGCAGCCAGACTCCAGATGAACATGCAGCTCCTGGAATTGCAAAGTTGTCACTGCTTCAAACACCATCTATTCTATAGTGATGATTTGGTCTTGAGAAGTCCCAGAGCAGTCAAAGACATTTGCAAAGTAAAAAGTTTTGGCCCTGGGATCTTGGTAGAAGCAGCTGTTTGGTGGATCTTACATGCATGCGATGACAATTCATCACCCGGGTAATCAGTGCAATCAGCTCAGCTGGGCCAGAAAAGTCAAGCATGAGTCAAGCACAAGTTCAACATGAGTCAAGCATGAGTCAACAATGAAACGTTGGGCTGACAGTCATCTGACCTTAGCAAGGGCTTCCTGAGGCCGGGTCTTGCGGCCCTTGGGGCTGCCCTGCTTGGTCTGCTCCATCAGGAAGTTCTTGGCCGTCTCCATGATGTCCTCAGGCGTAGTGGACTGTATGATCAGCTCTGCAATCACCACAACATTTTAGTACAAAGAATGGACAGATGTATTTGAATGCAATATTTCCTGTGTGACGACAGACATGCACACATGAAACATATGACAGGCCTCAGCTGTGCTGCAGTGTACATGCAAAGCTGTACCAATACATCAAGGTGACACGAGGCTCAAGGGGCTGCACCAACTTAACACCAAGTGAACAGTGCACTGCACTGTCATAAATGACATGACTAAGTGGCAGCAAACCTGGACAGTCCTGATTCTCTCCCTCCAGGCACTGGATGGGCTGTGCTTGGGTGATGGCTGCAAGCACAGGTGTGACAGCAAGCGTGATGGGCGTGGGCGCCTTTCGGCTGGTCTGCTCTCCTCCCTCTCGTGCTCTCTTCTTCCTCACACTCCTCCTGAGACGCCCTTTCTTAGTGCCAGGGGATGTGTTCAGATCCTGTGTCTCTACTGAAGCCTGGTCATCTTCTTGGGCCAGGGGTCTGCTGGGGTCCAAAGGAACCTCCCCATTGCCAGGGACGGCATCAGCTGGGTAGCCACTCGATTGGGTGATTGCCTGTTGAAGCTCTCCTGTCAAGGTTAGACCAGGTTCTGCCTCTGATTGGTCCAGGTTGCTGGGGGTTGCGATGCGGTATTGCATGAGGGTATGGGAGGGGGCGCTGTAGCGTGCTGTGGCCATAGCGTGCTGTGCAGCCAACATTGCTTGCTGGGTGCCTGACAGAGCTTCTTCAGGTGGCTGCAGCATGGTGCTGGATGCTGCAGCACTGCTGCTTGGGCGGCCCAGACTTCCCAGCTGTAGGTCTGCTGCCAAAGCCTGATAGTTCTGCACCAGGCCATCAAACTGGAGGTATGATGACTGTGAGGGCAGTGGCTGTGACTGTTCTGCTTGGTTGGGCACTTGACCAAAGCTCAGGCTAGGAGCATAGGGCAGTTCTGACAAGCTGGCAGAAGCAGGCTCTGTCAGCAGCTGCTTACTGACCTCTCCAGCTTCAGTTGCACTTGCCATACTCTGCAGAACAATGAGCCCTTTTTTGAAATTGTTCTGGAGAAAGATGAAACTTGCCTTGCACAGAGACAGAGAAGTTGTTACTTGCAGTGCAAGCCCTTATTGCACAGCTGCAAACAGAACCTAATCAGCGAGTTCGGCAGGGACCTGAAGTGTTCAAAAGCTTTTTTGTGCGTTCGCAAACCTCAAGCGTTGCCAGTCAACACCAAACGCTGAACAGAATATGAATGGGCGCTGCAAGCTGGCCAAGCTGACACAAAGCGGCAGATTCGCCGCTTGACGTCCCAACGGCTGCTGCGTCTGGGCTGCAGTCTAGAAGGCGTGCGCTAAACTGAGTCTCGAGGCTCAGTCATGCGGTAGCGCTGCTCACACCGATCAGCAAAAGCGAAGATGAACAGGTGCCGCGAAACTGGCTAGTCGAAATCAATCAATTAGTAATTGACAATTACAATCAATCAACGAGAGCCTGTGGGAATAAAGTGTACTTGCGGAGTGTACTTGTTTCTGGTTTTTTTCAGTGACAGCCTTATACAGCCTTGGTTCAGGATGTAATTATCAAACGAAAATTCAGTCACGTTGCCAAGATTTCTGACGAAGTACGACTTGGTGCACACGTGTTGCTGCTTTCGCCTGTTCTGCAGTACAGTGAACAGCAATATTTCATCAATGGCAATGACACTTGCGCCGCGATCTTGGCCTTGGTCGCTAATGTATTTCACATCGGCCTTCAGGCAGTCCAGAAGGTGGCGATTGAATTTGCTTCAATGGACCCCCTGGAATTCAATCTTGCAGCCACCAGTGCGGCCCTCTCAAAGTTTATGAAGGGCTCAGCTGAGTTGCCATAGCGGCGACCCATCTTTGATCATTTTGACCTGGCAGTCCTTGCATATTACATACTTGGCCACAAAGATAGGCCCCAAGAAAATGCTTGTGATCACTGACCAAAGCTTTTAGTCAAAATAGGGTCTTTTGGATTGGAGGTCTGTAGAGGTCAACTCAAATTTGCTGGAGGTCAAAGAAGAGGAGGCAAGGTGAACAAGCTTCGACTTGGCACTACAAGGGCTTGTTTCTTCCGTCTTTGTGTCTGCAAGCTGCACCTGAAACGTAACAACAAGCACTTACACCGAGCCAGCGGGGCAACATCTCGCGGTTTTCAAGCAGATGCAGCAAGCTCTGGGGCTGCAACGTGATCCAACAGCCCCCCCTGCAGTGCCACTCCTGCTCTTCCTGGTGTCTTGCCGGGGGTTTGGTATCCAGTGTCGTTGCCAACTTGCACGGCTCACTTTTTCACTGCAGCTCAAGGTCAGCTATGTTGTTAGACTGCTCTTGGTAGCTGTACCTCGTCGCTGCTTGTTTCTGTGTGTTCTTGACAAGCGTTCTTACGCAGGATGTCAAACCGAGAACAGGCTCAGGAGGTACAGCAGCAGATTAACGTTGTTCTTGGAGAGGTCTCGGAGGTAGAGATTACACTTGCAGCGGCCGAGCAGGCTGACAATGGAGAGAAGGTCAGATTCCTGCGTGGCCGGCTGGAGAAGCTGGATAGCCAACTGGTCAGTCTGCGTGAGGAAAAGACCTTGGTGTTGAGAGGCCAGCAAGGAGGTGAGCATTGCTCTCCAAATTACTACTTGCCATGCTCCTAGCTGTGTGACCTCAACCATAAAGAACTCTCCTTCAAAACAAAACATTGTCATTTTGAAAGAGTTGGCATGCTAGTAAAGCACAATTCTGGGGAGTTTGGACATGAGAAAGGTCTCGTGATAGCAGTGCATCCTGTTGGAACACAAGATTCAGCCACTTGGCAGAGTCAATGCAATTTCTCAGCTTGAAATCTGATCTTGAGTCAGACAAGCCCGATGCTTGTTTTCACTGCATCTTCACAAGTAATTAGGCATAGTCAGATTCTGACTTACTGTTTGGGGCCGACAGGGACTGCATTTTGCATATTTCGTTAATCAGGTGTTTGTGATACAGTTACAGAAAACATGCTCATTTGATCCCAGCCAAGAGATTAGCAATTGCTTGTGTCATCATTGATTACCCAAACCTACGCCTATTGTACCTGATGCAGCCTATGACCCTTGTTTGTGGCTTGCGGGTTTGCTGCTGAATTGTGTGCATGCTTAGCTACAAAATCCATGTTCAAGATTCGGTCTCATCATTTTTTGCAGATGGTGAGCAAGAGATATGGATACCAGCTTGTTTTGCCATTCCTTGGTTGCTAGGACAGCAAGTGCGGCACAAGAGACAACAGATGCGTCAAACTAAAGAAAACGGTCATCAAACCAAATCGAAAAAGTTCAGCTGATCTGTAGGAGCTGCTGGCCAAGGGGCCAGACACTTCCATGTGGGCCCTTTCAACATGCACACTACTACCATTCCAGACATGGATGTCCGCAGCAGTGCCGTGTCCATTGGTTACTGAATAGGCGATCTTGTCCTACTTGCTGGGTCTGTGCTAAATTGTTGCATAGGAGCGATTTCAGGACTGCAGTGTCTGCTCACGCATCAGCTGTAGCCTTACATTGCACCAGTTTGATTGCTATCATGTTTTTCTTCATATCTGCAAAATGAGTGATTGTCATTATGACATTGAAGATTAACAAGACAAATTTTGCCGTGGTTTGCCTATGATGAGCTAGCGCTGTCCTTTGTTCAGCTTGAAGTCGCTTTACATCTATAGATTAATTCTGGTCCATGATGGAGGTCTTGGTGATAGTCTTTACATTTGTTTGCAGACTCTTGAAGTCTCAGACTAAGAGTCGCCTGCAGTCATTCAAGCTGTGTCTGCAAACAATATGTCATTTGTTAACAACGCCTGAGAGTGCTAGCATGCTGAGGTAGAGTCAGTGTGCTAGCAGGTAGTTCACCGGTCATACTTGAGACAGCAGTTGAGACAGTCAACTGGCATTTGGCTAGCTGTCAACTGGCATTTGACTAGCTGCTCTAAGGTCACCATACATGTCCTCAGCCAAACAACGTGGTGGCTGAGTGGCTATATGATCATTTCGGATCTAGACTATCACTTTTACTGTGTTGCGTGGTCTGTTCAACGCAGTGTTAAGCAGCGGTTCATGAAGACCCATGAGGCTGATGAAGGTTGTTTCTGTGCAGCATGCTGTGCGGTATATCCACCTATGATCATTTTGGCCTGACAAGTCCTTGTATGTTACGTACTTGGCCGCAAAAATAGGCCCTGAAGAAGATGCCTGTGATGGCACTCCATCAATTTGGGTTGGAGAGAGATCAAAGCTTTTCAACAGGGTTAGGTCCACGCTCTGCGCGCTGGATCACGTGGCACGTATACGTTTTACGGATGAAGCAAATTTGAAAATCATATTTTGGCCTGTGCAAGTTCGTACGCTTGTGTAAACGAGACCATCAGGCGCGGCAGGTAGCTCAGGAGCCTGCGCATACTTTGTGCCAATAACCGGGACAAGTGACAGACCTGCTCTCCACCTCCCGCTCCGTGTACTGGTTGAAGATCAGCTTGCAGAAGGCTCAGCTTGAGCCGCTTCGGACTAACGTTTGCCCGTCCCCGTGCACGAAGCAAGCGAGTGAGTTTTATAGGCACATACCATTACCCAGGCCATCTTGTCCTGTACATGAGGAGCTCAAGTTTGCCTAACCTGTGCAGTTCGATAACACACAAGCCTATTGGGGGCAGGAAAAGCTGTGGAACCTGTCCTATGTCATACAAGTCGTTGATGAGGCGCAGCACAAGGCGGCATCAAGTCGAATTCCTGTCTGACAGTGACTCAGAAACAGAGGTGCCTTGCCCTGTTCTGATACATACTGCCACAGCAAAGCTGTGCAGCAAACAAGCACAAGAAGCCTAAATGTTAAAATTCGACTGCAGGACAGAGGAAGCAAGCGCACACCGCTGTCAGCACCAGCACTGCAGACTGAGCCAGCCAAATCTTTGAGTGGTACCCCTCCCAGGCCAGCGCCTTTGAGTAACCCCCCCGTACAAGCTGCGAGTGCTGGCACCCCTGTACTGACATCAATGTTGACCAAGACAAGCAACCGTATGCAGCAAGACCTGGTCTTTCAGGTAAAAAATATAATTTTCACCATGGCTCCCTGTGCCATCTGAGCTGGTCCCTCAGCACAGATGCTTACAGCAAAACATGTGTCGCGCATATAAACTACACTTAGCATAGAAAGCCGCCCTGGCTGCCTCATGCTAGACGACATGTATGGTAGTGCAGGCTCCAATACGCCAAGCTTGTTATTTGTGTCACACAGTCATTTGCCGCAGCATTCTGCTCAAGATACATGCCATCAAGCAGCATTACCCTGTTTGGCTTGCCATCTGGATACATCACTGGCTGCAGGGTTTTGACAGCCCTCAACAACCCCAATTATCAGCCCCCAAGTCCCCTCAGTGGGCCAAGCCTGAAAGCCGCTTGTCACCCCCCAAGTCCCCCCAGTGTGCCAACCCTGACGACAAGGAGAATGCTCTGCCTGAAACCAGCAGTGCCAGAAAGTCTCCTGGATCTCATATGGCAGGTACACTCTCTCACTGCACGTCTCGTGCTGTCACAGGAGGATGCTGTTGCTGGCACTCTGCGGCCTTTGTGGGCTGAGACCTTGCTACCAGTCTATCCAGGTAGCATTGCACCAAACTCTTGCACCTTTGTGAAAGGGAAACAGTTGCATGGCGCTGCATCAAAGACGTGTGTTGACGTGCGCTCTGCCATTGCACGGGAACATTAGGTCTCAAAGATTTCCCTGCTTGCACGTGGTGCTTGCAGACCATTGTCCACTGCATCCATAGCTCTGGCCAGCAAACAAGCACTTTTTTAGTTTCACAGCACATTGGAACTTTGCAATACATGCTTACCTGAGTTGCTGGCCATTGAGCCTGAGCCTGCCAAGGTTTGACCATGGTTTGTGACTTGCAGTTGATGCCAGGACCTTGCAGCGTGTGGAAACCCTGGAGCAAAGCTTCCTGCATCACCAGCAGCAGGTGCAGACACAGCTGGACAGCATGCAGGTAGGTCCACAATAGCAGTGTGCTTCTTGCTTCTAAGCCATCGTTTTCAACATCTTGCGCAGTGTCATTGGAAGCCTTCATCAACTTGGTAGTTGCTGATGTCAAACGACAGCGTGTCACTTGACTCTGCTGTCAATGCAGGAGCAGCTGACAGCATTGTCTCAGAAGCAGCTAGACACAGCCAGTTTCCCAGAGCAGGTTGTACACCACATTGAGCAGGACCTGGCAGAGGTCATTTCTCGCCTAGACAGGCAAGTTGCCTTGTCCTTCTCCTTGTGTACAATATAAGGACATCATCCTGTATCACCCTGTCATCTTGCCTAGACAGGCATGTTAGCTTTCTCTTCTTCCTGTAGTCAATATATCTGCAGAAGCACAGCATAGAAAAGAAAAGAAAAGACTACACCTTTCGGCATCAATGCAATCAGAAGCCAGGTATTATACCGGGCTGCCCAGGAAGCACAGCATATACAGTGCCAGCATGCTGGCCAGCCTCAAGTACATGCCATACGACACTGCACTAGCAGGCGAGAATAGTGGATATCAGTTGCTGCTTGGTCACAGGCAAGTGGACGCACTGATGGGGAGAGTGGACAGGCTGCCCTCTCCTGAAGACTGGACCATCATGGAAGAAGCTCTGGCTGCCATCCTGGACGAAGCAGCAGCCAGAACACAACAGGTGGAGAAGCTGGAGCTTGATGCAGTTCAGGAGCAAAGTAAGGGGTCAGGAGCTTGCTGCAAATGGAGCTGTTCAGGCTACTTGTGATCACAGCAGAACTTCTCACAGATGCCTGAAGATGATGTCACTGTATCTGCTTTTCTGTGGAGTGAGCTGTGCTCTGCTATGCTTCTGCACCCAGCTCAGAGTAAAGCCACAGTGCATCACATTCGGTCTCGTCATTGCTGCACCTGTATTACTGCAAACATGGTGCGCTTCCCCAGCACACTGTTTTGGAGGCCATATATGAGGGCTTGGGGCTTTGCTTTTGTACGTTCCAGTCAATGAAGGATCCAGGCTGCTGCATTGCTCAGACTCAATGCTGGTGGTCGCCTGGCTGAGCTGCGTCCATCACTCCACAGCAGCGCAGGCCTAACGCATCTACTGTGCCTTGCACAGACCATGACCAGCACTCATGCATTGCATCCTGTGAATCCTCTGGTCAGCTCATCTGAATGTGCGTCTGCATGTTGTGCAGCAAAGGAAGAGGACGATGAGGAGCTCTATGGCTCCCCTTCAAGAGCGGATTCCTTTGAGCAGCAGAGTGCTGATGGCAACTCAATGGCTGTGGTTGTTAAGGAGGAGTCAGAGGATCAGCTGGCAGGTTTGGTCATCTAAACCATCTAGGTCATCTACACCATCTAGGTCATCTACCCCGTCTGTGCATTGTGCAAATTGCCATGTTGGACCAGGAGGCCTGTGAGCTGCACAGCTCAAGCAGGTCGCCATACTGATATTACCTTCACACTGCTGTGGAAATTTGCCTCTGCAGCACTCTTATGCAGTCAAAAGCATGTGTCATGCTTGACTCTGAGGCTCTGGCCTTTGCAGTATGCTCATAGTCACGTTCTGCAGGTTCCCCACCTGCAGCAGAGGTCAGTTGTTGTGTACCTGTGAGCTTTGCAATTGGCCGAAGATGCTGAGACTACTTAGCATTACGTCTTGATAGCGCATTGAAGACTGTCAAACAATGACACTGCTTTTGTGCCGCTGTGTTTGGAAGCTTAGGTTGAAATTGGTGCAAACTAGCAAATTACAGTTCTGTAAAGCACTGTTTCTTTGTGCTGTCTTCTTTAGGATTTACTGAAGCGCCTTTTGTCTGCTAGATGCGCCGGTGGACCAGGAACAGCTGGAGCAGATTCTGCAGCGGCAGCAGGCAGAAGTGCAAAGCCGATTGGACTTGATGAATGAGAAGATGGAGAACTGGGTTGTGCAGTGCTTCTCTGACCTCAGAGCAAGGATCATAGAACTGGTCCGCCCACCTACAAGCTTGCTGGGCTGTGCATCTGCTGTGCCTCCACTGCATGGCGGACCAATGTCAAAAGTGCTGGGCTGTCACCATCAGATAGTTGATTGCTACATTTTCATTTGTTGTCATTGCAGTATCATTGTCATTGTTGCAGTATCTTGAACCACCTCCTGCTGTTATGCAAGACTACATGTCAGGACAGTTAAGTGGAGGGTTACATAGCACACTTGCTTGGACGCCTTCATTTAAGGCACAGCACTTACGGCAACATGCTCTCCCAGTTATGGTCAAACCACTGCAGACGTATGTTCTGGTTGGGCGAGCGCAGGGCAGATTGGCATGGTGTTTTGCAGGAAGCAACGTCCCTGGCTGCCAAGGCTGAGGTCCTGCAAGCATCCATTGGTGTGTCATGCAATGAGATAAACATCCAGACCACCACCCAGGATCACCGTGAGGATGCTCACCCAGAGAGTAGTTCTGCCGTACAAGATGGTGCTGGGATAGAGGGCGATGTTGAGGCCATTGATGCAAATGAAGTTCCCTGCAGAGACAGCGTTCAGGCCTCGCCACCATCCATTGACCTCTTGACAAGCTCTGCTAATGGAAGTTTGGTCTGGCTTAAGCAAAGGTACAAAAGCTTTGTCATGATTTTGTGCCCTGGACACAAACATTGATACTAACGCAGTCATGTCATTCTGGCCAGAATGTTAGCTGCTGTAGAACACCATGTGTTTGCTCATGACTCTTCTTCCTCTTCGATCTTGTGCTCCAGACCATTGTCATGCTACCTGAAACTCGACTGTCGAGATACTGATGTTTGCAGTTTGCAAAATGATATTAAACAGGGCTAACTGTCTTTGAAATACTACAGGTTCAGTCAGCTTCCTTTGAGCCAGGTGCAGCGTAGTGGAGTTGCATTGGCACTTCTTGCAGCGGTTTTCTGGTTTGGTGCAGTTGAACTGTGGAGGCGCAACACAGAAACCCTTCACATGACACACTAGAGACAAGACTGTGTGCACAACAGCAGTGCATATGCTCTGCTAGCTGACTGCTGTTATCATTGCGTCTCATATGACTTGGGAAAGGCAGCTGAAGAATGTTTGTGCAGTCTGTAGTGGTAGCAATGTTTCTTGTTTGATTGATGAACTGCTTTTTGAAGCAAGCTTGATGATACGAGCATGACACTATGTAGCGCATTTCCAGGTTGTGAATCTTGTGCCCTAATGCAAAAGTAACCTCTGTGGCAAAATGCAGAACTGTCTGCTTGTCATAGTTGCATGGCAACTGTTGCAATGGTGCTGACAGCTGTCATTCATTGAAGCTATAAACAACATTGTTGCAGTTATGCAAGGACCAGTACAAACATTGCACTGAGTATCTATTCAGTGCAAGTTGCTTGATATTTCATTTAATGAACAGTCAAAACCAAATAAACCCCAGACAGATTGATACCTCCATGTAGGGTACATGGTGCAATCATATCAATGCAACTGTTGTCCTTTTAATTGTGTGATCCACTGCAGAAATAATATGCTGGTGTTCAGCAAACTTTTGGGCAACATGGGCCACCTTACTTGGGCACAGGACTGGCACATCGTGTTGGTGAGTTGCTCCATTCACGCTGCCACTTTGCAACAGCAAACTCCCCAGTACCACCTAGCTCTGTAGGCAGGTCCTTGAACTTTGGCAAACCATCAGTAATGCCTTTCAAGTAAGCCTTGCTCTGGCTGCAGTACAGGTGCATGGTGGGCTGAAACTTGAAGCCATCCAGCAGCACAGGGAATGTTCCCATCATGCCAGAGGATTCCTTCTTGTTGAATACAGCAGTGCCACACTCTCTGCAAAAATGGCGCACTTGCCCGCCACTGCTGAAACAGTTGACATACTGTTCTCCTTCCAGAAGCCTGATGTGTGACTCTTCATCCGGTCTGTCAGGGTAAACTAACACCTCCACATAATGAGTAGAGTGATATCGAGAGCAGTCGGTGCAGTGGCAGTAAAATTGAGCAAGTGGCTCCCCAGTGACTGCGAAAACCACCTTTCCACATGTGCAGTCTGCTCTGAAGGTGCCTGCTGGCGTCGCCATGATGCTCTGCAACTGAGTTCAGTCAAAACCTGAGCAGAGCAAGCTAAGCTGCTGAACAAGCTTGGAAAACTTGATGCTGCAAACAACTTATTCGGAAGGCTTAGTGCTTACCTTGGCCTCAAACTCGCTGCAACACGCCAAATTACTGCAACTATAGCCAGGGGTCTAGAGTCTATAGGTGTAAGCTGGAGAGGGGTTTGATGGCATAAATGGGAGGCGTCGTTTCTGGCAGGTACCGTGCGTCTTGAAGCTTCTCAGCGATCGCACTGCAGGGAAGGATTGACTTGTAGAAGGCAATGAGACGGATGGACTGCGCTGGATGACTTTGTGCGAGAGAGAACAAGAAGAAGCAGAATTACCGGTACAGTTACTCGTAACTTGCAGGTGCTGACACGAGCATTTCACGCAAGGTTCAGCTGAACCAGAACCTACAAGTCGGCCTGCAGCGATCACAGCACTAGTGTCGCAGGAGTCCCAAAGTATCCGCGCAAGACAGCATTCCGCAGGACGCGGCACAGCAGTGCAAGCGTCGACTGATCGGTCAAGTGGTGCACTGCAGCGGGTGGTTCCTCGACGTGTAGCACCAACAGAGATGTCAGTCGATGAATACGAAGATGGTGGTATTGCAAAGACTTTCCTGGGTCCCCCTCCTCCAAGATGGTTCACTTGGTTGACGCGAGGATGTGAGTTTACAACGTTTATTTTGGTCACGGTGTGGGTGTTCAAAGATCTTGGAGGTCTGGCATTCACAGCAGTCAGCACCGGAACAAACGCCACTGACACATCCGGGATCTTCAATTGGCATCCGCTGCTGATGTCGCTCGCGTTTCCTGTCCTCATGGCAGAGGCAGTGCTGGCTTACCGTGCTCCTCTTGGACCTGCCCTTGAACGGTGCGCGCTGTGGCGCATTGAACAGTGCGTTGCGTAAAGTCGCACGCAACATATAAAACGCTCGAAGGATGCCTGCTTGCATGCGTGGGAAGCCTGAGCGGCGTGCTGTTTGTGCATGCAGGCCCCAAAGGAAGCAGTTGCATGCCGCACTGCACAGCCTGGCCTTGGCCTGCATCGTCGGAGCGATTGCTGCTGCAATCTCCAGTCATACACGGAAAAGACCTGATCCCATTCCAAATTTCTACAGTCCGCACAGCTGGCTTGGTTTGACCACTCTGTCAGTGGTGACAGCACAGGTGAGCTCCTGCTTTTGCGTGCACCTTGCATTCTGAATGTCACCAAATGTGACTGCAACTGCCTCAGTTTGTACAATCATACTCAAGTAACTAACACATGGCACTTTGCTATGTTGTCCTGGTGTTGACTGCAACATCTGGTCAGGCTGTATAGTGACACTGTCCGAGTGCTGAAGAGAAGGGTCGCAGCTGTAATGATCATATTGATGAGCTATCGCGCAGCTGACAGTATCACTATGCTGCAGTACTTGGTGGGACTTTACGTGTACTTGTTTCCAAAAGTAGCAATCCGCAACAGACGAGCCATGGCTCCCATCCACCAATTCTTTGGCCGAGCGACGTTCACTGCAGGACTTGCTACCATGGCTGTGAGTACTATGTGTCTTGCAAGTCACACTTGTATGGCTGCGTTTGGAGTCATTGGTAATCATTTTATTGAGTCTGCATAGACAAGCTGCCAGATACTGTTCCAAGCTACATCATTAGAATTGCTACCTTGCACGTCAACATCCTGTGCATTGGCTTTGATAACAGTCGACAGTTTAGAGTGACACCTTCAATGCTGATTTCAACATGTAGCCTCCTGTTGCAGGTGGGAGTGCAAGAGAAGACAACCTTTGTTCAGAATGGCATGCAACTTTCAGGATCAGCGCTGTACTCATCAGTCATCCAGCTTGCAGCCGTCATTCAGGTGTTCCTATTCCTGACGGGCACCTTGGTTCTGTTCCACCATGCTGGACCTGCAGCTCCAAGCAGAAAGACCGGCGATAACTCGCAGCTGCTTGCATACATAATTACTACTGTATACCACATAGCTGTGAACATGTTTGTGTAGCCTGGCACAATTTTGAACAGGTCTTTGAGCTGCTGTAGCGCTGTTGTGACATGTTGTTCATGCCAAGATTCAGGAAAACAGCATTGCGCCCTCCCTGCATGCTTGTTGCTTGAATCACACTGTATCCTTGATAGATTGGATTTCAGGTACACTTTCCCCTAAATCATACTGTATGTGGAAAACTCCAAGTTGACACAAAATGCAAGGATAATCTGCTACTACCTATGCTATACAGCTAGTAGAGACAGGTACTGCACACACAATGGTACAACTGCTGTGCATGTAAGTCATATATGTTAGGATATTCTGACTGGCCTCGAGTGGGACCTGCATAACAATTGCATGCATTGTGGTGGCACCTTGATGATTCAGCCTC
>JAABUO010006749.1_pt1 | contig 13139 bp, 11 predicted proteins | sample 5559291 | NCBI WGS metagenome assembly JAABUO01 (sample SAMN10711878, study PRJNA513372) | rock metagenome | isolation source: Antarctica rocks | place: Antarctica: Victoria Land, Finger Mt sud
TCGGTGGCGCGACAGTGCTGCAAACCCTCAACATTCTCGAAGGATTCCCCGTCGCGGAACTGGGCCACAACAGCGCGGAATATCTGCACCTGCTCGCCTCCGCGATGCAACTCGCCTTTTCTGAACGGGATCACATGTCGGGTGACGGCGGCGACCGTCTGATGGCCGAACTGGTCAGCAAGCGGCACGCGGCGGAGTTACGTGACCGGATCGCTGCGGCGAGTATTCCATCCGCCGAGACCACGACTGTGCCCGGCACGACACATCTCTCGGTGGCGGATGGCGATGGGAACGCCGTCGCCCTCACGCATACACTTTCGATGGGTTCTGGCGTCGTGACGCCCGGCCTCGGCTTCCAGTATAACAACGGCATGAGTACGTTCGATCCGCTGCCCGGTCGCCCGCGCTCCATCGCGCCGGGGAAGCCGCGCATCACGCCGATGGCGCCGACAATCGTCCTGCGCGACGGGCGACCGGAGATCATCCTCGGTAGTCCCGGCTCGAACGCGATCGTCAACGCGATCGCGCAGGTGATCGTCAATCGCCTCGATTTTGGTATGACGCCGCTCGAAGCGGTTTCCGCGCCGCGTATCCACTGCGAGGGCGGCCCGGTGCTGACCGAAACACGGCTGCCCATCGCGACCGGCCGCGCCCTCGAAGCGCGTGGTCATCGCCTCAAGCCCCGACCGTTCGCCTACGATTCGTTGCAGGGGCGTATCCAACTGATCGTCGCGGAGCACGGCGACTGGATCGGCGCGTCCGATCCCCGCCGCGACGGCGGCGCCGCGATTTATACGTGAGTGGAGGAAGACATGACAACCACATGCACGCATCTCGATCAAATCCGCGATGTCACGCCGAGCGCGAATGGTTGCGAGGAGTGCCTGAAGATGGGCGATGCGTGGGTACATCTACGCATCTGCCGCATCTGCGGGCATGTCGGCTGCTGCGATTCATCCAGGAACATGCACGCGACGAAGCACTTCCACGCCACCTGCCACCCGATCATGCAATCCTTTCAGCCGGGAGAGGACTGGCTCTGGTGCTACGTGGACGCGGTGATGATGGAACCGGCGTAGCCCGGAGCCTGAATCGCCGTGTGACAGAGCCGCGCGCTTCATTGCGCATCACGGCCACGGATCGTGCTGATACGGGTACGGACGCAACCACCCCGGCACGCCAAACATCGGCGTCGCGGTCTCCGTGCTGTGAATGATTTTGTCCCGGTTTGCCGCGACGAGTGACTGCAAAACCGAGGCATGCAGCACGCGGTCGAGGCGTTGCATTGGCTCGCGGTATGCGGGATCGTCGGCGAGGTTGCGCTGCTCGTGCGGGTCGTCCCGCAGGTCGAAGAGTACAACGAGGCCATTTTCGTACCGCGCCAGTTTCCAGCGATCGTCCGTGATGAACATGCCGCCCGCCAGCACGCCGATCACTTCCCGGCGACGTTCCTGCGTCGCCGGGCCAAAGCCCGGTAACATCTGGGCATCGCTGTCGGGCGGCAACGGGACATCGGCGGCGTGAAGGATCGCCGCGAAGACATCGAGAAAAGAGACGGTCTCCGTCACGACACGGGTCCGATCAACGCGCGGATCATGGACGATCAATGGCACATGGATGCTCGGCTCGAAGAACGTGCCCTTGCCGACAAAGCCGTAATCGCCGAGATAGTCACCGTGATCCGAGCCGAAGATAACCACGGTGTTCTCCAGCCGCCCGGTGATGCGCAACGTTTCGAGGATACGGCCGATGCCCGCGTCAATCTGATGGACGAGGGCCGCGTAATAGGCGCGGACTTTTCGTTTCTGGGCTTCGGTGAAGTCGCGGTAATCAACCTGGTTCCAATCGCCGAGGTTCGCGGCGATGAACGATTCGTTGAATGCCGCGCTGTCGGCGGTGGCCGGGATGCTCGGCGGCATCATCGCCGGGTCGAACATCCCCGCCAGTTCCGGCGGCGGATCATACGGGCAGTGCGGGCCGGGGAAACCGACCATTATCGCGAAGGGGGTCTCCGTTGGACATTGTGCGATGAACGCGCAGGCCTGGTCGGCGACCCAGGTGTCCACCTGATGCTCCGCCGGGATTTTGCTGACGATTGCCCCCTTGTTTTCGTGGTATCCCGCGTGCGCGTTCCCGTGATACTTCGTGTGGCCGTAGCGCTGAAGGTAGTGGGAGTAGTCGTCCTGGATGTGGATGTGCCGTTTGTCTTCCGCGATGACGCGATACGCGAACCCCTCCGAAATATCCCACGGGTAGAAATGCATCTTGCCGATCCCGGCAGTCGTGTACCCGACGGCGGCAAGCAGTTCCGGCCACGTCGGTGCTCCACACGCCGCGTGGTCCGGCCGCAGCCACGAATAGTTGTTCAGGACGCCGGTGCGGATCGTGCTCTGGCCGGTGAGCAGCGAGGCGCGCATCGGCACACAAAGCGGTGAAGGAGAGATAGCACGGGCGTAGCGCGTCCCACCCGCGCAGAGAGAATCAATATGCGGCGTGTGGATAAAATCCGCACCATAGCAGCTCAGAAAGTCGGGTCGCAGTTGATCCGGCATGAGAAAGACGACGTTCATCCGGTCGGTCACTGATTATCTCCGATCAACGCAGCTCGCGGCTCAGGCGCGGGTCAAGAATGTCACGCAAAGCATCGGCGATGAAGTTGAAGCCGATCAGCACCATCGCGAGTGTTAACCCAACCGTGATCGTGTACGACGGCACTTGATAGAGATACGTCCGTGCGATCTGGAGCATGCTGCCCCAGGAAGGATTCGGCGGCTGAACGCCGATGCCGAGGAAGGAAAGCCCGGACTCCAGCAGCACGGCGAACGAGAGGGCAACGCTCAGTTGCACGAGGAGCGGCGGCACGATGTTCGGCAGGACGTGTCGGGCCATGATCCGGCCCGGCGGCGCACCTAATGCCTTCGCCGCCGCGACGTAGTCGCGCTCGCGCTCGGTCAGCGTGGCCGCCCGCGCAATCCGGGCGAAGTCAGGAATGCTGGCGACGCCAATCGCGATGCCGACCCCCTTCGCCCCCGCGCCGATCACCGCAGTGATCGCGATGCCCAGCAGGATCGGCGGGAAAGCGAGCAGCACATCGAGCACGCGCGTCACAACCGCATCCACCGGGCCACCAACGTAGCCCGCGATGACGCCGAACGCCATCCCGATTGCCGCGCCGGTCAGGACGGCGAGCAGGCCGACGCCGACGGAGATCCGCGCGCCATAGAGGACGCGGCTGAGGATGTCCCGGCCAAACTCGTCCGTGCCGAACGGGTGATGGAGCGAGATCGCGCCGAGTTCCTGACCCGGCACCTGCACGAGTGGACCGGCAGCCGTGATCAGTGGTGCGAAGACCGCCCCGAGGACGACCAATCCGACAAGGATGACGCCGATCACGCCCGTCGGATGGCGCAGGAGGCGCATACCGGTCGTGCGCCAGAAGCCATGCGTGCGGACACGGACGACGCTCCCTGTCTCTTCCGGGCGTTGCGCGATTGCTGTTGACGCTGTCTTCATATCCCACGCGCTCCTTAATGCGTTTGGACCCGCACGCGGGGATCAAGAAAGCCGTAGGCGATATCCACGACGAGGTTAACGACGATGAAGGCGGTCACAAGCAGGAGGAGCGCCGCCTGCACAATCGTGTAATCGCGCGTCAGGATCGCCTGCACGGCGAGCCGCCCCATCCCCGGCCACGCAAAGACCGCCTCGACGATCACCGCGCCACCGAGGAGCCGCCCCACCTGAATGCCAAGGACGGTGATAATCGGAATGAGCGCGTTCCGCAGCGCATGGCGGCGGATCACGTCCGCCCCCGGCAGCCCCTTCGCCCGCGCCGTACGGATGTAATCCTCACTGAGGACTTCGAGCAGCGCGCTGCGGATGAAGCGCGTCAGCACCGCCGCGATGCCGACCGACAAGGTGACGGCGGGCAGCAGCAGCGTTTTTACCCCCGCACCGGGGTCTTCGGTGATCGGCACGCGGCCACCGACCGGCAGATGCACAACGTTGAGCGAAAAGATCAGAATGAGCAGGATGCCGAGCAGGAAATTGGGGATGCCGATCGCGAAGGCGTTGAAGGCGCTGATCGCACGATCCAGCCACGAGCGGGGATGGAGGGCGGCGAGAATGCCGAGCGGCGCCGCCAGGAGGAGCGCCAGGAGGAGTGCCGCAATCGTCAGTTCGAGTGTCGCCGGATAGGCGCGACGAATCTGATCCCAGACCGGATATTTGCCGATCAGGGAATTACCGAAGTTGCCGCGCAGCACATGACCGATCCAGATCGCGTACTGTGCGATGAGTGGTTTATCGAGTCCGAGGTCTTTCCGCACGGCGGCGACTTGGGCGGGCGTCGCGTCGCTGCCCGCCACAATCGTCGCCGGATCGCCCGGAATGAGACGGAGAATGAGGAAAATCGCCAGCGACGCGAGGATCAGCGTGGGCAGCGCCATCACGATCCGCCGGATAATGTATCGCAGCATCGCGCGACCCTCCCGCTATTTGTCAAGCCAGACATCGCCGAGTTGGATGAAGTTGAAGGTATCGTACGTGAACCCCTTGACGCTTTTTTGCAGCACCCAGCCCTGCGGCGCCTGGCAGATGCAGAGGTTGAATGCGGCGTCGAGGAGCATCGTATCCATGCTGTCGTAGAGCGCTTTTAATTTGGTCGGGTCCGGTTCCACCTGCATCTTCTTGATCAGGTCGGTATATTCGGGCGGGGTAAACTTCGATGCGTTGTCCGGGATACGGACCGGATAGGCGGTGATGAACCAGGCGCCGGGATTGAAGTTCGAGAAGCCTTCGGTGTTTGCAAAGAGTTGCTTGAATCCGGCCTGCTGCAGGCGCTGCTGGAAGACCGAGTTCTCCACCGATTGAATGTCCAACTTGATAATGATCGTGCCGAGATCGGATTGGACGATCTGCGCGATCTTCCCGTTGATCGGATCCTGCGCGTTGACCTCGATGGTGAACGTCGCGTTCGGCGCGACCCCGCCGCCTGAAAGAGTTGCTTCGCTTTATTGAGATCGAACGTTACCGAGTTCGCGATCGCCGCGTTGTACGCGGGGGAGGAGTGTGGCCAGGCAATCGTATCCGGCGGCACAAGGCCGAAAATCAGCGTGTCCGTGATCCGCTTGCGATCAATCGCGGCATCGAATGCCTGCCGCACGCGCTTGTCCGTTACGCCTTCACCCTGCGTATTGACGCCGATGTAGTAGAATTGCGCGCCCGCGTCGCTGACGAGGCCGCTGGCCTGCGCGTTGCCCTTGAGCCGGTTGAGGTCCTGCGGGAGCACCTGCCAGGCGAGATCCCGCTGACCGCTCTCCACGGCGGTGACCATGGATTGCTTGTCATCGGTAATTTGCAACTCGATGCCGTCGAGATATGGCTTGCCGCTCTGCCAGTACTTGTCGCTGCGGACGAGTGTAACCTTGCTGCCGGGCACATAGTCCTTCCAGACGAACGGGCCGGTCCCGATCACCTGCTTGGCGCCATCGAGGTTGGCGGCAGTCGCCGTGTCGAGAATGGCGAGGATATTGAAGGCATCGAAGATCGCCGGGTTCGGTTGCGCGAATTTGAGGACGATCGTCTGTTTGTCCGGGAGCGTCATACCCGTGATTGTCTTCGCCTGTCCGGCGAGTTGAGACGCCACCTTTGGGTCTTGCACGCGTTCGAGGTTGAACTTGACATCGTCGCTCGTGAAGGCGCGCCCGGTATGGTACAGCACGCCTTGCCGCAGTTTCAGGGTCAATTCCGTCTTGTCCGGGTTGTACGACCAGGACTCCGCGAGCCAGGGATGGGGCTGCTGTTTTGCATCGTAGCGGATCAGCGTGTCGAAGACACCGAGGATCGTCGACGCGGTGTGCGGCCCGAGTTGCTGGAACTCGAACGGGGTAATCGGGATCGGCTGGCTGATCTTCAGCGTCCCGCCCTTCTTCGGTTGAGCGCCTGCGGCGGCGGCGACCGTGGGGCTGGTGGCGGAGCCACTCGATGCCGCAACCGTCGGACTGGTGCTGGATGCCGCGCCGGTCGTGGCGCTCGCGCCCGTTGTGGCGCTCGTACCGGTGGTCGCCTTCGGAGGGGCCGCCGGTGTCGGTGTCGGGGCTGCGCCGCCGCAGGCCGCAAGGGCGATTGCCGCCGTCGCGGCGATGCTGCTCCTCAGGATCGTGCGCCGGGTCAGGCGAATCTGCCGTGCTGCTGCCATTATTTCCTCCCTGTTTCTTCAGGTCGGTCCATTGACCGATCCGCGACAAGTGATACAAGAACCAATTCCTCGGACGGTGGCCAGGTGGATGCGCGGATATGCAAGCCGGTGGGCAAGACGATGCGGATCGGTGGCTGCGCGCTATCCGCACCTTCTTCGATTGCCGCCACAATCAAGGCGACCGCGCGTTCCGCCACCTCCCGCAGCGGCTGTGCGACACTCGTGACTGGTGGGCAGAGCATCGCCGCATACACATCGTCGTAACTAACGAGACTGATCGCGTCCGGTACCCGAATGCGCGCCTGATGAAGGGCATGCAACGCGCCGACCGCGAAGGTATCCGCCCCGGAGAAGAGCGCCGTCGGTGGCGGGGAACACCGCAGCACCCGCCACGTCAGCGCGGCTCCCTGTTCGGCGGTATATTCCGGCCCGAGGGCAATGTACTCTGCGGGCGCCGGGATGCCATGGCGGGCGAGCACGGCGCGGAAACAGGCGAGGCGAGAGCGGTTCGCGACATGCGGATCGTCGCTGCCAAGATAGGCGATCCGGCGGTGTCCGAGCGCGACGAGATGATCTACCGCATCGGTGACGCCTTGCGCCGCGTCCACGATGATCGTTGGTGTCGCGACCGCGAACTGCGGGCGCATCAGTTGCACGGCCGGAATCCCGCGTGCGACCATCGCTTCCACCGCATGCGGCGTCGTCGGCGCATCGAAAATAACTCCATCCGGGCGACGGCTCAGTAAGAAGTCAATAAGCCCTTCGTCGTGGTCGGTGGCGCTCTCCTCCGTGTTCACCTCGATGACATGGTAGCCGAGGCGTGCGGCAGCGCGATCGGTGTGGAGGCTCAGCTGATAGGCGATGGGATGCCCGTACTCCGTCGCGTGCATCGTGCGCGGGACGAAGGCAATCATCCGGCTCCGCTGCTGACGTAGGGCGCGCGCAACTGGGTGGGGTGAGTAGCCGAGCGCCGCCGCGACGGCGCGGACGCGCCGGTGCGTCTCGTCGGAGACCCGGATATTGCCCTGCGTCCCGTTCAGAACCGCCGAAACGGTCGCCCGCGAAACCCCCGCTTCCCGTGCGACATCCGTGCTTGTTATCATGCGCGGCTTGGACACAGCATTCCCTCGACCGTCTCAGCGATGATGATTACACGTGCAACCTTGCACGTGTAATCATCATGCCTGTCAAGAGGAAATCTGGCAACATACGGCTCTATCACGATGATGCCAGGCGAACGGGTGCAATCACTATTGCGCATACCGCCAGCGGTAATAATGCTGGCCGATGTTGCCCATCTCGACCTTGAATGCGTCGCTATTCGCGGCATTGTAGGTCAGCACCCGGCGCTCGAAGACCTGCACGATGACCTGCCGCTGTACGCCCGCGATCTTGACCGTCGTGACGAACGGTTCGCTTTTCGCGTAGCCGATTACACCCAAACCCGTCTTCGCGCGATAGGCGGCGAATGCAGCAGGTACGTTATGCCGTGTCACGTCGTCGTAGACGGACAACGTCGTATCGGCTTTGGCGGTACTCCGCACATCGGCGCTGCTTGTTGGGGCGGCCTCTGATACATCGCCCGCCGCCGAGACACTCGCGCCAATGGTCATCCCAACGTGCGATGATGCGGGCGCGAGCAGTTGCGCCGCGCGGCTATTGAGGGTCGCATATGTCGGGCCAGGAGAATCGGGGTCGCCCGCGATGGGAATAGCGGCGGGGTCATGTGACTGGAAGGCGTCATTGCCGATCTGAATCTGGCCGGTGATCAGTTCGGTGGCGAGCAGGCCATTGGTGACTGTACCGTTTTTTGGATCCGCCAACTCCATCCGCCCCTTGTCGAAATACTGAACGAGGCGATAGTCCCCGGATGTATCGCGGTACGCCTCGGGTTTCGGGGCGACGAGCGACGGCCCCCAGAGATTACGTGCGATCTCCTCGCTCGCGTTCCATTGCTTCTGGAATGTACGGGCGGCATAGTCAACCGACTGCGGCAACGGGGTAGGCGGCGCGGGTTGGACCGTTGGCGCCGACGGCGCCGTCTGTGGGGGGCGACTGAACGGCTTGGTCGTGCCATATCCTGGCCAGTCGGCGCGCGGATACGCCCAACCGAGGAAACGCGATGTGTGGTCGTTCCACTCCTGAACGCTGTGTTGCTTGACATGGCCACCGGTCACGACCGAGATAAATTGGTCGTTGCCGATGAAAACGCCCACATGCCCATCGTTCCAGTTGCCGACATTCCGGTCGAAAAAGACGATCGCGCCGGGAGGCGCATGTTGGAGGTCGGCGAGCAGATGCCGCGCCGGATCACTGGGTTTGCCGAGCGCGAGGTACATATCGTACGCGGTCGGATATTGCGCCGTAACGCCGAACGCGTTCTCGACGAACTTGTCGCAGAGAGTCACGCCGCCATCGAGCCAGAGCTGGGATGCGCTTACCTCTTGTGTCGCCCAGACCACCGCCTGCTGCAAGCGCGGATCACTATCCGGGTTCGGCGTCGCGGCGGCGCTCACCGGCTGATTCGTGACAATCAGGGACAGCAGCATGCTCAGAAGCAGCAATCGCTGCGCGAGCCAGTGGGCGAATCGGTGCGAAAAATGGCAACGAAAAGGCGCTGGCGAAAAAACCAAGGATGTCCTCACCCCCACGAATTATGGTGACCCTCTCGTGCCGGGAGTCGCGCGGACGGTGGGAACCGCGCTGCTGTGAGGCACTCCCAACGAGCGGAAGGCGTTGTTGTATTTCAGTATATTATATGTGTCAAGGACATAATGCAATGGGGAAAATAAAGATAATCTGTATTGCTCTGCGAGCGGTCAGGTTATGACCAGACGACGAGGGCGATACCGAGAACGGTAAGGAGGGTGCCCATCACGGCGCGCAGACCGGGCCGCTCGCCAAGGAGGAGGACCGAGAGGGGAAGTGCGAATAAAGGGGCAGTCGCGCCGAGCACGGCGGTTTTGCCCGCCCCGGCAATTTTCAACGCGCCGAGATAGGAGATGCTGGCGAGGCCGGTGCCGAAGATGCCGATGACGGCGAGAAAGAGGAAGGTGCGCGCACCGAACTGCCGAAGCGGGATGTTCGCCCGTCCGCGTGACGCGATCAGCAGCACGCAGGCGGCGACCGGCATGCGGATGAGATTGACAGTGATCGCGTCAGAATGGGCGAGCGCTTTGCTCTGCACGACCGTCGAGAGTGACCAGCAGATCGCTGCGATCAGACTGAAGACAATCCCCGTCGCGTTCGTGCGATCCACGGCGACTGGCGCGGGCGCGGCAATGATCCCGATGCGCGCCGGTCTCCGCTTCGGCAGCGAAATCAGCAGCACGCCGAGCATGACGACAACCGCGCCGCCGAGTACCTGTACGCGGATCGGCTCGCCATTGAGGAGCCAGGCGAAAAAGACGGTAAAGAGTGGGAAGCAACCGGAGATCGGCATCGAGCGCGAGACGCCGATCAGCTTGATCGCGTGGTATTGGAGGGTGTCGCCCGTCACCATGCCAATGCAGACACCGAGGACGATATAGAGAATCGTGAGCGGCGCGAGGTCACGGAGCGTGCCGGGATCGCGGACGATCAGAAAGAGGATGATAAAGAACGGAATCGTCACGACGCAGCGCCAGAAATTGACCGCGACCGCGCCGAGCCGCACCGTTTGCATGCGCAGCAACGTGTTCGAGGTCGCCCAGATCACTGCGGCGATCAGGCCGAGGAGTTCACCGAGACCCACGCGTTATTCGTCCTCCACGTCGGCGAGCACGCCGAGCATGACCGGCTGCACGGGCGGGCGGGCAGTCATCGGCGCGAGCGCGGTCAGCGGCTGATGGGTCTCCGCCGTGACGAGCGCGGCGATCGCGTGGCTGCACCAGCGCCCCTGGCACATCCCCATCCCGGCGCGCGTCCGCCGCTTCACGTCATTGAGTGTCCGCGCGCCCTCGCCGATCGCGGTAGCGATCTCCGCACTAAGAATCTCTTCACAGCGGCAGATCGTTACTTCGGTCGATCTTGTCATGGCGTCGTCTCCGCTCTCCGTACCGACCGCCACGCATCCCTGTCGAGTGGCCGGAATGCGCCAGCGGTCATCGTCACGGGGAAAGCGCTGAATGCTCGCTTCTTCTTGCCGAGTCGGTCGGCAATCGCCGCCGCCGCAAGACGCCCGTGCAGTATTGCACTCCCCGCGTCCCCGACGCCCGCCGCATCCCCCGCAATTGAGACACCCGGTATACTCGTCCGCATGCCGGCATCATGGCGCGGCACATGCCCACCAAGCGGCGCGTGCCAGACCATCGCGCAGTCTATCATCCGGGCGAGTTCATTAGCGGGTTGCATCCCTTCCGCGAGGATCAGTGCATCGGTCGGCATGCCCGACAGACGGGTATCGCCGTCCCATCGCTCCACGGCGGCAAGCGTGCCGTCCGGCCCCGCAATCGCACGGATTCCCTCGGAAGATGGCAGGGACCAGTGATTGCCGATACCCGCGTCATGGACATACTGCACGATGTGCGTTGCAATCGGATCTTCCTCACCAACGATGCAGACATGCGTACCGGGTCGAATGCGCCAGCGATGCATGAGCGTCATCGCGGCGGTCGCGGTCATCACGCCGGGGAGCGTCGCGCCGGGGAAAGGCGCGACGCGATCGAGTGCGCCGGTCGCGACCAGCACGACTTCCGCCTGCAGTAGATCGCTCCGCTCGCTCTCGGCGTCGTGATTGATGGCGAGACCGAGTGTGCGGTCTTCGAAAAGACCCCATGCGAGCGTGCGTGGCAGGAGCGTCGCACCCGCCAATTCCGCCGTGTGCCAGAGCAGCGCGCCGATAGCGGGGCCGTGCAGACCGATCCCCGCATAGGCATGCGTCTGGAGGGCGAGCGCGCCGCCCGGCTGCGCGCCGAGATCTACGAGTGTTACCCGGACACCACGGCGCGCCGCTTCGATTGCCGCCGAAAGCCCCGCCGGGCCACCGCCGACGATGGCGAGTTCGGTACGGATTGTCATTGCGGCAGCGTGACGTCCCACGCGCCGAGGCCGTGCTGCGTTTCCACACGCATTCCCGCGCGTGTCAGCGTCACGCAGGCGCGCACGCCGGGCACGCCGTCAATCTGCATCGCGCAATCTCCACAAAGCCCGATCGCGCAAAAGACGCCCCGCGGCTCGCCCGTGCGGACCGTTGTACGGCAGACGCGCCGCCCGTGCGCGAGGAGCGTGGCCGCCACCGGCTCTCCCGCGCGGGCATTGAGCGGTTCGCCATCCACCGTGATGATGATGGTTTCGGCAGCGGGCGGCGGGCCGAGATGCGGGTGTGTGACGATGCGGAACGGCGCCTCACTCACGGCAATTACTCCTCTGCGGTAGCGGGAACGACACACGGGATTGTGGCACCGGCGCGGAAGAGGTGTCAAGGACGAAGGAGCAGATAACCAGGGTGTATGCTTGTTCGCGGCCCCAGCCCGATACTGCCTAAAACGCAGTATCGGAAGGGAGAGCGATTTTTTCCGCTCTCCGCGTCGTCAACGAGGCGCGGGTGAGGCGTCCGAATTACTACTGGCGATCTCATCGTCGCCGCTCGCGGCACGCATCCCGGCACCTTCAGCGCGGTTGATGCCGACCTGTTTCCGACCGTCGTCGCGGCGGTTTTTAAGCAAATCTTTATCACCCATTCAGGAGAAATTCAGGAAGGGCGATGATACTCTGTGTAGACGAGATCGGGGATGGTCTGCGGTGACGGTCGAACGGATAACAGGAAGCCGCACCCACCTGCCACACACCCGGAGCCACTGGCCGCTCCCGATCCGTCTTTTTTCATGCCTGTCAGCAGTTCGACTATGAGAAAGGGTATCGTTCGATGTCTGCCCCGGTGAATACGCGCGCGCGGATCGTGCTTGTGCTGATGTTCACCTGCTCGCTCTTCCTCGCGCTCCCGGCTACTCCGACCGGTGCGGGGCCGTTCGATGCTGAGGCGGAACTGAAGGTCGTCAAGGCCGCGTACGATAACCTCCGCAGAAACCTCTACACTGAGCCGGACACCGTCGCGCTCCTCACCAACGCGCAGCAGGTAGCGCAAAAGACGCTCGATCAATCATTGCCGCTCGACGCGCTGGATGGTAGGAATGCCGATGACCAATGGGAAGTCTTCGCGCAGAATCTCCGCACCATGATCGGGCAATCCACCGTCTTTAGCCTCGCGCCGGGCGATCTCGCGCATCAGCTTGTCGTGAACATGGCGAAGACAGTGAACGACCGGCACACCTACTTCATCCCGGCGAAGCAGGCCGATGACGAGCGGCGCGCGTTGGCGGGGGATTCGAGCATCGTCAACTTCGGCTTCGTCTCCATCCCCATCAACCGCGACATCTACGTCCGGCAGGTGATCCCGAACAGCTCAGTGGATGCGGCGGGCCTACGATACGGCGACCACATACTGGCGCTCAACGGTCAAGCCGTCAACAGCGATACGCGCGCGGCACTGTTCGCCAACCCGCACGACGGTGACAACGATACCATCACCGTGCAGCATGCCGGAGACGCAAACCCGACCGATCTGACGGTGCATATCCATCGCTATACGCGCCTCTCGCTCATTTCGCGCGTGCTGGACGGACACATCGGCTACATCCAGACCTTCGAGTTCTACGACAGCATCCCGCAGGACCTTGACACCGCGCTGGCGAGCCTCCACACGCAGAATGTGGACAGCATCATTGTTGATCTGCGCGGCAACCGGGGCGGCGTCAATGTGGACCATGTGATGGGCCGCTTTCTGAAATCTGGCACCGAACTCGGCACATCGAAAGGACGCCGGGTTGACCGGCGGCAAACCGCGCAATCCGACGGCAAGGCGCGCGAGACGCTGCCGATCACCGTCCTTGTCGATGACGCCAGCGGCTCCGCGAGCGAGATCGCCGCACTCGCCTTCGAGGAGTACGGGGCGGCCACGGTG
>JAABUO010006750.1_pt1 | contig 13138 bp, 7 predicted proteins | sample 5559291 | NCBI WGS metagenome assembly JAABUO01 (sample SAMN10711878, study PRJNA513372) | rock metagenome | isolation source: Antarctica rocks | place: Antarctica: Victoria Land, Finger Mt sud
TCAGTGAATCGATCTGTCGACTCGTTCGCGTGCAACTAGTGAGCCTGCTTCAATGACACTTCTACCTCGCATAGTGAGCCTGCTACAATAGGCATTTCGATTCTACACAAGGCTAAGAAAATACATTCATGCGAACATGAATTGTTGAAGAGGGGAAGTAATGTTACGATCCTAGCTACGCACCTTCGTTGATAGCTATGTTGATGACTATGTTGATGACTATGTTGATAACTATCCTGAGAGCTATCGTCGATCGCTCGTCGCTAGAGCATAGGCTTGTTTCGAAGTCAACCCTATTCAGAATTAGCTTATGTTCTCCTGAGTCATATAGATAGTCGATTCTTCCCTTCTAGACACTTTTCTTTCTTAGCATTTATATACTCGTTACATTACACTCATATGACTCGCTCTATGCTGACTTCTAACAGAGATTGAAAAGATTGATTTTAATCATCATTCATCATGAAGAATTGAAAGAATTGATCGCGAAAACAAAACATCTCACAGATGTAGTGACAGAGAATCGAAAGTGTCATGAAAAGATATACAAAGTATACAATGATAATCAGACTTCTTTGAAAACAGTGAAAGTTATAATATCAACAAAAGATCAAACACGTCTGCAACGAGTTCAGATTGCACATGAGAGCATTCAATCTTAAGAAGTCACGCTGAAGTTACATTGAATGATAAAACATGCAAAAATACTTGAAAATGAAATGATGAACAAGATGATTGATGATGCACATAATTTGTCTTTATCATTAACTGAGCATTAATGCACTGAAGTGATGACAAGATTGATGTTCATACAGAAACAAATCAGACAAATATGAAGAGTAGTCTGAAAAGAGAAATTCAACGCAGCTCATTTTCAATATCTGACATCAGAAATGACACATCGACATCTGTGACTGCACAAGAATCATGCAAAGTCTCACAATGCATTATTGATGCAGCTATGCACAAGAAAAATTGACTTCAATCAATTTTTACATGAGAGATGAGTACTTGATGTCACTACAATGACATGCGAGTATGACAGAAATCAAATGTCGATCAAGCACATTTTATTAACATGTTTCAGATGAAAAGTAGAATGAAAAGCAATGCAATGAAAAGAGAACATCACGAACTTGAGAAAGCTTTTAGAAATCGTGAGCGCAGCAACAATGATCATTCAAATGATACTCTTAACGAGCATACTGAATCAATTTCAAGCTGTGATGTCATTGAAAAGTCAGATGAAAGAGAGAGAAAATAGAAAAGAAATAAACTCATAGAGTTCTTGCATTGAAAACAGTTATAGTATAAAGCGCAGAAAGAAGCGATTTTTGATGCAAAAAGAACGCTATGCTAGCGCAGCGCTCGCTACAGTATATAGAATCTTGCATAGATTCATAATGAGTGTTGAATTGAGTAAGAATTAAAAAAAAAAGTATGTATGATAAAAATCATTGTCTGAATCTTCATTAAATGAAAAAGAAATTTCATTTGACTGCATTCACGACACAAGAAGATCTTGAAATCTATTAACAAAGTAAAAATGTTGATTCAGTTACAATTTTATTATTCAAATATTTCAAGTTTTTAAACATCTTCTTTAAGAAGAATGTTGATATCTTGTTTTTGCATCAAACTTATGATCATGTCATACATTTTAAAGAAGATGCTTAATTCTCAATCTTCGCTTTGTACAACATGAGTTGTGATGAAATTTTAGAACTTCGTTGTTATCTGAATGAAAATCTGAGCAAAGATTTCATTCAAGTCAGTCACTTTCAGACAATCATCTTTGTTCTCTTCATTAAGAAATTTGAAGAAGAACTTTGCTTTTGCATGAATTATCAAGATCTGAACGTTATCACAGTTAAGAATCGATATTCTTTATCTTTGATCTCAGAAACACTGAATCATCTAAGTTGAGTTAAAATCTTTATCAAGCTGAATATCATTTCTGCATTTAATCAACTTTGAATCAAAGAAGAAAATAAAGCTTTCATCATTTTTCACACTTGATTTGAATTATTCAAGTATCTAGTCATGCTTTTTGATTTATGTAATGAGTCTGTCTCGTTTCAGAAGTACATCAACAATACTCTTCATGAACATTTAAATAAGTTCTATACAGCTTATTTGAATAACATCTTGATTTATTTCAATAATGAACTCGAGCACAAGATTCATGTCAAGCTCATTCTGTAAAAGCTGCGAGAAGCAAATCTTCAGATGAATATAATCAAATGCAAGTTTCACATCACTTAAGTTTCATATTTAAAATTGATAATCATCATCAAAGAGATTAAGATGAATTCTTCTAAGATAAACATCATTGTCAACTGACTCATCTTGATCAATGTTAAAGACATTCAAAGTTTTTTAAATTTCACGAACTTCTATAAAAGATTCATCTATGACTATAGTAGAATAACTACTTCGCTCACTTGTTTCATCAGAAAAGATGTACTTTTTATCTGATTTCAGAAATGTCAGATTGCATTTAACATTCTTAAGAAAGTCTTCACTTTCAAGATTATTTTTCATCACTATAATTCAGATCACAAGATTGTGATAGAAATCAATGCTTCAAACTATGTGTTCAAAGACATTCTCTTTCAATATGATGAGAATAAGATTTTTCATTCAATCATTTATTTTTTGAAAAAGTATAACTCAATCGAGTGTAATTACAAGATCTACGATAAACAACTCATGATCATTGTTTGCGCTTTCAAGAAATGATGATCAGAGCTTGAAGACTTTATTTATTTTGTTGAGATGATCATGAATCATAAAAACCTTGAATATTTCATGTCAACTAAGCAGTTGAGTTATCATCAAGCTCATTGAAACGAGTTTCTGTCTAAATTCAACTATCACATCACTTATTGTTTTGACAAAATCAATGATAAGTTGAATGCTTTGACATGTTGCTCAGAAGATTTTTTTAAAGAGAAGAATACATTCAATTCTTGACATTAATATCAACATCAAACAATTCTGAAAACTTATGTTTTAAACTTCAATATTGTTGAGAATCTTGTCTTCAATGTTTTCAACATCAAAGTCATGAAGCTTCAGTCACAAATCATCATTTTAAATTCAGTTCAGTTACATCTGTTTTTAATTATCTCAGCATCTTCGTAAATTTTAACTTTCATGAATCTAGAAATCGAAGAATTCAACGTTGAAAATGTTAAGTCTTAATTAAATCAAGACACTTTGAATCTTGATGAAGATTCTACTCATACTCTCATTCAGACATTGTGAATGCAAGTCAAAATCAATGACAAATTTGCAGCTCAGATAATCAAAGTGCTTCATAATGAAGCATGATATTACAATAAGATCTTTTTAATTGAGTGTGAAGAACACAAGAATCATCTGTACTTTCAAGAAAGAAAGTATGTGCTCAACTCAGATAAATTACATCTTTGTATCATTCAGTTTACTCATGATAATGTCATCAATGATCATTCAGAAAGAGCAAAAAACTATGAACTGATCAGTCAAGTTTACTGATGATTGAACATTTATAAATATGTTCAACACTTCATATGAAACTGTCACATGTATACACGTTTTAAGCTCTTTAAACAACGAACTCAAGAATGATTATGTTTTCTTTTAATTTTCAAACGTTGTTGACATGATATCTTCATGAATTATGTAAATTCTTTATCGCTCAGTATCTTTATGAATATCACATATAAATATGTTTTAATCTTCATTGATCATTTTATCAAAATGAAACATTTAGTTCTCATCACTTTTATGAAAGTTGAAGAAGTTATTAACTGCTTCTATGCTCATGTTTAAAAATATCATGATTTACTTGAATTTTTCATATCTAATCAAGACATACAATTCATCTTCAATGTTTGAAAGCATATGTGTAAAATGTTGAAGATAAATGCTAAGTTATCAACAACATATCACTCTGAAATCAATGATCAAATCAAGAAAGTCAATGCTGTCATGAAGCATTATCTTCAAGTCTTTGTCAACTACATGCAGAATGATTGAGTTAAATAACTTTCTGAAGTTGAATTCATCATCAATAATGCATCATCATTAATCACTTTAACATTACTCTTCTTGATCAATTCAAGTTAAAACTTACGTTTAAACTTTAAGTTTTCTGAATCTTTGCTTAAGAATTTTACATTTCAAGCTTGAGACAAGTTAATCAATGTCAAAAAGTTCATCAAGAAGATGAAGAAATTAACTGAGCATTTACATGATGAGATGCTTATAACTCAGATCATTTATGAATTCAATGTTAATTTCTCTTGTTGTTCTTGTTCTAAATACTTCATTGAAAATGAAGTCTGATTGAATGTTTACAATCTCAGCATCACTCATCTTATTGTCAAGTTAAATGATCATAACATTAATTTTTTCAAGATCAAGCATATCTTTAAGAACAATTTTCTGATCATTGAGTTAAATCTTTCAGCATTCATGAAGATTCATCTTGTTTTTCATGTCATTCTTTTGAATCATATCACAAGTGATTCTTTCTTGAGTCAACATCAGAAATCTCAAGAACTTGTTATCATCAAGAATGATGAAAGATTCTGATATGTAAACAGCATATTAAACTTCAAGCGTGATAGATGCTATAATTCATTTCTGCTCAAGTATTACATTGATTAAGAAGATCACTTCTTTACTTGAAAGTCTTTTTATCTTTTAAATAATTGTGAGCAAACGCTCAATGAATATCATCTCGTCAACTCTGTCGTCGAAGAATCACATGTATTATTGTGTGTGATATCTCAATGTCAATGTCAAGAACTTTAAGTTTAATCTTCATCATTTCAATTCAGCTCAAATCTGACTCAGATCTTGTTTAAATTTGACTCAGACATTTTGTTTAAATTTGACTCAGATGTAATTTAAATGTATTTTAGTTTCATCTGTGCATTATTACATTAAACTACATTTCATCTTTTTCTTACTCAGATTTGACTCAAATCTTGTTTAGATCTAACTCAGATATCTTGTTTAAATTTGATTCAAATGTGATTCAAATGTGTTTTAATTCTTTGTGCATCATCATGTTAAAATGTATCTCATCTTATTTTATCTCATCTTTCAGATCTTATCAAGATCTGACTTAGATATCTTACTCAGATCTGATTCAAATGTGACTCAGATTTATTTCAATCTCATCTGTGCATCATCATATTAAATTGCATTTCGTTTTTCTTTTGCTCAAATCTGACTCAGATTTTGTCTAAATTTGACTCAGACATCTCATTTAAATCTGATTCAGATGTGACTCAGATGTGTTTCAATTCAGCTGTGCATCATCATGTTAAAATGCATCTCATCTCGTTTTACTTTTCAGACATTTTGCTCAGATTTAACTCAGATGTGACTCAAATCTATTTCAATCTCATTTGTGCTTCATCACATTAAAATGCATTCACACTCATTTTTGTCTTGTTTTAATCTTCATCTTTGATTCTTTCTCATCTCATTTTATTTCTTTTCATTGCAGAAGCTCAGTCTTGAAAAGAGAAGTTACTATCATGATGTCAAATTATCAATTCAATTTAAAACATAAATTGTTGATATTTTAAATAATCTCGATTCATTGAATTTATTTTGCAGTTCAATGAATCAAATCATTAATTTAATCATCATCATCTTAATTTAATCTTTACAATTCTATTTTGATCATCTCAATCATATGTGCAAATCTTTGCAATCTTAAGTCATAAAACTATTGTTTAATCTTGATTCTGCTCGATTCATGTATATAAAAGTCGAGTTCTCGTTCTTTTCTTTCACTCTTTGTTTTTCATCTTGTACATTATCTGATGTATTATTTTGTATCTAGATTCTATCAAAGTAATAATAATATCAGTCTTTTATATTGATAGTATCTCTAGTTTAGCTCAGTTTCTGACAGTCATGAAAAGAATCATAAAGAGAGTCATGAAGAGTGTTCAGTAGAAAATCATGAAGAGTGCTTTCTATTGATTTAGTCAGCATGTGCTATGAAACATGTAGCATACTATGAAGTAGATCATAAAGTAGATCATAAAGTGAATGATGTGTGTTTGAACACGTCGCATGAAGCATGTTTTGAAGCGAGTAGATAGATGAGTAAATGAACGAGAGGTAGCTGAGTTGATAGCTGAAGAAGTAGATAGAATGACGAGTTGATATCTGAACATGTAAATAAGCGAGTAGGTAGGGTGATGAGTAGAGCGATGGTTGAGCCGGCTACAGAATGAACGCATCAAGTTACGTTCGAAGCCATATACACATTTATATTTTTGCTTTCTGTATTGCTTCAAATTCGCCTGATTAGGCCTAGTTTTATATGATATTCTTGTATGCTAAGCAAATTGATATTCTTGCGTACCTACCATTTCCGGTTACCGTTGGTGTAAAACTAATGCAATGTTCGACCCGCAGTGCAAACACTCTGTACATTTCAACGCTTTATCTTATCTTATCTTGTCTAATCTCTTCCGAGCCTACCTCATGTGCCCAACCCGTTTGCAGGGATGCTTGGACACTGGATTGGAAACACACACTTTTAGCATCTAAGATACTTATTCGAATCGCTCTCTCCGATCAAGAAGCGTCATTTGAAGAGCTATCCTCAGAACACGGTGCCAGAAATTATGGCTGCCGTGCTGCGCAGCGGTGTGCAGAAATTACATGTGACATTAATGATTCATCGGCCGAATGGGAGTTTGCTTAAATGGATCTTCACTTCCGACAGCACATCACCACTTACAAGCATCACATTGACTGACCCTCTTCATTTTTCCTTCAATGATGTTACCTGACGCGGCTCTATAATCGGCCTAACCTGGAGTTTATTTTGCGAAACATTTAGCATCTCATAGGTAACATTTTGTTGCTCTAATCTATTCTCAGCATGGTTCAATATCGCCCACCTCCCGACCCTCGAAATCTGCTCCCACCACTTCTTGCCTGCCTACATACCGCCTTTGCATCGCCGCGCCCTCCTCCAGCCCTCCTACCACTTCTCTCACCCATACTTCGCCAGCGAGTCCAACTTCTTTCTGCAAATGCTAGATCTTCGGAATCATGGCTGTCTCTGTTGTGTCGGGACCCGGGATCCGCAGAGAAGTCGGAGAGGCTGGCAAAAACAATCGAAAGCGACGCATTCGAAATACATCCAGTTTCCGGCGAAATCGAATTTCGAGATGTAAATATCCAGTACAGGAGGCTAGATGAGGAGACGTTACGAGCAAAAGTGGCGGTGACGGATCTAAGTTTGGATGTAATATACCTATGGTGCGAAGGGGACCAAGAGGGCGGTGGAAACGGCTGGCGAGTGTCTGAGGTCACTCCGCATAGCGGAGCAGTCCCTGAGACCTGGTGGGCTACGATTGGCGCGGCAGATGAGAGAGCAGGAGAGCAAGTCGTTGCGGAGGCGCTGAGGCAAAGTGCCGCTGTTAAGAATCCCGCCTTGGCGAATGGGAACCTCGACACAAGCTGTGCAATTGATGACGAGGACAATGATGATGATTACTGGGCACAATATGATGATACACCAGCAAGAACACCAGCACCAAAACGTTTCCCTCAACCACCTCAACTAGCCCAGGTGCAAGGACGTGCAAGGACTAAATCAGAGGCGGAGTATTTTGCTCAGTATGCTCAGGTTCAGCCGGAGATGGACAACGACGATCCATCAGAAGACCATGACGCGACCGGAGAGTCTTCACTCCGCGGGGATGTAATGACATCTTCAATCAGTCGCGGACCATGGGTAGACGAGCATGAACTGTCAAATGCCCATGCAATCTCAAATCCGGCAAATTCAACGATCGGTCAGCCAAGTGCATCATCACCAACGCTCGTCCCCGATGCCCTGTCACGCATGGAAGACTCGGCTGAACTACTCTCCAACTCGGACGTGGCGATTCAGCAACATATCAGCACGAGTATAAAAAGCTTGTTCCGCCTATCACAGAGTACTGGCATGGAGAGGCAAGAATTCGATCGACTGGTTCGCACGGAGCTCGATACTTTAGAAATGATAGATTTAGATGAGTAAGGAGGGTTGTATCAAGGATTAGGAACATGTCGTAGCTTCAGGTGTATTTGGACGGCTTGGCGAACAACTGAGCTACAATTGTAAATGAGGCAATCTTCCAAATAGAGCGCCCTTGGAGTTGTTCAACAGTATCAGAAAAGCAACGCATGGTTCACTATATTATTCCTTGGGATGTAATGCAACATGAAGACATTCGCAAAAGCCCCTTGAGACTTGATGCGGCTAGTTGCTATCCCCGAACGTCTACCCCTGTTCGCCCTGCAAGGCGATAACCCTAGAAACAAAAAGCGCGCCGAGGACACGAATTCCTGTATCACCATCGAACGGTCGCGGCCACAAGAAATTTTTTCATCCACTACTTACGGTAGATCATGATTGAGTAGGCCCGTAAGAGCCTGTGAATTTTCGAAAAACAGCTTTCCTCGGTCTATCGAAGCATCGCCCTGGGCCTTCAGGTGCCCTTTTTCCCATCTGAGCTGCATTATTCCGGTCCTTACCTCGAAACTTACCGCCATGTCATCCGGTACGCTGCGACAACGAGGAGGGCAGAGTGCAAAGAAAGCTACCTCGATCCCTCCCGCTTCTCGAGACGAGCTACTTGACAGCCTCCCCAAGCACACCTCAGGGATCACAGCGGAATGGGATTACAAGCTCGCCCTAGCTGTCATTACGGCAATGGCGTTTGTGACTCGATTCTGGGGCATTGGACACCCCAATGAGGTTGTATTCGACGAGGTGCATTTTGGAAAGGTAGGGAACCCTAAGCTGGGCTAGAACGGCAGTGCCCACTCCTTCGACGGACGAGATAAGCCCCCAAAGATGGGCATAATCGCTAATATATCTCTACAATAGTTTGCATCGTATTACCTACAAAGAACATATTTCTTCGATGTTCACCCTCCGTTTGGGAAGCTTCTTTTCGCTCTTATGGGCTGGTTCGTCGGCTACGACGGGCACTTTCTTTTTGATAACATTGGAGACTCCTACATCACCAATAATGTGCCGTACGTCGCTTTCCGAGCTCTGCCTGCCCTTCTCGGGGCTTTGACTGTCCCTACAGTCTTCTTGATCATGTGGGAGTCGGGGTATACCGTACCAGCTTGCATTGTATCAGCAGGACTCGTCTTGTTCGACAATGCCCATATTGGACAAACTCGACTTATTCTCCTGGATGCTACTTTGGTATTCGCTATGGCTGTGAGCATACTTTCATACGTGCGATTTTATAAGCTACGGCATGAGCCGTTCAGTCGCAAATGGTGGAAGTGGCTGTTGCTTACTGGAGTAGCTCTAAGCTGCACCATATCTACCAAATATGTGGGAGTATTTGCATTCTTGACCATAGGATCTGCTGTCGCCATCGATCTCTGGGGTCTACTCGACATCAATAGACCGCAAGGAGCCCTGACCCTTCCCGAATTCGGGAAACACTTTGCTGCTCGTGTGTTTGGTCTGATACTTATGCCGTTCTTTTTCTATCTATTCTGGTTTCAAGTTCATTTTGCCATCCTCACGAGATCTGGACCGGGTGACGACTTCATGTCCCCCGAATTCCAGGAGACTTTGAGTGACAACATCATGAGCGCGAATGCGGTCAACATTGACTATCTTGACTCAATTACTCTAAGGCACAAGGAAACCAAGACATATCTCCATAGTCACCTAGACAAATATCCACTACGATATGATGACGGAAGAGTTTCTAGTCAGGGCCAACAGGTTACCGGATACCCTTTCAATGACACCAATAACCACTGGCAAATCCTCCCAGGTCCGAGTGTCTCCTTGGTAGATGTTCAACAAGGCCAGCACGTCAAAAATGGCGATATTATCAGACTTCGACATATAGTAACAGATAGCTTCCTCCTAACCCATGACGTTGCTTCCCCATTCTATCCGACGAACCAGGAATTTACCACCTCACCTCCAGATGTAGCAAATGGAGAACGGTATAACGATACATTGTTCGAGCTAAAGATTGAAAATGCCAAAGGCCAACAAGAATTCAAAAGCATGTCGGGCCACTTCAAGCTAGTACATCACCCGACTAAAGTCGCCATGTGGACACATACCACACCTCTTCCCGAGTGGGCCTATAAGCAAGCCGAGATAAATGGTAACAAGAATATTCAACAATCCAGCAACGTCTGGTACGTCGATGAAATCCCCTCAATCCCGCCAGGCGACGAACGCCTTTCCAAAGAACCGCGCAAAGTCAAACATGTGCCGTTTTTGAAGAAATACTTTGAGCTCCAACGAGCAATTTTCTTTCACAACAATGCTTTGACGAGCAGCCACCCGTACGCTAGTCAGCCAATTCAGTGGCCTTTTCTACTGAGGGGCGTTAGCTTTTGGACGCAAAATGATACCAGGCAGCAGATTTACTTCTTGGGAAATCCCCTTGGCTGGTGGTTGGCTAGTAGTCTACTGGCTGTGTTTGCCGGGATTGTTGGCGCAGATCAATTATCCATAAGACGGGGAATCGATAGTCTCGATGAGCGTAAGTGTGCCATTCCCCTATTGAGCCTCAAACCTATACACCACCCGAGTCATATAAACCATCTAACCCCCGCATCCATGGCGTAGGCACCCGCTCCCGCCTCTACAACTCCACTGGCTTCTTCTTCCTCTGCTGGGCTGCCCACTACCTCCCCTTCTACCTCATGGGCCGCCAGCTATTTCTCCACCACTACCTCCCCGCGCACCTCTCCTCTGCCCTCGTCGCCGGCGCCCTCCTCGAATTCGTTTTCAATCTCGACCCTGCCGTCATGGACGACGCAATCGACGGCAAAGTTAAAGCCGTCCCCGCCAGCAAGAAGGGAGAAAAGAGAAGAAGTTTCCCTGTCAAGGGTAGTATGAGCAAGCAGAATATGCTGGCGCTATGGGGGGCCGCGGGCGTGGTTATGGCGGTTGTGGTCGGGGGGTGGTATTTCTTTTTGCCGCTGACCTATGGGAAGCCTGGGCTGAGTGCGGAGGAGGTGGTCAGGCGGAAGTGGTTGGGGTATGATTTGCATTTTGCAAAGTGAGGGGCCAGTTATGATTCGCCGTGGAAGGGCGGCGGTTGGCGATTCTTGGTTTTTCTTATTGAGTATGGTGTTCGATGATGTGGTCTTGCTGAGACGTGGTGAAAGGAATTTTTTGCCAGATGTATTGTATAATACGAAATCTTTATTCAAAGCGTTCGATCTACTTCCTTTTTTCCATGTGAAAAATAAACATCGTCGCGAGCAGCTTAGCTTATTAAAACCATTCAAACTATTAAAGACTTCAAGCTGTTACGACTAGAAATCACTTCTGAATCAAAACAAACGAGATTACTTTTAAATATTCAGAAAGCAGAACTCTTTATTCAAAGCCATGCACGACGAACCGTTTTCTTATCAACGCACCGAGCAACTGGGAATAGCGAGAAGGAGAAGACGCAGAAGGAAAGAAAGAAAGAAGATAGGGGAGAGAATGGTTGAGGAAGTAATAGAAGGTTTGGAGAAGAGCAAAGATGTAGGAATAAGTGTAGCAAAACGAACAGAGAGACGCATGTCCGTTAGAAACAAGCGACTGCTCTGCCACCCCGAATTCGACGCTCCGACCCATTTCCCTAGGTAGGTACTGCCGAAGTCCAGCTTCGAGCCTCGGGTCCGTGTTGCCGGCGCGAAGACGGAAGAGTGTTTCATGTCTAGGGATAACGGATGGTCATATGACCGTCAGGTCAGGTCAGATGTTTTCTGTCATCCTGACGTCAGATGTTTCTACTTGACAGCCAATAAGACAGCTTATATATATATTACTAAGGCTTTTGACCAATCAGAGCCCAGGAATCGACTATTGGGCTGAGCGTTCTAAAAATTCCGGAGCCGCAGACGCCTGAGAACTCAAGAAAACAGAGAAAACAGAGCAATTTATAGTGTAATTTCCGTCTCTTCTCCATCTCTTTCTCGAGCTTCCAACATCGAACCTTGTTCCTTCAACCACTGATCTTCTACTCCTATAAGCTCCTCTTCAGTAGGCATTGTTCGAGCTATCTTTCGTAGTGTACGCTCGTTAATGTAGATATATTGTAGCCTGTTGACTTTGATAGCTGTAAGCCGGTTCCGAAGCTTTGAATGTATGTAGTTCATCGATGAGAAGACTCTTTCTGAAGGCACTGAATTTGCTGGTGTTTGAAAGAGACGTCTCGCTAATCGTTCGATGAAGAGAGCAACTAGAGTCTTATTTGATCAGTAGAATGACTGTAGTAGTAGGTAGAAGTTCTTGCTTATCTGCTTTCGTCAAAACAGCACTGAGTCGTCATCATTGTTTCATGCATCAGCTCGAGAATTAAAGATCTCTTCGCGTTCACGAAATTCAAAGAATTTCGACTCGATTTGAGTGTGATACTGAGATTCAGTATGACTTCGTAAAAAGCAAAGAATTTCGCCTTGTTTGAAGACATTCAAAGACTTGTTGTAGTGAGTCGAATGAAGATAATGAGTCACTCTATGTAAGATCGTAATCTGTTTAGTTAATCGAGATGTAAATTGAGTTCGAAGAAACTCTTCTATAGCTTGATCGAAGCGATTGCTCTGTATGCATTGATTAAGATGAGTCTGAATATCAATTCAACGAATGTAGATCTTGTCAACAGTGACTCGATTATTCTCTGACATCTTCTGCTATTCATGTATAAACTGTAGAACAAGCAGTAGATCATCAAGCTCGACTCAGAAATTAACATCTCGTATGTACTGCAAGCTCAAGTTGAAGAACTGTCAGGACCGTGCCTAGATGATACAACCAATGGAGGTCAGGGTTGATAGTGCTTGATCTTTAGAGGTAGCTATAACTGAATATTAAGAATACAGAAGAAGGTTGGTACCAAAGCTTCTATTTATGTAATGTTCAGAGGCTGCGCTAGGCCCGAAAGGGATGTGTTTGTGACACGGGAAGGATGTGATGTAGGTGAACAAGGTGTTGGTGAAAGAAAAGGGTGTTGGGCCATATCTGGGCCAAACCTGGCTAGCTCGCTGGTTAGCCCTAATCATTACGCAGGGAACTCGCTAGCGTTCACTGCGAATTGATTAGGGCTTCAGCCTTGTACAGCCTTGG
>JAABUO010006751.1_pt1 | contig 13137 bp, 6 predicted proteins | sample 5559291 | NCBI WGS metagenome assembly JAABUO01 (sample SAMN10711878, study PRJNA513372) | rock metagenome | isolation source: Antarctica rocks | place: Antarctica: Victoria Land, Finger Mt sud
CAGTGCGCACATTGAGCCTCCAGTCAGACTCAAATTGCACCACAATTCATTGAGATGCAGCAGCAAAGATGAAAGTTCTGTGCTAAGCCCCAGCAAGCACATGCTGCATGCTGTTGACTGTGTCTCTCTCATTCCTGCAAGTTGAGTGGACAACTGGAGCAATGCCGCGCATATTTAGAGCAGCTGAATCTTATAGTCCAGCATGTTCGGCTGTGTGATGTTATTTGAAGGCTATGCGCAGATACAAACCTGACACTGGTAATTGATTGACATAATCTTGCAGTGCTTGAAAGGATGGGTTTGTCAGCAAGTTCCTTCTGCTGTAGCTTGACATGGCATGCACATCTACACTGTGTTGAGCTTCCTGTCTCAGCATGCTCTCGACAAATGGGCCTTGTGCTTCATGGTGCATTACAAGGTTGCCTGCAGCAGCAGCCCTAAAGACTGATGCTGTGAGGCAGCACAGCCCCTCATGAGTGCAGTGCAGCTTTACAACTCAACACAGTTGCAGCACTGCACTTCATGCTTTAGCCTGGCATGCTTAACCCGGTGTCATGCATGCCACCTTCTGTTGTTGATCTGCTTTCATCTACATATCTGCAGTCATGCTTACCACACATGTTTGCATGCAGACAAGTGTTGTAATTGCCAGCACACGCCTCACCTGTGTCAGAGCACAATTCTGGGAGTGTGTCTGCACACAGTCTGATCAGGTGGAGCTCACCTGCTGCTGCTGCTGCTGGACTGGCTGGCCCCCCAGACCCCAAGCTTGCAGCTGGGCTAAATTGAACTGTGCTTTGTACGTCACCAGGGGTGGTAGTTGCCGTCACCAGGTTGCTGCACAGCAACACACAGATCATTTTGTGGGCTGCAGCACATGCAGGCATACTGCAGTACTAAAATCTCAACAAGGAAGATTTCAAAAGGCAGGAAAGAATGCAGAAGGCGCATTTGAGATGATCTATCTCAAAGCTGCCACAAACCAGTGGGAAGTCAGTGTACATTGACCTGCCAGGCCTGATGTGCCTGGACTTTTTGTGCATGGTATTTATTGCAGCCTTGCTAATGGTTTGGGGACTAGATGTATCTGACTGCCGGGAGCAATGGGGGGCAGACAAGCAGGCTTGTTTGTGCAACGACCAGCCAGCGGTTTGACAGAGACACACAATGGTCCATATGTATCTGCTCAGCAAAGCTGCTTGCAGCCACTGCAGCTGCGCATGCGATCCACAAGATTATGTAAGATGACATGATTGCACTGATTCAGTCAACAGGCCCTGTACCTGAGGACCAACTGCTGACCACTGCTGGAGATCTGCAGATCCAGGGGCGGGGCTGTTGGGATGCTGCCCTCCCAGACTGCCCCATATGTGTTTTTCAGTTGCACAAAGTTCTGCATCAGCATCAAGAAAACTTGACAGCAGACGCTCAGGTAGTAATTTTGCAATATCTTGCGAGGCAGGAGAGTCACAACTGAGATGTGAAGCAAGAGAGACAGCTGAGCAGGAGTCTGGCTTGTTGATATTTGCTCCCAAAACAACAAAAGCAGGAGCAATGCTGCTTGTTTCTGTGACGGACGACAGGAGGGGAAATGCAATTTCATTTGCTACACGTTGAAGCAGGAATATTTAGGTGCCTCAGCATTGTCCGCTGAGTCTCTAAACACAGACTCTGGTGCGTCATGTATCTGGACATCTGATGGGCATGAAGAGGTATGCTCAGTCTGGCGTAGGCAAGAGCAATGTTCTGCATCATGGGCAGCAAAGCTCACCTGAGTACCAGCAGGTGCTATGGCCACAGATGAGATCCCATTGCTTCCAGCAACGTTCAGCAGCACCAACTTGATGTAGCCGTTGGCCACTGGGCTCAGCTGCTCAATCCTGACAGTGATGGGCCCTGTAGCTGCACAGTTCACCTGCAAAATTTTGCCGTTAAAGAAAGGCGAAAAGGATCCTCAGAGACTACAGGAGGAACGCCCAAAGCGTAGGCAGCGTCAAGACAGTAAAGCAACATGAGTTCTTGTGGAGTCCAAGCAGGACAGAACCAAGGTTATTGTCTAGGCAGCATGCTGCGAGTGCAAGTATGGCGTAACAAAATGAGCTAGCTAGAGAGTAGCTGACAGCGAGTCTGCAGCTGACATTCAGGCCTTGTGCAAACATGTATTGTATTGTTTGGCACATACTGATGAATGCAACATAGTGCACACGATGTCCTCCAGAAAGTCTTGTTTGTAGCGCAAGGAGGACGATTCGTCAAGAAGAAACAGCAGTTCTGATGCTGTCAGCTTAGTACACCTAGCACCAAGCATTTCTGTGATGAAAACCAACTTGAACAAGCAAAGATGTACACCAACCTGTTCAACTGAGACCCCGACGTGGCCCAAACGGTTTCCTTGTGATGACACAGCAGTGATATCAGCTGAATCCAGCTGAAGATTTGAGCTGCTGGTGTCTATAATTTGAACTGTGATGGGCGCTGTCCCAGGTGCACACACCCCCTGCAAGCATGCTACTTTGTAAGTGCTATTCACAAGAGCTGATGCCCCCTCATGGGGTAGGGCCTTAGCCTTGGCAGGAATGTAAATGCCGGCACTACAATAGGCCAAACACGACTAATTCAAAGTCATAAGTGCTATGCAGATCATAAGCAAGCCTGGTTGATGTCGACATTACCAGCATATGCAACTACATAGTAGCATACATAGTAGTGTGACTCTGATGCAAATCTCAAAGAAGATGAGGAAGGCAATTGCTCACTCTGCTGATGTTGCTGCAGGGCAGTAGAGGAAAGGTACACAATGGACTTCCATAGGTCCTACTGTGGCGTTCAGCACATCGAGATCCAGTTTGTGCTTACCGGAGAAGGGTCGTTGCATGTGATTTGAAGGCAGGCTCCACAACCGTTTTGAGCGAGGCCCGCCAAAGGGGGGCTGCTACTGCTGAATGTTGCAAGGTGCCCATAAGGGAACAGTGATGGAGAGATCTCTCCATACCCGCAGCTGTCAGGCTGCACAATACGGCGTGGTATTGAGCACCATGAAGTGATAATTGCCTTGAACACAGCTCTCTTTGCTCACAAGGGCTGTGACAGAGCTGCAGTTGGGTTCATACCTGGCCAGAATAGACGCCAGCTGATGTTGTCAAGCTCTGTTGGCAGTGTACATACTGGGAGCTGAGCAGCAGCATCTGTAAGTAAAGCAGCAGAGCTGCTTGCAGAGACCTTAAGACCATCTTGGTACTCTAGCGACCTATTCCCTCAGCCATCCATGGCAGTGTATGCAAGTGTTCACCAGAAATGCCAACCGTTTTGGCTGCCTCCAAGTAACAACGACCAGAAGCTGGCTGCAACGAGCGGACCAGACCGGAAGGGACAAAAGAATGGTGGCACGATTAGCAGAAGTCCGACCAAGCAGCCTCTACAGCAAATGCTGCAAAGCCATCATGATTGGCAGGGTAGCCGATGTTCAGGCAGCATTTGTCGTCATGACAACGTCGACAATGCTTGCTTGATTGACGTAAAGATGCCTCGCTAAGGAAATTAAACGCCTTGCAGCCTACCGTCGCTGTGGCTGCAGCATAGTGCATGTAATACCGCTATTAGCATATGCTGTTGGCTGCAGCGCTGTGGTCCTCCTGAGAAGACGACGCAGCAGTGATGTCAGCCGATCTAAGCTTGAACGTTGTTGCGGAATCGCTAGCACACTTTCTGATGCAGGAAGGCTGACTACCGCCGGATGCCTATCGGCGCTGTTTCTCGGACGGATCCCAGGACGAAACCTACTAAAAGCGATGGACGGGGAGCACGGACGTTGTATGCAGCATGCGCCGCCTGGCAGTCGAGCAGCACCACATTTCAGTTGGGCCTGCCGGCGATCGGTGGAAGCTGCTTGCCACATCACAGCCACCGCTTATCGCTGTTGGCTGCGGGCAGGCTTAGTGGCCCTCGCCTGGGGCAATCTTTGCCGTTGAGAAACGATCTTGTCGTTCTTGCCGCTTACAAAGTCAACAACCAGATTTGCTGAGGACTTTAGGCCAACGAAAGGCGAGGCTTGTTTAGCTCATATGGGGTTGGACTGGGCGTCTGCCATCGTCTACGTTTTGGTAGCAGCGGCGTCCTGCACAGAGGCTAATCAAGATCAGCAACAGGCCAAACAGTTCAGATCTAGAAAACTGCAACAGGTCATATGCAGCTCCAACTGTCATGTGCAAACATGTCTGGTGTGCGATGGCTTCTGTTGTTTACCTCTCTTGAGCTCACTGCAAAGATGTGTTCTGAAATGGACAAGTGGCTCGCCAGCTGCAAACATGATGCAAGTGTGCATCAAGCTTCACATCATAACAAGGATGAGGCTTACTGAAATGCTAGGCTATGTGGTAAGCATAATGACTATCAAAAGTGCTGCAGGTCACTTATGCCCCTAGTGTGGCAAGCAACAATCTGAATGACTTCATCTCGAGCTTGGGCAATGTACCTGGCTTTGCCCCGCTACAAAATTTGCTGACCCCAGCTACGCCGGAGAACCCACCCCCTGAGGTGATTTATGTCCCAGCACCAGCTAATCCTTCACCTCCGTCCCTAGCAGGTGAACATTCAACTAAGCACTTGATGCATTGACATCATTGCAGTTGGTCAACAGAGGTGCATGCTCTTGCTGCTGCACATCATCTAAAGGCTGGTGCGTCTGCCAACCCATGGCAGGCAGCTGCAGGGCATCAAGGTCATCAATGCAGCTCCAACAAGATGCACGAGCTCAGTCTTGGACAATAAGCACAGCATCACCTATTGTGGTGCAAGCTGCATGCATACATGTAGGACCAATGCACAATTGTTGCATGATCACTCATAAGATTGGTCTTTGCAGAGTATATCCTAGTGCCATATCCACCATCAGCACCTGCACCAGCACCACAAGCAGCCCCACCCCAGCCTTCACCACCCCCACCGCCCCAACCAGTTGCATCCCCACCTGCCCCTTCAGTCGCTTCACCGCCACCGCCAGGCCCACCTCCCTTCCCTTCATCTGCCTCAACCCCTAACCCCACCCCAAGTCCTACCCCAAGTCCTACTCCAAGTCCCACTCCAAGCCCTACTGCAAGTCCCAGCCCTGTGCCTTCTTCTACACCTTCACCAGCAAGTGCACCAGTTGCTCCTTCATCGCCTGTGTCTGCCACTGGTCTGTTCAATCTGAAGGGCGCTGTCTCGGGCAAACCCTGTCAAAGCATTTGGCAAGTCATCAACCTGGATCCAGACTTGAGCATGTGGGTCAGCTTGTTACAGGTACAGAAAGCTTGCATGCATTGGAAATAAGCATATGTGCCAACCAACGTGTGGCTGTTTTGCAAATGGTTTTTCAAAACACCTCATCCTAAAAGCCAGAGACTTTGCAGTGCCTTGCATTTGCAGACTGGCAATGGTATGCTGTGCGATGCTTGCAAGACTGTGAGGCCGTGGCAACAGTCATAAGGCTGTCTCTAGTCATCATGTCTTGGTATACAAGCTACTCTTGGCAGCATATGTACCCCTGTTATATGACGCATGACAAAGCTCATGGCACCTTGACCAATGTGCCCTTTCCTTCCCTCACGCAAAATGTGTGAAATGGCTGACAGGGCAAAGGGTTGGGCGGTACCTTCAACACCACCACCAGCCAGATCACAATGTTTGCTCCTACCAATGCTGCTTTTACAAGCAACATATTTGAGGTATGTGGACCAGTTCTTACCTGTCGTTCATGGCAACCCCTGTCTAGTGTGGGCAACTGCAGCCAAATTTGTCCGCAAGAGCCCTGCAATGCAGTCAAACCATTAGTGCGCTGCTATACTGTCCAAATGCACATGTGTGTATGTGCGTGATGATGAAATCACTGAGCATGTTTTGTGACAAGAGTTGTATCAAATTTGAAGGCGGTGGGCTGGACATGTGAAACAATGTAGAAGCATTGACATGGACCATCTTGTGCCAAAGTGCATGCAGCAATCATGCTTGACCCCAAGTGTGCATGGAGTAAACAAGTGCATCAGACTTTCAAGCTAGCTGAGTGCTGCTTCTGCTGTTTGGTCGCTCTGCAGCTGGTCCCACTGTCAGTGGGAGATAGTTATTGTCAAGGCAGAGGTTCACGCTGTGTGAGGCATCACTAAAGCTTTATTGATGCAGCATGTTGACTGCTGCAGGGTCAAGCCGGCACAAATGGGGCAAATGATCTGTCAGAGCTGCTTGGCAACAGACCTGATGCAGTGAACCCAATCATTGGCTACAACGTCTTACCTGCCAATTACAACTTGGCAGCCTTGACACCTGGCAGGTCCCTGGACACCACAGACACGGCCAAATCAGGCAACACTGTCCAGGGTGTGCCTGAAACGCTTGTGGTCAATGTTACCAGCAATTCAGGAACCGGTGCACAGGTGAGCCAGTGCATATTCAATTTATAATGTATGAGTCTTATTGCGCTTCGTTTGGGCGCATTACGTGTGGCTGATTGCATGTCAGAGTCCTCCTCTGGATATCAGGCTATCTGCAATGACTGCACACATTTCTTGCATCAGTTTGCACGCATCTGGCATGTTGCTTTGCTTTCCATCAGCTAGCATCTGTGTCAACAGGCTGATAGGGGCATTTTTTTAATGTATGGCTGCCAGGCAGTCAGCAGCAATCTTTCTGTCTTGCACCTGCAGTGTGTACTTATGTGTTGTGGCCTGATTTGCAGCTCAAGGGTATTGGGAATAGCGTCAACATCCTGCAAGCAGACATTCCAGCATGTGGACCATCTGTGGTTCATATCACAGATGGTGCGCTGCTGCCACTGTTATTTGCAGCAGCTCCTTCTTCGGCTCCAGCTGCGACGCAGGGTTGAAGCTTTCACACTCAATGCCTTTGGACAAGGGCTGGTAAGCAGGCTGAAGCGACAGAGTGTTGTAAACAAGGCAAGATGTTACAAGATCACCCTACCGGAACCAAGAAACCTTTGAGAGTGACATATGAGAGTGACATAGATCTGAGCTGAATGGATGCAGCTGTTTAAACTCAAATGTACGTGATAGCTCGTGTTGCAATAAAATATGCAACGACAGTTGGACGGCTTTGTCAGGTGTTTGGCGAGAAACACGCTTGGAAATTGCCACGATAAGTTGGTCGTTGAACATGAGCGGTATGCCAGTACGGTGTGTGCGGTGTGTGCAACGATGAGTCACTTGCCGGTGCCGATGCCGGGAAAGCCGCTTGCAAAAATCATTATTGCAGTCAAGGATCATGACAACAACATCAGCCATTCTCTGCAATTCTCTGCAAGCACTTTGCAGCTCGATCGATCTGGACATGCTACATTAACATGCCAAATGTCTTCTCGACTTGCGAAGGAGTTGGTTTCGGAGCTTTGCCAGGCAGATCGCAGACTGCCAAGCAGAGCCCTGAGTGCACGGCACCCCGGCACTATCTCTACCGTTGAATGTAGCCTAGACAAGGATTTTGCACCCGTTTCGACAGGAGTCTGGCCGAAGCAGACAGTCGACAGTACGCTTGCGCATGGTGACCTCCACAGCAGGACATCGCCACAACAAGACATCGCAAATATGGCACTTCGCTAACTTGCGTACTTTGGGCAGCTGTTCGGTAGAATTTGATGCAACCTTAACGTACCCGTGCCGAAGACGTGAGTAAATGGCGGCTGCAGTCTGACGCAGTGTACACTTCTTGGCCTGTGACTGTAACTGACAGTGTGACGTCAGTCGACTGTGGCAAGAATGTTGCAAACAAATTGCATATCATCACGACTAACTGCGTGGGGCTAAGGTCACATCAATACAGGACAACAACTCCACAGTCTGCAGCGACTGCAACTATATCATGGCAGAGCCAATTGGCAAGTCGTGAACATGTTGACCTAGGCCTAAGCACAATCATTGTGGTTGTCAGTTGTCATGAGCCACGAGCTCGAGCAGCGGTTTGTAAGTCAGTGGGATCAGCGTTTCATGTTTGGAACCATACCCCTACCCCAGCCCTGCAGACATGGGGACAGTCGCTGTGCTTGAGTGCTGAGCTTCAAAGCAGAAGGTCAACATGGCAAGAATATCATCTGGCTTCCCAACGTCTTACATCATAGGCCGCGATGCAGGTGGCAGCTTTGGGTGATCCATCCAATGGACAGTTGTGTCCGGCTCCGGTCAACATGCCTGACATGGCATTTTCATCATCTGCTAGAATCCATAGCATAGTATGAGTTTGAGTTTAACTTGGGATTTTAAGCTTCGATTTTGACGCCTGTGCTTACGTGTCTCTGCTAATCCAGGGCACTGAACGGTCATGCTGATACAGCATATGTTCAACAACCTTCCGGAAGCTTGTGAGGCGCCTTTCCGCAATACATGCAAAGTTGCAATTGGCATTGCCATCAGGCACATTAGTGTTGATCGACATTTATCATCTGTTCCGTTTTGGCAAGGTGCTCAACTTTTTTGATTCGCCTCACTGCTATCGTGCAGACATACTGCGTACACCTAGCAGCACTTGGCCCAGCTCGTCGTTGTGTGCGGCTTAGCACCCAGATACGGCAAGCACGGTGACCGCCGCTTGCCACTTGCAGCAGTCTTCGAGCTTCTACGACCAGGTTGTGCAGCAGGCCAAGACAGCTTTTTCGCGCCCTCGGAGAGCCTGCAGCAGGCAGCATACTATTAATCTCGCTCAGACAGCGCTGAACGCTAGCAGCCATGGGGCAAAAGGGCTTGGCAAGGGCAGCCCTTGCAACCACGCTGGCGGTGGCGTTTGCAGCTTGTCCCAGCACAGCACAGACGGTATACAACGATACGGTTGTCCAGTTTTCTGCAGCGGAGGTAAAGCTACAGCAACTGAATATGGGTCAACTTGCAACCTTGGGTCCTGCATTGCCACTGCACAACTGTCACAGACATCTGCAATGGCCTTCAGCCTGCAGCTGCCTCTGTTACACTGCAAAAGCTCTGACTCAGAGGCAGACCTGCGTACATCCAGCAACAGTCTGTCTGAGTATGCCCTTTGCTGTGCAGGCCAATGGTCCTGCCAATCCGAGCTGTGGGTTTGGCCCATTGAGCCTGTCCAGCTTTCCCTTTGGCAAGGCAGCATCCATCAATGCCAATAGCCCCTTCCTGGACGGCTTACCTCAGGGCGGTTGTGGGCTTTGCTTCCAGTTGACCTGTGAAGCTGGGGTAAGCATACCCACATAGCACTTTGTGTTAACGCCTTAGACCTCATGCAAACTTCATGCAGATGTCGCTACATCTGTTGGAGTTGCGTAGCACACAGAGCGCAGAAACTGCAGCAGTTGTTTTGCTGCACCAATTGTCTGCGCTTTATGTGGTGCTACTTGACTTCGCTACCTGTGCGGCACACAGCTTGCCCTGCTGTGCTGCTAGTCTTCTGTAACTGAATAGATTTGCGGACTTGTTGCATGCTGGCTCAACGTCGTATTGAGTTGGCAAACGACTTGTGTGTTTGGCATTCTTTGCCTGGCAGCAATCTGCATGTCCTGAACCCCATCATTGTCTGCTTATCCTGCTGAGCTTGTGCAGGCAATATGTGAGAACAGCAATCAGCCTTTGGTGGTACAGCTGGTGGACTCTGGCACTTCCAACATCAGCATCAGGGCTCAGGACTTCACCGCACTAGCGCCTGCATACCTTGGCAACATACCTGTTTCCGTGCAGCAGGTATACAGTCAGCAATGCTGCTGACTTCGTGCTGGAAACTGCTCTGCTGCACATGCTGCTGCTGTCTCAAACACAAAAAACTTCATCTGGATCAGCACACTCTGTTGTGCCAAGCTGCACCCATGCACATGGGCTTGGACAGTACCTGCATCCAAGGCAATAGCTTATAGTGCTCGCTTTTGCCTGTCCAAGTCAAAGCCAAAGCAAAGGCTGAGGGCTGTTGTTCCACTTCAGGGTTTCTCAGCTGCATATGCTTGCTTATACCCATGTGTATATACGTGCTTGCCAAAAGACTTGCCTTTGCACACAACCCAAAAGACAACCCAGAGGACAGCACAATCAGAGTGACTTTCTTACGCAGGCCAACTGTAGCATCGCTGGCAACATTGTGATCAGAATACTGCAGTATCGCGCTGCTGGAGGAGGCTACATTCAGCTCACTTTCCTGAACACCATTGGTGGCATTGACTCTGTCCTCCTCAGTGCATCAAAGGCTAATGTAAGCAGCTTGTACGCATACGTCAGGTGTCTTGTTGCATCCTTTGTTGTTTGCCAGGCCATTTTGCACAATGGGTTCATAGAGCATAGCAAGCATTGCAGCGTGAGCAAAGAGGCAGCGAGATTTGCCATGCTTGAAGACAGGCTGTCATTGCAAGTACTTTAGCTGGTCCCCCTCGTCCCTTGCCACTCACTCCTTGCCCCTCACTCCTTGCCCCTCACTCCTTGAGCAATGCTTACATGCCAGACAGGCTTCAGTGATACAGTGAGCACTCATCAGCAAAAGTAACAATTACGCTGCATGTCTGTTGAATCTGCCACAGCCTGACACTGTATGGACTTTGCATCAGCAGGCATCTATTTCCAGAGCAGTTTCCGTATCAGCTTCTGCAGCAGCTTCTGCAAGATTGCCATGTTACCAGGTTTTGTGCTGCTGCAGAACTTTCAGCCCATGTACAACCAGATGGCAGCTGTGTGGGTGGCTAGCAACCTGCCCCCTCCCCCCTTGGATGTGCGTATTGTCTCTGTCACTGGCCAGTCTGTCACTGCTGTGTGAGTATCCTCCACTCCACTGCACTACTGCTTTACTGCCAATACAGAGCAAACTCACGCTGCCAGTGTAGCCGCAAACAAGCAGCTGATCAGCTGATCAGCTTGCAGTGAATCGGCAGAAATTCTGATCAGCTATTGCATGAGTAGCCAAACACTGGCTGCACCTGAGCCAGCAGTGCAAGTCAATCATGACATCAGAAGCTTTTCCTGATTCAATCTGCAGACCAGTCCTGGCTGGATCCAGAGTCATCTGCATCACACTGAGAACAATGGCGGTGCATTATTCTACTTACAGTACATTATTGTGCCAAAGCAGCGCTGTATGTAGTGCCTGATGTGTACCTTGATGCCTGCAGAGGCGCAATCACCAGCATAGCCCAGGCTGACATTCCAACCAGTGTGCAGTTTGACGCAACCAGTCAGAGCAGCAGTGCTTCACCAGCTGCAAGCGGGGGAGTTGCAGGTGAGCTTGACTGCTGCTCAGACAAGTGCTTTGCTGTAGGTATGCGTTTGTGTTCTCAATACAAATTTGCGTCAACACAGAGCCTGCAACAAGGCAATTGCAACTTGGCGCAGTTAAATGGAGATTTTTCATACCTTTGGTGGCTGCAGCTGTCACTGCTGCATGAGCACCTGAAACTGCTCATTAGTTTAACCCAACTAACAAAAGAGCTGTCTGTTGCAAGAAGGGACAAGGTCCCTGCCATGCTCTTAGGGGTGCTGTCAAGTCACATCTTTGTGGTCTAGGTGACTTCTCAAGGAAGCTTTTGGTTTGCCCTTGTTTGCAAGTGCTTCAAAGGATGTGCTGCTGCAGTGTATACCTTCCCACCTTCACTGCCTGAGGCACCTCCCAGCCTGCCAGAGTCACCAGCACAGTCCCCACCAGAGCCTCATGCTACAGATGGACCACCCCCCTCTTCACCCCTGCCACCCCTGCTCAACAACACATCCCCAAGCCCTGACTCACCTACGCCCCCACAAGCACCTGCAAAGGAAGCTCCTGCAGCAGCTGACATAGCAGCTGCTGCAGTAGCTGCTGCTCCAGCACCAGGGCTTGCTGAGACTCTGTTTGTGCCAATCGGCTCTTCAGAGCCTGCTGTAGCGCCTTCGTTTACTGCATTGCTTGCTGCACCAGCACCTTCAACGCCTTTGGCAGCTGCTCCTGCAGCTTCAGCCAGTCCGGCAGCGCCTACAGTGCCAGCTGCTCCAACAGCTACACCTTTGACTAATTCAGCTGCAGCTCAGCTGTCATTGCCAGCACCAACACTTGTACCAGCCAACAATACCATCACCAGCTCTCTGGAGTCCAATTCCACCTCTGCAGCAGCTGCTGCACCACTGAGCCCCTCAAATGTCACAGCTGCTGCACAGAATCTACCAGCAGAACCACTGGTACTGACACAGGATGGGATGATGTATGACTTGAAGGGCATAGCCTCCAATGGAAGCTGTCTCACCCTATGGCAGCTCATCCAGTTGAGCCCTAACTTGACCTCCTGGGCATATATCATACAGGTTATGCCCGCAGCTCCATGCTTAGAAACAGTGTCAAACTTTGGCCTGTTTCAACAAATGTTGTGCTTCGAAATCAAGAAAAAACCCTTGTTGTTTTGTATGAATGACTGTACAGACAGCTCGCATGTGCCTCCTAGAGCATGGCCCATCTATGTTGTTGGCAGCATTTTCAGTCAACTCTTGTTTTGACAACTGCCTGGTCAACTCACATGTCAAGATGAACTTCTGTTCTGGACATCCTGCTGAACACTGCGAATAAGCTGTTCACTTTGCATGCAGGCTGCTGGTCTTGTAGATGCGTTCAACAGCTCGACGCAAGAGCTGACCATGTTTGCTCCTCTCAACTCTGCTTTTCAGAGCCTCACTGTTGAGGTAAGCCAGCATGACAGCTGCAGAATTTCACATGTAGATGCTTTGCTGTTTGGCTGGATTTCACCAACTTCTGAACCACTGGCTAATGGACAGCATCAGTTGAGGCCAAAGGTCACTCTGCTCAAAACCTCTGTCCAACGCTGCAAGCGCTATGCGTGTGGCTCAGCATTAACTTTTCCATCGTAATTGATGATATCTCACAGCTAGGCATGCCTGTGCTGATGACAAGCTACTTGAAAGCAGCTAGCTATTCTTGCAAAGCACCCCAGACAGGCAGCAAGTGTCCAGACCCAACACCTTGAGCTGTTAGATTTGCTGCTGTTGCATTTCTGATACCCTGTGTGCAGGCAGAGAGTGCATTGGCTACTCCAGATGGCTCTCTAGAGACTGTCAGTCAGTACTTGGCGTTACAACCCAGCCTGGCGCAAGCCATCATTGGCTACCAGACTGTGCAAGGCAGCCATTCACTGTCACTGCTGCGGACTCAGACGCAGCTGAACACGACAGACAGTCTTGGAGTGAG
>JAABUO010006752.1_pt1 | contig 13134 bp, 15 predicted proteins | sample 5559291 | NCBI WGS metagenome assembly JAABUO01 (sample SAMN10711878, study PRJNA513372) | rock metagenome | isolation source: Antarctica rocks | place: Antarctica: Victoria Land, Finger Mt sud
GCTGGCGGCAATGTATTTTTTGCTTGCCTCCGGGCTGTCGCTGATTTTCGGGCTGATGGACGTGCTGAACTTCGCGCATGGGGCGTTCTTTACCTGGGGTGCATACGCCGCGTGGTGGGTGATCTCAATGAAGACACCGGTGGGCGGCAATGCGTCCACGGGCATTTTCCTGCTCGCAATTGTCGCTGCGGTAGTGGTGGGGGCGGCACTGGCGACGGGAACGGAGGTCGTGCTGCTCCGGCCTCTCTACAAACGCACGATTTATCAGGTGCTCGTCACACTCGGCGCAGGGCTGGCGCTAACAGAATTGACAGCGGTGATCTGGAAGCATGACGCCAAACTCTTCCCGCAGCCGCGCTGGATGGCTGAGACCTTGACGATTGCGGGGGCGCGCATCCCCGCGAACCGGCTGGTACTGATCGCGGTTGCGGGCATCGTACTCGTGCTGATGCTGCTCTTCCTGCGGTACACGCGGTACGGATTGATCGTCCGGGCGGGGGCGGAGAACCGCGAGATGGTGCAGGCGCTCGGTATTGATGTCAACCGCGCCTTTACGCTCGTCTTCGCGCTCGGCGGCGCGCTCGCCGGATTGGGCGGTGTCTTCGGTGGGGCGTACTTCAAATCTATTGACCCGAGCATTGGCACGGTGAATTTGATCTTTGCCTTTATCGTCGTCGTGATCGGTGGCCTCGGCTCGATCAGTGGGAGTGCGCTTGCGGCGGCGATTATCGGCCTCTCGCAGCAGTACGCGAACTACTACGCGGCGGCGTGGCTCGGTGATTTCGTCGTCGTGATCCTGCTGGCGGTCGTGTTGCTCGTCCGGCCGGGCGGCCTGCTGGGGGCGCGGCGATGACGCGGCGTCTACGGCCTTTCTGGCCGGTGGTGATCCTCGCCGTGCTGCTCGTTGTGCCGAAGGTGAGGGTGCATATTCCGGTACTCTTCGACGGCCCGCTCAATCGGGCGGGGAATCTGCAACTGCTTGCGGTCGGCTTCGCGTTCGGCATCGCCGCGCTCTCGTACAACCTCTTGTTCGGCTATACCGGCATTCTCTCCTTCGGCCACGCGCTCTTTTTCGGCGCGGGCGTCTATCTGCCGGTAATCGCGCTGCGCCGATGGCAGTGGGCGCTCGGCCCTGCCCTGCTCTTCACACTCGTCGCAACACTCGTCCTGGCGGTGGCAATCGGTGCGCTCGCGCTCCGCACGCGGGGCGTCTACTTCGCGATGGTGACGCTCGCCTTCGCGCAGGCGGGCGCGGTCGTCGTCGGCAAGAATCCCGGCGCGCTGACGGGCGGCGAGGAGGGGTTGAGCCTGCCGACGAAGAACTTGCCGCCGTGGATGGTCGGCGTCGTCCATACCGGCAATCTCTATTGGCTGACGCTCGCCGCTCTGATCGTCGTCTACCTCCTCGCGCTGCGGATGATTACCTCGCCGACGGGCCACATCTGGGAGGGTATCCGCGAGAATGAGCGGCGCGTCGAGATGGTCGGATTGCGCCCGTATACGTACAAACTGCTCGTCTTCGTCATTTCCGCCGTGATCGCGGCGGTAGCGGGCGTGCTCTACCTCTTCCTGTCGAGCGGCGCGACGCCTGCCTCGGTGCGCTCCGATTTTACGGTCGCCCTGCTTTTGATGGTAATTATCGGCGGCAGCGGCGCGCTCTGGGGGCCGGTGGCGAGTGCGATGCTCTACTATTATCTCAATGTGCGCCTGACGACCTGGGCGGCGTCCGATACCGTCAGTGGACTGCCCGGCGTCCTCAGCCGACCGCTGGCGGACCCGCTCTTTATCCTCGGCATCATCTTCGTGATGCTTGTCCTTTTCTTCCCGCGTGGCATCGCCGGGACATTCGCGGCGCAACGGTTCCGCACGACGCGGAAGGAAGAACCTCACCCCCCAGCCCCCTCTCCATTGCTTGTCAGCAATAGAGAGGGGGAGAAAATGCGGGATGCGTAGGATCGTGAAAGAACCTCATAGCACTTCATTCATGCCCCCTACCCCCGACAGAGAGAAAGGAATTCTGACCATGAGCGCGCAGACCGCCACAACGCACGACATCACGGTGAACGGCATCACGCTCCGCGTCGCGACGTGGGGCGCATACACGACGCCGGAGCGGGCGGTGATGCTCGTGCATGGCATTACTGCCAGTTCGCAGGCATGGATGACGTTCGGGCCGCTCCTCGCGGCACGAGGCTGGTATGCGATCGCACCCGATCTGCGCGGGCGGGGAATGAGCGAAAAGCCGCCGCATGGGTATGGTATCCCGTTTCACGTCAATGATCTCCTCTCGCTCGCCGATCACTTCAACCTCCCGATTATCAACTACGTCGGCCACTCGCTCGGCGCGATGATCGGGTTCTTTCTCGCCGCGATCCACCCGCCGCGCGTCGGCAGACTCGTGCTCGTGGACGCAGGCGGTAATCTGCCGCCGGACACCGGGAAAGCGATTGGCAAAGCATTGGCACGCCTCGGCACGCCCTATCCATCATTCGATGCATACTGGGAGGCGATGCGTGCACCGTGGATGGCGCCGCATGAGGAGTTCTGGCGGGACTACTATCGCTATGATGTTGAAACATATCCCGATAGCACGGTGATGTGCCGTGTGCCGAGGGCGGCGATTGTCGAGGAAGTGGCGACGAATGGAGCCCTCAACCTGCCGGTGCTTTCGGAGATGGTCCGGTCGCCCGCATTGATTGTCCGCGCGACGGTCGGCATGCTCGCACCGGATCGCGGGCTGCTCCTGCCGCGCGAAGAGGCGGAACGGCTCACGCGCGTCATCCCGGCGAGCCGGATGATCGAGATCGCCGACACTAATCATTACACCGTCATCCTCGCGGATCAGTTCACCGAGGCGTGCAGGTCATTTCTGGAGGAGTGACGAATTGACACAGCCGCTCCAGGGCATTCTTTCCCGATTGACCACCGCCGAGAAGATCGGGCAACTCGTGATGGCAACGGTGCCCGATACGGAGATGGACGCGGAGACTGCGGCGCGTCTGCGGGCGGGGCGCTATGCGGGCGTCGTGCTGTTCAGCCGGAATATTGCCTCCATCACGCAGACGCTGGCCTTGACGACGGCAATCCATGCACTCCTGACGGTTGATGGTCTGCCGCCAATCATCGGTGTGGATCAGGAGGGCGGGCGCGTGGGGCGGCTGATGGCGGCAGCATCCCTGACGCCGAGCGCGATGGCTCTCGGTGCGACGGGCGATCCCGCGCTGGTGGAGCGGATCGGGTACGCCGTTGGACACGAATTGCGCGCCCTCGGCATCAACACCGATTTCGCCCCCGTCGCGGACGTCAACAACAACCCGCTCAACCCCGTGATCGGCACGCGCTCGTTCGGCGAATCGCCGGAGGGAGTGAGCGCAATGGTCGTCGCCTTCGCGCGCGGTCTGAAGAATGCGGGCGTTGCGGCGACCGCCAAACACTTTCCCGGCCATGGCGATACGCAGGTGGACTCGCATCTCGATCTGCCGACGATTCCGCACGAACTTACCCGGCTCCGCACCGTCGAGTTGCCGCCCTTCGCCGCCGCAATCCGGGCCGGTGTGCCGCTCGTGATGACCGCGCACATCCGCTTCCCCGCGCTCGAACCGGATGGCCTGCCCGCGACGCTCTCGCCGTGCATTCTCACTGGCTTGTTGCGCGCGGAGATGGGTTTCGACGGCGTCATCATCAGCGACGCGATGATGATGAAGGCGATTGACGACCACTACGGCATCGTCGCAGGGAGCGTGCGGGCGGTGATCGCGGGCAATGACCTTGTCGAGCCCCTGCGTATTCGCGATGAACCGGCGGTGATCGCCGGGCTGCATGATGCCGTGCGCGACGGACGATTACCACTGGCGCAGGTGGACGCCTCGGTTCGCCGTGTCCTGCGCCTGAAGCAATGGCTCGTTGAGCAGCCAAACGTGCCAGTGGAAGTCGTCGGATCGTACCGCGATCTCGTCCGTGAAGCCGCCGAAGCGAGCCTGACACTGCTCGATATGCGGCCCGGCGCGCTTCCCCTCGCGGCGGAGACATCTATCGCTGTCATCGAATTCGCGCGCCAATCCGCGCATGCCGCCGAGGAAGGGCAAGACACACGATCGCCTGTACGTGATGCATTTCACCAACAATTTGCGAACGTGCGCGGCATTGCCCTTGATGCAAGCGAACCGGGTGATCTCAGCGCCGTACGTAGGATCGCGTCCGAGGTGGCGGTACTCGTCATTGGCACGCGCGACGCAAATCTCTTTCCGGCGCAACGGGCGGCAATTAATGCCCTCCGCGATACGAACTACCCGACTGTGCTCATCTCCCTACGCGCCCCCTACGATCTCGCGGACTTTCCGTGGGCTGCCGCCCGCCTCGCCACCTACGGCGATCTCGCCGCCTCGCTCGCTGTTGCCGCCGCGATCTGCGCGGGCAAATTGCCGCCGCGCGGCCACTTGCCGGTCAGCGTCGGGCCGCTCTATCCTGTCGGGCATGGGTTTACTAATTTTCCCAGATAACGAAGGAGAAGACCGATGCGCATGGCGATCATTGCTGATATTCATGGGAACTGCGTCGCATTCGATGCGGTTCTGGCCGATGTGCGGGCGCACGCCGTGGATCAGATCGTCTGCCTCGGCGACGCGGTGCAAGGCGGGCCACAACCGGCTGAAGTCGTAGCCCGCCTGCGGGACGTGGGGTGCCCCGTCGTGCTCGGCAACGCCGATGCCTTCCTCCTGACCGGCTCCGACGGCAACGAATCAGTGACGCCGCAGCAACAAGCCGTGCAGGAATGGTCGCTCGCGCACCTCTCGGAGGCGGATCGCGCCTTCATCTTGGCGTTTCAACCGACCGTCGAGATTCTGTTGCCAGAGAACCGACGACTCCTCTGCTTCCACGGCTCCCCGACCTCATTTGACGACCTCATTTTCCCGGAGATGCCAGAGGAGGAGGTGCGCTACCTGCTCGGTGCATGCCTGCCCGCGATCCTGACGGGCGGGCATACGCATCTGCAACAACTGCGACGCCTCGATGATGCACTCTTCTTCAATCCGGGGAGCGTTGGATACGTCTACAACATCCGCGCACCGGGTGGCGACGCGCACGCTGATCCATGGGCGGAATACGCAATCCTATCGGCGGACGAGCGCCGGTTCAGCATCGAGTTCTGCCGCGTTTCCTTCGATGTCGCGGAATGGAAACGCATCACGCTCGCGAGCGGCATCCCCGATGCCGCAACGATGATGACGCGCTATTAATGATCGGTGCAGGAACAACATTTAGAAGTAAGCCGGATGGAAATAGGAGAACCAGATGCAACACCTTGTAGTCATTGAAAAGGCCAATACCAATTACTCCGCATACGCTTCGGATGTGTCTGGCTGCGTGGCGACGGGCGATACCATTGAGGAAACCATCAAGCATATGCGGAAAGCGTTACAGATGCATCTCGCGGCAATCATTCGGGATCACGAACCACTTCCGCATTCCTATTCCGTGCTCGCGGTAAGTGTCGAGGTGCCGGAGACGGCATTGGTCTAATCCGTGGTGCCCACTCAACGCTTCTCCCGCCCCGCCGCAATCGCTGTGGGGCATTTTGATGTATCCATCTGGTATATCCGTCCGTGGTACGATGCCGCGTATCAATGTGGAGACAGAGCGGGAGGGGAGATCATGGAGCAGAAGCAGCGGTTAGCGGCACGGGTCGGGGTGTTCGGAATCGGACTGGCCACCTACTGGCCGCAGTTTCCGGGGCTGCGCGAACGGCTGGCCGGCTATCAGGGCGATGTTGAAGCGCATCTGACGCAGCTCGGCGCGAAGGTGGTTTCCGCTGGGCTGGTGGACACGCCGGAAGCCGGACGGGAAGCGGGCGAGCAGTTCACGCGGGAAAACCTCGATCTGATTGTCTGTTACATCGGTACCTACGCCACTTCCTCGCAAGTCCTGCCCGTCGTCCAGCGGCAGCATGCGCCAGTGCTCGTCCTCAACCTCCAGCCCGTCGCCGCGCTCGATTACGAGCATACAGACACCGCCGAATGGCTCGCGAACTGCACGGTCTGCTCCGTCCCGGAACTGGCGGGCGTCTTCGCGCGTGCCCGCATCCCATTCAACGTCGTCACCGGCACACTTTACGACGATGATCGCGCGTGGGGCACGATTGCGGAGTGGGTGACGGCGGCGGGCATTGCGCGGACGCTGCGGCGGGCGCGGTTCGGCTTCCTCGGCCACACCTATCCGGGGATGCTCGATATGCACACCGACATCGCCATGCAGCAGGCGCAACTCGGCACGCACATCGAACTGCTGGAAATGGAAGACTTGCAAACCCGCACAGACGCGGTGACGGACGCCGACGTGGCAGCGAAGGAGGCGGAAATCCGCGTCACCTTCACCTTCGCCGCACCGGGCAGCGATGCCATCGTCGCGACCGTTACCGACGACGCGCTGAACCATGCGGCGCGGATCGCCTGCGGCCTGGAGCGGATGGCGGACGACTTCGCGTTGGACGGCCTCGCCTACTACTATCGCGGGCTGGATAGTGGCCCATTCGAGCAACTGGCTGCGGGGCTGATCGTCGGCAACTCGCTGCTCACGGCGCGCGGTATCCCGACAGCGGGCGAGGGCGACCTGCAAACGTGTGTGGCGATGCTGATTCTGGATCGTCTCGGCGTCGGTGGCTCGTTCGCGGAGTTCATGGCGATGGACTTCAATGACGATAGTGTGCTGATGGGCCACGACGGCCCCGGCCACCTCGCGATCAGTGCTGCCCCGCCGACGCTGCGGGCGCTGGAAGTCTTCCACGGCAAGCGGGGTGGCGGGCTTTCCGTCGAATTCACCGTCCAGATCGGGCCAATCACGATCCTTGGCCTGACGCAGACGGCGGACGGCCGCCTGAAACTGATCGCGGCGGAGGGAGAGTGCGTCCCCGGCCCCGTCCTCCGCACCGGCAACACGAACGCACGTCTGAAGTTTGCCGGTGGCCCCGCCACCTTTATCGAACGCTGGTGCGCCGAAGGACCAACGCACCACGTCGCCCTCGGCCTCGGCCACCAGACGAGCATACTCCGCAAACTCAGCCGCGTGCTCGGCCTCGACCTCGCGGTTGTATGAGTTCGGATTGTGGAGTTCGATGTTCGATGAAGTGATACTCCGAACATCGAACATCGAACTTCGCGACTGAAAGGAGCGCTTCATGGAACGCGTCTGTTTCCTCTTGCAGGTTCGGCCAGAGCGGTTGGACGAATACAAACGCGAGCACGCGGCGGTCTGGCCCGCGATGCAGGCGGCGCTGCACGAGACCGGCTGGCGGAACTACTCACTTTTCCTGCGTGATGATGGGTTACTCGTCGGCTACTTCGAAACGCCGGACGTGGATGCTGCGCTCGCGGGGATGGCGACGCGGGAGATCAACGCGCGGTGGCAGGCGCACATGGCACCCTTCTTTGTGAACCTCGGCGACCGCCGTCCGGACGAAGGGTTCCTGCGCCTGGAAGAGATTTTCCATCTGGATTGACGATGCCTCATCCCGGCATTGCCTGAAACATCGCGGTGAATCTTCCACCCCGGATGCGAGCGGAGCGGGTGTCTTCTGTGCAGTGGGGTGGGGCAAACGAAGAAAACGCGCCCTCAGAGCATGAGGGCGCGTTGGTGGTGATGGCCGCGAGACTAGCGGATGGCGTCGAGGTCGCTGCCGAGGCGGAAGCGGACGCGCTTGCGGGCCGCGATCTGAATCTTGCTGTTGGTCTTCGGGTTGCGCCCCTCGCGTGCCGCCTGGCTGGCGACCTCGAAGGTACCGAAGCCGGTAAGAGTAACCTTCTCACCCTTCTTCAATTCCTCTTTGATCGAATCGAAGACGGCATTGACGGCCCTTTCCGCTTCTGGTCCACTCATTTTGTCAACTTTGGCGGCGACTGCTTTGACGAGGTCTGACTTGTGCATTGCCTTCCTCCTTGTATGCGGTGATGCATCCCTTCAACCGCACCCATGTACCCAGTACGAACAGTATGTACTGGATTATCTCTCCCCGTTATACCACGGATGTCGGAAAAGTCAAACAGGGCGGGCGAATTCAGTCATTTCCGCACGCCCGTTCGCCTGATTCGCCGCTCGCTGACATATCGCCTTTACGTCTTCCCAATGGGCTAAATAGCGCGAAACTCGCCGCGCGCGAGGAAGAGCATAGCATACCGCTCAATAGGTCGCGCGACCACCGGAAACATCGAAGACTGCCCCCGTGCTGAAGGTGCATTCGTCGCTCGCCAGCCACGCGACGAGCGCGGCGACTTCCGTTACTTTCCCCGGTCGGCCCATCGGGATTTTCGCGACCATATAGTCAATCGTCTCCTGGGTCATCTGTGCAAGGATTTCCGTCTCGATCACGGCGGGCGTCACGCAGTTGACACGGATGTTCGTCGTTGCCAGTTCCTTGCCGAGCGACTTGGTGAGGCCGATCACCGCTGCTTTCGTCGTGCTGTACGCGGCGAGGAAGGGGTTGCCTTCCTTGCCCGCAATCGAGGCGATGTTGACGATGCGGCCCCAGTCGTTCGCGATCATCTGCGGCACGGCGGCGCGGCAGCAGTTGAAGACGCCGGTGAGATTAATCGCCAGCACGCTCGCCCATTCCTCATTGGTGACCTCAACGAGCGGCTTGTTTGGCCCGACGATGCCCGCGTTATTCACGAGCACATCCACCCGCCCCCACGTCGCGTGGACATGCCAGACCATCGCATTAACGGCAGCGGCGTCTGTTAGGTCGCAGGTGATCGCCTGTGCTCGCTCGCCGAGCGCTTGCGCGACGGCATTCGCGGCAGGCCCGTCGCGGTCCACAATCGCCACGCGATGACCGTCCGTGAGTAAACGTTCGGCAATCGCCCGCCCGATCCCGCGCGCCGCCCCTGTAACAATCGCGACCCGTCTCGCGTGCTCTCCTTCCGGCATCGGTTCCTCCTAATTTATTGCTTCGGATGGGTTTCGGCTGGTATCACGGAGAGGACAAAGATATAAAGATCAGCGGCTGCTTTCAACGCTTCATCGAACTCGTCCTGGCTCGGTTCAAGGATGTCGTCGGTGTAGCGAAAAGCCGTCGCATACGGCGTGAGTAGTTCGGCGGCATCCTGCCATGACGCGAAACGCGGCTCGATGGTCTCCGCCAACGCGACGACCTTGCGAATGTCATGCGTCTTGGGGAAATCCTGATGATGGAAGACAAGGAAGCCTTTGACGGCCTTTTCCGCCGCTTGCTGACAGTGGTAGATGGCAGTGTCCAGATAAGGATTGGGGCCGCTCGCCAACCGATGTGCGGAGTCGAGATCGCGTTTGGCAATGGTGAACCAACTCTTTACGATTTCGGTGTGCGATTTACCCATAGAGGATTTTCCCGCGCTCAAGTATCTGGCTCGCAAGGGAAGCATGGACATGGCGATACCGCTCAGTCTCGGCGCGTGTTCTGACAATGATATCGGTTGGCTCGACACGAACACCGCGTAATGCCCGATATGCGCGCGTCGCACGTTGTGCCGGTGACAGATCACTGTCTGGGACGATCACGAACAGGTCAATATCGCTGTCGTCGTTCGGCGTGCCCCAGGCATGGGAGCCGAACAAGATGATTTGCTCCGGGTGGAACTCGTCCACGAGGCGGCGGGTCATCTCGGCGAGCAAGTCAGTATCGAGCGTTTTCATGGTGCCAGTATATCATCGCGCGTTGCCCCGTTCGCTCTCTTTCCGGCGTCAGTTCGCCCGTATTATTGCGTTGGATGAACTTCCGTAGGCAGAAGGGAGATGATGTAGCGGTAAATCTCTTCGGCATACTGATACGCCGTGTCAAACTCCGCCCGAGTCGGCTCATGCAATGAGCCGGGATAGCGGTACTCCGTCGCGAGAGGAGTGAGAAGGTCTGCTGCATCGGAAAAGAGGGCAAACCGATGATCGTACTGCGCCGCAACTGTGATGAGTGGCCCCAACAGGTGTATTTTCGGAGGGGTTTCGTCTTGAAAAATGAGAAATCCTTTGATCGCTTTTTCAGCGGATTGTTGACAATGGTATACCGCAGTGTCGATACGCGATCTCTGGAGATTCGCCAATCCATCTGCGGATTCCAGGTCGTGCAATGCTTTCGTTAACCAACTTTGCACCAGATCTCGCTTCTTCTCATCCATACAGCCGTTTTCCCTCTTCAGAGATTTGATGTTCGAGGGAGGCGCGGACATCGCGATAGCGCTCGAATTCCGCGCGCGTGCGCACACGCACTTCTATCGGCATTGGCAGACCTCGGAGCGCCCGGTATGCATGTGCGGCCCGGAGATGCGGCGAAAGATCGCTGTCCGGCACGACAACAACAACGTCAACATCGCTGCTTTCGTCAGGTGTCCCCCAGGCATGGGAGCCGAACAAGATGATTTGCTCCGGGTGGAACTCATCCACGAGGCGGCGGGTCATCTCGGCGAGCAAGTCAGTATCGAGCGTTTTCATGGTGCCAGTATATCATCGCACGTTGCCCCGCGTGTTCTCCTTCCGCCATCGGTTCCTCCTGCACTCTTTCTTTAGAAGGGTTTCCGGCGGTACTCTTTCTTCACGAGAGAGACGGCGTGATGGCTTTGACCGCTTCCCGCCACCGTGGCTCGTTCGTCATTATTCGTGTCACCACCTTTGGATGCGCCCACAACCGCTCCCGCTCGACCGTGAGCGCATCCGTTTTCGTCAGGGCGCTTGGGCTTGTGGCTCCGCCCGTAATGTTTCGCGGACGAGCGCAGCGAGGATGAGCGCGGCGACAACGCCGATCCCGGCGAGGGCGAAAGCGGTCACGGCGAGGCCGAGCGCGTCCGCGACGATGCCGACGACAAGTGGGCCGCCCGCCTGCCCCGCATCACCGACGAAGCGCCAGATGCCGAGGAATTCGCCGACCGCGTCGGGCGGGGCGAGGTCCGCGCCGAGCGTCATCATCGAGCCGGAGCCCATGCCGTTGCCGAGACCGATCACGCACGCTGCGATCAGGAGGCCGAGGAAATTCGCGGCGACCGGAATGAGCGCGACACCGATGGCCATGATCGCGAATGATGGCACCGAGGCGACCTTGCGGCCAAAACGGTCCATCACCCACCCGGCGGGGATGAAAAGTATCATATCAATCGCGGTCGAGACGGTAAGGATGATGCCGATCGAGGCGACATCGAGGTTGAGAGCGTATGCGCCGTAAAGCGGGATAATCAGTTGCCGCCCGGAGCGGATCATCGCCGCGAAAATCTGCGCTGTCCCGGCGGAAACGACATCCGCCCGGTGCGTCCGCAGCAACCGCCGGACGCTTTCCCAGCGCAGATGGCGCGGCGGAACGACCGCTACGCGCCCCCGCGGGTCTTTAATGAAGAAGATCGCAAGCGGCCCGGCGAGTGCGGCGAAGAGTGCGGCCAGCGCGAACGACCACGACAGGCCGAATCGCTGACCGATTACGCCGCCGACAAATGGCCCGGCGAAGAGGCCGAGACGGTTGATGCCGCCGAACGTCGCGATGAACTTCCCGCGCTGGGCGCGTGGCGCGACGGCAGTGATGTAGGCGTGGCGAGAAATACCCCACAGCGCGGTACCGACGCCGCCGATCAGTCGGCAGGCGAGCAGAACGGTAAACTGATGCCAGAGTGCGATAACGAGCGTCGTGGAGGCGACGAGGGTAATACCAACGAGCATCGCTCGCTGTCGCCCGAACCGGCCGAGCGCCAGGCCGGCCGGGAGGTCCGCCGCGAGCGTCCCGACGCCCGCCGCCGCGATGACCAGGCTGACGAGGCTGAAGGAAACGCCAAACCCTTTCGCGAACACCGGCAGCGTGGGAACGAGGACGCCCTGCCCGAACGAGAGCAGGAAAGAGGGGACATAGACGGGCATGACCATCGCCGCCCGCGAAACCTCTTTGTCCGCTTTGACGCCCTGATCTACAACGCTCATGTCCGGTAGCATACCCGCACATCGTTCTCCGTGGAAAGAGAGAGAGGCAGGGTGTCACATACTTCCATACCATGCGCTCTCGTTGCGTTGGCTAAAAAGCGCCGCCGGAACAATTCCGGCACGCCCGGTGTTCTTCGTGGCACACGTCATGCGACTCGCCGCAACGGTAGTATCACGAGAAGGGGCGGAATAGATGCTGAAATCACTTGGACGGGTCTGTCTCTCCGGCATCTTCATCATCGCGGGCGCGGAAGCCTTCAAGGCGCCCGGACCCCGAACCCAAATGGTTGAAGGCGCGGGCATCCCACAACCGGAAACGGCGGTCAAGGTCAACGGCGCGACGATGGTACTTGGCGGAATCCTGCTCGCGCTCGGTATCGTGCCGAAAGCGGCGGCGGGTGCGCTGATCGGCAGCATGATTGCGACGACGTTCGTTGGCCACGCCTTCTGGAAGGAAAAGGACCCAAAGGCGCAGAGCATGCAGCGCGTCCAGTTCCTCAAGAACCTCGGCCTCATCGGGGGTTTGCTCTGGGTCATGGCCGAAGCGTCCGAAGAAAAGCATGCGAAGAACCACGTTGAAATCGAGACGCTGCCGATGTAATTGCGATCGGTGGCGGCGGTTTTTAGCCTGCCACACTGATTTTGTTCGGCAGGCTAAATCTCGTCAACACTTGGATTGTCTAATCCCTCGATCAGCCGTTCAAGCACAACCGCGACCCCATCATCCTCGTTTGCCGCCGTCACCGTATCCACTGCAGCGAGGACATCCGGGTGCGCGTTCGCGACAGCAACGCTACACCCTGCCCAGGCGAGCATTGGCAAGTCGTTCGGCATGTCACCGAAGGCGATCACCTGCGACGCTGCGATGCCGAGACGATCGCACAACCCCGCCAATGCCGATGCCTTCGTGATACCCGCCGCCGAAATCTCCACGAACGGCGCGCCGGAATACGTCACCGCTGCTGTTTTCCCGGCAACACCGAGACTGATCCGCAGTAGATCATCGAGCGGCAATTCGGGGTGGCGGACGATTAACTTCGTCACCGCCTCGGCGCAGAGCGCATGCGCATCGCCGGAGAGCGGCGGTTCGTCCTCGGCAATCTGGCCACTGTAGGCATACGCAGATTCATGGCCAAAGACCAGCCCACGCTCGATGGCGAAGCAGACGCCCGGCGCCGCCTCGCGCAGCGCGATGACCAGTTGCCGCGCCACGTCGGACGC